>Ga0181555_1001216_pt1 | contig 23344 bp, 26 predicted proteins | sample 011ome_15_FD_145601 | JGI IMG/M metagenome (GOLD analysis project Ga0181555, IMG submission 145601) | Coastal salt marsh microbial communities from the Groves Creek Marsh, Skidaway Island, Georgia - 011504AT metaG (spades assembly) | ecosystem: Environmental > Aquatic > Marine > Intertidal zone...
GAATACAAATGGTTTTCTATTAATGAATTATTAGAAAGTAAACAAGTGCATAAATATGTAAAGGATTATTTTAGGAATTAAATATGGAAAATAAAGTAGCATTAATTACAGGTATCACTGGACAAGATGGCGCTTATCTAGCAGAGTTTTTACTAGACAAGGGTTATGAGGTGCACGGCATTAAGCGCCGTTCATCTTCATTTAACACTGATCGTATTGATCATCTCTATCAAGATCCTCATGAAACTGATCGTAAGTTTGTTTTACATTATGGTGATTTATCTGACTCAATGAGCTTAGTGCGCATTATCCAACAGATCCAGCCTGATGAAATCTACAACCTTGGTGCGCAATCTCACGTAGCCGTATCTTTTGAAACGCCAGAATACACAGCTGATACAGTAGGTCTTGGAGCGCTGCGCATACTAGAGGCGATTCGCATCTCAGGTCTTGAGAAGAAAACTAAATATTATCAAGCATCTACTTCAGAGCTATATGGTGAAGTACAAGAGATTCCTCAAAAAGAAACAACACCTTTTTACCCAAGATCCCCTTATGCAGCTGCTAAACTTTATGCGTATTGGATTACAGTTAACTACCGTGAAGCATACGGCATGTATGCCTGTAACGGAATCTTGTTTAATCATGAATCTCCAGTACGCGGTGAAACCTTTGTAACTCGTAAGATTACCCGCGCTCTAGCGCGTATTTCATTAGGCCTGCAAGATACAGTCTACCTTGGTAATATGGATGCTAAGCGAGATTGGGGTCATGCCAAAGACTACGTAGAAATGCAATGGCTAATGCTTCAACAAGATGAGCCAGATGATTTTTGTATTGCCACCGGCGTGCAATATTCAGTGCGTGACTTTGTTGATTTTGCTTGGGGCCATCTAGGCAAAACAATCCGATGGGAAGGTGAAGGCATGGATGAAAAAGGATATGATGCTGAAACAGGCAATTTGATCGTTGCAGTCGACAAACGCTATTTCCGCCCAACAGAGGTAGAAACGTTATTAGGCGATCCATCTAAAGCCAAAGAAAAACTAGGCTGGGAGCCAAAGATCACTCTGGAAGAAATGGTGCACGAGATGATGGAAAATGACATTAATATTGCCAAGCGAGATTCATTAGTCAAAGAGCACGGCTTTAAAGCGCCAGACTTTAACGAGTAATTAATTTAGAAATGGATAAATCAGACAAAATTTATATAGCAGGGCATCGTGGCTTAGTCGGCTCTGCCATTGTCAGACAATTAGAATCAAGAGGGTTTACTAATCTTTTAATGCGTACGCATAAAGAACTAGATCTTACCAATCAAGTGCAAGTACAAACCTTTTTTGAACAAGAAAAGCCTGATTACGTTATTCTGGCTGCAGCTAAAGTAGGCGGTATTCATGCTAACAACACTTATCCTGCAGATTTCATTTATCAAAACATGATGATAGAGGCTAATGTTATTAATTCAGCTTATGAGAATAAAATTAAGCGCTTGCTGTTTTTAGGTAGCACTTGCATCTACCCTAAGGCGGTCGAGCAACCCATGCGCGAAGATGCGCTGCTTACCGACGTACTAGAACCAACCAATGAGCCGTATGCCCTAGCTAAAATAGCAGGCATTAAGCTTTGCGAATCATACAATCGTCAACACGGTACAGATTTTAGATCTGTGATGCCAACCAATCTATACGGCGTTAATGATAACTTTCATCCAGAAAACTCTCACGTTATTCCTGCACTTATGCGTCGTTTTCATGAAGCAAAGGTTAATAACGACGCTGAAGTGGTAGTATGGGGTACAGGCAATGCAATGCGCGAGTTCTTGTATGTAGATGATATGGCAGAAGCATCGTTATTTGTGTTGGAATTAGATGAAGAGATTTACCAAGCCAATACTCAACCAATGCTCTCACATATTAATGTTGGAACGGGCAAGGATATAACTATTCGCGAAATGGCAGAAACGATGAAGGAGGTGACTAGGTACACTGGTAAACTTAGTTTTGACACAACTAAATCAGACGGTGCGCCACGCAAACTAATCGAGGTGTCTCGATTGTCAAAGATGGGTTGGAGTTACAGTGTAGATCTAGAATTAGGCTTAAAAAAGACTTATTCATGGTATATAAACTTATGAGGAAATATGAAAAGATTGATTGTAGATGTGGATGATACCATATGCAAAACAGAAAATGGTGATTACAAAAATTCATTACCTAATAAAGAATTAATTGAAAAACTAAGAAGTTATCAAGCTAATGGTTTTGTGATTGTATTAATGACTAGCAGAAATATGAGAACATATTCTGGAAATTTAGGATTAATTAATGTTGACACCTTGCCGACGTTGATAGATTGGCTTCAAAAACATTGTGTTCCTTATGACGAGATACATATGGCTAAGCCCTGGTGTGGTTTTGAGGGGTTCTATGTAGATGATAAGTCTATAAGACCATCTGAATTTTCTAAAATGTCTTATGAAGAAATAAGAGAACTATTGGCGCAAGAAAATCCTAGTAAAGCTGGAGACAATAAATGATCTTGATTGCTTCTGGTGCCTACCTTCAGGGAGATTTTGCTTCCGAAGTCGGTTTGTTGCCACCAAGTTTTCTACCTATTGGAAGTAAACGACTTTATGAATATCAGGCTCAACTTATAAAAAATAACCAAATCCAAGGCGAAGATCTATATATTTCTGTTCCAGAGTCTTATCAGATCGACAGTTTTGATCAGGCCCGTATAAATGAATTAGGGATTCAAATTCTAAAAGTTCCTGACGGCCTATCTATCGGAGAGTCGCTTCTTTATTGCTGGAATTCTACAGCAAAACACCACGGTACTTTATCATTGCTTCATGGCGATACTTTGTTTCTTGATGGATATTTTGGAGATGATGATTTAATTTCAGTACATACTAATCACGGATTTTATCAACGTGCATCTTTAGGTAAAGATATGGAGGGGCTAGAGAGAGTGCGCGATATTTGGTCAAATGATTGTGACCAGGTAATTTCCGGATTTTTTTGTTTTTCCAATCCGTTACTTTTTATGAAATCTTTAGTAGAAGCTAAAAGCGATTTTATTAAAGGCTTAGTTTGTTACCATAAATCATGCGCTATGAAAATAACTTCTGAGGGGAGTTGGCTAGATTTTGGACATATTAACAGTTTTTATCATTCTCGGACTAAAATGACAACTCAAAGAGCTTTTAATGAGTTAGTCATTGGTTTGCATGTAGTATCTAAAACATCAGCTACAAAGTCAAAAAAAATCTACGCTGAAGGCGCTTGGTTTGCACAGATTCCTTTACCCCTTAAACTTTATACACCCGCTTTACTGGGACTAAACAAGAGAGATAGCGACTTTTCTGGTGCAAATTACCAATTAGAATACCTGTATTTATTACCCCTCAGTGATTTATTGGTTTTTAGTCGTTTAAGAGAAGATTATTGGCAGATCATTTATAATGCTATCTCAACAATGCTTGTAGAGTTTGGTCGATATTCTCCTGACTGTATATCTCAAGGAATGCTTGATAATGTTAATAAACTTTATTTAGGAAAAACACTTGAAAGGTTAAGCGAATTTTCAAAACAAACTAAGTTTGATGTACACTTAAAAAAAGTAGGCTTAGTGAATGATAGGTGTTTTAGTCTAGTTGAGATTGCTAATGAGTCTTCTCAATTTATTCAACCTGCTCAAATAAATGATATTTCTATTGTGCATGGGGACCTCTGTTTTAGCAATTTACTTTTCGATAATCGTGCTGAGTTAATTAAATGTATCGACCCACGAGGAATAAATTCTGATGGTGAGTTGAGTTTATTTGGCGATAGACGTTACGATCTTGCTAAACTCTATCATTCTGTTATAGGACTTTATGATTTCGTTATTTCTGGCCGCTATTCGCTTGAGATTCTTAATGATGGCCACTATAACTTGAATTTTTCATTGAATGAAAAGTTTTATGAAGAAGTGGCTAAATGCTTCAGAAAGACAGTGTTAGAGTCTAGTGGCTATGACGAAAAAGAAATCTTAGCCATAACCATTCATTTGTTTTTGTCTATGTTACCACTACATAATGACCATCCAGAGAGGCAGCAAGCATTTATTGGAAACGCCCTACGCCTTTTTAAAATTTTACGAGAGGTTGGTTAATGATTGTCATACCTATGGCTGGATTATCCAGTCGTTTTAAAAAATCAGGTTATCGATTGCCAAAATACATGCTTAAAGCTCATGGTAAAACTCTTTTTTCGCATTCTGTTGGAAGTTTTAAATCATTCTTTAATAAAGAAGAATTTATTTTTATTGCATTAGATTCTTTTGACACTAAGAGGTTCATCGAAAATCAATGCTCTGAGATGGGCATTAAAAATTATAGAATTGTTATTTTAGATAGACCGACTAAAGGTCAGGCAGAAACGGTTTATTTGGGCATAAAGCAAGCGATGATTTCAGAAGATGAAGATTTGTTAATTTTTAATATTGATACTTTTAGACCTGGATTTTCTTTACCGATTGAATTTAATATTGAAAAGGTTGATGCTTATTTAGAAACATTTGTTGGCTCTGGATCGAATTGGAGTAATGTATTACCTGCCGATGAGTTGCTGCAAACTGTAAAATTAACTGCTGAGAAACAAGAAATTTCTCAATATTGTTGTACAGGGCTCTATTATTGGCGATATTGTTCGGACTTTTGTAAGATTTTTGAAGTGTATCAAAATAAGCCTTTAGATCAAGTTCAGGCAGGTGAATACTATATAGCTCCAATGTACAATGAATTAATCTCTCAAGGTAAAGATGTTCGATACAGTGTTATTGAATCAAGCCAAGTAATTTTTTGTGGGGTTCCGGATGAGTACAATACTTTCAAAAAAGAAAATTACTAACTATATTTGGTTGAAATAAAATTGAAAAAATCACTAAGCTACCTTGTAAATAATTCATCTAATAGTCTTTTTTTATTTATGATTTTTCTAACAGTTTGTTCTGTTTTAATGGAGGGAGTTTTTGTTATTTCAATGATGAGTCTTTTAAAGACTCTTCTGGGTGGGGATAACTCAGGCGGCGTTTCAGAACTTTATCAGATATTACTGTCTAATGCTTTTGGACAAAAATATAACTTCCCTCAAGAAATTTTATTTTTTGCAGTTGTATCTATACTAGTTTCATTTTTTAAAATATCTTCCTTACGTAATCAGCTACACTTTTCTTATGAGGTAAAAAGAAACGTTGCTAATAGCCTTTTTGATAGTTATTTGAATTCTAGCTTTGTATCGAGATCAGCATATTCTGCAGAAAGACTGCAAAATATTTTAAATCTTCAGGTAGCTATTTTTACTGACAACTTTATAATAAAATTCATTGTTATGATTACCGGTATAGCATCTAATTTTCATGGAGACCTTCAATTTGATAATATTTTATTAAAAGAGGATGATGATTTTCTAATACTTGATTGGAGACAAATTTTTTAATTGAAGGGTCTGTTGAGGCTTGGTTTGAGAATGAAAAGGGTCATATAGATGTAAAGGTATTGGAATCAAGGTCAATATGGTCAATACCGGCCGGCATTAAGCATAGAATTGTTACGCTGGAAGACATTATATTAATGGAATCCTCTTCTCCTGAAGTTGATGACGTGATTAGAATAGAAGACGATTCATTAAGGGGTGATGGGCGTATTGAAAGTGAGCATGACTTGTAAGTAAAATAACCGCCTAATGATGTCTATCTATCTGAGCTTTAAATAGAGAGCTGTTGATCAATACCCGTGTGTCGCTAATTAATAATAAATTTATGGAAATAATCGCACATGGTAAAGCATATAGAGAACAAAAAAAATGTTTAAAATATTTTGAATTATTTTCCAATAAAGATTTAAAAGGGTTAGAAGAGATTTTTTCGGACGAAATAACATTGAAAGATTGGGAAGTTAACGAAAAAGGCAAGCCTAGCGTTTTACAAGCTAATAAGGAAATTTTTGATTCGGTCCGTAGTATTTCTATTAACCCTATTTACATTTACAATGACAATCAAATTGTAATTGCCGAACTGGAAATTATGGTTAATAATATTGATAGAATGCTAGTCGTAGATTTAATCAGTTTTGACGGAGCCGGGAAAATAAAAAAAATTAGAGCGTATAAGAGATAACATGCGAGCAATTAAATAAGTAAATTACTACCTATCTTAAATGAGAGTGCCAAGCCATGAGTTTTATCAAAACATTTAAAGTTTTATGATTAATATCATTTTTACAGGTCTTATAAGTATAGAGGAAAGATTTAAAAAATCTATACTTGAATTTAGATTAAGAAAGAGTGAAATTAGTCAGATTATAGTATCAACCTGGCTTGGTGAGCTGGATAAGTATAAAGGGCTGAGAAATTTTTTAGATGAAAACTGTATTACTATTGTAGAATCAGTTCCGCCAACTGAATGTAAGGGCTCAATTTTATTTCAGATGAAATCTTTACATGTGGGTTTGGATTCCATAAAAGATAAAAATTTAATGATATTTAAAACAAGACCAGATCTATATATAGATCCAAAGTCTTTAATTGAAATAAGTAATCTAGATTTAGAAATAAGCGATGATAATGCACTGATTTTTGAAAAAAAAATATGGGTTCCTTGGTTTGAAATTACAAAGCCATTTTATCTAGCTGATGAATGTATCTATGCCACATATAATGATATGAAAAAATTAGTTAATTACGATATGATATATGATAGTTATTATGTTGGAGATTCTGGACTATCGCATGTTCGAAGGTTTATTCATCCATTTTTAAAACAATATCCTATTTTTAATATTTATCTTAAATATTTATCAACAACCGCGCATGGTACACCTAATAGATTTGATGTACTAAATAAATTTCTGGATAATGAAGATTATCATTATTTTTTAAATTTATATTATTATATAGTGAGAAGCCATTTTTATATTGGATTGGAGGGTACGAAAGATTATATTTTATTCAGAGAATGGTCAGCAATAGATTTTACTTTACCTGATACTATAAATGAAGCTTTTACTCTAAAATATTCATGGAAAAAATCATTTGGCCATATTTATTCCAATGATAATCAATGGTTAGATAGATTGAAATTTGAATATAAAATTAATTTTATTATCGATGAAGAAAGTTTACGACGCATACATAAATATGCTGTTGCAAAAAAAACTGAAACTTTAAAACAAGATAAATTCTCAAAAATTAAGAAAATAATTAAGATATTAATTAAATAATGATTAATACTCTAAAGCATTACAGTATAAATTTTTCTTGGATGATGCTTGAAAATTTGGTAAAAATATTAGTGGGTTTCACTATATCTGTATATGTTATAAGATATTTGGGACCTAAAGATTTTGGGCTGATTAGTTATTCCTTGAGTATAGTAGGCATTTTAACTCCTTTTGCTAGTTTAGGTTTAGATGCCATATTGTTTCGTAATCTTATAAATGATAGTGCTAATGAAGCTACTCTTATTTATACTGCAAAAGTATTGAAACTTTTGGCATCTATATTTTTAATAATAATTAGCATACCTATACTTTATTTTTATACTGATCAAAATGATTTTTTTTATATATTTACTTTACTTTTAATTGGATTGCTAATTGATGTATTTGCTTTATATAAAGAATACTTTTTATCAATTGAAAAGACAAAATATATAACAATTAGTTCAATAATTTCACTGGTATTTTCATCTATTTTAAATATAACACTTGTTTTATTAAAATCATATGTTGTATGGTTTGCTATTGTTTATCTTGTCCAAAAGATAATTAATATAATAGGTTTAAAATACTATTATAAAAAAAAATCCTCCAATAAGAAATCAAAATTTGATTTTAGTTTGGCTAAAACTATGCTACAAGACTCTTGGCCTTTGATTTTCACATCTTTTGCAGGGCTTTTGTATATGTCTACAGATCAGATTTTAATCAAATATTTTTTAGATTTCGAACAAGTTGGATTATATGCAACTGCTGTAAAGCTGATAATGGTGTTTTATGTTATTCCGAGTATCTTATCTAATATTTTATATCCTAAGCTTATTCAATCATATAAGTCCTTAGCTAGAAATGACTTCTTAAAGAAAGTTCAAGTTTTATATTTTTTTAATTTATTAATTGCAATTTTAATATTGTTGTTTTTTATTTTATTTGGGGAGGATATCATTTTATTTTTATTTGGTAATGAATTTTTACCTTCTACTGAAGTATTGCATATCTATAGCTTTGGGTTAATATTTGTTTTTTTTGGCTCTATGAATAACAAAATTTTGATGATGGAAAATATGCAAAAATTAATGCTGGGTAGGACTATACTTGGATTAATATTAAATTTAATTTTAAATTTAATATTAATCCCAGAATATGGAATAGTTGGTGGAGCAATTTCTACGGTTTTTTCAGAATTTTTAATAATGTTGTCTTATGGATTAAATTCAAGAATTAAATATATATTAGTTTTACAATTAAAAGCTTTTGTATATCCATTTATAGTAATAATGAAAAATATAAAATGAAAATAGCAATATGTTTTTATGGTTTAGTTGGAAGTAAAGAATTAAAAAATGGTAACGGGGAGGCACTCGATCCTAAAATTGCTTATGAGTTTTATAAAAAACATATTTTTAATAAAAATGATGAAATAGATATATTTATACACAGTTGGTCTATTGAGGAAAGAGATAGTTTGATTGGTCTATACAATCCAAAAAAAGAGATTATTGAAAATCAAATTTTATTTCCAAAATCTTCAGAGCATCCAAATTTATATGGAAGTTCATTTAAAAGTAAATTAAGATTATTTCTTTTTAAATTTTCTAAAAATAATGGAAACGCTAACCATATAGTAGGAAAAATAAATGATAGTTTTAGAGCGTATAGTAGATGGTACAGTTCTAAAAAAGTTTTAGAACTAAAAAAAGAGTATGAAGAAGAATATAATTTTGTATATGATTCTGTAATGATTACAAGGCTTGATGTAGGTTTTTTTACTGATTTAGAGTTTAAAAATTATGATATGCAATATTTTTATGCATCTCATAGAAATGACGCCCCTTCAAAGGAAAATAATTTTATTGCAAATAAAGAAAATCATTTTAAAGATACACAATTTCAGGACTTGTGGTTTTTTTCTAATAGTAAAAATATGGATAAGTTTTCATTACTATACGACAAAATAGAAGAATATGAGGTAAGTCCACATATTTCGTCAAGACAGCATGTTGATAAAGTCATAGGAAAAAACAAGGTTAAATACACTATGTACAGATGGTTTGATTATGAACTAATAAGAAGAAAGTTTTTCGAAGCAAATGAATGATGGATAAAGTAGAGAAAGAGTAAATCATTTTTTTCTTATTTCGAAAGAGTTAAATTAAACCTAACAATTCCGGGTAAAAAACGAACCAATTACAGCTCAGTATTCAAGACCGGACTTATTCTTGAGCTATCACTAAATGAAAGCACCCTGGTAGGGCTTGCCAGAATATCCTTCCGCAATTTGAAGAAGATTCCTCTTATCAGCGCAGTCTATCTATCAATCACTTAGTGTTACCAGTCGCGAGTTAATAATACAAAGCAAGTAATTAAAAAAATCACAGAAGTAACTACTTGAAAACGGTCATAAGGTGGGATTCCACCAAGAAAGCTACTTGAGGCTATTTAAACAACGGAGATTCTATTTTTAGCAAGCGTTAGAAATGGGAGGATTACAAAAGGGCCTGTGAATGCGTGCCAAAAAAGTATAAAATTAAACCAGAAAAAGCGAAGGTCGCTTAGATGTTCTATATAAGAAATTTTAAAAAAGTTACCAAAGGTTTAGGGGTGGCAAAGAATGATATTTTAACTATCAAATAAAAAATATGAATATGTTTATTAAGAAAGTATATAACTTTGAAAAATTAACAATATCGTACCACCTTATATTCCATAAAAAAGGATGCAGGTGTTTATAAATAATCGTATTGACTCAATCCTAATTTGGGGTCATGGCATGAAATATTTCCAAAATATACTGAGCGATATAAGAGAAAACAAAAACCTTAAAATTATTAAAATACAAAAACATAAGCCAAAAAGTATTAAAAAATTTGTAAAAGCTATGTATTCATTTGACTACGCACCTTTTTGGCATCTTAAATCAAAAACTAAATACCTAATAAAGGCGCCTGGTGAAGTTTGCTTTATCTTTATAGAAAATTTAAATCCCGATGAGGATTATCTTGATGAAGGTAGCTTTAGACATAAAGAGTCAATGATATTAAAAGCCTTTAAAGAAAGTCTTAGAGATAAATATAATCCGTATGAAAATGGAAAAAGAACTCACAATCATGTAATACATGCTACAGACTCACAAGAGCAGACTAATCATATGCTGCACTATCTTGGATATAAGGAAGGGGTAAAACTATTTGATAAGCCAACTAAAATAGTTGGCATGCCTTATTACCTAAAAGGCTATAGTAAGTTTTATTTTACAGTACTGAAAGTAGAGGATATTCTTTGTAATGTTATAGATGGTGAGTCATGGGATAATTTTTCTTCAAAGAGTGTTGAAATCGAACAGAGTCCGCAATATGTTGGATTAACTCAAGATATGAAAATATATGAAAACTATATAGAAAAATATTTAGGTGGGCCACTTCAAGAGAATTACAATTTAGATAGGTATGCTAAACTTAGTGATAATTTTGAGTATTTAAAAGCGCCGTATGAAGCATCATTTGTTATAGTTGAAAAGGTTAAAGATAAGTTTATCATATTAGATGGTTTGCATAGAGCTTGTAATCATATAAGTCAAGGACACAAAGAGATGAAAGTATGTCAGATATCAAAGTAGATAGGTTTTTGGATTTATCTAAAATATTTCAAAAATTAGAAGGCAAGAGTTATTGTATTATTAAATTACCTGATGTATTTCCATCATATGATATAGGCTCTGATTTGGATATATTTTGTTATGACATTCAGGATATATCTAAAATTATATTGTCAAATATTCAAGGGTTTATAACGTCTGATTTAAAAATTCAGATTACAGATAATAACACTCAAATACACATAGATATTATACATAATAATAAAATTCATTTTAGATTTGATTTGTATGGAGCCTTACCATTTTATAAAAATGTAAAAATTAAAGAAGCTTTCTTCTCTTCAGTTATTGAAAATAATTCTCTTGTAAGTAAAGGCAGTTCTAAAATAAAAGTACCAGGCCTTATAGATGAAAGTATATTAAGATATATCGAATACCAAGAGTGGTATGCACAAAGGCCAGATAAAATAAAACATATAAGATATCTTGAAGATAAAATTGAACAAAATGAGATAGATGTAAATAAAATGCTTGATAAGCTACATTATTATGTATCTATTCCAAATGCTGAGGGTGATAGGCAAGTTTCAAGTAGTGGCAGTATTCGATATGTAAAGTACCAATATGAAAACCTTAAGAAAGTGGTGAAATATATGCGAAAAAATGGCTTTAAGAGTACATTTATTAAGATAAAAAATAAAGTATTAAAATGATCACAATAAGATTAAAGGGCGGCCTGGGAAATCAAATGTTTCAGTATGCTACAGCCAGGGCGTTGGCATATTGTAACGGTGTCCAGCTAATTTTGGATGTTGGTGAGTTTGACACTTATGATCTCCGGGACTTGGAAATTGACAAATACAAGATAAAAGCGGAAGTAAAAAATCAGGGGTATTTACTTAAAAAGGTAATAAGAAAGCTAAAACTGGATAAATTTCTCAATAGTTATTTTTTTGAAAAAAATTTAAAATACGACAACACTATCAATAATTTGGGTGTCAATCTATATTTAGAGGGTTATTTTCAAAGTGAAAAATATTTTTATAATATCAGAGAAGAGTTACTGAAAGAATTTACACTTAAGAGTAAAAAGTCACTATACACAAAACAGATGGAAGGGGAAATCTTAAATGAAAAAGTTGCTATATCCTTGCATGTGAGAAGAGGAGATTATATTTCAGATGAGAGTACAGCTAGTGTACATGGGGGTTGTGATTTAGAGTATTACCAAAGAGCAATGGACTTTATGGGTAATAAATTCGAAGGTATTAAGTATTTTATATTCTCAGATGATATGACTTGGGTAAAAGATAATTTCAAAAAAGAAAATATAACGTATGTTGATAGTAAGGAAGAAAGAGCTCCACATGAGGATGTTTGCCTTATGAGTTTATGCGATCACCACATTATAGCTAACAGTAGTTTTAGTTGGTGGGGGGCTTGGTTGAACAAAAATAAAAGTAAAGTTGTAGTTGCACCAGAAAGATGGTTTCGTGATAAAGAAATGTATGAGCAGTCTATGGATATAGTTTGTGAGAATTGGGTTAAAGTATGAATAAACAGCCTTTAATATCAGTAATAATGCCGGTCTATAATGGCGAATTATTTCTGGAGAGGGCAATAGAGTCTATTCTAGTGCAAACATTTGAAAATTTTGAATTTATTATAATTAATGACGGATCAAGTGATAAATCTTTAGAGGTAATAGAAAAATACAAAAAGAAAGATGAAAGAATATTTTTGATAAGTCGAAAAAATAAAGGCTTGGTCTATAGTTTAAACGAGGGAATCGAAAATTCTAAAGGTGAGTATATAGCTCGAATGGATGCCGATGACATTAGTTTGACAACAAGGCTTGAAGAACAAATAGCTTATATAGAAAACAATAAATTAGACTTGTGTGGCTCTTGGGTCCATACATTTGATAAAAGAGGTATGTCTGATATTTGGAAATACCCTGAAAATCATAATGATATTGTATTTAGGTCCTTTTTTATGTCTAGTTTTGCACACCCGTCGGTTATGATCAAAAAAGCTATTTTTGAAAAAGTAAAATATCAAGATGAATTGGCAGAAGATTATAGACTTTGGTGTGATATTCTGGAAGCCGGATACAAGGTGGGTAACGTCCAGAAGACTTTACTCATGTACAGGCTTCACAATAATCAATTGACCCAAGTAAAATCAAAAGAGATATGTAGTTCTGCGAATCAAATAGGCTTGAATTTTTGTAGAAAGGTGAATAATAAATTTTCACCCAATATTGAAAAGGCTATCGACATTCAGAATAACTGTTCGTTACAAAAATTCAATCAGTTAATTGAGAGAATTTTTTCATTTTCAAAAGAACAAAATTTGCGCAAAGATTGCACTCTCTTCCTTGTGAAGGCGCTATATAACAATGCCAGTCCAAAAACACCTCTTATGTATTATAGGTATTTGAAACTTGAAAAAAATATTTATAACAAGTATAGGATTGAAGTCAAAACATTGTTAAAATCTTTTGTCGTCTTTAGTAGAGACTCAGGCGTTTATAAATTCCTAAAAAAACTAAAAACTTACTCAATAAACGATAAGAAGATGAATGTATAATGCAGCCTATGTCTTTTATCTATTAATAAGTGCACTGTACTTATTTTCATCCCCTTTAAGTTGGTATTTGAACAATAAATATGATCAAATAGCGAATTTTGTTTTTATATATTCATTAATTTCTTTTGTTGTTTTGCTGTTTGTGCCGATCTTATTGCACAACTTTAAAAGAAAGAATGTGATAGAGTTTAAACAGTCAAGGCCGGATCTTTTTAAATTGAAATTTGTTATTTTGTCTTTCATAACAATTTTAATTTTGCAGTTTCTGTATTTGCACACCGAAATAAGCCTCAGTATTTTCTTTAACAGGGTAAATAGAGAGTTGCCTTTTTATAGATCGCAACTGTACGTTTTCTTCATTATATTAATGCAATTTTATTTTTTCATTTTTATCTATAACTCTAGATATTTAAAGTATTTTGAAAAAATCATATTGTTTCTATTGTTTCTATTGTTTGCATATCACGAGATTGTCCTAACAGGGGCGAGAAGGTTTACTCTGTCAATAATATTGTTTTATTTTATTTACAAATTTGGATTTAAAAAATTGTTTCAAATAAAGTATATTACTTTAGCATTTTTTTTAGCTTTGTTCTTGTTTGTATTAGGCGGTGTTCGAGAGTTGATTGTGCATGGCAAGGATGTGCAGTTAACTGAAGGTTTAATTATAGCGCTAGCAAATAATGAATTTACAGAAATGGGAAGGGGCTTGTATTTTTATATGTCTAAAAATATTAATGGAGAAATTCTTCAAGGTGGAAAAACATTTATTGACGGCTTACAGTTTATTATTCCTCGTGAAATACACCCCGACAAACCAACATCAGTGTCGGTGCAGTTTGATAGTATTACATCAATATACTCCGAATTATTCTTAAACTTTCATTTCTTTGGCGCTCTTATGGTTGCTGCTTATGGCGTGTTTTATTATATCCTATCGTTAAAGCATGGCTTTTGGACAATTGTATTTTTTAGCTATACATTAGATTTTATAAGGACACAATTTGGCGTAATTTTATACACCATTGTTATATTGTATTTTCTATATTTTGTATTCTATAGTAAATATAGAAGGGAGAAAAATTGAGCAAATTAAATTTAGAGCTTATCTGCACAACTCAGAATAAGAATTATAAATTCTATAGACTTATAGAGTCTCTTATTGAGTGTTCAGAATATATAAATCTTCATCTGATATTAGTTGATCAATGTAATAAATTTTTTGATAACAAAGTTTATAATTCATTTGCAATCACATATATACAATCTACTACTATGCCACTTTCAGCTGCAAGAAATATTGGAATAAATAAATTATATGGATGGGAATATGTAGCCTTTCCTGATGATGATTGCTGGTATAAAAAAAATGAAGTATTAAAAGCTTTGAAAACTTTAGAAAAATCTGATGCTACTGTTATATGTACCAATGTGTTTGATCCTATATGTAATGAATATTATGGACATAGACCTATTAAAGAATTAATAATTAATAGATTAAATATTTTAACATTACCAATTTCTGTAGGTCTTTTTTTTAAGACAAATAGCTTGAATTTTGATAAATTATTTTTTAATGAAAACCTTGGAGCAGGAACATTGTTAGGCTCAGGTGAAGAGTCAGAATTTTTAGTACAACTATTTGAAAGAGGATTTAAAGTTATATATAACGGAAAAATTAATGTGTATCACGAGGTTGAATCAACAACTATAAATATAGAAAAAGCATATAGTTATTCTTTTGGCTATTCCGCATTAATATCTTCACTGGCAAAATGTTATCATTGGAGTTATAGTTATACATTTTTAAAAGTATTTATACTATCATTATTGAGTTTTTTAATAAGTAAGAATAAGAAAAGAAATATTATTTATCATAGATTAAAAGGTTTAATAGATGGATTAAAGATAAATATCTATAATATAAAAAATAAGGCTAACAGTGATAGTATATGATAATATAATTTATTCACTTTAAATAGTAGATTGCATTTCAATATGCTATTAAATTGGCTACTAACATCAATTGTTTCAATATTTTTGACTTCTTGCCCGTCCTTTGAATAAGGCAAGAAATAGCAACCTAAAAAGAGTGTGGATTGTCCGATATTTTGGTATTTACTGACAGTGCGACTACTGAAATTTTTGGCGTCAGGTTGAAATATATCTCCTTTCTTACTAATAGGAGGTATATTCAAAGTGCCGATTTTTATTGATCTATGTACACTTTTAAGAGTTTTTTATTTAAATAATTTTTTTTTGGTACTGTAAAAAACTTTCTGTAAATTCAAAGAAGCGTCCATCATCTATTCTATTGTTTTGTTTTTAGCAAAAACAATAGAATAGATGATGAGCAATAGTAATTTTAAAGATTTTAATAGCATTGATGATAGTAATTTAAACAGCGTGCATGAACTAATTTCTACCTATGGCATGGAAGCCTTGGAGATCTTGTTTAATTAGGTCATGCGTTTAGAGCGAGACCAGCACCTTAGTGCTGGGTACTACTAGCGCAGTAACGATAGATTGGATTATGCTAATGGTTATAAACCAAAATGCGTATTGGTCAATTGGATTTATCTCTTCCGCAGATGCTCACCCTGGCTTAAGGCCGCCAGAAAAGCCGTTATGCCAAACATTGCTTGAGTTCCACTTACAGTAAAATGCACAAAGCTATGTGACCAAGTGCAGTTTTAAAAGTGAGGTTGCCGGCGACATTTGCGCCATATTTCATGCAGCCAATCAAGATGGCGCTAAGCATCATCTTGATTTGCTACAAGCAGTCCATGTCCAGGCTTAGCCAATGGGCTGAGAATAACCTTCCAGAAGGTTTAACGGTATTTGGTATGAGCTTATGTGAATTTAACAGAAAACGACTAAGAGCAAGTAATATGATTGAGAGGCTGAATCAGACGGTGAAGCAAAGAGCGCGAGTGGCGAGGATATTTACCAATGAAGTGTCTTGTCTGAGGTTGGTATCCGCCATTGTTATGGAAGTGTCCGAACAGTGGGTTGGTGGTAAAATGCATTTGAGGGTAAAATAGAGCAAATGGAGACAGAATAGATGTCAATTTACAGAAAGAAGTTTACTTAACCTAAGGACAAATATAATATGAAATATTATATAAGCTTACTCGCACTTGGGGATAACTTGATTTCATTATCTCTATTAGAGCAAGTAGATAAAACAGTTAAAATTATTGGCACTAAGCATACAAAAAATGTAGCCAAACTAATGGGGTTAGAAAATAAATTCGATATAAAAGTGATATTTAATGATATTCCAGCTTTTTATGATATTAAAAAACAAGGAATTGTAAGAGCTGTACAGGATTTTTATAAATTTATAAAGTATATAAAAACCCATAATATAAAAGAAATCATATTTGAAAAAAAAGATTTTAGAGGTTGTTTAGTTTCTTTTTATGCAAAAGTAAAAGTTTATTATTCGTGTAATGTAAATAAAAAAGTATATGAAAACAGACAAGAGTTAATAAATAGAGTATGTAAGCAGTCAATAGACATAAAGAGCTATCCTCTTAAAATAGAAAACCCAAAAGTAATACTTATAAATCCACTTACAAGAGTGGAGTTGAGGAGCATTAATCATAATCATTTAAAGTATATTATAGATATACTAAAAGAAAATAGATATGAGATATATTTAATAGATATAGAAAATAGATATGAAGAGTTTAGAAATGAAGTAACGCACTACTTTACGAATACTACTTTAGAAGATGTAAAGCAGTTGATACTAAAATCAGACTTATATATAGGTGGAGACTCATTCTTAATACATTTAGCGTATTATTTAAAAGGAAATTATTTTATATTTTTTTATAGAGATAATGATTATTTCTTACCTCCCAACATAGAGGATGATTTTTATATTAAAGCTCATGAATGTGATAGTTTTAAGAAGACATTATATGATAAATTTAAAAATATAGGGTTAATATGATTGAATATATAGCTACCAGCTGTACAAAACCCAAATAGTTTATCAACCCCCTAAAAAAACCTCTGACAACACCTTGCCTCAAAACTTAGTGAACTGGAAGAAGACTTTTCTTGCTAATGCAGGGATTGCAATGGAGCTTTCTAAAGTTGTAATTTATTTATTTTCACTTCATTGGTTTATGGTTCAAATTGATATTTACTGTATAAAAACTCCTAAAGTTCTTAATTTGACCAAACATTAAAAGAATGAAGATTACTATTATTACCGTTGTATTTAATGGCGCTAAGTATATTAGGACAGCTATACAATCGGTCTTATCTCAAGATTATGATAATATCGAATATATTGTAATTGATGGTGGCTCTACAGACGGGACTGTTGATATTATTAAAGAATATCAAAATAAAATTTCAGTGTTTGTCTCAGAACCAGACAAGGGTTTATATGATGCGATGAATAAAGGTATAGGATTAGCTACTGGAGATGTAGTTGGGATTCTTAATGGTGATGATTTTTATATAGATGATAAAGTTATAGAAAAAGTTGTAAAAGAGTTTGAAGAAAAAGGCGTGGATAGCGTCTATGCCGACTTAGTGTATGTAAGACCTAAAAATTTAGATAAAACTGTACGGTATTATGATGGTAGTCATTTTAACCCTTCAAAATTTGCTTATGGTTGGATGCCAGCCCATCCCACTTTTTTTGTAAAAAAAGATATTTATGATAAATATGGAGTATTTAGAACAGATTTGAAAATAGGGGCTGATTTTGATATATTGACTCGATTTTTGTATACTCAAAAAATAAGTTATAGCTATATGCAAGAGGTTCTTGTTAAAATGCGACTAGGCGGTGTTAGCACTTCTTTTAGAAGTATTTGGACGAATAACATTGAACAGCTAATGGCATGCAAAGATAATAGCATTGAGACTAATATCTTTAAAATATTATATAAATATCCTAGAAAATTAATAGGTTTTTTAGTAAAAAAATAGTGCTAATTAAATGACTATATTTTCGATAATTAGGCAGCTTTCTTTGGTATAGCCCCTATCAAAGTGCTGCTTGAATACTTTGGGTGGCAAGCCTCTGCCTGTCCATTCGTAAGTTGTACCATCAGGATCAACCAGTCTGTATTTCGGGGGTAGTTTGTAATACCCCCAAAAAACCAAACAATTTAAAAGTAGAAAATTCTATAATGAAACAACAAGGAATTTTTTATGAAAAAATCAAGATACACAGACACGCAAATCGTCAACATACTTAAACAAAATCAAGCAGGTGAATCTGTTGCTAACTTATGCCGTGAATACGGCATGAGTCAAGCAACATTTTATAAATGGCGCTCTAAATATGGTGATGCTGATGTCAATATTGTTAAAAGACTTAAAGAGTTAGAATCTGAGAATGCTTGCCTTAAAAAGATGTATGCCGAAGAGCGTTTAATGTCTCAAATTAGATTGGAAGCACTTGAGGGAAAGTTCTAGCGCCATCTTCTCGCAAGAAGATGGCAAGTAGTGCTAAATCTGAATACAAAACATCAGTGAACTTTATTTGCGTTTGTTTTAATATCAGCAGAAGCAGTTATTACTACCAACCAAAGCTAAGTAACGAGAATGAAGTTATCGCAGATTGGCTGCTTCGATTGACTACAGCACACAGGCGCTGGGGGTTTTAAGCTATGCTTCTTATATTTACGCAATATCAAAAGCTTTAAATGGAACCATAAGCGCGTGTATCGTATTTATCGTGAACTAGATCTTAACCTTAGGATTAAGCCTAGGAGAAGAATCAAACGCGATAAGCCGGAGGCTTTAAGTGTGCCATTGACAATTAATCAAACTTGGTCAATGGATTTTATGTCTGATACTTTAACTGATGGTAGAAGTATTAGAACATTTAATGTTGTAGATGATTACAACCGTGAAGGCTTAAATATCGATGTTGACCTATCTATGCCTGCACAACGGGTTATTCAATCGCTAGAACGACTTATTGAATGGCGAGACAAGCCCAAGGCAATAAGATGTGATAACGGACCAGAATATATATCTCAAACATTACGAGATTGGGCTCAAGCAATGGATATTAAGCTAATGTACATACAACCAGGCAAACCAACACAAAATGCCTATATTGAACGATTTAATCGTACAGTTAGGCAAGAGTGTTTAAACTTACATTTGATTGATTCAGTTGAATCAGCACAAAACATAACCACGCAGTGGTTATGGATTTATAATAATCAAAGGCCACATTTTGCACTAGGCGGAATACCGCCAAGATCAAAGGTGGCGTAACAAGATGACTGTAATCAGTCGAACCTCTACTTTAGGATTGTATTGAAAATGGGGGTATTACAGCTTCTTGTGATCGATTTAGACATAATAAGGTTATTTATAACAGTATGACATTTCCTGCCATTTGATTGTTGTCATTAATAAGCGTTACTCCTGCGGTATTTGGTTTGATAATCAAACTGTGTTGATCGCTTAGGCATTTGTCTTTATAGTGCTTTGTACCGTTATTTATAAGTACATTGCTTCTGATAAATTTAAACTTAATCATTAAAAAATTATGAGAATTTTAGTAACTGGTGGTACAGGATATATTGGCTCACACACTTGTATTGAGCTTATTAAAGCGGGCTACGAAGTGGTAGTGGTTGATAACTTATGTAATTCTTCTTTGGAGTCTTTAAAGCGCGTAGAGAAATTGACTGATAGCGATATTCCATTCCACAAAGTAGATGTGCGCTATAAGGCGGGGCTTACGCGAGTATTTGAGCAGTATTCAATTGATGGTGTGATTCATTTTGCAGGCTTAAAGGCGGTAGGTGAATCAGTTGAAAAACCTATTGAGTATTATGATACCAATGTAGGTGGTACGTTTATTTTGGCTGAAGTGATGCGTAATTTTAATTGCAAGACTTTTGTATTTAGCTCTTCTGCTACGGTATATGGCGATCCGCATACGGTGCCGATTAAGGAGGACTTTCCGTTATCAGTTACTAATCCATATGGCCGCTCTAAGTTAATGATTGAAGAGTTCTTGCAAGATGTATTTGTTGCGGATGATAGCTGGCATATCGCACTACTAAGGTATTTCAATCCAGTAGGCGCACATAAGAGTGGATTGATAGGTGAAGACCCAAATGACATTCCTAATAATCTAATCCCATATATTTCACAAGTGGCGGCTGGTAAGTTAAAAAATCTCAGTGTATTTGGTGGCGATTACGACACGCTTGATGGCACGGGTGTGCGTGATTATATTCATGTGGTGGATCTAGCCAAAGGACATGTTAAGGCATTACAAACACTAAAAAATAAGCCTCAAGTATTGACAGTGAATTTAGGCACAGGTAATGGATATTCCGTACTTGATATGATAAAGGCTTTTGAGAAGGCTTCAAGTAAGACTGTTCCATATCAAATAGTGGATAGACGACCTGGTGATATCGCTACTTGTTATGCCGATCCTGCATATGCAGCAGAGAAACTTGGCTGGAAAGCTGAATGTGAATTAGATGAGATGTGTGAAGATACTTGGCGCTGGCAGAGTATGAATCCAGATGGATATTCTTAAACAACTTTAAATAAATGAAAATATTACTCACGGGTGCAACAGGCTTTATTAGTAAAAAACTAATTCAAGAGTTATTAAATAAAGACTTTGAGTTATCGTCCATTCTTCGAAATAAGGTTGATCACCTTCCTAATGATATTCAACAATTTGTTATTGGAGATTTTGCTAAGTGTGCTAATTATTCAAATGAATTAACCGGTGTTGACTGTGTGATTCATTTGGCAGGAAAAGCCCATGTAATTGATAAAAACAAAGCCTCAGTGTTGAATGAGTTTCGATTGATCAATACTGATTTCACGATCAGCCTAGCTAGGCAGGCCGCTGCCGTTGGCGTGAGTAGATTTATATTTTTAAGCTCAATTGGGGTTAATGGCAATCAAAATATCAAGCCTTTTTTAGAGTCAGATACTCCCAATCCTCAAGAGCCTTACGCCATTTCCAAGTATGAGGCAGAGCAGGGGCTGTTTAAGCTGGCTAAAAAGACTGATATGGAAGTAGTTATTATTCGTCCGCCTTTGGTTTATGGCGCAAATGCACCAGGAAATTTTGGTAGATTAATGAGTTGGGCAAGTAAAAAGCATTCAATACCTTTACCACTTGGCTCAGTGAGAAATTCTCGCTCTTTTGTGGCACTCGATAATTTAGTTGATTTTATTACTACTTGTGTGACTCATAAAAATGCTGCAAATGAGCTATTTCTTGTCTCTGATAGAGAGGATTTATCCACAACTCAACTATTAAGAAAAATTGCAAAAGCTTTTAATAAGAAGATATTTTTACTGCCTATTCCTGTTCAATTAATGATTTTTATGGTAGGCTTTCTAGGTAGAAAGGAGGATGCAATCCGTCTGTTTTCTTCGTTGCGAGTGGATAGCTCAAAAGCAAAAGAGTTATTAGACTGGGATCCGAAAATAACGATGGATGAGCAGTTGTTGAAAATTGCCAAGGCGCAAAAATAAATGTTAAATATGAATAATTTATACTGTTAACCAATGAAACGATTTTTTGATTTTTCTTTAGCTGTTTTTCTGATATTCGTATTATGGTTTATTATTATTATTTCAGCTATCCTTGTAAAAATAACATCGAAGGGCAATGCGTTATATTGGTCCGATAGGGTTGGGATAAATGACAAAATTTTTAAAATGCCTAAGTTTAGATCAATGTTAATTGACACTCCTGCTGTAGCGACTCACCTATTAGATAATCCAGATGCTTATTTATCTCCTATTGGTGGTTTTTTACGCTCAACTAGTTTAGATGAGCTGCCGCAACTATTTTCAGTATTAAAAGGTGATATGAGCTTTGTAGGGCCTCGTCCTGCGCTATTCAATCAAAATGATTTAATTGCTTTGCGTACTGAGAAAGGTGTAGACAAGCTATTACCTGGCATTACAGGCTGGGCACAAGTGAATGGACGAGATGAACTATCAATTCCTGATAAAGTTGCATTAGATGTAGAGTATTTAAACCGTCAATCATTTTGGTTTGATATGAAGATCTTATGGATGACCTTCTTAAAGGTTATAAAGAGAGATGGTGTGAGCCATTAGTAAAGATGGCAGTTGTATTAAATTAGATTGTCGATTTTTCTGTAGTCAATTGACAATCAACCAGTTGCTATCATTCCAACTTTGAAGATATCTCATCGCACTAGTTTCTGATTTCCAGCCGCCTCTAAGCATAATTTTCTCAAGCGGGATATTTTTGTTTAATAGATCAAGTGCAGCACCAACTCTAAATGAGTGGCCTGATAGCTCTCCAATTTGATTTAGGCCAGCCTGCTTTTGAAGACTCTTTAAAATATGGTTAATAGATGCAGGTGTGAGTGATGGGTTAGTAGATAGATTCCGTTTGAAGCTTCTAAGGATGTAGCCATTATCTTGATCAATTGCTAGTGACCAGCTTGAGATAATCTCAGACAGTTCGCCAGATATTGGAATTATTTTCCCTTGATTGTACTGATCAGTTTTAGAGTGTCGAAGTAAGAGCGCATGCTTATGATTACCATGATGCTGTAAGTCTTCAAATTTAAATTGACATATTTCTGAGCGTCGACGCATAGTTTCATAGCCTAGTTGTAAAAGCAACCTATTTCTTAGGCCAACAACATCGTCAGAACAAACATCTTTGAGTTTGGTTAGAATATCATAAGTTAGAGGTGTTGCTTGTTTTTGAGGTTTACCAAATTTTCTTCGAAGTTTTTTGATTCTGTGTTACATATACCTCTAAACTGCTAAATCTCTTGACATTTATATTTTAATGTATATACTTATAAATATACACATATAAAGGAGTTGTAAAGATGTTGGCAAAAGTATTTAAATCTGGAAATTCTCAGGCT
>Ga0181555_1001226_pt1 | contig 23232 bp, 24 predicted proteins | sample 011ome_15_FD_145601 | JGI IMG/M metagenome (GOLD analysis project Ga0181555, IMG submission 145601) | Coastal salt marsh microbial communities from the Groves Creek Marsh, Skidaway Island, Georgia - 011504AT metaG (spades assembly) | ecosystem: Environmental > Aquatic > Marine > Intertidal zone...
TACTTTAGCAGTGTTGTAGTTAGTTTGTAAGTTTTGAAAAACTTACTTAAAGACCACCTTGTCGCTGATAAGGTGGTCTGCTTTTTTTATAGACCATACAATCAGAAGAGTCGATGCCCTCATTTGATGTTTTGAAATGGGATATCAGCTTTCAGTCTTTCTTGAATGTCAATTTATTTTATTGACTTTAGATAATATCAGAGGTTTTTAGCTTTATTGAGTAATGAGAAGGCAAAACTGAATCCTTCCTCTTTTAATAGAATTTCTCCGTTTGGACTGATGATAAATACGGTTGGAAATACTGAAAAGGGATAGTTGTTGTGAAATCTTCTTCCTTCCATTGTCTCTCCATCGAGACTGATGTTTATAAAATATTCGTTGTAGTATGCTCCTAGTTTTTTATCGGTAAAGGTGAATTTTTTCATTCGTTTACAGGGGCCACACCAGGTAGCGTAGACATCGATAAAAAGGGGTTTGTTTTCGGATCGGGACTTTTGTATGGCTTCATTGAGGCTGATTTGTTCAAACTGGATTCCCTTTTCAGTAGGTTCTTTAAAATCAACTTTAGGGTTGAGATAGAATATGTAAAAAGCAAAAAATCCAACAAGGTATAATCCGTTCGAAACGTATTTGTTCTTTAAATAGTTGTTAATAAACAAATAAATGGTTTTAATTTTTTTCATGTTTTAAATATAAATAAAAACGTATAAGAGTAATTTTTTATATTTAGGTATTGATTGTTTCTAGTATAGAATGCATACTGATTTCATTGTCTAATTTTTCAGGATATTAATAAATTAATTCGAAATACAATAACGCTTTTAATTTTGTTGTTTCCTCTGGCTATTAAAGCACAGGGTGGAATTGTTACAACAGGATTAAAGGGTCATTTTGACGTTAAGGAATCAGGAGGATATAGTGGTTCAACAGTCTATAATTTAGCAACCACTTCTGTAGAAAAATCACCAAATATTTACTTAAGTGGAGCTGCTGCTAGTTTTGCTGGAATGTACTTTGATGGAGGGGATTGGGCTAACTGGAGTGTGATGGTGTCATTAATGGAGTTGAGGCAGGACTGGATTCTGACAACGATGGAATCTTAGATTATCTCGATACCGATGACGATGGTGATGGTTTGAATACCAATTTAGAAAATGCCAGCTCCAATTCGGATGAAGCCTTTGATGCTGACAATGATGGAATACCAGATTATTTAGATTCAAATAACTATACAGCATCTTCAACTGTAGCTGACGATATCGAAATCTACAATGCTATGTCACCAAATGGAGACGGTTACAACGATGTGTTTACCATCAGAAATATTGAAAAATACCCAGACAATGAACTGGTTATATTCAATCGTTGGGGCAAAGAAATCTACCGACAAAAAGGCTATGGTACCTACAGTAGATTCTACAATGGAGTTGATATTAATGGTCAGTCATTGCCAGTGGGAACTTATTACTACGTATTAAGAGTGAATACTGGTACTAAAGAAGAAAGCTTTAAAGGCTTCTTGTATATTAACAGATAAGTTAAGCGATGAAGCTTTTAATCATTTCGGTTGCCTTTTCAGGACTGATATCTCGTTGAGGTGTTCCAAATAGCTCGTATCCAACCATGAATTTCTTAACTGTAGCAGATCTCAATAAGGGAGGATAAAAACTCATATGCCAATGCCAATGAGAATGATCTTGATCATTGGTTGGTGCCTGATGAATTCCACTAGAATAGGGAAATGAAGTTTTAAAGAGTTTGTCATAGGCCTTTGTAATCACAGAAATGGCCTCTGCAAATGCCTTTGATTCTTCAGAAGTTAATTCAGCTATATTTTTAAGGTGTTTTTTGGGTACGATCATTGTTTCAAAAGGCCATACTGCCCAAAAAGGAACGAGAATTACAAAAGAATCATTTTCAAATAAGATACGCTCTCCAAGTTCTAATTCTTGTGAGAGATAATCTCCTAATAAGCTCGATTGTTTTTTGTCGTAATAGTTTTTTTGCTGAAGATCTTTCTTTAGGACTTCATTTGGAAGTGTTAATTGAGCCCATATCTGTCCATGAGGATGTGGATTACTGCATCCCATAATACTTCCTTTGTTTTCAAAAATCTGAACGTAATTGATGTCATTTCTCTGACCAAGAGATAAATATTCTCTTTGCCATGCAGTTACTACTTTTTCAATAGCAGAAACTTTCATATCGGCTAAACTCATCGAGTGATCCGAACTAAAGCAAATGACCTTGCAAATGCCTGTTTCTGATTCTGCTTTTAATAAACCTTCGTGAACTTTAAAATCTGGAGTATCGCTTTGAAGTGAAGCAAAGTCATTTTCAAAGATGAATATGTCTTGGTAATCAGGATTTTGTTCTCCATTCGCTCTAGTGTTACCAGAACACAAATAACAATTAACATCATGAGTAGGTCTCAAATCAGTCATTAGCTCTTCTTGTTGCCCCTGCCAGGGTCTTTTAGTGCGATGAGGAGATACCAATACCCATTCTCCGGTTAGGATGTTAAAACGCTTATGAGAATAGTCTTGTAAGTTTGAGTTCATGGCCTTTATTAAAGTTGATGAGTTCCATCTGATAATGTAACATCGTAAATAGAACACTTAATATTAAATTTATGAAAATAAGCTTCTTTGATGTATTGGCTAAAGGAATTGACTTCTGAAGTTTTGATTAGATTGATGGTACAGCCACCAAAACCTCCACCCATCATACGAGCTCCTAATAGGTACTCTTTGTCTCTTGTAGCATCCACTAAAAAATCTAACTCTTCACAACTTACTTGATATTGATGTTGTAAACCGTGATGAGATGCATAAATAAGTTCTCCTAAGCTTTTTAAATCACCATTTGACATTGCCTTGGAAGCCTCAATGGTTCGCTTGTTTTCCTGAATGACAAATAAGGCTTTTTGAAAATCTTCATCGGATACTTTATCTTTTATAGTGAAAAGATCTAGTTCACTTACATCTCGAAGAGCCCTGACTTTTAATAAACTAGAAATATGTTCACATACTTCACGTCTATTATTGTAGGCACTTTCTGAAAGAGTGTGTTTGACATTGGTATTGATCAGTAGTAATCGATAGTCTCCAAGATCAATTTTAAAGGGGGTGGCCTCGATGGATCTACAATCTAAATGCAAAGCCTGGTCTTTAAGACCAAACATCGATGCGTATTGATCCATGATTCCACATTGAACCCCCACATAATTGTGTTCTGCCTTTTGAGAAATGAAGATCATTTCTTCTTTGGAAAGCCCTAATTCAAAAAGTTCATTTAATCCAAATACTACACTGTTTTCAAGTGCTGCAGAGGAAGACATGCCAGCTCCATTTGGGATATCTCCACTAAACACAAGATTGAAATTTTTAATTTGATTCCCTTTCTTTTTTAATTCGTCAATAACTCCTAGTATATAATTAGCCCATAATTGCTCTTTTTGAGGAGCAATGGAATCGACCTCAAATTCAAAGGATTCATCAAGGTCAAGAGCAATTGCTTTAGAACTAGTGTCACTACTTTTTTCAAAAGCTGCTACAATTCCTTTGTCAACTGCTGCTGGAAAAACAAATCCATCGTTATAGTCAGTGTGTTCCCCAATGATATTGATTCTTCCAGGAGAAAAAATCATTAAAGGATTCGAGTTGAATTCTTTAGAAAACTCTTTTTTAACACAATCTATGAGCTTATTATTCATTGCAATATCTTGTCTTTCCTAAGATATAAAATTACAACACTAATAGAGTAATTATGGTATTTGGTTTTAATAAATATGTAAATTTGAGCTATGAGTAAAAAAATAGTTGTCAGTGGAGGACTTGGCTTTATCGGTTCCCATGTAGTCGTTGAACTTCAAAATGAAGGATATGAGGTAATAATCATCGATAATTTATCCAATTCTTCAAAAGAGGTGTTAAAAGGCATTACAGAAATTACTGGAATCGAACCTGTTTTTGAGGAGTTTGATCTAAGAGATAAAATTCATGTAAATGATTTTTTTAAAAAGCATTCAGCTATAGAAGGTGTCATTCATTTTGCAGCTTCTAAAGCAGTTGGAGAGAGTGTTCAATTGCCATTATTGTATTACGAAAACAACCTTGCTTCTCTGATTTATCTCTTACAAGAATTAGAACAGTTGCCAACCGCTAATTTTATCTTTAGTTCTTCCTGTACCGTTTATGGACAGGCTGACGAGTTGCCAATTACAGAAGCAGCTCCAACAAAAACTGCAGAATCTCCTTATGGGAATACCAAACAAATTGGTGAAGAGATTATACGAGATACTGCGAAAGTTTCAAAAAAACTCAATGCCATTGCACTGCGCTATTTTAATCCCATTGGAGCTCATGAATCTTCAAAAATAGGAGAGCTACCAATTGGAACTCCACAAAACCTTGTCCCATTTATCACTCAAACAGCAGTGGGAATTCGTGAGCAACTTTCAGTTTTTGGAGATGATTATCCAACCCAGGATGGAACCTGTATCAGAGATTATATACACGTTGTGGATTTGGCTAAAGCTCATGTGGCTGCATTAAAAAGACTTATCGAAAAAAATAATTCTGAGAGTTATGAAGTATTTAATATCGGTACTGGAACAGGTTCTTCGGTATTAGAGGTGATACATGCTTTTGAAGAGGTATCTGGACAAAAGCTCAACTATAAAATTGTCGATCGAAGAGAAGGGGATGTGATAGCCGCTTATGCAGATACCACTAAAGCCAATCAAATTCTTGGATGGAAATCCCAATACAACCTTAAAGACGCTTTACTATCAGCTTGGAATTGGGAAAAGAAAATAAGGAGCTAACAAACAATTGTTCTAATAAAAGAGCAAGAAGAATCAAATATTAAAGACAAAAAAAAGAGGTAGACTAGCTACCTCTTTTTAGTTTTACAATTGTTTTACTTGGATGTTTTTCCACTGTACCTTGATTCCTCCTCCGGAGTGAATTTGTAATGCAATGGATCCTTTTCCATCTCCGATTTTTTCATCTTTAAGGTGAATCATTTTCTCACCGTTTAACCAACTAGTGATATGATCTCCTTTGACTTTAATCTTTAGATGGTTCCATTCTCCCATTTTAAGGAATTTTTCCTTTTCTGGTTCTGGTTTGATAAGCCATCCTCTTCCGTAAGACTCATATACACCACCGGTATGAAGTCCTGGAGGAGCTACTTCGACTTGCCATCCACTGATTTTGGTTCCTTCCACAGTGGAGCGAATAAACACTCCAGAGTTACCATCAGCTTCTTGTTTGAAGTCTAATTCTAAAATGAAATCATCGTAAAATGCATCGGTAGTCAAATAGCCGTATTCTTCATCTGGTCCACTTTCGCAGATTAAGAGGCCATCCTCAACATACCAGTTTTCAGTTCCTTGTATGGTCCAACCATCGAGGTTTTTTCCGTTAAATAATGATGTTTGTGCTTGTGAAAGCATGGGTATCCATGCTAAAATAAATAGTAGGGTTTTCATAGGGTTCTAAATTTTGAATGAAAATAGAAAAAAAAAAAGAAATAGAAGTCCTTTGTTTTATTTGAAGTTGAAATGTGAAAACTAACTGAATTATTAAGTGTTATAAATAAAAAAGCCCAGTAATTAAATTACCGGGCTTTACTTTAGCGGTCTGGTCAAAATTTACTGCTTTAAATCATTTTTTTTGATTTAATCTTAAAAAATAATGGGTGCTTCTACCTCCTGAAGTGGCTTTTTCTAAGATATTTTTATCGACTAAATCGTAGATGTCTCTTAAGGCAGTATCTTGTGAGGATTTAGTCATTTTAGCCCATTTGGAGGTTGTTAATTTACCAACAAAATCACCTAGAAGTTTGTTGAGTACTATTCGTTGCCTTTCATTGATGGCTGTATGTTCGTGAATATTCCAAAATTCAGCTTTTAATAAAACTTTCTGTAAAGATTTTTCAGTTTCAATTAGTGCATTTTTTAAGCAATTAAGAAACCAAACTAACCATTCGGTAATATCACCTGAACTATGCTGTACTTTTTGTAATACAGCATAATATTGTTTTTGTTCATTCAATATCTGACTTGACATACTGTAAAATCGATCTGTGCTTTTATCAGATCGAGCCAATAATAAATCAGTAATGGCTCTTGCAATTCTTCCGTTTCCATCATCGAATGGGTGAATGATAATAAACCAAAAATGTGCTATCGCAGCTTTTAGAACTGGATCTAAATTGTTTTCAGAGTTAAACCACATTAAGAAGTTATCCATTTCAGATTTTACATATTGTGGTGCAGGTGCGTGATAGTGAATTTTTTCTTTACCCATTGCTCCTGAGACAATTTGCATTTCTCCAGTTCTGTATTTAGCAACTTCAATTTTATACATTCCACTGTAACCAGTTGGAAACAGTTCAGAATGCCATCCAAAAAGCCGTTCTTCAGTAAGTGGCTTCATATAATACTGAGTAGCATCTAACATCATTTCAACAACTCCCTCTACGTCTCTGCTACTAGATGTCATCCCAGCGACATCCATTCCTAAACGTCTTGCAATTGAGGAACGCACTTGATCATAGTTGAGTTGTTCGCCTTCTATTGCTGATGATTTTACGACATCAAGAGTTAATGTAGAAAGATTAGCTTCCTCTTTAACAGAAAAGCCTACGGTATTCATTTGGCCAATAATCTTACCTTGTAAATTTCGAACTTCACCAAAAACAGTGTTGATGGCATGATCTTGCCAATGAAAATTTGTCCAATTAGTATGTTGATAGATGTATTTAGCCACGAAAAATAATTTATGCTGTAAAGATACCTATTATTCTCCGTATATTTGCGGTGAATATGTTAATTTTTCTCCGCAAATCAAAAATCAATTTTCACAATAAATCCCTAAAACCGTCCCCGGTTTCGTTCCCAGTAAAAATAAAAAAACCCAGTAATTAAATTACCGGGCTTTACTTTAGCGGTCTGGACGAGACTCGAACTCGCGACCCCCTGCGTGACAGGCAGGTATTCTAACCAACTGAACTACCAGACCTCGCTATTGCGGATGCAAATATACATTCCTTATTTAATTGTGCAAACAAAAAATTGAGAAAAATTGCACTTTTTTTTTAAAATCAGTTTTTGAATAAAATTCTAATAGGAAAACATATTCAAAATGGTTAATTTCACTGACTATACAACTCAACTAAACTTAAACAAATGGGTACAAAACAAAAGAGAAGACTCGGTTTCTGGGAAATCTGGAATATGAGTTTTGGATTCCTTGGAATTCAATTTGGATTTGCGCTTCAAAACGCCAACACTTCTAGGATTTTTGAAACTTTAGGAGCTAATGTAGATGAAATTCCAATCCTTTGGATAGCTGCTCCTGCAACGGGATTAATCGTTCAACCCATTATTGGATATTACAGTGATCGCACTTGGACTAAACTAGGAAGAAGGCGTCCTTATTTCTTAGTAGGAGCCATACTCGCTTCCATTGCACTTTGTATGATGCCTAATTCACCTGCCTTATGGGTAGCTGCTGGTATGCTATGGATGATGGATGCTTCTATCAATGTTTCCATGGAGCCTTTTAGAGCCTTTGTAGCTGATTTACTACCTATGGATCAACGAACTCTTGGTTTTTCAATGCAGAGTTTCTTCATTGGAATTGGAGCTGTTGTAGGGTCTGCTTTGCCCTATATGTTTACCAATTGGATTGGACTCAGCAATACAGCACCCGAAGGAGTTATCCCTGATTCGGTTAAGTGGTCGTTCTATATCGGTGCATTTGTGTTCTTAGCTGCTGTCCTATGGACGGTATTTAGATCTTTCGAATACTCGCCTCAGGAAATGGAAGAATTTGAAGAGGAAGAGGTTGAAGGGCATACAGAAGTAGTTTTTGACAAAGGAAACAAAAAGAAACTTAGAGGAACAGGATTGTTCTTGTTTGGATTTGGAGCTGTATTGAGTTTATTGGTTTTAAATTTTGACCTAGATAAAACACTGTACATACTGACGATAGGTCTGACCCTTGTAGGGATTTTATTTGTGATTTCTTCTGTAGCTCAAAAAGATGAAAACAACGGTGGTTTTGTTGTAATAATGAGTGATTTACTCAATATGCCAAAAACCATGGTGCAATTGGCCTATGTTCAATTCTTTTCTTGGTTTGCACTCTTTTCTATGTGGATTTATACGACTTCTGCAGTTACCGAACACATTTATGGAACCACTGATAGTACTTCTCAATTGTACAATGATGGAGCAGACTGGGTTACAGTGCTTTTTGCAGAATACAGTGGAGTAGCGGCTTTAGTTGCGTTTTTATTGCCTGTTTTAGCTAAGTATACCTCTAGGAGAATGACACACCTCATTGCTTTAGTGTTGGGTGGATTGGGACTGATTTCAATTTACTTTATAACAGATCCAGATTACCTCATGTTATCTATGGTAGGAGTAGGGGTTGCTTGGGCGAGTATTTTAAGTATTCCCTATGCGATTCTATCCGGTTCATTACCTGCTAAAAAGATGGGCTACTATATGGGAGTATTTAACTTCTTTATCGTAATTCCTCAATTAGTAGCATCGAGTATCTTAGGATTTATCGTGGTTTATTTCTTTGATTCTAAACCGATTTATGCATTAATTATAGGTGGGGTTGCTATGATCATTAGTGGACTCTTAACGCTTAGAGTTAACGATTCAGATTAAATAAGTATTACAGCATCAATTTGGTAATCCCTATGCTCATATAGGGATGCCAAGGATGTCTTTGAGAACGATTGTCTTTAGATCGGTAGTTCCAAATTGCTTTTACAGCCCAATTGTTCAAATAAAACACAGGCCCTGCCATAAAAGTAATACGGTAGGGTACCAGTTCACGCTCAAAGGTGTTTGAGTGATCCAAAGGACCTTGGATCATAAAGTCGTGAAAAAAGTATTGTTGTTGCACTCCGATTAAAAATCCAGATTGTCTGTTTTGGTTTGTAGGATTGTTGAACGATAAAACACTCAATCCATTCAATAGTAAAAATGCGCGATGTTGAAGATAGGTCTTTACAAGCCCTAATTGAGCTCCAGCCTCCATCGCCAATTTTAAATCCTTTTCTAAGGTCCATTCTCTTGCAAAAGAGTAGGATAAATCAATTAAAAACTTCTGAGGCATGGCATCGACCCAAGCGAGATTGTCAAGTCCTAAAAAGGTGTTGTGATACCAATTTTGAAGTTGCTTGGCTAAGGACGCATCTCCACTGATTCCAATACTCAGGGACAATTCACTCGAACGATCTAATTGAGTTTTTATACGCTTTGATTTCAAATACAAAAACCCTGAATAAGGATAATCATAACTTTTTGTGTCGGTGAGATATCGAAAGGATGGATTGTAAATTTCTTGTCCTAACTCAAAGTGATAGCTCAGGTTTTCATCGTTTTCAGAGACTGATCCATAGTTAAAAAACAACCCATTTGAATAGTAATAATCCTTGCTAAAGAAGAGGTCATTGTCGTTTTGAAAATGCCAGTACGATTGCCCAAAAGAGCAAAAACTTAGAAAAAAGATGAATGTTAAACTAAGGGAATACTTGAAAATTCTTTGATGCATTTATCGATAAAGGCATTGTTTTTATGAGCCTCTTTAGCAAATCTAAACAAACTTTTGGCACGGTCTAAATTTTCAGTTGGATAGTTGACCTTGTAGTATTGATCGTTTAAAAAATAGTCAGTGAGTGCTCTTAGGCCATGTATAAAAGGCATATATACCGCTCCTAGAGATAAGGATTTAAGTTCTTCTTTGGAAGTGTTTTCAATAGAGGAACAAAACCCTTGAATCAAACTTTTAGTATAGTCTTTGTTGAGTTTGATTTGATCGAGATCGAGTTCTCCCTCTCTGGCTGAAAATGCAGCAGTTCTAAAGAGATCTCCAAAATCGTAAAAGAGGTATCCCGGCATTAGGGTATCCAAATCGATTAAACAAATGGCCTTTTCATTTGAAAACAACATATTGTTGAGCTTGGTGTCGTTGTGACAGACTCTTAATGGAATGTTGAACTCGTGATGGAGTAGTAGTGGTTTTAGGAGATCGATTAAGGCGAGCTCTTCTTCCGCCTTTTGAATACGTTCCTTATTTCCTAAATGATATGCCCTGTCAAATTCTTCAAAACGAAATCCCAAATCGTTAAACTTAGGAAGGTGTGTGTGATAATCCTCTGGATTTTCACTTTTGAGGGCATTGTGAAAATCAGCTAAAAGTTTTCCAGCCTCATAGGCCATTGAACTGTCTCTACTGGAATCAAAAGCCTTGGAATTTTTGACAAAGTCTGTCAATCTCCAATAATGCTGGTCTTGATCCTTTATAAAAGACTGATTGTCGACGGTGCTTTTAAGCTCAGGATAATTGGAATTAGTTTTTATTAAAACACTTAAAGCTTGTTGCTGGTTTTTGAGAATGGCATCTGCATTCTTAAAAACAGTCGTGTTAATTCGTTGAAGTAAATAAACGGGTTTATCGTTTTCAATCAGCACATAAGTATCATTAATCAACCCTTGAGATAGCTCTTCGATTGTGAGCTTCTTCTGATCTAAACCATAAGCCTTGAGAAGGGATTGATATGTGCTGGCGTTTATGCCCATAATTGTTTTGGATACGCACCCTGCTCGTGAAATTTGGCAAGCGTATCAATGGCAATTTGTTTGTCCTCTGCATAGGTTACTCCAAACCAATTGGATTTGGATTTGATCAATCTGATTTTGACCTTTTCTTCATGCATCATATTGGACATCACCTTTGGGATAAAAACCTCTGAGGTAAGTGCATTTCCCTCTTCAAAGAAAGACTTGATTTCTTTCTCAATTTCATCAAAAACTACTGGAGTATTAATCCAAAAGTTCATGCTCACAGGAGTGTCTAAATCAAAGTATTGTTCGGTAGCGTGATCGATCACACGATCTTGATCAGCTTGTAGTTTAAGTGTTTCAGTAATCTCAGTAAGATATTCATCATCACTTTGACAAACTCCCCTTGAAACGGTACCAAAGTCAGATAGGGTATTTCCTAATTCATAAGCCACTAGTGCAAACTCATTGAGTTCCTCACTCGAATTAATAAAGTTAGCTGCCTCCTGATATGCTAAGTTCCCGTAAAAATCATCAGCATTGATGATTACAAAAGGATCGTCGATGACATGTCTTGCAGCCCAAACAGCATGTGCAGTTCCCCATGGTTTAACTCTTTCTTTTGGAAATTCAATTCCATCAGGTAAATCAGATAGTTCTTGTGCAACCACATCCAATCTAATTTTTCCATTGAGTTTTGGAGCTAGATAATCGGTTAAAGTATCGACATTCTCTTTTTTGGTGATGACTACTACTTGAGAAAATCCAGCTTGAATCGCATCGTAAATACTGTATTCCATTAAAAAAGATCCATCGGGACCAAGAGAATCAAACTGTTTTAAACCTCCATATCTACTGCCATTTCCAGCAGCCATAATCAACAATGTCATATCGATAATTTTAAGTTGCCCCAAAGGTAAGATTATCTAAATAAAATATAAAGCTAGTTTCTTATAAACTATACTTTTAATATATTCACATAAATATTATACCCTCAATCATGAACAAAAGAAGAAATTTTATAAAAACAACAGCTGCCTTTGGTGCAGCATCAGTAGTAGTGCCTCAAATGAGTTTTGGTAATGTGTTATCAGCTAATGAAAAAGTCAATGTAGCACTTATAGGAGTTGGACTAAGAGGAACCAACCATCTCAACAATTTATTAAAACGATCGGATGTCAATATTGTTGCCATTTGTGATGTAGACCTCAAACGTATTGAAATAGCCTTAGATCATATTCAGAAGGCTTCTTTTAAAAAACCTAAGGTGTTTTCTAATGGCGATTATGCCTATAGAGATCTGTTGGAACTAAAAGAAGTTGATGCAGTAGTGATTTCAACGCCATGGCTATGGCATACTAGAATGACCGTCGATGCGATGAAAGCTGGAGTTTTTGCAGGAGTAGAAGTTTCCGCTGCAAATACAATAGAAGAGTGCTGGGATTTGGTTAATACCCATGAAGAAACGGGAACTCATATGATGCTTTTGGAGAATGTCAATTATCGCAGAGATATTATGGCAGTGCTCAATATGGTGAAGCAAAATGTATTTGGAGAACTAGTGCACTTTAGATGTGGATACCAACACGATTTGCGTTTTGTGAAGTTTAACGATGGTAAAACACCTTATGGAAATGGAGTAGAGTTCGGAGAAAATGCCATTTCAGAAGCCAAATGGAGAACTCTTCACTCAGTAAAGAGAAATGCCGATGTTTATCCAACTCATGGATTAGGTCCAATAGCAGCTATGGCTGATATCAATAGAGGAAATCGATTCACATCATTGACCTCAACGGCTACAAAAGCAATAGGATTACATAATTATATTGTTGAAAAAGGAGGAGCCGATCATCCCAATGCTAAGGTTAAATTTAAACAAGGAGATGTGATTACCACCACTGTAGAAACTGCGATGGGAGAAAGTATTATTATCACCCATGATTGTAATCTGCCTAGACCCTATTCCCTTGGATTTAGAGTTCAAGGAGCTAATGGGCTTTGGGAAGTCGATGGTAATCGAATCTATATCGAAGGAAAATCTGAACCACATCGTTGGGATCAGGCAAATGAGTGGTTGGAGAAATACGATCACCCACTGTGGCAAAAATACGGTGAATACGCAACAGGAGCAGGACATGGAGGAATGGATTTCTTTGTGATGAATGCCTTTATTGAATCTGCAAAGCGCAACATTGCTCCACCAATCGACGCCTATGATGCAGCGGCTTGGAGTGCTGTGACACCACTTTCAGAAGTGTCTATTGAAAATAATGGTGCTCCTCAAATGTTCCCCGATTTTACAAGAGGATTATGGGAAAAGAGAACGCCCTACAATTGGATTAAAGATACCTGGTAATAGCTCTGATGAATTACAACGATGGATTTGTTGAAAAAATTACAAACGAAGAAGTGGTGAAAACAACATTATTTAAATCGTTTATTCCACTTTTAGTGGTGTCGGATCAAATTGGAAATACTTCAAAAAAATCGAATTCGAATAGAGCACTGACAACTTATGACTAAGTTTTAGCGCTAAAGGAAGTTGAAATCACTCAGAAATTGTATATTTGCATTGTTGTGTTGCGTCTTGACTTCTAGTCGAGACCGTGTTCGAGTAGAAAACTACTCAACTAATGAAAGGCTTTCCAGTTGGAAGGCTTTTTTATTTCCATGAATCGATGATGTGATAAATTAATTCGGCTTTGAATTCACCTCCAGTTATAACCAAAGCTGATCTAGTTGTAAGAGCATCAATGCCATAATTAAATAATAGAGGGTTTTTCATGGCTTTTAATTAAAATATGTCTGACTTAAATTCCCAAGTATATTGGACAAAGTAAACCAAATATACAATACTTAAAACGAGTTTAAGCAAAGTTCCAGCTAGAAATCCTATCAGCGATCCAAAGGCGGATTTGAGCTTATTTTTAGAGCTTTTATTGTAGATAAGTTCTCCTATATAGGATCCTAGAAAAGGAAAAATCAAGAAACCGAATGGCCCGAAAATTGGAATGAGTATCGCTACAACAACACCGATGATTGCTCCATATGAACCCTGTTTTGATCCCCCGAATTTCTTAGTACCCCATGCAGGCATGAATAAATCTATGAGATATACTCCAAGAGCAATTAAACAAGTGATGATTAAAAAACTCATACTCATTTCAACAGCCTTTGTTAAATACAATAACAATAGGCCTAACCAACTAAGAGGAGGTCCAGGAAGTGCAGGAATCACAGCTCCTAAAACACCTAAAAGAACCATTAGTAATCCCAATACAAAAAAGAGTAGTTCCATAGTGTATTTGTTTTTAAAAACTTAAGCATTACAGAGCTTTATGCTCTACAAAAAAATTGTATTTTCGAACATTATGAGTAGATTCATTTTAAAGGCACTTATAGTCTTGTTGATTTTAGGGTTCAACTCCTGTAAGTGGTTTGATTCTAAAGAGGCCATAACGGATCGAATTATCAAACAAGATATGCAAACTATCGATTGGAATCAAATTGATCGTTACCCTCTTTTTGCAAATTGCGATGAAAGCGCATCTAAGGTTAGCCAAGAACGCTGCTTTGTTTTAGAACTTCAGGAACACTTTAAAAACATTATTGATACTCTAAAGACGGATCATTCTAAAGAGCTAATTGAATTAGAATCGGTGGTATTTCAAGTAGACGCAAAAGGAGCTCTGACTATTGTTAAGGTTGCCTACAAAGATCAAATGGAACGAACTACCCTCGATAGCTTAATGCAAAATGGATTGAATCATCTGCCGCCATTATATCCAGCGATCAAAAGAGGAGTCCCTGTTAAAGTAACTTATAAAATGCCTTTCAAGGTGGCCGTAAAACACTGAGATGACCAAAGAGAAAATCATATTAGGTATTGACCCTGGAACGACCATCATGGGATTTGGACTCATTAAAGTAGTAGGCAAAAAGATGGAGTTTCTTCAGATGAATGAACTGCTTCTTCAAAAGTACAAGGACCCCTATGTCAAACTCAAATTAATCTACGAGCGTACCATAGCACTGATCGATGAATACCATCCAGATGAAATCGCAATTGAAGCTCCCTTCTTTGGAAAAAACGTTCAGTCGATGCTCAAGCTCGGAAGAGCTCAGGGGGTCGCTATGGCCGCTGGATTATCTAGAGAGATCGCCATTACGGAATACCTTCCGAAAAAGATAAAGATGGCAATCACGGGTAATGGTAATGCCTCTAAAGAACAGGTGGCGAAAATGTTGCAATCCATTCTTAAACTCGAGAGTTTGCCAAAAAACTTAGATGCAACAGACGGACTTGCGGCAGCAGTATGTCATTTCTATAACGAGGGGAAAATCGATTCTGGAAAAAGTTATTCTTCTTGGGCCTCTTTTGTGAGTCAAAACAGCGATAAAATCAAAAAATAATGGCAGGAATATACCTTCATATTCCCTTTTGTAGGCAAGCCTGTTCCTATTGTGATTTTCATTTTTCAACTTCGTTAAAAAACAAAGATACATTACTCGATGCGATGAAAAACGAACTGTTAATGCGAAAGCAGGAGCTGAAAAAACCATTGCAATCGATTTATTTTGGAGGGGGGACGCCTTCAGTATTATCCACTGTTGAAATCGAAGAATTTATCGACTTAATCAAATCTAATTTCATATTGGATACAGAAGTTGAAATTACCCTAGAAGCCAATCCTGATGATTTGACAAAAGAGAAGGTTGAAGAACTTGCAAATAGTTCGATCAATCGATTGTCAGTAGGAATACAATCTTTTAGAGATGCGGATTTACAACTCATGAATCGGGCTCATAATGCTAATGAGGCAGAGGAGTCCCTTGAGTTAATTTCCAAAAACTTTGAATTGTTTACGCTCGATTTAATCTACGGTATTCCTGGACTGACAAATGAAGACTGGGAACGCAATATCAGAAAGGCTCTTTCATACAATCCCAAGCATATTTCAGCTTATGCATTAACAGTAGAGGAGAAGACTGCCTTGGAATATCAGATCAGAAAAAAGAAAGTGGCTCCAATTGATGAAAACCTAGCGCAAGAGCAGTTTTTTATTCTAAAATCAATTCTGGAAGAGGAAGGTTTTGAGCATTATGAGATTTCTAATTTCGCCAAAGATGGATCTTACGCCATTAATAATACCGCCTATTGGAAAGGGGAGCCCTATCTTGGAATAGGGCCTTCTGCACATTCCTTTGATCAAAAAAATAGGTCTTGGAATATTTCAAATAATGCTAAGTATATCAAATCAATTAGGCAGGGAGTATTGCCATTGGAGCAAGAGCAGTTGTCTGTGTGGGAATCCTATAATGAATATGTGATGACAGGTCTTAGAACCATGTGGGGGATTCGTTTAGAGGAGCTCAAAAGCAAGTTTTCAGAAGAACTATTCAATTACTTTATAAAGAGTAGTGCAGCTAAAATAGAATTGAATATTTTAATAAAAGAAAAGGGCAGCATTTACATCCACCCTTCCAAATTATTCTTTGCTGATGGCATAGCATCAGATCTGTTTTTTGTTCCCTAGTTTTCTTCCTTGTACAGCTCAGTGTAGTATTTGTAGAAGTAAGGAATAGTTTCAATTCCTTTGAGGTAATTCCAAACACCGTAATGTTCGTTAGGGGAGTGAATGGCATCGGAGTCCAGTCCAAACCCCATTAATACCGATTTACTTTTTAATTCTTTTTCAAATAGTGCTACAATCGGAATGGATCCTCCTCCGCGTTGAGGAACTGGTTTTTTTCCAAAAGTTTTTTCGATTGCTGCAGCTGCAGCCTTATAGCCTATATGTTTGGTTGGAATTACATAAGGCATACCACCGTGATGAGGTGTTACCTTCACCTTTACTGATTTAGGAGCTATGTTTTCAAAGTGTTTCGTAAACAATTCGGTGATTTCATGCCAATCTTGATTGGGAACCAGTCTCATAGAGATTTTAGCATAGGCCTTTGAAGGAAGTACTGTTTTAGATCCTTCACCAATGTAACCACCCCAAATTCCATTGACATCAAATGTTGGGCGAATCGAATTGCGTTCAGAGGTTGCATATCCTTTTTCACCTTGAACATCTTCGATGTCCAAACTCTTTTTATAAGCATCTAAATCAAAAGGAGCCTCAGCGAGTTCAGCTCGTTCGTCTTCTGTTAGCGGAATCACTTTATCGTAAAATCCAGGAATGGTAATGTGTTTATTTTCATCCATCGATGCTGAAATCATATCACAGAGCACATTAATAGGGTTCGCTACAGCACCTCCATAGACTCCAGAATGCAGGTCGATATTTGGTCCTGTTACCTCCACTTCAACATAACTCAAGCCTCTAAGCCCTGTATCGATTGATGGTATCGAATTATCGATCATCGAGGTATCGGAGATCAAGATGATATCGTTTTTAAGGAGTTCTCCTTGCTCTTTGATGAAAATCTCAAGGTTAGGACTTCCCACTTCTTCTTCTCCCTCAATCATAAATTTGACATTGCAGGGAAGTAGGTCATTTTGAATCATCGCTTCTACCGCTTTGACGTGCATAAACATCTGTCCTTTGTCGTCACAGGCTCCTCTAGCAAATATGGCTCCATCAGGGTGTTTTTCAGTCTTTTTGATGACTGGCTCAAAGGGTTCGGTATCCCATAATTCAACAGGATCCGCTGGTTGAACGTCATAGTGACCGTAAACTAATACAGTTGGAAGACTCTCGTCGATTATTTTTTCAGCATAGACAATAGGATGCCCAGCAGTTGGGTACATTGTGACATTGTCACAACCTGCCTTTTCCAACGATTGTTTAACCGCTTCAGCAGTTTTTGCAACCTCTTGGTTAAAGGCTGAATCGGCACTAACTGAAGGGATTCTTAATAAATCAAAAAGCTCATTTAATAGCTGTTCTTTGTGTTCTTGACTGTAGTTTGAGAGTTGTTCCATAGAGCGTTTAATTTGAATTCAAACTTACAAAAGAACTTTTTTATAAAACAGTTCTTTTTAAAATGAATTTTTCATTTATATTTGCAGCTCTTTTGCAGGCGTGGTGGAATTGGTAGACACGCTAGACTTAGGATCTAGTGCCGCAAGGTGTGAGAGTTCGAGTCTCTCCGCCTGTACAAAGTAAAAAGCCAGAATAATAGTTCTGGCTTTTTTTATGCACAATAATCAAGTTTATTTTTCTGTCAAGCTCTTGGAAAGCGATTCCAAATCAACTCCTTTCGTTTCAGGCATCATATAGCGAACAAAAGCGAGTTGTAGCACCATCATAAAAGCAAAGAACCCGAAGACAGGTGCTGTTCCAATTGAAGAGAATAAAACGGGAACCAAGGATGGAATTATGGCTGCTAAGACCCAGTGTGTCGAGACTCCAAAGGATTGTCCTTGACTTCTGAGGTGATTCGGAAACACCTCAGAGATGTACACCCATATAACGGTGCCTTGACCGATGGCGTGTGAGGCAATAAACAAGAATAAAAACCCAGGTACGGCCATTCCACCCCAATTGAATTGAAAGGCACAGGCTACAAGGCTTAGTGAAATAATGTACCCAAAAGATCCCCAATACATCAATGTTTTTCTTCCAAGACGGTCGATGAGGTTGATCCCAACAAGGGTAAAAATTAGATTGGTGACTCCAATTCCAATACTACTCAGTAAGGCTGTACTCTGTCCAAGTCCTGCAGATTCAAAGATTCTGGGAGCGTAGTACAAAAAGGCATTGATTCCTGAAAATTGATTGAAAAAAGCAAGCAACACAGCAAGTAGTAATGGGAAACGATACTTTTTTGATAGTACGGATTCTGATTGAGATTCAGAATTTTGATCTTTTTCGTGATCTGCGATTAAGACTTCAATAGAGACATCCGAATTTAGTTCATTTAATACTTCTTTGGCTTCCTCATTTCGATACTTAGATACCAACCATCTAGGAGAAAATGGAATTTTGATTACCATAAACGTATAGATAAAAGCAGGTAATGCTTCTGTGCCCATCATCCATCTCCAGTCGTTTTCTCCAAAATTTCCAGCGATTAAGTAGTTGGATAGATAAGCTATTAAAATTCCAAAGACTATATTAAATTGATACATGCCAACTAAGCGTCCGCGATCTTTTGCAGGAGCAATCTCTGAAATATATGCTGGAGCCGCTATGGTTGAAGCTCCAACTCCTAAACCTCCAATAAATCGGAAGATGGCAAATACGATCGGATCATTTGCAAGTGCAGAACCCACTGCAGAAATGGTATAGAAGATTCCAATCCACAAAAGGGTTTTCTTTCGACCGATGCGATTGGTAGGAAATCCTCCAAAAATGGCACCGATCACCGTTCCCCAAAGCGCCATTCCCATGACTACGATACCGTGAAATCCATCAGAAGAATTCCAAAGTGCTTGAAGTTGTTGATCTGCTCCAGATATGACTACAGTGTCAAATCCAAATAAAAAGCCTGCAAGGGCTGCTACTAGAGAAAGCTTGGTGATTTTGTTCATCAGTTGAAGTGTGTTTGTTTAGTTTGGTGGATGAATATACTAAAAAAAACAAACTCAAAATGAACTATGAGAATAAATCATTGATAAGCTTCATGGCTTTATCTGCAGCACCAGTGTGCTGTTCAACATATGATTTATTTATATGAGATCGTTCGTTGTACTGATCTTGATGGTCTAATAAATAATCAATTCCGTGAGCAAATTCAGCTTTAGTCTGAACCACTTCAATTCCACCGAGTTTCACTAAATCAACTGCCTCTTTGAATTTAGAGTATTGAGGTCCAATTAGAATTGGAATCCCGAATACTGCAGCTTCTAAAGTATTGTGAAGCCCTGTTTTAAATCCACCACCAATATAGGCGATATCTGCGTGGGCATATGCTTTAGTGAGAAGTCCAATCGTGTCTAATATAAACACATCAGCGTCAAGATTTTTAGCCAGGTGCATTTTCGAAAATCGAATACACTTCTTTTTGATTTGACGCTCTAATTCTTCAATGTGAACTTGATCGATTTTATGAGGAGCGATAATGTATTTGAGGTCGCGTTTCGATTCGTTTATGTATGGGATATAAATGGCTTCATCTTCTGGCCAAGAACTTCCAAAAATGAGGCATTTAGAATCTTTTTTGAATTGGTCCAAATAGGATAGGTGATTTGAGGTGGCGAGAATTCTTTGAACACGATCAAACCGGGTGTCTCCTCCAATACTGCAAGAGGTGTAATTAATGTTTTTTAGTAGTTGGATACTTTGTTCATCTTGAGTAAAGATGTGATCAAATTTCTTCAGGGTATTTCTAAAAAAACTACCATACCTTTTAAAATAGATCTGAGAAGATCGGAAAATGGCGGAAACCAAGAAAGATGGAATCGAATTTCTATCAATCTCGTTTAAGAAATTAGGCCAAATTTCATATTTGATGAATACCACTGCTGTAGGTTTTGCTGCAGCGATAAATCGTTTGGCATTTTGTTTAGTGTCAATTGGAAGATAAACCAATATGTCTGCTTTCTTCTTCGATTTAATCACCTGATAGGCAGAGGGAGAAAAAACACTCAAAAGTACCTGAGCCTCAGGATGAATTCTTTTAAAAGCTTTGATAACAGGTCTTCCTTGTTCGTATTCTCCAAGGGATGCAACGTGTACCCAAAGGAGTTTTTTTTGAGGATCTCTCAGTTGATTTATCTGAGAAATGACATCTGTTCTGCCTTTGACAAATAATTGGAGTTTGGAGTTCCACAGGGCTGCTATATGGATTCCTAATTTTCCGAGATGTATAAAAAAGTTATATAAGAAATTCAAAGTGTTTTCTTTTGGGCAAAATTACACTTCTTTGAGTAATTGCCTCCTATTTTTCGTAATTTTGTACTTTAAATTAGACCGATGAAAAAGATTCAAATGGTTGACCTACAAGGTCAGTATCAAGAAATTAAGAATGAAATTAACGACTCCTTTGATGGTGTTCTAAGTAGCGCTTCTTTTATCAATGGACCTGAAGTTCAGCGTTTTACTGATAATCTACAGCAGTATTTAGGAGTTAAACACGTCATTCCTTGCGCCAACGGTACTGATGCACTTCAAATCGCGATGATGGGACTCGGGCTTCAGCCAGGTGATGAAATTATTACTGCTGATTTCACTTTTGCAGCCACTGTGGAGGTGATTGCGCTTTTAAATCTCACCCCTGTACTTGTCGATGTTTTAGAAGACGGTTTTACCATTGACCCTAAAGCGGTAGAAGCTGCCATTACAGAGAAAACCAAAGCGATTGTCCCAGTTCATTTATTTGGACAATGTGCTGATATGGAATCTTTAGAAGCGATTGCAAAAAAACACAATCTCTATATTATAGAGGATAACGCTCAGGCTATTGGGGCTACTTATACCTATAGTGACGGTACTAAAAAAATGGCAGGAACCATGGGAGCTGTCGGTTGCACTTCTTTTTTTCCATCTAAAAATTTAGGTTGTTATGGTGATGGAGGTGCTCTTTTTACCAATTGTGATGAATTGGCACATACCCTCAGAGGAATTGTCAATCACGGAATGTACACCAGGTATTATCACGATGTAGTAGGAGTTAATTCGAGATTGGATTCTCTTCAAGCGGCAGTACTTAATGCCAAACTTCCAAGGCTAGACTCTTATAATGAAAAGCGAAGAGCTGCAGCTATCTCCTATAACAGTGCATTGGTTGGACATACAGATATTGCCTTGCCAGTTATGGCATCTCACTGTGGTGAATTGGATGTCAACAATCAAGGACATGTATTTCATCAGTATACTTTGAGAATATTAAACGGTAAACGCGATGCCTTAGCTCAGCATCTTCAAGAAGCAGGTATTCCTTTTGGAATCTATTATCCAGTTCCACTTCACTTACAGAAAGCATATACGGATTCTAGATATAAAGAGGATAATTTTAAGGTGACCAATCAACTTTGCGAAGAAGTTCTCTCACTACCAATGCATACGGAACTCGACTCAGAACAAATAAATTTTATAAGCGATACTATTTTGAAATTCTTATCTTAGGTCTTCTAAACCAATAGAAAAGAATTTTTAACTATGAGAACTCCTTTACTTTTACTGATGTTCGCTTTTTTTGCGACTCAGCTTCAAGCACAAAAAACCTATCTGCACTGTGGTCAACTAATTGATGTTGCCAAAGAAAAAACCTATAGTGAACGAACTGTAGTGATTGAAGGCGCTAAAATTGTTGAAGTTTTAAATGGATATGTTAGTGGTACGGATCTAGATCGAGTAATCGATTTAAAGAATCAAGTAGTGATGCCTGGGTTTATCGATATGCATGTGCATATTGAACACGAATCCAATCCAAAGACCTATATGAATCGTTTTACGAATAATCCTGCAGATGACGCCTTAGAATCGACAATTTACGCCAAGCGTACACTTCTTGCTGGATTCACTTCAGTAAGAGATTTAGGAGGGTCGGGTGTGAACATTGCTTTGAGAAAAGCAATTGCCAAAGGATATGTGGTGGGTCCTCGTATATTTACAGCAGGTAAATCAATTGCTACTACAGGGGGGCATGCAGATCCCACTAATGGAGTAAGAGCCGATCTCATGGGAGATCCAGGACCAAAGGAAGGGGTGGTAAATTCTCCAGAAGATGCTCGAAAAGCAGTAAGACAACGCTATAAAGACGGTTCAGATGTGATTAAAATTACAGCCACTGGAGGGGTGTTATCCATGGCCAAAAATGGCCAAAATCCACAATTTAATATGGATGAATTAAAAGCAATTGTGGAGACAGCGAAGGATTACAATATGTTAACAGCGGCCCATGCTCATGGAGATGCCGGTGCAAGACGTGCTGTACTTGCTGGAATAAAAACCATTGAACACGGGACCCTGATCAGTGAAGAGACCATGAAGTTGATGAAGGAGCACAATACTTATTTAGTGCCGACGATTTCAGCTGGAAACGCAGCCTATGAAAACGCTAAAATTCCAGGATATTTTCCAGAGATTATCGTTCCTAAAGCATTGGAAATTGGACCAAAGAGTCAATCCAATTTTGCAAAGGCTTATAAATTAGGAGTACCAATTGTGTTTGGAACTGATGCAGGTGTTTCTCCTCATGGAGCAAATGCAAAAGAATTTCGTTTTATGCACGAAGCTGGAATGCCTGTTATGGAAGCTTTATATGTCGCTACAGTGGTGCCGGCCATGTTATTGGATAGAGCAGATGACTTAGGACAAATAAAGAAGGGCTATTTTGCAGATATCGTGGCAGTTGATGTTCATCCAAACGATGACGTTAGCAGTCTTGAAGACGTGAGTTTTGTGATGAAAGAAGGGGTGATCTACAAGCAAAATCACAAAGAACAAATTATCGATTGATGAGTTTCAACCTCAGTATTCATGAATTGGTTTCCCAGTTCGACAAAGAATCGATCAAAAGTCAAGTTTTTGATCAATTGATTAAAGACTTTTCTCGATCAGGAATTCAATTAAATGTCGATTCAAATTCTAAAACACAGCAATGGATTGAAGAATTGATAATCGTATTAAACAAGCTTTATCATAACAATTCTAATCAATTACATCAGTTGCTCTATTTGATCGATGTACCTCAAGAATACTACACTAAAACTCAAGAGCTTCAAAAGGATGAAATTGGTA
>Ga0181555_1001254_pt1 | contig 22939 bp, 24 predicted proteins | sample 011ome_15_FD_145601 | JGI IMG/M metagenome (GOLD analysis project Ga0181555, IMG submission 145601) | Coastal salt marsh microbial communities from the Groves Creek Marsh, Skidaway Island, Georgia - 011504AT metaG (spades assembly) | ecosystem: Environmental > Aquatic > Marine > Intertidal zone...
GATCGTCATCAACCAGTGGCTCAGACAGTACAACCACGTGCGACCACATCAGGCCTTAAACATGCGACCACCTGTGCCAGAAACTCTAATCACAAATGGTACTGAACTTGCGGGCTAGACAGTTTGATGACCTGCCTGAGTTGAGTGACACACCCACATCTGAAGATTTGGCTGAATGGGAAGGGCTGCCGGCAACAGAGGGTCGGTCGCATGAATTTGATACAATGGGGCTAGCCTACTCTTGGTTGACTGAGAATGCTGAGAATATTCCCCTTCATTTGTCTTTCTACCCCCTCCAACTCGAGAGGGTAGTGACCGGTCAAGATCGTGATTATCGTTTTATGTTCAAGATCGAGCTAGCTGAAGATGCTGAGGCTCGGTTGGTGGTTCTTGAGCAGGGTGAGGGTGATGATCACTACTCAATTTGGTTATACGGGATGGGTCATGGAGTAAGAGACATGACCTGTGCCAAGTCCCGTGAGGCGTGTCGTAGATTGTTTTCAGACCGATTAAATATCGACGACCTGTATGAGATTCTCGAATTATAGCTTGGGGTATTCGTCATCCCAATTCTTGAGCGTTTTTTTCTCTGTAAAATGTCTTGCATGTTGCTCTGGTGATAATGCCTTTCGACAAACACCTGACGCACACGGAGCATCTCTTGAGATAACCCCACTTTGCGTCATCTACATCCTGCTCTTTAACTTCATGAGCAAGTGTCCGGTCTGTGTCCCAGCAACGTTTACAGAATAGAGGCATTGCCGACTTTATTGCCTAGTCTGTTTGTATCAGGCCCAGTCTCGCCTGGACTTTGTCAGGAGAGGAGTCGGCATGGAAAGCCATCGCTTCGATACTCAAACCTAATTTCCGCATCATTTTGATCCGCTCATATATTTCTGGCGAAAATTCATCATCCACGATTGCGCTATTGTCATTGGCGGCTTGGATTTTCTGATCCTCATCATCCCAGCAGCATCCGAAATAGAAGAATAGAAACATCAAGATGTAAAAAAGTGGCACACCAATTGGTTTTAAAGCTTCTGTGTGGGCAGCGAAGAACAGCGGTATTACGGCAAATGGGAACAGTATCCCCCAACGTGTTACACTCACCCTCATAACCTACACCTCCAGACTGTAATCTCGCCTGATACAACATTGTAACACATTTGGGTGACTTTGCTGACGCCAGGTGCTGACTGCTTACACACCACCTTGTTTCGGTACGAATCCCGGACTGCGTTAACATCAGAACGTTCGCCCCGTACGCATGCAACTGGCGTCTAACATTAACAACAAACGTCATCGCTATGACCCGCAAGTTCACACCGATCTTTATTATTACCAGTTGTATTTGCGTCGTAGTCGGGGTGTCTTGGGCCGCCGCAGGGGCCGAGGAGAAACACCTGCCCCCGTGTCCTAAAGACCAGAACCTCTATTACGACCGTTGTGTCGGTACATACCGTTTCCCCGATGCCGATACCTACGTCGGTCCTTTTAAGGACAACGACTTTGATGGATACGGCACCTACACCTTCGCGAACGGTGACAGATATGAAGGGGACTTTAAGAAGGGCGTCTATGAAGGTTTGGGCGTATTCACTTTTTCCGACGGGTACCAGAAGAAGGGCAGGTTCAGGAACAACCTTTTCGTGGGAAACTCATCCGATCTACGGGGATGAACTGAGTGTCACTCCTCATAGACCCTATGCTTGACGTAAGAGATTTAGTGGATAATCACACGAAGCTGGTGTCAGCCCCTCAACTAAGCTTTCGCGCCAAATCCTCTGCCCTGAGATGCGTGTAGCGTTGAAGCATCCGTAGGTCTTTATGCCCCGTGATGGTTGCAACCTCCATCACGTTCAAGCCTTTCTCAAAGAATCTGCTAGTCGCTTCGTGTCGTAGATCATGAAAATGTAGGTTGGTTATCCCTGCTTTGTCGCAAGTCCTTCGCCATGCAGTTTTCAATGCCTCAAAATGGATAGGGAATACGTTCTCGTTGCCGTCTTTTTGAAGGGTCGTCAACGTCGTCACAGCCTTATCTGATAGTGGCACGTCTCGGTCATCGCCATTCTTAGTATCTGTTAGGTGAACGACGCGTTTGTCTAGCTGGACGTGTCTCCATTTCATCGAGAGAAGTTCACTTCGGCGCATTGCAGTCTCAATCGCCAATATTACGACTGGCATAACCCAAATGTTCCTGTTACGGCTCAACGCATAGAAGAGACGTTGCTCTTCACCACTTTCCAGACGGCGTGTTCTCGGCTTCGATGGTGGTGGTTTTCGGATCATCGAAACCGGGTTGTTGGGTAATTCATACCCCCATTCCCTTATCGCCATTGTGAAGACGTGGGATAGAGTGACCAGTTCTCTCTGAACGGAGGCTGGTTGTACGAGTTTCAGCCGTTCGTCTCTGAAAACCGCAACGTCAGATGCGGAGACTGTCCGAATAGTTTTCTTGGCTAATTCACTCTTTCGGATTGTCTGAATGCGGTACTTTTCAACATCGTATGATTTTTTCTGCTTTGAAACACTTTGCTCATAACGATCAATAATCTCCAGCATCCCAGTATCTTGAACGTTGCCGATGCCACTCTCGATTAAACGTTCTCTATCATTAGCCCAGCGTATCGCGTCTTTGCGATATGTGAACGTCTTGCAGACCGTTCTTGATCCTTGCCGACGCACACGAACATGGTACTTGCCATTACGCTTAATTATTGACGCCATTGGTCAAATCCACTCCCTCGTTGGAGCAGGCTTGGAGCATCAGTCTTATCGCCGCTGACAATTCTATTATCGCGGTGAAGCTAAGGCTTTGAATCTAGGCTGAAAGTACTGGTCGGAGTGAGAGGATTCGAACCTCCGGCCCCTGCCTCCCGAAGACAGTGCTCTACCAGGCTGAGCTACACTCCGACCGGAACGGGGCGGGTTATACCCCCCTGTGGAGCGGCGGGCAAGCGAATGCGGGGCCGGGCGAACGATTATTCATGGGGTGCCGCGGCGAGCGGCTTCGGCTACCATATGGGCAACAAACCCGAACCCCTGCGGGGGTATCCTTCATCCAGGGAAAGAGACATGTCAGAGACCGTCGCCGCCGAAACGACCCCCGAAAAACCGCCGGGCACGATGCTTTCCCGGAAAGAGGGGGGCATCGGCTGGATGATCTACGACCAGCAGGCAAAGTACAATGCCGTCACCTACGACATGCGCCGCGCCATCCCCGGTATCATGGCCGATTTCGAGGCTGACGACGACGTCCGCGTCGTTGTCGTCGCGGGGGCGGGGGAGAAGGCGTTTATCTCCGGCTCGGACATATCCCAGTTCGGCGCGAAGCGGTCCTCCGAAGATGCCCGGAAGCTCTATGACGAAGCTTCGTCCGCGGCCAACGCGGCGATGGCGGCTTTTTCGAAGCCGATGATCGCCATGATCCACGGCTACTGCCTCGGCGCCGGGGTGCTGACCGCGATGCTGTGCGATTTCCGGATCGCCGCCGACAATGCAAAGTTCGGCGCCCCGCCCGCGAAGCTCGGCCTCGGATTCGGCTATGGCGGGGTGGACGACCTCGTGAAGCTGGTCGGCCCGGCCTATGCCGCCGAAATGCTGTTCACCGGCGACCGTTACGGCGCCGAAGACGCTCTGCGTATGGGGCTTGTGAACCGTGTCGTGCCCTATGCCGACCTGGAAGCCACTGTGCGCGGCATCGCCGGCACGATTGCGGCGAACGCGCCGCTGACCCTGAAATCGGTCAAAACGTCGATCCGTAACACCCAGATGGATGAAAGCCGCCGCGACATGGCGGAGGTGCAGGCCCAGATCGATGCCTGTTTCGCAAGCGAGGATTACAGGGAAGGCCAGGCTGCCTTCATGGAAAAACGGAAGCCTGAATTCAAGGGGCGGTAGAGCGCCGGTCCGCCTTAGAAACTCCGGTGGATTGCGAACTCGACCGCTTCGACCAGCGCGGTCTTGATCTCGCTCTCGGGGAAGGGCTCCAGCGCCTGATGGGCCTTTGCGCCGTAATCGCGGGCGCGCTCAATGGTGGCGGTCAGCGCGCCTGATTTTTCGAGCATGCTGACGGCGCGCCGGAAATCGCCCTTTTTCTGTTCCTGGTCTTCGAGGGTGCGGCGCCAGAAGGCCTTTTCCTCGTCATCGGCGGCGTTGAACGCGAGCACGATGGGCAGGGTGATCTTGCCGTCGCGGAAATCGTCGCCGACGGCCTTGCCCAGCGTGGCCTGCCGGGCGGAGTAATCCAGCACGTCATCGACCAGCTGGAACGCCATGCCGAGATTATGGCCGAAGGAATCAAGCGCTTTCCATTCTTCCTGCGGCCGATCCGCGACGACCGCGCCGATTTCGGCGGCGGCGGCGAACAGCTTCGCGGTTTTGGACCGGATGACCTGCAGATAGTCCTCTTCGGTCGTCTCGGTGTCGTTCGCGGTGACAAGCTGCAGCACCTCGCCTTCGGCGATAATCGACGATGCCTGCGACAGGATGCGCAGAACGTCGAGATTGCCGTCCTCGACCATCAGCTCGAAAGCGCGGCTGAACAGGAAATCGCCGACGAGCACGCTCGACTTGTTGCCCCAGACCGCATTCGCGCTTGCGGCGCCGCGCCGCAGGTCGCTTTCATCCACCACGTCGTCATGCAGCAGGGTCGCGGTATGAATGAATTCGACGCAACCGGCGAGACCGACATGGCGCTCGCCCTCGTAACCGCACATGCGCGCCGAGGCGAGGGTCAGCATCGGGCGCAGCCGCTTGCCGCCGGCAGCGATGATATGGCCCGCGACCTGCGGGATCAGGATGACCGGGCTGTCCATCCGGGTGATGATCGCCTGGTTGACCTTCTGGATGTCGTCCCGGGTCAGCGCCGTCAGGGCGTCCAGCGACGGTGTCGGGCGTTCCTGACGTTCGCGGTCGAGATCGATTACGACGCTCAACTGTTCCTCGATTCTTGACGATTGCGTTGCACAATCGGAACATAGCTCCGACAAAATCACGGTCAAGGTGGAACGGACGTGCGGGAACTTCTCAGAAGCAACGAAATCGTCTTTCTGTCCTGGGCCGATGCCCTGCTGAAATCAGAGAATATCGAGATATTTGTCCTGGATGGGCATATGAGCGTGCTGGAAGGCAGCGCGGGAGCGATTCTGCGCCGGGTGATGGTGGCGGACGAGGATTACGACCGGGCAAAGCGCGTGCTTGAAGAGGCGGGCGAGGGAGACCGCCTTGTCTGATGCCGCATCGCCCCGCGATCCGCCCGCCGCACCGGACGCTTCGGCGCCTTTTTCCGAGGACCTGCTGCTTGGCGGTCAGGTTCGTCTGCGGCAGCCGCGGGACGGATATCGCGCGGCGATCGATCCCGTCCTGCTGGCCGCATCGGTCGATGCGGCCCCGGGGCAACGGGTGCTGGAAGCCGGGACCGGGCACGGCGCTGCGGCGATTTGTCTCGCGCGCCGGGTGCCAGGTTGCAGCGTCACCGGGATTGAAATCCAGCCAGATCTGGTCCGGCTCGCGAACGACAATGCGCGGCTGAACAACCTTTCTGGATCGGTGCAGGTGATGATCGGCGATCTGGTCCGCCCGCTGCCGCGCATCGCCGCCGGCGGATTCGATCATGTGATGGCAAATCCGCCTTATCTGGAGGCCGGGCGCGCAGATGCCTCCCCGGAGGCTGCCCGTGCCGCCGCCAATGTCGAAGGCGAAGCGGGGCTGGATGTCTGGCTTTCCTTCATGCTCCGCATGGTGCGCGCCAAGGGGACGATAACACTGATCCACCGCGCCGACCGGCTCGACGATATCCTGACGTTGCTGGCCGGGCAGGCGGGCGAGGTGACCGTGTTTCCCATATGGCCGAAACAGGGTCGTGCCGCGAAGCGGGTCATCGTGAGCGCCCGCAAGGGCATCCGCACGCCCCTGAGCCTGATGGCGGGACTGGTTATGCACGATGCGGACGGCGCCTATACCGTGGGGGCGGACGAAATTCTCCGGGGCGCTCCCAACCTGATTCGAACGTGATATAACGCAGTCATGACAATGGATGACTTAAAGCAGAAGCTGCGCGGTCTGCTGGCCAAATTGCCGATAGACCGGTTCCGCAATCCACCCCCCGTTGTGGGCGTGATACGCCTCGACGGCGTTATCGGGCGCGGCGCGGGGCTTGGCCGCCAGGGCCTGTCGCTTGAAAGCCATGAGCGCGCTATCGCCAAGCTTTTCGGCGATTCAAGAATCAAGGCCGTGGCGCTGGCGATCAATTCGCCCGGCGGCAGTCCCGTGCAAAGCGCGCTGATCGCAAAGCGCATCCGCGACCTGGCGAATGAAAAAGACCTGCCGGTCGTGGCGTTCTGCGAGGACGTCGCAGCATCCGGCGGATACTGGCTGGCCTGCGCGGCGGACGAGATATTCGCCGATGAAAATTCGATTGTCGGCTCCATCGGCGTGATCTCCGCCGGGTTCGGCTTCGTCGATCTGATAGAGCGCATCGGGGTCGAACGCCGGGTGTATGCCACCGGCCCGCGCAAGGGGATGCTCGATCCGTTCCAGGACGAAAAATCCGCCGACATCGACCGGCTGCGCGAACTGCATGCGGACATCTTCGAGAATTTCAAAAACCACGTCCGCCGGTGCCGGGGCGACCGCCTGCGGGCGGCTGACGAAACCCTGTTCACCGGCGATATCTGGACCGGCCGCCAGGCGGTCGAGGTCGGGCTGATCGACGGGCTTGCCGAGATGCGCTCCGAGATGCGTAAACGCTATGGCGACAAGGTCAAATTCCAGCGCGCGGAGGTCCGCCGCGGGTTGCTCAGCCGGTTGCGCGGCGGCATGAGCGGCCGCGCCGGCATGGATCCGGGCGCGCTGATCGGTGCATTGGACGACTGGGCCCAGTGGAAACGCTACGGGCTTTGAGGAACAGCGAATGATTATGAAATATCTGGTCCTGGCGGCCATCGTCGCCGCCGTCTGGTACGGCTTCAAGGCGATCTCGCGCCGGAACAAGGCGAAGACGGCCGAAGATCAGCGCAAAGCCGCCGAAGCGGTGGAGGATATGACGGCGTGTACCACGTGCGGAACGTTCGTGACCAGCGACCAACGCAATTGCGGTAAGAGCGGCTGCCCGTATTAGGGGAGGCATTAGCAATTGCTAATGCTGAATGAAACTCTGCGGACGAGTGAGGGCGCTCTCCATTCGGCCCGACGCGGCATTTTGGTAGCGGTTGTTGTCTGTGTCTTGATAGAAGTCTTTCGTGCCGGTCCCCTTTGGCAGTTCGCGCTCATTGTCGGAACGCCTTTAGCTGTTGTCGTCGCGATGATTGTAGATAGCCTCGCCCGACGATTGATCGCGCGAAACAAGGTTTCGATAGCTCGCGCAGTCGTCTGGGGCGCTCTTGTCTATGGCGGGATTTCAGTCTTGTCGGCCTTGTATGGGGAACTGAGCACAGCGACGATTACCATGGGTTCGGAGCAAGGGTTGCTGATTGAGAACGGTCGCACAACCAAATTGGGCTATGTTGAGTTTTTCGTGTTTCGTCCCTTCTTGCAGGCAACGATCGGCGCAGTTGCGGCGCTTGCAGGGTGGCTCGCCGCCTTTGGGGCCATCGCGCGCGTCAATATAATCCCTGACTAATCGACTGCCTGTGATACGCGCTATTACCTTCAGTCCCCAATCCATTCATCGACCGTCTTGAGCGCATCCACTGCCGGGACTTCAGGGTGATGGAACCGGAACACCGCCGCGGCACTTTCGAGGGCCGCCGTTTCGCTCATATTGCGTTTGCGCAGTTCGCCGAAGGTGCGCAGCACGGCGGTCCTGCAATCGCATCCATTATCCGAGGTGGTCATTCTAGGGGGCGCTCCCGATATTATCTGTTGGGCGAATTCTAGTAATGAGATGCGTTCTCAACAAGGGGTCGTTTGATTTTTCCGGCGTTTCCTGGCCGGACAGGACAATTTGCCGCTGAACCCTGCATTCTATGGGCAGATAGCTTGGGCGAATTAGACGAAAACCTTGTTGCCTCCCGCGCGCATGGATTTCAGCATCGCTTCCAGCGCGCCGACCCCGTTGATCCCGTCCGCCGGCGGAACCGGCCAGGCGGTTTCGCCCCGGGCGGCGGCGGCAAAGGTTTCAAGCTGTACGCGGCACATATCGACCGCATCGAAATCCTCGACGACCAGATCGCCGCCGACCGGCTGGTATTCAAGCCGGTTGGTGCCGCGCACCTCGGCCCAGCCCTTGTCACCGTACAGGTGCAAACGGTTGAAGTTGGGGGATACGCCGATGGCGGTCAGCGTGCCTGTCTCGCCGCCGGCGAAGCGGAGCGTGACAGAGGCGCAATCCGAAAAATCATGTTCGACGACCTGTGTCGTCGCGTCGACAGACAGCGAAGACAATGGGCCCATCAGCTCGATCATCACGTACATCATGTGATCGGCCATGCTGCCGGGCGGGTTGGTTTTGGGATCGGCCTTCCACGCGTCGGCGTCGAAGGTCAGCATCCGGTCGACGCTGAAATCGCCCGATGCATGGAACACCCGGCCAAGATCGCCCGCCTTGACGCGCCGGCGCAGCGCCTCCATTGCCGGCGCGAAGCAACGGTCATAGCCCATCGCAACCAGCACGCCCTTTTCGGCGGCCTTGGCATACAGCGCCTCCGCATCGGCGCGGGTCGTTGCCAGCGGCTTGATGACCATCACCGGCTTGCCCGCTTCGACGGCTTTCATCGCGTCGGACGCATGGTACGCGGCATGGCCGGCCACGACGATTCCGTCAACATCACCATAAATGGCTTCCGCGCTATCGCTGACCGAGATGTCCCGTTCCGCCGCAAAATCGGCGACTTTTGCAGGGGAACGCGTCGCGGCTGCGGTGAATTTTACGCTGTCGCTTTTACCGTTTACGGAACTGACGAGGCGTTTGCCCCATGCGCCGAGGCCGACAATGCCGAGTTTGAACACGGGTATATTTTCCTTTTTAAAGCGGTTGGTACGCCGGGTGGCGCTGTCTGTGTGAGGCCGGGTTCAATTGGGTCGTTTCCGGCCCTTTGCATAGTCCAGCGCCTCGTGGACGAAGCTCTGGTATTTGTCCTCGAACTCACGGGGAATAAGGACCCACTCCCTGAAGGTCTTTTTCGTAAAGTTGAACTCAAGACCTTCGCCCGACGCGATCAGCGCGTCAACGCGATCTGAGGGGAGTTTGACGATCAGGCTGTCTTCCCTTTCGAACATCATCGCGACGAAATCGCCATAATATCGCAGACAGGGTGATTTCATCATCGTCGATATTTCAACACCGGGCTCCCGGGCGCACAACTCAGCGATTTTTTCATATCGCATCGGTTTCCAGACGCTGTCGTTAAGACGTTTACTTCCCGCAAGCTCACCATAGCCATCAATGATGTGCAAGCGAGTCGTTGCTTGCCGTTGACTCCGCCGTCGCGCCCCCCGTATTTTGCGGTGCAACACCACATCGGAGCAGAGAACCACCGCATGTCGCAGACCGACGCTGCCGACACGTCTTTCCAGTCGCTTATTCTCAAGCTGCATGCCTATTGGGCGCGGCAGGGGTGCGTCATTCTGCAACCCTACGATATGGAGGTCGGGGCGGGCACGTTTCACCCGGCGACGACGCTGCGGGCGCTGGGTCCTGACCCCTGGAAAGCGGCCTATGTCCAGCCTTCCAGGCGGCCGACGGACGGGCGCTATGGCGAGAACCCGAACCGGCTTCAGCACTACTACCAGTATCAGGCGATATTGAAGCCCTCCCCCGCGAACGCGCAGGACCTTTATCTGGACAGCCTGCGGGAACTCGGGATCGATCCCGATTACCACGATATCCGGTTTGTCGAGGACGACTGGGAAAGCCCGACACTGGGGGCGGCCGGACTTGGCTGGGAGGTCTGGTGCGACGGCATGGAAGTGACGCAGTTCACATATTTCCAGCAGGTCGGCGGAATCGAGTGCGATCCGGTCGCGGTGGAGCTGACTTACGGGCTTGAGCGCCTGGCGATGTACATTCAGGGGGTGGAGAACGTCTACGATCTGGATTTCAATGGCGCCGGCGTTTCCTATGGGGACGTGTTCCTCCGCGCCGAAAAGGAATTCTCGGCCTACAACTTCGAATACGCCAATACCGACCTGTTGTTTCAGCAATTCGCCTTCGCCGAGCAGGAATGCCACGCATTACTCGCAAAGGGGCTGGCCCTTCCGGCCTACGATCAGTGCATCAAGGCGAGCCACGCCTTTAACCTGCTCGATGCGCGCAGCGTTATCAGCGTGACCGAACGCGCCTCCTATATCGGCCGTGTCCGCGCGCTGGCCAAGGGAAGCTGCGAAGCCTGGCTTGGCATCTATGCGCAGGCCGAGGCGGCGGAATAGTCATGGCCGAACTTCTGCTGGAACTTTTCTCTGAGGAAATTCCCGCGCGGATGCAGGCGCGGGCGGCTGACGATCTGAAACGTCTGGTGACGGCCGGTCTGAAGGAGGCGGGGCTCGATCATGGAGATGCCCGTGCCTATGTCACGCCGCGGCGTCTGACGCTGGTGGTCGAGGACCTGCCGGACAAACAACCCGACCTCCGGGAGGAAAAACGGGGTCCGAAGGTCGATGCGCCCGAGAAGGCCATTGAGGGGTTTCTCAAGGCAAATGGCCTGACGCTTTCGCAATGCGAGGAACGCGATCTTGAAAAAGGCCGGTTCCTGTTCGCGGTCGTCGAAAAGTCCGGCGCCGAGACCCGGGACGTTCTGCCGGCGCTTCTGGAAAAGGCGATCGGGGACATGCCGTGGCCCAAATCGATGCGCTGGGGCGACGGCGATATGCGATGGGTGAGGTCGCTTGAGCGGGTACTGTGCCTGTTCGGCGAGGATGTCCTGCCGCTCGCGCTCCGCAACGAGATCGCCTGCGGGAACACGACGTCGGGACATCGCTTCCTGGCGCCGAAGCCGTTTGAGGTCGAAAACTTCGCCGATTACGCGAACAAGCTGCGTCACGCCTTTGTCGTGCTCGACCGCGACGACCGGAAGGCCCATATCGCCGAACATGCCGAAGCCGCCGCAAGGGCCGAGGGCCTTGCCCTGCGCGACGATCCGGGCCTGCTGGACGAAGTCACGGGTCTGGTCGAATGGCCGGTGGTGATGACCGGGAAGATAGACGACGCGTTCATGGACGTGCCGGATGAGGTTCTCATCACGTCGATGCGCGCGCATCAGAAATATTTCTCCTTGCTGAACAGCGACGGCTCGCTCGCGCCGCGCTTTGTCGTCGTCGCCAATACAGAGACCAAGGATGATGGCGCCTCGATCGTCGCGGGGAACGAACGCGTCCTGCGGGCGCGCCTGTCGGACGCAAAATTTTTCTGGGATCAGGACCGGAAAAGACCGCTCGAAAGCCGGGTGCAGAACCTTGCCGACAGCGTCTTTCACGCCAAGCTCGGCACGATGGCGCAGAAGGTTGAGCGCATCGTCGCGCTTGCCGGCGAACTTGCCCCGTTTGTTCCGGGTTGCGACGCCGGCCAGGCCATGCGCGCCGCGCGGCTTGCCAAGGCCGATCTGGTCACAGAAATGGTGTACGAGTTCCCCGAACTGCAGGGCACGATGGGGCGCTATTATGCGCTGAACGACGGCGAGGACGCCGCGGTCGCGGATGCGATTGCGGAACATTATTCGCCGGCCGGGCCGAATGACGATTGTCCGACGGCGCCTGTTTCGGTGGCGATCGCGCTGGCGGACAAGCTGGACACGCTTGTCGGGTTCTTCGCGGTCGATGAAAAACCGACCGGCTCCCGCGACCCTTACGCGCTGCGGCGCGCGGCTTTGGGCATCATCCGTCTCGTGCTGGAAAACGGTCTCCGCCTGCCGTTGCGCGAGACACTGTTGAAGGCCTATTGGGGCTATAACGAAACCGTTCCCGGGTTCGAGAAGACGCTTGCCGGCGGCCACAGGCCCAAGGTTCTCGAACGTGAACTGCTCGACTTCTTTGCCGACCGGCTGAAGGTCCATCTGCGTGACCGCGGGGTGCGTCACGATCACGTGGAGGCCGTCTTCGCCCTCGGCAATGAAGACGACCTCGTGCGCCTGATTGCGCGGGTCGACGCACTGTCCGGTTTCCTTGCAAGTGACGATGGTGAAAACCTGTTGGCGGCCTTCAAACGCGCGTCAAACATCGTGGCGATCGAGGAAAAAAAGGACGGCAAGTCCTTCGATGGGGATATCGTCCTCGACAAGCTTGCGCAGGACGAGGAACGCGCACTTGTCGACGGCTTGAGCGTGTCGTCGAAACGCGCGAACACCGCGATCGAAGCGGAAGAATATGTCGAGGCCATGGAAGCGATGTCGAACCTTCGCGCACCCGTTGACCTGTTCTTCGACAAGGTTACGGTAAATGCCGACGATGCCGATATCCGCGCCAACCGTTTGCGATTGCTGTCGCAGTTCCGATCCACCCTCGGCCAGATTGCCGATTTTTCCCGAATAGAGAGTTAGATTATGACCGACACGCAATGGGTATACCGCTTTGGCGGAGGTAGTGCCGAGGGCGACGCCGCGATGAAGAACCTTCTGGGCGGAAAGGGAGCGAATCTCGCCGAGATGTCGTCGCTCGGTCTGCCGGTGCCGCCCGGATTCACGATCACGACGGACCTTTGCACGGCGTATTACGACAACGGCGAAAACTACCCGGACGATCTTTCCGGACAGGTGGATGCGGCGCTTGCCTTTATCGAGGAAACCGTGGGCGCGAAGTTCGGCGATACCGAAAATCCGCTTCTGGTGTCCGTCCGGTCCGGGGCACGGGTCTCCATGCCCGGCATGATGGATACCGTGCTCAATCTCGGCCTGAACGATGTGACCGTTGAGGGGCTTGCGAAGAAGAGCGGCGATCCGCGCTTCGCCTGGGATTCCTACCGCCGTTTTATCCAGATGTATGGCGATGTGGTGCTCGGCGTGGATCACGACAATTTCGAGGAAATTATCGACACCCAGAAAATGCAGGGCGGATTTGCCCTCGACACGGATCTCGGGGCCGATGACTGGAAGGCCGTGGCCGAGGGCTTTCTGGAACGCGTCGAGCAGGAGACCGGCACGCCGTTCCCGCAAAATCCCCGCGACCAGCTCTGGGGCGCGATCACAGCGGTGTTCGGCAGCTGGCAGAACGACCGCGCCAAGACATACCGGCGGCTGCACGGGATTTCCGACAGCTGGGGCACGGCGGTCAACGTGCAGGCGATGGTTTTCGGCAATATGGGATCGGACTGCGCGACCGGCGTTGCCTTCACGCGCGACCCGTCCACCGGCGAGGATCTGTTCTACGGCGAATATCTGGTCAACGCACAGGGCGAGGACGTCGTCGCCGGTATTCGCACGCCGCAGTATCTGACGGTTGCGGGCAAGGACGGCCAGGGATCCGACCTGCCGGCTATGGAAGAGGTAATGCCGGAGGTCTTCCGTCAACTCGACGAGGTGCGCCTCACACTCGAGAAGCATTACCGTGACATGCAGGACATCGAATTCACCGTCCAGCAGAACAAGCTGTGGATGCTTCAGACCCGTTCGGGCAAACGCACCGCGCGGGCCGCGCTCAAAATCGCCTGCGACATGGTCACCGAAGGGCTCATCACGAAGGAAGAGGCGGTGTCGCGGATCGATCCGGAATCGCTGGATCAGCTTTTGCACCCGACGCTCGATCCCGATGCATCGCGCGACCTGCTGACTCGCGGGTTGCCGGCCTCGCCGGGAGCGGCATCGGGCAAGGTCGTGTTCTCCGCAGACGGCGCCGAGTCGCTGGCCGCGGCGGGCGAGTCCGTGATCCTGGTCCGGATCGAGACGAGCCCCGAAGACATTCACGGCATGCATGCGGCGCGCGGTATTCTCACCAGCCGCGGCGGCATGACCAGTCACGCGGCGGTGGTCGCGCGCGGCATGGGCCGGCCCTGCGTCTCCGGCGCGGGCGATCTGCGGATCGATTACAAGACCCAGAAACTGACCGTTCTCGGCCGCGAGATTTCCGCCGGGGATATCATCACCATCGATGGCGCATCCGGCGAGGTGATGGCCGGTGAAGTGCCGACGCGCCAGCCGGAACTGTCCGGCGATTTCGCGACACTGATGGAATGGGTCGATGAGATCCGGGAGATGAAGGTCCGCACGAACGCCGAGACCCCTCTGGACGCCAAGACCGCCATCGATTTCGGGGCCGAGGGCATCGGGCTCTGCCGGACCGAGCATATGTTCTTCGATGCCGAACGCATTATCGCCGTGCGCGAGATGATCCTGGCCGGTAACGAGGCCGGCCGCCGGGCCGCACTTGCGAAGATTCTGCCGATGCAGCGCCAGGATTTTATCGAACTGTTCGAAATCATGGCCGGAAAGCCGGTGACCATCCGTTTGCTGGACCCGCCGCTGCACGAATTCCTGCCGCACACGCCGGAAGAAATGCAGCAGGTCGCCGAAGCCTCCGGCGTGTCGGTCGAGGATCTTCGTATTCGCGCCGATGAACTCTCCGAGGTCAATCCGATGCTCGGTCATCGCGGTTGCCGCCTGGGTATTTCCTATCCGGAGATTTCCGAAATGCAGGCCCGCGCGATTTTCGAAGCCGCCATCGAAGTCTCCAAAACCGCCGCGGCGCCGGTCGAACCGGAGGTCATGATCCCGCTGGTATCCGACAAGATGGAATTCGACATGCTGCGGCAACGCATTGATGCGGTCGCCGCGCAGGTGTTCGAGGAAACCGGCAGCAAGGTGCCGTATCTTGTCGGCACGATGATCGAGCTGCCGCGGGCGGCGTTGCGCGCGGGCGAGATCGCCGAGGGCGCCGAGTTCTTTTCCTTTGGCACGAATGATCTGACCCAGACCACATTCGGCCTGTCGCGCGACGACACGGCGGGTCTGTTGAAGGAATATGCCCGGCTCGGCATTTTCGAAACAGATCCCTTCGTATCGATCGATGTTGAGGGTGTCGGCGAACTGGTGAAAATCGGCGCCGAACGCGGCCGGGCGACACGTCCGGACATCAAGCTCGGTATCTGCGGCGAACATGGCGGGGATCCCGCGTCGGTGCATTTCTGCGCCGAAATCGGCCTCGATTACGTTTCCTGTTCGCCCTACCGGGTGCCGATCGCCCGGCTGGCGGCGGCACAGGCGGCGATGAAGGCGCGAAGCAGCTAAATTGGCTAGCTAAACCGGTCTCGTCAGCGCCGTGCTATTCGCTCTGCGGGTGCGGGTGCGGGATGCCGACGTGGCGTCCGCTAAAATTCCGCCCAATCGGGTTTTTCCGGCGTAACGGCGGTCCCCTCCACGGTCAGGCCGCCTTTTTCCACGAGATCCAGCCGCAGCAGGGCGATTCCCCGGCCATCCGTCGTCGAACGGACGTCTCCCGCATCCACGTCGCCGCATTTGACGACCGCCCCGGCCGCGATGTCGCCGTCAAAGGCGATCGGGAAAAGGCGTTTCTTCACCAGGTTCCGGTGCTTCATCCGGGCGGTGACTTCCTGGCCAACATAGCAGCCTTTCTCGAAGTCGACGCCGTGCAACTCGTCGAAGCCGGATTCGAGGGGCATGGACTTGTCGGCGATCAGGTCCCGGTCTGTGTCCGGAATGCCGAGCGAAATACGGAGCGCATCGTATGCCGCCCGGTTTTTCTCCAGCTGGTCGGTGTCGGTCGGAAAAGTATCGTCCGGATCGATCAGACGGATCGTGCGTTCGCCCATGCCCGCATGGCGGGGATCAACGTAAGAGACTCCGTCAAAGCGGGTTTTCGCGGTCCCTGCGGGCAGCGTTTCGCTCCCGTCGTCTCCCGCCAGCATGACGCCGACCTCCCACTTGTCTGATTCGTCCGCGATCTCGACCCTGGCGCGCAGCCGGTACAGGGTCAGGCGCTTGATCAGGTCGGGAAAGCGGTCCCGCTTGCAGTCGAGCAGCAGGCGTTCCTTGTGTTCGACGATAAAGAAATCGTGCAGGAATTTTCCCTGCGGCGTCAGCAGGGCGGCATAAATGGCGCAGGTCGGGGACACGCGCCGGATATCGTTCGTAATCAGGCCCTGCAGAAAGTCCCGGGCCGAATCGCCCGAAATTGCGATAACCCCGCGTTCCGCCAGTGGTACGTGCACTTTTATCTTCATTATCGGATATTCCCTCTCACTGCTAATTAGAGCTTTGACGTGGATTTATCCAGTCTTGCAGCTATAACTCGGCGCATGACCGCCGAAAACTGTGTCCTGTCCGCCGTTATTTCCGTTCGCAACGAGGAAGCCCAGCTTGCCGCGTGCCTGGAACGGCTGTCCTTTGCCGACGAGATTGTCGTGCTGCTTGACGATTGCAGCGATCGGTCGCGCGATATCGCGGCACAGTTTACCGACCGGCTTATCGATGGAAACTGGGCGGTCGAGGGCGACCGGCGGAATGCCGGTATTGAGGCCTGCCGCGGCGACTGGATATTCGAGATCGACGCCGACGAGCGCGTGCCGGACGCGCTGGCCGCCGAGATCCGGACCACTATCGCCACCAGCACCAGCGACTGGCACGGCATAAAGGTGGATAACTATATAGGCGACCGTCTGGTGCGGTACGGCTGGGGCGCTTCCTATGGCAAGAACCAGTATCCGGGCCTGTTCCGCAAGGGGGCGAAGGTCTGGGGCCCCCAGCGTGTCCATCCTGCCCTGACGTTCACCGGGACCGAAGGCCCGCCGCTGACCCACCGGATAGACCATTACGTGGACCGGAATATCTCCGACATGATCCGTCGGCTGGATTCCTACACCACGGCCCGTGCCCGGGATATCCGGGAGTATGGCGACGGGGGCACATATGCGCGGAATCTGCGGCGCATGTTTTCCAGATCGTGGAAATGCTACGTATCGCGCAAGGGATACCGCGAAGGCAGGTACGGCGTGCTGATAGCGATTTTCGCGGGGTTGTATCCCATCCTGTCCTATCTGAAAGCGACGCTGGAGGAGAACTGATGGCCGCCATCGTGATGGCAGATGACGGCATCGCCTTTGACGGCGATTCGCTCGCGCGCGGCCCGCTCGGCGGCGCGGAGACGGCGTTCATTTCACTTGCAGAAGCTTTCGCCGCCCGCGGCCACGATGTCACCATCCATAATCGCTGCGGTGCGCCGATGACCCGCTTCGGGGTCGACTGGGAGCCGCTTGAAAAAGGCCTGCCCGACGCGGCAGATCTGTACATCGCCAATCGGGGTGACAGGTTGCTGCCGGAGGTGCCGTCTGCCCGGGCGCGGGTATTCTGGATCCACAATCCCGCCGGCTACCTCAAAAAGTGGCGGTATATTTCCAAGCTGATGCGCTGGCGGCCGACGGTCGTGTTTTCGTCCGCCTTTCATGCAGCGTCGTTCGCCTCCTGGATACCCGCCGGCGGCAAGGCGACCATACCCTACGGCATTTCCGGCGTTTTTCTCGACGCCGTCCAGCCCATCAGCCCGCCGGCACCGCGCGTTGCTTTTACCTCCAGTCCGCTGCGGTCGCTCGACTGGCTGCTGGAACTCTGGGCGACGGAGATACATCGGAAACTGCCGACGGCCGAACTGCATGTGTTCTCCAGCCCGAAGACCTATGGCGAGCACGGAAATGCCCGCGCCGATCAGATGAATGCGGTACTCGAGCGGGCGTCGGCGCTGGCCGATGCTGGCGTGGTGTTGCGGGACCCTCTGCCCAAGGCGGAACTTGCGGCACAGCTGGCCGGCTTCCGCGCGTTGCTCTATCGCGGCGACCCGGGAGAGACCTATTGCCTCGCCGTGGGCGAGGCGCAGGCCGCCGGCGTCCCCAGCGTGGTCCAGAATATCGGCTGTGTTGCGGAACGCGTCATCGACGGGGTGACCGGTTATGTCGCGGCGGATGACGCAGCCTTTGCGGAACGTGCGATCGCCCTGCTCAGGGACGATGCGCTCTGGCAGTCGCAACATGATGCGGCCCTCTCGCGGCAGCGGAGCTGGAGCTGGGACGACGCTGCTGCGGCCTTCGAGCGTTTGCTGTCCGTATGAGGCTTATGCAGACCATGGCGGGCGGCGCAGTCGGCGGGGCCGAGGAGTTCTTTGTCCGTCTCGCCGTTGCCTTTAACGAACAGGGCATTGCCCAGAAGGTGGTGACCCGGCCGAACGAGACGCGCGGTCCCCGCCTCGCCGGAGCCGGCGTCGATGTTGTCGAATTGCCGTTCGGCGGTTTCTTCGACCGCAGGACGGTGCCCGCACTCGCAGCGGAAATAGACCGCTTCCGGCCGGATATCGTGCTGTCCTGGATGAACCGGGCAACCGATCTGACGGCCAAGGCCGTGCGCAGAGCATCGTCGGCGCCGCTGCTGATCGGCCGGCAGGGCGGTTATTATGATCTCAAATACTATTCCGGCTGCGACCACCTGATCGGCAATACACCGGATATCGTGCGCTACCTGGTCGGCGAAGGCTGGCCGGAAGATCGTGCGCATTACGTGCCGAATTTCGTCTCCGCGGTGCCGGGCACGCCGCAGCCGCGCAGCGATTTCGATGTGCCGGCCGGCGTACCCCTGATGCTGGCTGCCGGCCGCCTGCACCGCAACAAGGCCTTCGATGTGCTGTTGGCGGCCATGAAACAGGTGGACGGCGTCTACCTGTTGCTTGCCGGGGACGGAGAAGACGCGAGGGCGCTTGAAGGACTGGCACAAAAACTGGGCGTCGCTGACCGGGTGCGCTTCCTTGGCTGGCGGACCGATATCCCCGATCTGATGGCGAGCGCCGACATGCTGGTCTGTCCGTCCCGGATAGAGCCCCTCGGCAATGTCGTGATAGAGGCCTGGGCCCGGAATCTGCCGGTGGTCGCCGCCGCATCCGAGGGACCGGGCTGGCTGATAGAGGATAACGTCGATGGATTGCTCGCCCCCGTCGATGACGCGGAAATGCTGGGCGAGGCGATCGCCCGCCTGGCGTCGGATCCGCAGCTTCCGCCACGGCTTGTCGCGGCGGGACGGCGGCGCTTTGAATCCGATTTTACCGAAGATGCCGTGGTCGCGAAGTTCCTCGCCCTGTTCCGGAAAGTTCTCGCCTGATGTGCGGCATCGCGGGCATCATGACGTCTGACGGCTCCGCCCCGGATGGAGCGGCGCTGGACGCGATGAAAAACGCGCTGCTTCATCGCGGTCCGGACGACGATGCGGTCTGGGTGTCGGGCGATACGGGGCTGGTGCACACCCGGCTTGCGATCATCGATCTGGAAACCGGCGACCAGCCGCTTTTCGGGCCCGGTGGAACGGCGCTTGTCGCGAATGGCGAGATCTACAACTACATCGAGCTGCGCGACGAACTGCCCGACGTCGATTTCGCGACGAATTCGGATTGCGAACCCGTGCTGCACTATTACCGGCACCACGGGCCGGATTTTGCCGAATGGCTGCGCGGCATGTATGCGCTGGCGCTGTACGATCCGCAGGAACGCCGCCTTGTGTTGTCCCGCGACCCGTTCGGCATCAAGCCGCTCTACTACGCACAGTCGGAGAACGGCATCGCGTTCGCTTCCGAGGCGCAGGCGCTGCTGGCCGCGGGATTCGGCAGTCGGGACCTCCGCGATCGTCCTGTCGGCGAATTGCTCCAGCTGCAGTTTACGACCGGTGCCCACACGCCTTTCGAAGGGATCGAGCGGGTCCTGCCGGGCGAGACCATCGTGATTGCGGGCGGCAGGATCATTGACCGGCGGCACCGTCCCGCGTTGCCATCCGGCGGCCCGCAACGGACGTCGGAAGCCGCCGCGCTCGAAGCGCTGGAGATCGCGCTGACCGACAGTGTCGATGTCCACCAGCGCGCCGATGTGCCCTACGCGATGTTCCTGTCCGGCGGGATAGATTCGTCGGCCATTCTCGCGCTGATGGCGCGGCTGAACGACACACCCGTCTGCGCCTATACCGCCGGGTTTCCGGGTACGGCGGCCGCGGACGAACGGGCCCATGCGCGCAATGTCGCACAGGCATGCGGCGCAGAACATGTGGAGATCGCCTTCGAGCCATCGGATTTCTGGTCGCTGCTGCCGGCGATCGCGGCGGCAATGGACGAGCCGGTTGCCGATTACGCGATCCTGCCAACGTGGAAGCTCGCCCAGGTCGCCGCGAAGGATCACAAGGTGATCCTGTCAGGCGAGGGTGGGGACGAGATATTCGGCGGATACGGGCGGTATCGCAGCCTGATGCGGCCGTGGTGGCGGGGCGGTCGCGGCATGCGCCGCCGCGGCATTCTGGACGGGCTCGGCGTGCTGCGCCACGAAGACCCGGCCTGGCGTGACGGTATTGCCGCGGCCGAAGTGGTCCTGCGCACGGACGGCCGGTCTAGGTTGCAGGTGGCGCAGGCGGTGGACTGCGCCGACTGGCTGCCGAACGACCTGCTGACCAAGCTCGACCGGTGCCTGATGGCGCATGGCGTCGAGGGGCGGACGCCTTTCCTCGATCCTGCCGTTGCAAATGCGGCCTTCCGCCTTCCGGATTCGCTGAAGGTAAAAGGCGGACTGGGGAAATGGATTCTGCGCAAATGGCTGGATCGTGCCGCACCTGCAGCGGACGCCTTCGCCAGGAAAAAGGGCTTTACCGTGCCGGTCGGAGAATGGATTGCCGCCGAAGGCGCGCGGATCGGCCCGCTGGTGGCGACGCAGCCCGGTATCGCCGAACGTTGCCGCCCCGAAGCGGTGACCGCGCTGTTCCGGGCACCCGGCAAGCGCGAACGCTTCGCCGCCTGGACGCTGCTGTTTTTCGCGCTGTGGCACCAGCATCATGTTCTTGCAATATCTGCCGACGGCGATGCGTTCGATGCGCTGGCATAGGATGCCATTGCGCAGACACATACCGGACAGGAGCGAGTAACACGCTATGGCCAGAAGTGAGACACAAGACCAATGGCTCGAGACGGTCCTGGAACAATTGAGCCCGCTCGATGGCGTCGCATGCGAACACGCAGAGGACGGGAGTATCCAGCTTGAAATTTCCCGGGACGGTAACAGCAGGGAAATAACGATCGACGTACAGGACAGCGACTACCGGGCGCTCAAGATCCGGTACGGTACGATCCGGGACGCGCTCACCGACCTTGGTATCGAAGAGGGGATGACATTCGTCGCTCCGCCGCTACCCCGCCGCCCGATGACGCCCCAGATGCGCGCCGCCCGGGAGCAGCAGAAGAATACGTTCGACGCCTGGCAGGATGTCTGGAAAACCCTCCGCAAGGCTGAAAAGGCGCTGGATGTGGAATACGAAATCGCGCAGATGAAAGACTATTACTAGCCGCGTGATTGGTGGAGGGGGCTGCTAACTCCACAGCCTCCCGCTCGCGATTTTCGCCCCGTCGGATATCGCCTGGAACTTGGCCCACACGATTGTCGGGTGCACCTCCGGTGTCGCGCTCGCCTGGGTGCCGAAACCGCAATCGGCACCGGCGATGACGTTCTCACGCCCGACGACGCTGGCAAAGCGTTCTAGCCGCTGGGCGACCAGTTCGGGGTGCTCGACCAGCACGGAGGAATTGGTGACGACACCGGGGATGATCGATTTGCCTTCGGGCAGTTTCACGGTTTCCCACAGTTTCCATTCATGTTCATGGCGGGGATTGGCGGCCTCGAACGAATAGGCGCCGGCTTTGATCTTCAGGATGATGTCGAGATAGTCCTTCATCTCCATATCGTGGACGCGCGGCCCCATATTGATGCCGTAACAGGTATGATAGCGCACCCGGTCTTCCGGAATGCCCTTCAGCGCATGGTTGATCGCCTCGACCTGGTGTTCGGCCCAGGTCCGGCAGTCCTGCACGCTGAGCTGCGGGCTTTTGACGTAGTAATTGATCAGCCGGGGATCGTCGATCTGCAGGTCGAACCCGGCATCGACAATGGCACGGTATTCGACGTTCAGCGCATCGGCGACGGCATAGAGGAACTCGTCCTCTGTCGCATAGTATTCGTTTACCTGGTTGCCCACGACGTCGCAGGGGGAAATCGCCGGCATGAAGGCGTCCGCGCCATGGGCGTCGCAGGCGGCGCGCAGGTTATCTATATCGCGCTGCAGCTCTGTCTGGCCTTTGTAGGCAATCGGCCCGGTGCAGGACATCTGCATGGTGCTCTGTGTCGGGGGACGGTCCTTCGCCGCCTGTTCGGGAGCGTAGAATTCGGGAAATGCATCGGATTCCCGCGAATTCGCCCAGGGAGACGGGCGCGAGCGGCCGGTTTCCTCCAGGCCTGCCAGGCGTTCATGCGCGTAAACCGCAAATCCCCGCTTCGAGAACTCGCCGTCGCTGACCGTGTCGATCCCGAGGGCTTTCTGATGCGCGACCACGTCGCTCACCGCTTGTGTCAGCGCGGTTTCGAAGGCCGCCGTATCGAATGCCTCTCCCTTGTCCTCGGCAATCATGAAATCGACCAGGCTGTCGGGTCGCGGGATACTGCCGACATGGGTGGTCTGGATGCGGTCGGTGCTGCGTTTCATGGCGTTTTCGCTCCCCGGGGCTTATGGCTGATATTGCTTTGCCGGAGAGTCTAGGCAGACAGTGCCCGCCCGGCAAGCGGTGCGGTTTATGGTTAACGGATATTAACCTTAACGGAAATTAACCATGATCGACCGATCGACGATGCGCCCGTTTACGTCCGGTTAAGGCTGTTTCGCGATAATACGCCTTCGGATATCCGTGGAACAGGAAACCAAGATGCTCAGACAGACGGCGCGTATCGTGACGGTGGTTGCAGCGCTTGTTGCGGTCGCAGGGTGCGAACATGCGCTGCTTGAAGATACGATCTTCGACAAGGATTACGTCGCGCGTCACCTGCCGAACGAGGAAAACGTCCTGAGTGCGACCACTTTCAGGCCGCGCCCCACCGGTGTCGTCCAGACCTATTGCTACAGCAGCATCGGCGAGGTCGAGTGCTACGCCCAGCCGCAGCATGGCGAACGCTACCGGCTGAATGGCTATTACGGCCCGGCGCCCGAATAAACTTGCACCTTTGTTTCGT
>Ga0181555_1001257_pt1 | contig 22899 bp, 18 predicted proteins | sample 011ome_15_FD_145601 | JGI IMG/M metagenome (GOLD analysis project Ga0181555, IMG submission 145601) | Coastal salt marsh microbial communities from the Groves Creek Marsh, Skidaway Island, Georgia - 011504AT metaG (spades assembly) | ecosystem: Environmental > Aquatic > Marine > Intertidal zone...
TATTATGATATCGAAGATCTGTGGGCGAGTGGAGACGAAGTCCTTCATAACGGAGATGAATTATTGACGATAGATACTATAAAGATAGACTAAATACATGTAATATTAATCTCTGTGTCGACTGTTGTTGTCGTCGTTTAAGGCTCCTCGTTGTTCGCGTAACTTTCTGACGACGTCCGCACTCATCGAGGCTGGCGGATGTCTGGACATAGCTTGCGCCGTGGCGGAGGAGAAGGCGAAAGATTTCATTCCTCCGTTTACGCGCGACGGCGCCATCGACGGTTCGTTGCTACTTCTATTTCTATTATTACTAGTGTGTCTCGCGTACGCGCTTCTGAACTGATTGTACATGCGCGCGAACCATACTTTTATGGTTCTCCATAACTCTTTCAGTTTATTTGGAATCGCGTCGAAGAAGGCGGCTAACTTTGGCGAGACGCGTCGCAGTCTCATGGAGACAATGATTTTGTATTTTTGCACGAAGGGAAGCAGCTTGTTAAAGACGATCGTAGAGACGACGGATTGAATCGTGCTGATGATTCTAATCGCAAAAGTTTTAATCACTTCGATCGTTTTTTGAATTACTGGGTACTTTTGGTACCAAAGTTTCAATTTAGGCAAAATCGCATTTACCGCGCGAACGACCACTCTTCGATAGAGCACGTCAAAGATTGGATATAAATAATCGCGCAACGGTTTCGTTTTCATGTAAAACCACGCGGCAAATCTGTTATATCCGGACTTTTCGCACGTCCATTCGACAAATCTGTTCAAAATAGCGGATTTTTTGCACAGATACTTTAATCCAATGTACCAAACGACTTGGAAGAGCAAATAGTAAAACACTTGCATGAAGAGCGATAAAGACACCCACCATCGAATAAAGCGTTTGCCCATGCTCGTATTCTTTGCGCGCATTTTAGCCTCTTCGTATTTATCCATCATCGATCCAAACGTACCAGCCATAGAGCCGTGATGGGTGTAAAAAGAATCGTGGGACATGGCTAAGGTGTTCGTTTCGACACCTTCGGCCCACACTGCGGAAGCGCTGTGTGACTCGCCCGTTCTCGCTTCGTGGACAACTTTCGGGTGTAAAGAATCTTTGTTGCTCACCGCGTTTGATATGCCACCTCTGTGGCGAACGTCATAAATACCCGTCAAGTGCTTCGTCATTTCGTGGTCGTCGGTGTCGTCTACTAAACTATCGCCGTTCTCGTTTTGCGTGTGATCGAATTCTACGTTTAACGCTCCTGCCACCGTTCGGGCGAGTTTTCTCTCCAAGTCTAATAATTTAATCGACGACGGGTTCCCTCTATCCGTCACGTATACGCGCTGCGAGTCTAAGCAAATGGAAATGCCAAACGGAACATCGAATGATGATTTCGTCGGCGATCGACGACCTAAATGGTCTCGAATGTGATTGGATTTATCCACAACCGTCACGTCGACGACTTTCCCCGCATTTTCCCAGTTTGGTTCGTACGATGTGTCGTCTTTGGACCCATCCGGATATGCCGCCGCGATGTCGTCGAAAACGGGAACTTTTCGTACCGCGCCGTTTCCAGAGTCTACGACTAAAACGTACACTTTTTCCTTCTCCTTCTTCTTCGACTGAAACAACGAGGAGGAAGACGCGGCCATCATCGCCGATAGCGAGGACGGCACGAACGATACCGCCGTCGGCTTCGCAAAGAGCGTATCGATACCAAGCGCGTTTCCTTTATATCCTCTACTTTTACCTCCGGCTAACGTGACCACTGCCCCGGTCTCCGTGTTCACTAATCGTACCGCGTGGTTCCCAGCATCAGCCACGGCTAAAAACGCGCACTTGTTGCTCGATTTGCCGCCGCCATCCAACACGGTGTTTGTGCTACACGACATACCCATGGGTTGTAAAAATCTCGCGTTAGATTTTATACCGTCTATCATTCCCGGAAGTTTGTCTCCCGTCAACGTCGTCACCTCCCCGCTTTGCACGTCCACTTTCCGTATGCAATTATTCATCGCATCCGAGACGAACAACGTGTGCCCGTCCGGGTGCATGACCACGTCCATCGGCTGATTAAACCTCGCTTTCGTCCCGACTAGATCGTCGTGGTAACCGGTTAATCCAGATCCCGCTACGGTTCTTACCACTCCGCTCCCTAATATAATTACTCGAATCTTATGATTCTTCGTATCCGCGACGTATACGAACCCGCCGTCCGGCGATACCGCCACGCCGGATGGAAACTTAAACGTCGCGTCCCCTCTCTTCGCTAAACCATCCGCACTCCCACTCGCCCCGGTCCCAGCTAACGTCGTCACCGTCCCAAACTCCACGTCTATCCGCCGTATTCTGTGGTTAAACGTATCCGCGATGAATATATCTCTCCCGTCCGGAGATGCGACGACGCCGAACGGCTTGTTAAATCTCGCCTCTAAACTCGGCCCATCGTGGAATAACATGGACGGATGTAAAGCTCTGGACGGGTCGTACGAAGACGATCCTCGAGTGTCTTGTTTCGCGAATCGTCGCGCAGAGTACGTGTGCGATGAATCATCGCCATCATCATCTCCTTTACCTCCTTTGTTTTGTTGTTGTCGTTGTTGGTAATAGGCTGCGCTGTTCCCATCTCGTCTCGACGAGTGCACCAATCTGTCCTGTTGCGCGTTCGTCGTTTCGACTTTGAAGATTGCGAAGATTGTCAAGAACGCGTTCAAACAGAAGAAGAAGTAATAATAAAAGAGCATCGAAGAAGAAGACAAAGAAGAAGATCTTCTTTTCGTTGTTGTTGTTGTCATCATCATCGTCTTCTTCTTCTTCTTCTTCTTCTTCTTCTTCTCTCTTTATTTATCTACTACGCCTCCTCTTTGTTTTTTCACTGGCGTTTTTTCACTCAAAACACAGAAAAAGAAATTTTACACCAAGAAGAAGAAGAACACACAGAAAACAAACACACAATAAATATAGACGAGAGAAGACAACAGATAAAGCGATAAACGCATTCATATATTCACATAAAATAGAGAGAGAGAGAGAGAGAGAGAGAGAGAACAATCAATCAATCAAACAAACAAACACTGAAACGTTAAATAAAAGAAGTAAAACAAAATGGGAGGACGAAGCAAAATCAAAACGCCCAAGAAAGAAACGCATTCGCTTCCAATCGACCGACAGATTGAACAAGACAACGTCGCTCCAGAGAGGAACCCGAAGAAACAGAAAGAGAAGAAAAGATCGAGACAACCGGAGGAGGACTTTATCCACGACAATTTATCGAATAAAATCATGGCCCAAGCGAGGAAACAGTTGGAAGATATCGAACGAGAAGAGAAAGAAGAAGAAGAAAGAGATGCCGGCGGCGGCGGCTCCTCACAAAAACAGGCAAAAAGAAAACCGTCGCAAGGGAGACAGATTTTATTAGAAGGAAAGAGTTCGATGTTAGATCACGGAATAGAAGAAGAATATGATTCAGATGATTCAGATGACGACGACGACGACAATGGAGATAATAATAAGAATACGAATAAAAAGAACGCGTTCGATGAAGAAGAAGGCGAAGCTGAATTAGAATACGACTCCGAAGAGGACAAGAGAAGCGAGTTCGCGTACAACCTAGATAAAGAGTACGAACACGAGGAATACTCGGACGTCGAGTTGGACGAAGAAGACGAGCAAGCTTTGAATGCGTTTATGAATCCGTTCGGAGGACAGCAACGCTCGTTGGCGGATATGATTTTAGAAAAGATTCACGATAAAGAGGCGGAAGAGCAAGGGGCGGCGTTGGAGATGTTGGAAGACGACGAGGACGAACGGCAAAAGAAAGCGGCGATGTTGGAAGAGTTCGCGCCGGAAGGTATCGATGAAAAAGTTTTGCAGGTGTACAGGAAAGTAGGGGACTTGCTGAAACGATACACAACTGGGAAGTTCCCGAAGGCGTTTAAAATTATACCGGCGTTGTCGAATTGGGAGGAAGTGTTATGGTTGACGAGGCCGGACACGTGGTCACCACACGCAATGTTTCAAGCGACGAGACTGTTTGCTTCAAACTTAAACGAACACATGGCGCAGAGATTCTACGTATTAGTTTTGTTACCCAGAGTACGAGACGATATTCAAGAACATAAGAGGTTACACCACGCGTTGTATCAAGCGTTGCGAAAAGCTACGTTTAAGCCGGGCGCGTGGTTTAAAGGCATTTTATTGCCGTTGTGTGAAAGCAAAACGTGCACTTTAAGAGAAGCGGTCGTTTTGTCTTCGGTGTTGGCAAAAACGTCCGTGCCTGCGTTACACTCCGCGGCTGTGTTGATGAAACTTTCCGAGTTGGAATACGCCGGGACGACGTCGTTTTTCATTCGCGTCTTGTTAGACAAGAAATACGCGTTGCCGTACAGAGTCGTGGACGCGTTGGTCGAGAACTTCCTCAGATTTGCCAACGAAGACAGAACGTTACCAGTGGTTTGGCACCAATCGTTCTTGTGTTTCGTGCAAAGATATAAACACGAGCTCTCGAAAGAGCAAAAGAAACGTCTGAGTAAATTGGCCTCGGCGCATCAAAACCATTACTTGATTTCGCCGGAAATAGTTCGCGAACTCGCAAATTCGGACACGAGCAGAGGCGATAAACGCATGGACGTGCACATGAAAGGCATACACGAGACGAAACCAAAACAAGGCGTAGCAAGAGAGTTCACTTTAAAGACGAAAAGTGGTGCAAGACTTCAAGTTGAAGATTTTAGAAACATGCCGCCGATAGTTTTACAGCAGGATATGGAGTACTAAAACTATTACTTTAGAACCTGTTCCTACTCGTACTAGCGGTATCGTTTCATTTTTTATAACTGATTCATTTCTTATAACCCAGCTGCTGTAAATGTCACTTCCTCTGCTTTTAAAGTCTTCAAATTTAACAAGACGACGCTCCCGGTTTCGCTAAAGCTTGGTACGGAAACCAACACGGATTTTTGTGACGCTACTACTATTTCTCTCGAACCAAACGCGCTTTGACAACCCGCAAAGAACACGTCCGGGAATTTTGTTATAACGAAAGGATCTCTGTCTTTGAAGGGATAGCACGCCAACGTATCAGGCGCGGACGGGGCCATGTGTCCCCATTCTAAAAATCTCTCCATGACATCTAACACCGCTTTTGCTTTTTCCTCCGGTGTTTTTCCCTTTATGCCGACGCCGCTCGAGGTGATTTGTAAACAATCGCGAACGTTTTGCCCGGACGTTCCCAGAAACGTTCGCGATGAGGACGATGTGGACGCATTATCTGATGATGGTGTGATTTGAAACTCGTGAGGGTTGGTCACTTTCTTCAACGTCGACCCTTCGAATCGAGCCGCGTTTGGTAGGAAACAACTGTGTATGGGTTGTTGCGGCAACGCCGAGTTCGTCGGGTCAGAGCTCCCGGGCATGAGATCAACGGGCACCATTTCGCAAACTTTCGCGAGAAATGCGTCCGCTTTTTGAATCGAAGATGACGTCGCTTTCTTTTTCGTATCGGCGTGGGTCCCACCTTCGCCGTTTGTCGTCGCCTTGGCGCCTTTCTCTCCTTGGACGCGTTCTTCCTCTCTCGTTTTCGAGGAAACCAATTCACCGCACACGAGCACTTGGCTAATTCCGCCCGCTTGCTTCTCATCGCCTAAACTGCCTTCGATGTATTCGCTCAACATGATCGCGCGAACGTCGTTCAAGGGAGATGCGCCAAAATTCAAACCAGAAACTAAGCACACGTATGTCTGTTCGCCGCTTTCGTCTTCTTCCGTTACCTTTGTCGTTGACTTTGCCGACGACGACGGCTTTGCAAATGCCACAGAATCGACGACGAAATCACCTTTATTGTTCACGCGTCCTTTACACGCCGCCGAAACACCAGTCACTAACTCCCCGACCTTCACTCCGGGCCCTTGTAACTTTACTCTCGCGCTTTCGTCCTCCAAGATACAAAAATCCTTCTCTTCGTCCACGAAGTTCTCCTCCAAGTCCATCAATCCGTGTTCGACTTGCTCTTTCTTCGTGACACCGGCTTTCGTTTTAATGTATTCGTCTAAAATGATTGGTTTTTTGGCCATTTCTTTGTAAATAGTGCCGATGATGACGACTTCCTCGCCGAGCGCGGCGGCGGCTTTGTTTTCTTTGTTTTCTTGTTCTTGGAGCAGCGTATCCTCGTCGTCAACGTCCATCATCATCATCGCGGATGATTCTTTCTTCTCTCCTCCTCCTTTTCCATCTTCCTTGTTGTTATCAGTCCCCGCGGCGCCTAATTCAATGACTCTTTTCAAAGGAACGGATGTTCCAAATTTCTCTCGCGCGCTTTGCTTCAATCCTGGGAGTAAAACCATCAATCGTTGGTAATACAACGACGAATACTGTTTTCCCATGTGCTCTTTTTCGAACCGGAATTTACTTTCTTCTTCGTTGGATGATCGAGAAGACGCTTTTCTCTTCCTCATCGCCTCCGATTGGGCGTTGGTGGTAATAGCGCGCATGGTCTTTAGCTCGCCGTCATCCAGAGCGACGAGTTTTTGAGACGACGTCATTTATTAGGGCAAGGAAAACGAGTGTTTGTTGTGTGACGGATGAAGAACAGAAGAAGAAGAAGAAGAGAAAATTTTTGAATTTTGGAAAAAGCATAAAAATCGAAATTGAGACGACATATATACAAAGAGAAGCGAGCGAGCGCGTGAAATCTTACGCTGCTATTTAATAACTATTTAAACAAAACAATCTCAACTCATTCCGATGATATATAATTACAACGATAACAAAAAGCTAAAGTAATGCGTATTATTGTTTAAAGTGATTTTGATAAAAAAATCTCGCGCGTGCGCTATTCCACAGCAGGTTTTATGTATGCGTGCGGATTTGGTTCGAGTTCCCAGGAGGATTTCAAGCAGCCTATAATCTCCGCGATGTACGTCTCTTTGTCGTTTCTCATCCATTGCGAAGGACATCTGGCCAATAAACTCTTCTCCAGTTTGTTGATTTTCGTCTCGCCGTCTTTCCACACTTCATTCATGAGAACGCTTTCGACGTACGCGGCTTCTTCCGCGCCAGGCTTGAAGCGTTCGGTCAAGACTTTCATCTCTCGCATGGCATCTTCGGTGCCAAAATTCTCATGGATTGATGATTCCTGCATTTGAACTTGCGTGGCCGGTAGTTTCTTAGCAGCCTCGGTTTTGTCTCCCTTTTCTTCTTTTTCTTGTTTTTCTTCTCCTTTCTCGACTCGATCGGATAAAGTTTCGTCTTTTTTCTCGTCACCTTCGCCATCCTTCGCCTCTGCGGATGCTCCTGCCGATGCAACCGCCGGAGAAGCCGGCGCCGCCTCTGTTGCAAAAACGCCAGGTTCCTTGTTTTCTTTACTCGCGCTGTTGTTCACGTTGTTAGTCGCCTCATTTGAGGGTGCATCGATGACCATATCGCTACCGCTGCTTCCGTCTATGATCTCTTGTTCCAACTGAAACGGCGTGAAGTTTCGCGGGTTCGTTTCCTTCGGGTCGTCCGAGCAAACGTGAAAGTATCGAATATCGCTTACTGCGGATGGGTTTCTGAGGTCGTATGGACCAACAATAGCACCTACGAACGGACAATTTTTACGCCGCATAAACATCGCGTACTTCTCTTCGCTCATGTTATCGCCGTCGTCGATAACTTCCGCGTCGTTGAACAATTTTTGATAGTTTGATTGATTTTCGATGTCTCTCAAACTCGGTTGATTGGGAAATACCGGGTGCGAATGATACCATCCAACAACTCGCTCTCCGTTTGCATCCAGTTTCTCGACAATATCCGGAACGGACGACGGGTCGAGTTCGACCTCTTGACCGGCGTTTCCATCTTCCTCGGATAAAGGCAACTGCTTGGCCGGTAACGCGCGAGTGATTTTCAACTCTCGTTTCTCCCCGTCCCAGGTGCCGCCGAGGAAACCGATGATTTCGTTCGAACATAAGTGCGAGTGGTAATCCATGACGAGTAGACACGACGGAGAAACGAGCATATCAAACGGCTGTGCACCTTTCGTAGTCACGTTTCGAACTTTCGGTTCGCGATAGTTCTCGCACGAGACCATGTGTAAATCCGTATCTTCCTCGTTCCCATTCCCGTAGTTGTGTCTCGTTTTCTTCCTTTCACGTTGCGGCTTATCTCTCGCTAGACTCGGCCCGTCGAGGTTGGCGTATTTTTGCGCGCGAGCCAATTCCTGCTCTTGTGCCGAACGCTTTTTCTTCTTTGGCGATTTTGGCGGTTTTACCGGCTTTGGTTCTTTCGGTGGTTTCGGTTCTTTCACTTTCTTCGGCGGTTTCGGTTCCGGCGGCGGTTTTGGAGGCAAGATGTTCTCGACGTTTTCTGGATCGATCCTCGCTCGAATTTCTTTTAAACTCACCCATCGCGGTTCTTTCGCGCTTTCTTCTTTTTCAACTTCATCTTTATTGTGCACGTCGTATTTCACGTTTGCCCAGCCGTCTGTGAATTTTATCGCCGGATTGGTGAGTTTCTTCACAAACATCGAGAACGACGCCGCGGACTTGAAATTCTTCGCCTCTGCGTTATTACCATCGTAATTTGCATTCAGTTGAATCGTCCCGTCTTCCAATAAATCCGCGACGAGTTTGTTCTCTTCTTCCCCGTTCAACGGATGCGCGTGTGCTATTCGCTTCTCGCCGAATTTCAAAAGTTTCAACGAAATCAAGAGTTTCAAATCGACGCCATCGTAGACGGACTTTTGCGGCTTCTTTCTGTTTGGATCTTTCGGCGGAGCGGGAGGTTTCCGCTCTTTTACGACCACAGGTTTCGGTTCTTTCTTCGGTTTCGGTTCTTTCGGCGGTGGAGGAGGAGCAGGCGCCACCGCTTTCTTCTTCTTTTTCTTTCTCTTTCTCTTTGCACCTCCTGGTCGGAAGTCACCCTCCGAGTCCGAGGTCCCGTACCCGAATTCTTCTTCTTCTTCTTCTTCGTTATATTGCGCCTGTAAAGCTCTGGCTAAGGCGAGATCCGCGTCTTCTTCTTCTTCTCCTCCACCTTCTCCCATTCGTATTCGATGATGCTTTTATATTATTTAGAAAGAGAGAGAGAGAGAGAGAGTACAGAGGAGGAAGTGCTTCTTTTGAGGCAAATTTGAGAGGCGAAGAGAAAGAGAGAAGAACAGACGTGACAAAACAGAGAGAAAGATTTTTGAATTTCACATGACAAGCTCGATCGATCAAAGGCGAAAAAAAGAGACTCAACCCTCTTCTTCTCTTTTTGGGAAAGCGATCTAACTTTTTTCGAACAATCTCCTCTTCACAACCCCACAACAACGACAGCAGCAGCACACGCGCGCTTTGAACGTTTTGTTTGCCTGGTCTGAAGTGGTCGTTTACGTCGTCTGAATCGTCCGCGCTTTCAGAAGAGAGAGACACAGAGAGAATAAAAACATAATACAAGTGTACATCACACAACAACAACACAAACACAAAAAATTCATCGGAGAAAGCTTTTCAAAATAAAATAGTAGAACAATAATAACAAGAAGAATATGGGACAGAAAGACGAGGACTTCTTCCCGGATGAAGTCGAGGAGCGCTTAATCGCGGAGGAATATAAAATCTGGAAGAAGAACACGCCGTTTTTGTACGACTTAGTCGTGACGCACGCGTTAGAGTGGCCGAGTTTAACCGTCCAATGGCTTCCCGAAAGAGTAGAACATCCAGACTCGGAGTGTTCCACGCAGAAATTGATTTTAGGAACGCACACGTCGGAGAACGAGCAAAACCACTTGATGATCGCGGAGGTGCAGTTGCCATTGGAAGATGCGACGGTAGATGCGACGGAATACGAAAACGCGTCGAAACAGAACAACGAACAAGGCTCGTACGGACAAAACGCAGGGAAAGTGCACGTGGTTCAACTCATGAACCACGACGGCGAAGTGAATAGAGCGAGATATTGCCCACACAATCCGTTTATGATTGCCACGAAAACAGTCTCCGCGGAAGTGTACGTCTTTGATTACTCGAAACACCCGTCGAAACCTCCGGCGGATAGCGCGTGCTCGCCTGACTTACGTTTAACCGGGCACAAGAGCGAAGGGTACGGTTTGTCTTGGTCGCCGTTTAAAAAGTACACTTTGTTGTCCGGGTCCGACGACGCGCAAATTTGCATGTGGGATTTGGAATCTGCCGGAGTGGATGGTCCGTCGAACACCTCAAACAACGCCACGAGCACGAATAGACAATCGCGATCGTTAGAGGCGAACAGAGTGTTCAAAGGGCACGGCGGAGTGATTGAAGACGTCGCGTGGCACGGAAAGCACGAACACATTTTCGGTTCCGTCGGCGATGATAAAAAGATGATTTTGTGGGATACGAGAGCGGCACCGGCGGATGCGGCGACGAATACCGTCGACGCGCACGATGCGGAGGTGAACTGTTTGGCGTTCAACCCGTTCAACGAACACCTGTTAGCGACTGGTTCGGCGGATAAAACTGTGGCTTTGTTTGATATTCGTAAATTGACCTCGCGGTTACACACGTTTGAGAATCACACGGAGGAGGTGTTTCAAATTGGATGGTCGCCAAAATCCGAAACAGTTTTGGCGTCGTGCGGCGCGGACCGACGCGTGGCTGTCTGGGATTTGAACATGATTGGCGAGGAACAAACGCCGGAGGATGCGGAGGACGGACCGCCGGAATTGTTGTTCATCCACGGCGGGCACACGCAAAAGATTTCCGATTTTGCTTGGAACCAAAACGACGATTGGGTCATCGCCTCCGTCGCAGAGGACAACATCTTGCAAATCTGGCAAATGTCAGAAAACATCTACGCGGACACGCCCGAAGGCGACGACGACGCTTAAGATAATAAAGCTCCGAGAGTTGTTTTTAACGAGCGAGCTTCTCTAAAATAAATTAACGTACTACTAAATATACATATATACAAACAAACTTTACATCCGCTACCGACCAGGCGGTACTATTTTAACCTATCGATCAATAATGCTACATTTTTCTTCTTCTATCATTGGGCATTGGTACTGGCGCTTTTTTTCCGAGAACCATGCTTTTTACTCTTCTTTTCCGCAACCGGGTGTTTGGCCGAAAAACGAGAAAGTAAGTCGTCGAACGATTCGTTGCTATCGCCTTGCACTTGCTTCAGTGACGATGATTCATCTTCACCTAAGGGGGATCCTTCCATGTTTTCTTCGGTAGAAGTACCGGCAGAGGTGGATTCTGTGGCGGAATCCTTATCTTTTTCTATTCCTCCTTCGTCAGATTCTACTATTTTCTCTTCAACCGGTCCGATGACGTAACAATTGAGGATTTTCAAGCCGCTCTCGTCCCGAGATGTCAATCGCTTCGTCGATAAGTCATCGAAACCTTTCGGTGGTTCTAATCCCCCATCTCGCGCTTCTTCCGAAACGTAATTGTTTTGACATATGTGGCCAAACATGTACGCGTCAATCATATCCGCCCCGTGTCTCGCCATGTACCTCGTCACTTTCTCGTAAAAGTTTGGCCCAATTAAATAGCTTTGAAATCCCGCAGAGGTGCCCATTTTCGGCCAGTAATAGAACGTTTTCGTTCCAGCTCTGGAGTACTTATCGTTCGGGTCTTTCTCAACCTCGAACTCAAACCTTGATTTCTCGCAGTTGTTCGATGGGAAGAATCCCACCGTGTGTTCGGTTCGCACGCACACTTCGTCGTAATGCGGTCCCAACGAGATGAAATCGAAATCATCCGGAACGTTGCGTAACAACTGTCGCATCTCGAGCGTTCTGTCTGGAATTTCGTTTCCATCGGATTCCATAACCCACGCTCTCGTGTGGCCTAACTGTTCGTGGACGTCTCTCCACGCGTGTAAATGAGCGAACAAACACCCCACGTGGTGCGCGATGCCCATTCTATCTTTCGTTAATTTCCCAGTTTTCGGGTTCCGCTCATCGATTAATCCAATCCATGGCATGTTTGCTAAACTATCTGGCGTCCTTTCTAATTCTTTCATAAACTTTGAACTGTAGTGATACTTCTTCGTATCGAAAAACTCTTTATTCAATTCTCGAATCGGCGCCACGGCCCACTCTGCCTCTTTGATATTCTTCGGCCACTCCGCCGCGGTAATCCCTAACGTCGTTTGTGCGGCTGGAAATTTGTTTCGAATACGTTCAAAGCCTTCTTTATCTCTCGTGTTTTCCGGTTGCACGATGACAAAAATCTCGATGTGATCCGTTTTGTCTGTTTTCTTCGTCATCGCGCTTCTCCCACCACTAAAGGCAGCGGCGTGAATGAAATTCAGAGAGAACACGTTTTGAAAGAACGAGGACGTTTTCGCCGTCACGGAGTGAATGTGAGACATACTCGAGTCTATTTTCTCCATTCCAAACGTTCTCACGGAATCTCGGTAGTTCTCAGGCGTCACGTATATGCAAAAACACGCGAGAACGAGCGCGGAGAGAAGGAGGAGAAATCGCTTCTCGTTTCGCTCTTTCCTTTCAGCTTCGGTCATTAAAATTGGTGGTGGTTTCCTCAGTAACGTTTCTTTTTCGTCGCGTCGTCGAAGTTGTTGTTGTTGTTGTCGAGACATCGATGCTGATACGGAGGAGGAGGAAGCGGAGGAGGAGGCCATCGCGCTCGATATTGGTCGCGACATTTTTTATAGAGAGATGAGAGATGATTTTTTTTACAAACACGCGCCCCAAAACAAAACAGGAAAACAAAAAGTTCAATTTTCGTCTCTTCTTCTTCTGAATTCTTCTTTTTCGTTCACTTTTTTTTGCTCAAACAACGAACTCTCTCGTAAAAAAAGAAAAGAATAATGATCGTCTCCGGTCGCACGATTGCACCCGAACCCGTCCAGGACATCCTCATGAGTCTAGAAATGACGAACGAGACGAAGAAGAGATTGGATACCTTGCAAGGATGGGCGAAAGATTTAAAGGTATTATTATTTAGATGAGAATCGTGATTCAGAATCTTCTTAAAAAGAATTCAAAATCACAGTTCTTCTTCTTCTTGACTTCTTCTTCTTGACTTCTTCTCTGTTTAAGTTCGCATTCGCGTCGTTCCTTCGCGATGATATATTCATACGCAAGTTTATATGTACTGACTTTTGCTCATATATTTGAACGCGAACTCATCCATCTCTCGTGTGATTAAAAACAAACAGGACGCACCTCCGCTTTCGGAAACGCCTGAATTCGAGTACGTACAAAAACTTCCCAAGAGTTTGACGCAACAACCGAGTTCGGTTTTATTGGACGCCTCGCAACCACACGCGATGTCATCCCCATCTAAGAAGAAGGAGAAGAACGCGACGACGACGAAAAAGTTCGGGGACGACTTTTCGCAGGAGCAAGAAGAAGAAGAAGAGTTGGACGGCGACTACGTCAGTCCAGAACAGAGGGAAAAAGAAGAAGAAGAGCGCGAACGTAAAGAGGCGGCGATGAATCATAACGGAGACGTTCGCATGGAATTGAAACCAAGAACGGGCACGGAATGGCTGCAGGGACAGAAAAAACGCGTTCGAGTGGAGTTCGAGGAAGAGTCGTCCTCGTCTGAAGAAGAAACGGAGGCAGACGAGGAAATTATTCCCACGCAGCGACCTTCGCCGAATGATAGCGAAGACGACGACGACGCACATCTAGATGATGCCAGAGGAAATGACGTCGGGATAATGAAACGAACTTTGAATGCAGCGGTAGGTATGATTGAAACGGTAGTAAACATTGTTCGCTCGCCGTTCAAGTCGCCGAACAAACGCGCTCGAATCGAGAACAGCGATACGCCGCCGCCGTCGCCTGGGATCTTTGGATTTGGTGGGTCGCCATTTGCCAAAGGCATTGCAATGTCGCCGAAATCTTTAGCTCAAGTCATCGATGCCACGGGAGCTGCGGCTGGCGAGAACAATGCCAACGTTGCAAAGATGGAATGGGGCGCCAGAGGCGGCGAAACGTGGCAACAAAAGGAAGAGGACGAAGGCGAAGCGAGAAGGAAAAGAGCCGCGAGGAAAAAGTTAGTATTAGACGATGACGATGAGAACGACGAAGAAGAGGAACATGAGACGGTGAAAAAGTCGCCAAAGAAGGCGACAGGAAAACCGGCGACATCCGTGATGTCCGAAATCGCGAGTCAAGTCACCGAAGTCGCCTCCGAGGCGAATTGGGAAATATTAGCAAAACTCATGGCTGAACGCGAGAAACAGAAAAAAGCACCTCGTGAGCTCGGTTTGAACGTAGATAGAACGCGCAGAATGTCTAGGCGCATGTAAGATTATGCAACAAACATACACACTGTTTTAGTATCACACTTTGTACAGAAGAATCAACCTTTTCCCCGCTTCTTCTTATTTGTCTTTTTCACATATGCGCTGTGAATACCGTGACGTCTTTCCCATTGCTCCGGAGCGTTGTTATACGCATCAACTTCTCTACCGCGCAACGTTAGGCAAAACAAATTCGATTCGTCTGTGTTGCAGACAATCTTACACCTCGGATCGTACTCGGCTTCGTCTGGTGATTTGTAGTTTATCAAAACTTCGTGCGCTTTTTTATCGAGCGCTTTCAATTTATTCTCCTTTACAAACTCGCTCAAAACTCTCGATTCGTCGTTCATGTTGTGACACGTTTCGTTTTTCAGTTTCCTCTCCCAATAATGATCGTGCGAGCCGCTGTAAAAATCAAAACCACAAAACTGCACCGGCTGTTTGAACTTTCGCCACGCGTAGTTGAGAAACATGAGTCCCATGGATGGAAACTTTTCGTTCAAGTTATACTCTTCGTACAGAGTATCCACTTGTGGTGCCTCTACCGCGTGTACTTTTACATCACGCATATCGTTCTTCTTTAACCAGTTCGTCGCTATCGTTTCCAACTCGTGCATGCGTTGCTTCTGTTTGGGAATTTTATCTTTTCGTCTCGGGCAGCGCACTTGTTGCGGCTTGCAGTCTCGAAAAACAAACGGAATGTACACGTGCTGCAGTGATTTCTTCAAGTTTGGAATCTCCTCTTCGTCGAATTGGTTCGGATCTTTGATCGTCGATAACACCCAGTGCGTCGTTTTCGAGCCGACGTCTGATTCGAACCCGACGGTTTTGAAAAGATTGAAACGCAACACGACGTCGTTCGCGTCTACTTGTCGTCCGAACCGAGAGTTTCTCAAGCTCGCGCCGTTCCCCACGGCGATGGCAGATAACTGTGTGTTGCTGTTGGAGCTGTCGACGTCGTTATCGTTACCATTACCGTCGTTATTACTATTATCGCCACTAATACTGCTGCTACTGAATCTATTACTATCTTCTCGTTCTACTTCTCGTTCTACTGCGCTGCCTTCCTCGTCGTCACCACCGTCATCACCGTCGTCGTCGATAGATATCTCTTCTCCCTTCGCCAACAACGAGGACGAATGCACGGTCACGGACTCGTCTCCGCCCGTGAAAGAATTTTCAACCAACGCGTTCCGTGGGCCGTTCCCATTCATCTTCGTCTTCATTATGCTCTCGTAGTTCCCAGTTAAAACGAAGACGATGATTACGACGAAAACAAAGATCGCGTAATGTGATGACAAAACTCCATTTACTCCTCCTCCGACAGAAGTGTTGTGCGCCTTTCTCCCGCCATAACCACCACCACCAGAGAGCATCATCTCTGTGATGACGTTTAAGTGCTTTCGTTTCGTTTCTCTTCTTCTCTCACGGAAGAAGAAGAAGAAGAAGAAGAAGAAGAAGAAACAACAGAATGGTGTTGTACTCGTATTTAATTTATTTATAACGGAACGGAGTTGGCCGTCGACCAAAATTCCATTTGGAATTAAAAAAACACAAGAAAGAAGAAAGAAAGAAAGAAAGAAAGAGAAGAGAAGAGAGAAAAAAAACCTCAAAAACAGGTTCACACAAAAAAATGAATTTCATCGATAAAAACAAAAAACCGGCGAATACGGGCGGGATCGATGAGACCGTCAAGTTAGCCGCGGGGAAACTGGACGGGTTAGCAGGCATGCACGAATATGGGGATCGACAAAAGGATTACACCTGGGATTGCGTGATTTTTGGCGATGGTTCATAGTGCGTTTTTGTTTCTCATCTCTTCAAGAATTGTGTTTTTTCTTCCTCAAATCGCTTATCCCTTCTTTTAAAGTTTGTTTGTTTTGAGGAAGTTTTGAGGGTGACGGCGGAACGTCTTCTCCTTCTCTCTTCTCTCTTTTTCTCACTCTCTTCGGCGTAATGAATCGACGATGGAACCAAATAAATGCAAAACTGTCATCAAATCGTAGCATTTAAAAGCTGTCGGGTGGTGATGGTACGATGAAGGAAGTGCAAAGCCATCAAAGAAAAGAGATAAAAAGAGAGAGAGAGAAGACCTCTTTTTTCCCAAGGAAACAACAAACAAACAAAAACGAAATAAAATTAGAAATCCTCAAAAATACTGACCCGTTGTTTTCTCCTTTTTCGTCTCATTCGATAATCATTACTACGACAGTTACGAAGGCTTAGTTGATATTTACGGTCAGTGCGAACACTTAGGCGTGATGAGCTTCGAGGACGGGGATAGATACGAAGGCGGTTTCAACCAAGGCGCAATGTCTGGACCGGGTATATATCACGGCGACAGCTTCATATTTTTGGGCGAATTTGAAGGAAATCAAAAGTCTGGGTGCGGTGTAGCGGCGTATATGAACGGTGCAGTTGAATACGGCGAGTGGAAATACGATCAGTATTTAGGTCAATACACGCGCAAGTGTCCTCTCGACAAATCGATCGCGTCGATGGAAACCGCCATCGACAGCGCGGCGAGAGCGAAAATGTTTGAAAGGAAACCAAATTCAGAAGTATACTTGAGAATAGTTGAACATTTTCCAGATTATTTGATGCATCACGATCCGATCGTGTATAAAAAAGGCACGGAGTGGACGATGCCTGGTCCAGCTGCTGAGTTGTACACGCCGCCGACAGTGGAAGAAATGGGACCGGAAATTGCCGGTGCGGTGAGCACGATGAACCGTCTCTGGGAACGAATTTGGTCGTATTACAACGTCAAGTGCTCCGAAGAGCGAAGAACTGTAGCTCCGGAGATTCGAAAAAAGAAGGAAGCTATGGCTTTATCCGAAATGCGAACCGAGGAAGACATGGAGGATGAATACGCGGACGTGTACAACGAGGACGGCTCGAGAAGAGGTAAAATGAAAAAACCGAAGCAACAAAAGAAAAATCAAAAAGCAGGTAGAAAAGGTGGTAAGACGGCGTCGTTGACGGTGTCAATGATGAGTGCGTTGCAGCAAAACGCGTTTAGAGGTTTGAGAAGGCAATTACGACGCCCGATAGCTTTTGCTCAACGAGTCACGACGGAGGCGCAAGCCGCGGTGAATCGAGCGATGCCAGCGCTCGAGCGACGATAAAAATTGTTCTTTGTTGACCAAACAAAATATCATCCAATCATCATCCTTTAATTAGTCTCAATACTTTGTTATTAATATATATTTCAAAGAATTCGGTGGCATACATTCTACTTTTTAGTTTCTTTACAAAGCTGCTTGTTACTACACGCTACGTTACATTCTTCTACAGTCTAATTTCATATTTTTTTTACAAAGTACCTTCGAGCGCGGCTAAAGTATTGAACGCGCGAATTCTATTTACTTCCATCATAGTATGCGACTTTAAACGGAGGTCCGACACGTTTAAAACCGCTTTCCGTATTCTTTTGAGAACGCCTGAAGAATCTAGTCTCCACATAGTTTTGTGGGAAGAATCGGAAGAAGAAGATGTGGACGATGAAGCGACGATCTCTCGATACCCTCCTCTCGATTTGACGTAATCGCTCAACTCTTTCGTCGTGAGATCCTGCACGTACAAAACGACGTGGAAGCACGAAAACAAGGACATGCACGAGCCATGAACGCATATAAACATCATGAAAAGCGTCGCGAGGACCCCAGTATTACTATTCAGGGAAGGATGATAATCAAACGGGAATCCGAGAAGATGTAAGCGTTCGTACGCCTTCCAAAAGAACGTCACGGCTAAATACGCCTCCGTTACTATGAATGCGACGAAAAACAACACGTTTTTCTCGCCGATGCAATTGTTTAGAGCGCCGCAGTGGTGGTCAAATCCGCGAACGCAAACGTTACACTGTCGACAGTGCGAACTTCTCTTCGGTTTGAATATCTTGCACGTTTCGCAATATCTCGTATTCCTGCTACTGCGTTCTTCTCTTGCGTCTCCTTCTCCTTCGTCTTCGTCTTCTTCTTTCTCTGCATCAACTTCTCCTTTTCCTTCTTCTATTCCACTCGCTCGCGCGGAAGTATTCCTCTTCGGCAACACGATACCAGGATCAATCACAGTCGTCATTGCACAGGTTGATAAACACACGCACGCGACGAAAACGTGAAAAGTCGTTGAACTTTTCACCAAATCCAAAACCACCAACCCAAGAAACGCGCACAAGGAACACGTGGAAAAGACGCACACGGGCGCCAATGGATGAGAAGAAGAAGAATTGAAAGAAGAAGAAGAAGGACGATGTCTCGCACCACCGCTGATCTCGCCGACAACCGCGCTGTTCATCGATCGCGTGTGACTCCTTTTTTAATACTTTTTATTAGTATTATTATTAGTGCGGCTTTCGATAAAAAAGTGGTGAAAATGAGTTTAACAAAAAAGAGGAGAGTTTAACAAAAAAGCCTCCACTCCACACTTTTCTTTGAAGAAAAAAAGGAATATTTCTAGCCGACAAAAAACCACGATGACGACGACGACGACGGCGACCGAAAACGGCAACAACAGAGAACGAAAGAACGCGCAGGACATTCATCCCAAGAAGGTCTCCGCGATGGGGTTGGACGCTGCACCTGCACCTGCACCTGCAAAAGGAAAAGGAGATGATGCACAAGAAGACGAAAAGAAGAATAAAACAACACAACTACAACAAGGGAACAAAATATATTTTGGGTTTCTGAAAGAACAACACTTGGCGTTAATCATCGTTCTCTTCACTCTCGTGCGATTGTTCATTCGCTATAAGTTTCGTCCGAAGACGTTCATCACGTGCACGGAAGACCAACCTTTGATGGAGGTGAAAGAGAACTTTCTCAATTTTCTCGAATACGAAAAAATTCGAAAATGTACTTTGAATCATCCTCGATTGAAAATACCGTCCGCTTTAAGCAGTGGCTCGTTTTCCAAAACTCGCGGGTTTGTCGTCAAATTCAACAAGGAAGGCGTAGATTCGTTTTTGAATCATCCAGATTACGGAGACTGCTATGGGGACTTGTTTGAGAAAATGCGGCTTCCGGAAACTAACGCGTACGTCTTCAACGCTTTATTGTGCGAGTTATCGGACTATGACGATTGGAAGAACAACCAAACGAGCGTTGGATTACACTTAGATCAGACGGTTGGTTTACAAGGACTAAAAGCCGATCATCAATTCTTGGCGCACCAGGTGAATGTGCTTTATGTGGACGTCGCCGCGGATATGAAAGGCGGCGAGTTAGAAGGATGGAGATACGGGTCAGGTGACTTGAAACAGTCTGATTTATTAAAGCCCCACTTATCAATCAAACCTGAGAAGAATAAACTCGTCATGTTTCGAGGAGATTCCTTTCATCAAGTCAAGGCATACCACACTTCAGAATCGACGACAAAACGCTTGTCTTTAGTTCTAGAGCAATATAAAATCAGCGACGAGTTTGTTCCAAACACCGTCGTTTGGATGGAGGCGTTGAAACAAAACATGACGATGATGTAACGTTTAGTATTATGTAGCGAAAGATGGGTAATTAGATGTAAGAGTAGATGTGAGAAAAATTAGTACACGTATATGAAAAGTGATTTTTATTTAACCCGCTCTCGCTTTCGTGGCATCCATTTCGGCTTTCAATCGAGACGCTTCTTCCTTCGCGTCCGCGATATCAGCCGCATCAGCCAATTCATCCAAGCTCTTCCCGAGAAGTTCGCTCATACCCTTATCAATGGCGTCTTCGAATTGAGCATATTGTGGATCGCTCGAGGTGAGCGCCTTGCCTATTTTCTTCTCCACGTCGTCCAACGTTTGGAAGAGCGTCTTGTACACCCCGGTGGGATCTTCCAAACCCATCGCTTGTCGAACTTCGTTTGTGTATTCCAAATATTGTCTCACCGAAGTCGCTTCCTCCCAAGCCGCATCGATCGTATCGTCGATGCGCTCAGTCACAGACGGAATACCAATCTGTTTTATAATTTACGAAGGGGAAAGAAGAGAAAGAGAGAGAGAGAGAGTCAGCGTGCGTTCATTCATTCAAAACTTTTGGGTGAGGAGGAGGAAAAGAGCGAAGAAGATGATGAGGAAAGAAAGAAAAATTCTTCTTCTTCTTCTTCTTCCTCCTCCTATGATGAAGATGATGATGCGATATAAAGAAAAACGCTCACCTCTGCCATGATCTGTTTGTTCTTCTCGACGTACGCTTTCAATTTAGCGTCGTCGCCGTCTAAAGGTAATGGATTCGTCTTTGACTTTTCTGCGTACGCGCGAAATTTTCTTTGCGAATCGGCGAAGAAATCCTTCACCAAATCGCCCTTGTCTCCTTGCGCGGCGGCAGCGGCGAAACAACGCGGTGAAGCAGAGGAGGAAGACGCGGACGCGGCGGTGCGACGAGCGATGCGAGAAGCGACCGTTCGTAACATACTTATTAGTAGTATTACGTGTGTATAAGGATGTTCTCTTTAACTTTTACACGTGTGAGTGAGGAGAGAGAAAGAGATCTTATTCGTTTCAACTCTTTCTTTCTTGAGGGAACCCCAACAACAAACAAAACAAACAAACAAATCCCAAATTCAAAGAGAGACAAAAGGAGAAGTCGCAGACAAATTTCTTCTTTATGATGTTTTACACGCGAGCGCTAGTATAAGTTGTGCTATAAAATTGACTTCTTCCCTAGATTAGATCAGGTTAAATCTGGAAACCGCCTGTAGAAGTTAGCTTTCGGACGAACGACGTTTTTCCTCTTTTTCTCCGCCGTATAGATGAGCGATCCGTCGCGATGGTTTACGGCGATTTCCACCGCCTCGTCCGTCGTCATGACATCATTATCCATGCCCTCTTTCTTCTTCATCAATACTTCGTCGTCGTCGTCGTCGTCGTCGTCGTCGTCGTCGTATTCTTGCTCGTGATCTCGCTCGATACCGTGGTCAGAAGGAGAATCCAACCACATATTGTCCATCGAAGTATCCGTCACGGGAGCATATAACTTGGGTACCTGTTTCCTCGCTTTCTTCCTCACCGGAGATTCACCAACCAACATAATATTTCTCGTCCCCTTATCAGTAGAGGATTTTTGCGCAAGATTCGATAACTTTGCGCTCGTAGTGACTGTGATTGTTCTGGATTTTCTCGTTTGAACATCGTTCATTCGATTCGAGTCCGCCTTGGGCAAACCCAACAAATCGTTCCTCCCAGTCATCGAGAAGAACTTTTCGCGGAGCGTGCCAAGGAACTGGAGTCTTCCGTGCTTATCTTTGTATTTCACGCCACCGGGATGAGTCCACGGGTTTGAAAATTTCATTTCTGGACTTGCCAAACGCTTCACGGCCAAGCTAAAAGATGCCGGTTCGTTATAACTCTTACCTTGGAAAGCAATTTGTCGATTCTTCGTGATGTTAGCTTTGTACTCTTTACCGCGATACTCCATCGAGAGTACGTTCAATCCTGCGGTAATCAGTTCTGCATCCATTAGTTCCGCGAGAGTGACTCTGCGAATATACTGCGGTTTGTTGTGTGTTCCATGAGACGAGCGAACTCTATGAATTGTAACCGGTCTCTTCTTCTTTTCTTCCGCACGCGTCGGTGGCGGAGGTCTGTCGTTGGCGAAATTATTTTGCTTTGGAAGCGAACCGAGGCGTATAAATCTAGGATTTTTCGAAAACGCATCGATATGTGCCTCCACGACTTCGAGATATTCCATAGAAAGCTTTGGCTTTCTCTCAGGATTGAACAACTCTTCGTACGTATATACTTTGAACTTCTTCTTATCACCGCGTCCCCACCATTCTTCGCTGTACCAATCTTTCAGCCACTGCGGCTTGCTTTTTTTCTTGTTTGATTTTGCAGTCGGCTGTCGTGGCAGGGGCAGGGGTGTGCTCTCTTTCCCTTTTAATACCGCTAACTTGCTCAGAGGCACGTGGTCTTCCGTCTCCTCCGTCTCCTCCTCCACCTCCTCCTCCTCTTCTTCTTCCTCCTCGGCTTCCATGTTCTCGTCGTCGTATCTCTCCTTTTTTTCATTCTCGTGTTTATCTGAAAGAAGCGGTGAGTGCGGTCGCTTCGATGTTGCCCGAGTCGTCCGCGCCTTTGCCTCGGCTTTCTTCTTCTCTTTTGCCAACTTTTTCTTTTCGGCAATCTCTCGTTTCTCATCGTTGGAACACTTCACGCACAGCACTTCGCCAGGATATTTCTTGCTACTTTGCCAGTTATCCTTCTTTTCAGGATCTGCTTCTAAGGCTAAACAATTGGCGTTGTAGCAATTGTAAATCTCCATCATCTCCTCGTGCAGCTTTGACTTGGGCAGTTCTTCTTCTCCTTCTTCTTCTTCTTCTTCTTCTTCTAATGCTATTGTTTCATTGTCGTCCTTCTTGTTTGTCCCTGATGGAGACGAAGACGAGGGCGTTTTTTCTTTCTTATTCATCGGGACAATGAGAGGAGACTTCGACGTCTTACCTCCTGCGTCGTTGTTGTTGTTGCTGTTGTTGTTGTTGTTATTATTATTAGTATTATTGTTGTTGTTTTTGTTGTTACTGTTGTTGAGTATTATAGACGAGGACATCATCGACTCTCTTTAATACGACGGGTGTGTTCTTATCGTTCTTGTCTCTCCCTCGTCGGGTCTCCCGAGAGAAGAAAGATTTTTCTTTTACTCCTTTCTCGTCTCCTCTCTATTACACACACACACACACACACACACACGCACTCTCGACGA
>Ga0181555_1001259_pt1 | contig 22888 bp, 31 predicted proteins | sample 011ome_15_FD_145601 | JGI IMG/M metagenome (GOLD analysis project Ga0181555, IMG submission 145601) | Coastal salt marsh microbial communities from the Groves Creek Marsh, Skidaway Island, Georgia - 011504AT metaG (spades assembly) | ecosystem: Environmental > Aquatic > Marine > Intertidal zone...
TTTATGAAATCTCAATTCTCTGCACTACTAGTTAGCATTTTTATTATCTCTGCCTGTGGTGGAGGTGGTGGTGGCGGAGGTTCAGATTCTGCTCCAATAGTTTCTGGACCGCCAACAGTTTCTATAACCTCTTCATCTTCAAAAGGCTACACCACTGAAAATACTACAATTACATGGAGTTCTTCAAATGCAACTTCTTGCACAGCTTCAGATTCTTGGAGTGGAACTAAGACAACTTCTGGTAATGAAAATTACTCTTTCTCCAGTCAGGGTAACTACACTTTTACTTTAAGTTGTTCTGGTTCTGGAGGCTCTGCTAGTGATTCAGTAACTATAGAAGTGTTTGATTACAAAAAAGTAGTAGATGTTGTTCCAGACAACTATGAATGGGAAGCTTATACAAATGCAATGATCATTGATTGGTTTCCTCCCGGGAATTTAAACGGTGTGTATTCAGAGACATGGTTTCGAAATTTTGCGGTAGCAGGATGGGGGAATACATTTCCATTGGAAACTTCAGTTACAGAGCCAAATGAAAGCTCCTTGACAGTAAACTACTCAGGAACAGACTCTTCAGACCGTCCCATTAACCTCAATCTTGCTTTCAATGAATGGAATCAAGATGTATTGGATTTATATGAAGTTGGTGAGTCTGAACCCAGCTATGGCTTGATTAACGTATCTTTTGTAGACTTAAATGTCTCAGCATTTACTCCATACTCCCAGACGCAAATAGATGAAGGTATTGTTTATACAACTGTTGGTCAGATTCTTGCTGAAACTCTGGATGGTTTAAAAACATATATTCTCCCGACAATATATGGTTCAGAAACACAGACAGCAGACTTGCCTACTGGTTCACGTACTATGACCGGAGACTCAATTTTTTACTTTCACGAAGTAAACTATGAGAGTTCTAATACCTATAACGTAAATATTGCTGCGACTGGAACAGCATCTTTAGATTTTAATTTTGTCGAGGGCAGTTTTTCAGGTGAGTTAGTTATTGATGAATATATGGATTTAGTAGAGTTCCTAACTGGCAATGGACCAAATGCACTTTATACTTCAATACCCACTGTGACTATGACTGTTTCTGGGTCAATAGCTGGTGATGCTTTTGGGGGCGAGTTAAGTTTAAACGATACCGTTAATGATATTGTGCTGACAGGATATTTAGAGGGTAGACTTTATGGTCCTGATGGCCAAGAAATGGCAGCATCTATGACTTTCTATGATGCTGGCGATAATCCAGACGATTTCACACTTGGTGCTGGCTTGATGATTGGTCAATAAAACTTAGGAGGCTCTTATGTTTATGAAATCTCAATTCTCTGCACTACTAGTTAGCATTTTTATTATCTCTGCCTGTGGTGGAGGCGGTGGTGGAAGTTCTCCTGCTCCTGCTCCAGCTCCAACTTCAACACCAACTCCCCCTGTTGTTACACCTCAATGGGCAGACCCAATAACATTACCTACACCAACAGAATATTTACCACAAAGTGGCTCTGTGTTTACAAGTATGGTTATTCCTGTTGACTTATATAATGACGGTTACACAGATTTAATTGTTCACTATTGGTATCAGGAACAAGATGATGTTGTAGATGCTTTAGTATTTTATAACAATGACTCTGGCAACTGGAGTATTAAAAACGAAGAAGTCTTTGGCAGTAAGTTAGTTCAAATGAACGTTACCACAAGAAAATATGTAGTTGGTGATTTAAACAATGATGGCATAGATGATGTGGCATTAGCAGTAAACAAAGAAGACGGAACCCAATACCAAGAACAAAGTGAGATGTATGCTAAGCCTATTGTTTTATTATCTAACAACGGTACATATTCAATTGAAGAGTTTGGCAATGCAGATTGGTTGCACGCTGTAGATATAAAAGATGGAGTGGTAAGTTTTGCTGGTTTCGGTAGTGATATACCTGCACAAAGTTACACATACAACGGAACATGGAATAGTGTAGACATTCCTAATGTCTCGGGCTTAACTTTTAAATACGTAGGCGATTATATTTTAGACTATGGTGATAGACTCAATTTATATTCAAACGGTTCTATTGTTGATAGCCTATTATGGGAATATACAATGGTGCCAATTCAAGTTTGGACAGGTGAAATTTCAAATGTAAAACTAATTACTTTAGACGGAGAGGATTACATAGGAGCCGGCGTAGACACTTTAGAAGTTTTTGAAAACACAGTAGTAGCTAGATTCCAAGGTAGGTTAATAGAGGGTGGCTATGTAGACGGCACAAACTATGTTGAAACAGAATTACCTGTTTATAATAAGATGCTCTTTTTTGATACTTCTGCAGGTAGTATAAGTAGTATGAGTAGTCCAATTAAAAACGAAGTCCAAGACAAGTTTTATAATTTCTTTAAAATAAAAGATGTTAATAATGATGGTTACTACGATGTATTTGTGAGTCTAAACCAAAGCACTCCTGCTATATATTTAAATAATATGATAGGAGACCTTGAGCTATACACAGATACATTGCCAACAACAGATAATAGTAATGTTAGAAGCGAATTTATAGACTTTAACAATGACCAAGTGAATGATATTTTAATTACAACTATAACAAACATTAGTCCTGAGATTAAAATATATAAGGCAAAAGAAAATTTGTAATCTGAGATTAGAAATTATTTTTTTGTTAGTTGGTTAAATTGAATGTTCATCGTGAAGAGCTTTTCTAAGTTATTTGAAGTTATATGAGAAATCAGCCAGACACACGCTAGACACACGCTTTGGTGTGTCTGAAATTAGTTTTTTTGGAAAAAGTTGAAGCCTTGCTATTGGTTTATAGAGTCTTACCAATATCTCTCTATCGCCTATTAAATAAGGGTTTCAGAGAGATTGCCTATGGATTTAAAGTGGAGCGGGAAACCAGGTTCGAACTGGCGACCTCAACCTTGGCAAGGTTCGAACCTGTAAAAGCTGTATCCCTTATTCATTCATTAGAAGAATCATAAGAAGCTCTTAATGATGAGGGTTTACGAGTCAAAATGATGAAAATGATGAGATTTTAGAAATTTAATTTCATCATCTCTCATCATCTATTTTTTAAAAAGTGCTACGAAAATGCTACGTTTTATTGGTTATCATTTAGCAGCTTAGCTGAAAAGACTTTCCTGACTAATTCTCTTTTTTTACCGTAGATAATCTCTAAAATTGAAAAATCATTGATATTATTTTCTAAGAAAAAGTCTTTTACGCAATTAATAAATTGTGAATCAGTTAATAATAAATCAATATCGTAAGAGACAGCATTGCAATCAAATGATCCAACTTTTTTCTGAGCCATCTTATGGGTATTAATTGCTACTACTCTAAATATTGATGGTTTGATGACAGGGATTTCTTCCATAATCTCTTCATGCTCTTCATTAGATTCAATTATTCCTTTATAAATATTCTCAGCCATAAGCTGAGCTTTTGTAGTAATTTTCCATGCGATATTTTGATGATAATCAATTGGTAAAATTGTAATAATTTGAGAATTTCTTTCATCTCTAATGGAAACAAAACATTGCTTTAATTTATAGGAATAAAATAACTCATGACGTCTGTACGTTCCTGTTTCAACTCCCACAGGTATAAATTTTTCTCCTTCATAAATATTTTTAAAATCTTTCAAAGAAATACCTGTTCTTGCAAGCAATCTATCTTCAGCGTGATTAGTTAGCAAGATCTTCATATTAAAGTTATTATTTTTGCCATACAGCGTAGCCCTTCTTTCTCAAAGATTCAGCTTTTTTAACCTCAAAGCTCATTGCTGCTTCTTGTGAAATGGATTGCTTCCTCATGAATATATTTAGGTATTTATAATCTCTTGGTCTTAACGCTTCTCCAAAATTATGAGCATATCTATTATAAAGACGGTAACCTTTTTTATTTCTTTCCCCGTTTAAGTGCTGGTTTAGTCTTGTCTCTGGTGTGCGGCTTGTGTAACCAACATATACACATGGCTTGCCATCAATATAATTAGGATTCTCTTTTTGAAACTTCTTATTTTCTAGAACTTTCTTGTTGAGCTCTATGACATAAATACAATAAGTTGGTTTAGTTGACTTCATATCCACCCTCGTATTTTTGTAAAAAAGTAATAAGTGATCCAGATTCTTTGCATTCAAAGCAATAAAATATCTGCTGCTTCCTGCTTACACACATGCTGGGTGATGCAGACACATGAAAAGGACACAAGCACCAGTAGTTAGTCCCTCTTCTATCTAGATTCAATCTTTCACCAATTACTTCAACAATATCTTTGTCGAACTCTCGTTTTTCATTCTCATAATTACCTTTCATTTTTCTCTCCTGCCTATTCGGTTTTTGAATGTCCTTTTTTACAAATAACATAAAATTTTAAAATCTGTCAAACTGGTTTATGATTTTTACAAGGAAAAAACATTCACACAGCAAAATAAATTGAGCAAATTACTTAAAACACTTGGCAAGATTTCCTTGGACATCTATGAGGAAATGGGTGGTCTTAACTTTGATGAAAAGGATTTTCAAATTGCAATGGGGCATGAACTTGATCTAAAAAAGATTGAGTATTTAAGAGAGACGCACATCGAGCTTTATTACAAAGATATACCTATCAAGCTCGGAGCACCTGATTTTTATTTAAGCAATGAGAAGCCTCAGACAATTATAGAAATTAAACTAGGATCCTCATTGGCTAATGCTAATAGACAGCAGCTTAAAATGTATCTTTTATCAATAAAAAGAAATCCAAAAAGTGTTTTAAAAAATGTGAAAAATGGAATCCTTTTAAACTTCTTAAAAGATAATCCCGAAACTTTTGAACCAACAGAATCCACAAGAAAGAAATCCATTTTTAAAGTCGAGATAGAACATTTCACGCTGGATAAAAATAATGAGCTTAAGTTGTTGGACAGTCTTTTGTTGGGAGAAATAAAGTAAGGAAATTAAATATGGATGAAGATAAAAAAATAGAACAGCAAACTACAGTAGAGACTGCATTTGATGAATTAGTTTTAGGGTGGGTAAGGGAATCATATTCTGGAGAAGTTGTTGTAGAGACATTACTCAAAAAGGCTATTGAATTAACATTTAAAATGACTACCGCTCATCAAGATGCATTAGATATGATTGCTGAGAATGTTACTGATGCGATGATTAAGTATCCTGATGAGAGGATAAATCATTAGGTTTATGGATAAATTACAGCAATCAAAGCCATACCTTCAACTTGCTCCAATTCCTAAAAACTTTGAAAGAGATTCAGACAGCGCATTGCTGTCGACTCAAGCTGAATTGATTAAGCTAATGTCAAAGCTATTAAAATTTGAAGAGCAGAAAGAAGACAACAAGTTAAACAGTGTGCAAGATATGAAAGTCTTCAAAGGTATATACAGGTATCACAAACTAATGGGTTTGAAGTATTGGGAGCTAACTGAAGATTTAGAAGTTTATAAATATCACTTTGGGGAAACCGATACCTACTTAAAGATAAGCAGTGAGCTTGAAATCTTTTTAGAAGAACATCAACTTTATATCTTAGATTTCTTTGCATGGTTTGAAAGCGGTGGTGATAAATGAAAAACATCCTCCTAACCCTATTACTCCTATCGCCTTTGGCATTTGCTGAGGAGGAAACATTTATATGCGATTGTGATACCCATATAAACAGCACGGACAATTTAGTTAGAAGTTGCCCCGGTTACCCAAAAAAGCTTAATGGGCTAATAATTAACTCAGAGGAGAAAACAATTTCATTTCAAGATGAAAAGTATTATTACAAGAGCAACCCCAATACGCTGACAGGAAGACTGTTTCATACGAAAAGAGATGCTGATGGTGAAATCGTCCAAGACAGAGAAATAGAAATAGAATTTGAAAAAGTTACTAAAGCTTTAACTTGGAAACTGACTGACTTTGTTGGTGAGCTTCCTAATGTGACTCAAATCTATTCTTGTGAGTCCACCTGATGAACCAACTTGAAGAACAACTAGATTACCTAAACTACCTATGTGAGGTTCATAGAGCCAAACCTAGACGTAACTTTGTTCTATCAGGAACTACAGAAACAGGATTTGGTCTATGCACCTGCTCAACGGAAAGGTTTATTAACTTTTCATCTTATACAAATCGTGAAACAAGAGCTGCGTTACTTTCAACTTGGATGGTTGGTTATGCTGTTAATACATTGCATGGCATCAGCTATCTAAGGGATAGATACTCATTTGTTACTGTTTGCAGTCACGGTGGCTATGATTATCAGTGCCCAAGCTGGATTATCTCTCCGGGCTTTGGAGCATACAATGGTGAAAAGACTTGGTTTGATTACGGTTTGATTGGTGATTATTTTGAAGAAGCCATCTTGGTTGCTAAAGAAGAATGTCCTGAACAAACACACAGGAACATGCATTGGACTTTTGCTCGAAGCATTGATGCTATGCAAGATGAAACTGCACAGCAATGCCTATCTGCCAAGCTTGGTTATGTGTTTCCAATAGAACAAGAACTATATGAAGATGAATTAGTGAGCAGAGGATTATGAAAAACATCTCCCTCATATTGATGGTCTTTTAAGATGTTTAAGGAAGTCCTATATTTCATAACATTATTATATTTTTTCCTAACATCAATTATGTTGCTTGATTTTTTTATAAGAGCAGATGATGAAAACTGGCTTCTACCATTTAACTTATTTTTCTTTATTACAATTAATGGTTGGCTGTATTTGCTTTCAATTATTTTTATAGCTTATTTTGTAAGAGGTAAAACTAGTCAGGCTGGAAAAGTTAGTTTTGTTCCGTTTAAAAATTGATTAAATTTTATGGATTTAGATGGATATAGTTAAATTAATTGGTGACAGATTAACTCTTGAAGAAAATGGCAATAAATTTAAATCCATTTGTCCTTTCCATATAAATTCTGAAGACTTCTACACCTTATTAATAGACCCTGACAAACAGACCTTTACTTGCCTTAAGTGTGGAGCACACGGTGGACCCGAAGAGTTTTATGAAAAGTATGAGGGCAAAAAATTATTATGAAAAACATCCTCCTCACATTGATGGTCTTTGGAATTGTTGGTGGTGCTTATTGGTATTTAGTCGGCTACGACAATATGCGTGAACAGAAATTTAATGCTATGCATGATTGCATGGAAAAGACAGAATGGAATGACTTTGATAAATGTGCTGATGAGGTTGGATACGATTAAACGATGTTGTACCTAGTTATAGATGTTTAATTGGCTGAAAAAACTTTGGGGAAAGAAATTAGATGAAGGTGAAGGTATTTTTTTAAATGTTCCCTCTACCCAATATCCAGATAAGTACAGTGAGGGATTATTCTTTTGGACGGATCAAAACGGTAACTCTCAATCTACGCTTGAATATCACCTAGAGCGTGGCGGTGATCCAGAAGTTTTTTGGGCAGCCGTAAACGAAGGAAGACTTAAATAATGCTTCTAGGGCTCGTAACGTATGAAGTTTTAATTTGTTACAAAATATATCAACTTTATTTGCAACTACCCTCTTCCCTTGTGGTTCATGAATTAGGTAATATTTATTAAAGACATGGAAGCAACTAATTCACTCAATATATTCACGCCAACGCAGACTCGTGTTGCTGAAGTTGCAACTCCACCCAAGCTCAATCCACCATCACTCAAAGAAGCATTACACATAGTTAGTCCTAAGCTTCTGCCTTTTGCTTTAAGTCTTAGCGGCAACATGGCTGATGCTGAAGATTTATGTCAGGCAACCATACTCAAACTTATAGAGAACAAAGACAAATTCTTATCCGCTGAGTATCCCCTCGCCTATGCAAAGACCATTTTACGCAATGGCTTCATAGATAAATGCAGAAAAGATTCCAAGATTGATTCTTTTGATGAGTTAAACCTTGAGCCATTCATTGATGAGAACAAACTCAAATCCTATGAGCATCAAGAACTCATGCATTGTCTTAAGCAACAAGATGAGACCGATAGAACTATTTTGGCAATGAAAGGTGCAGGACATGATTACGATGTGATTCAAAAGTTCATCGGCAATATTTCTAAAGGCAACCTAAGAACCAAAGCTAAAAGAGCCAGAGCTTTATTGGCAGATTGTTTGGGGAGGAAGCAGAAATGAATCAACGCCTAAAACTTCAATTGGCTGGATACGTCGATGATGGCATGGACTACTCCAACTCTGCTGAAGTCAGAAGCATTGTGGATGCATCGGATGTGGCTAGAGAGTTCTATGAAAGATTGCTTTTTTCTAGTAAACGTCTTGAGAGTTTCTTCCAATCTAAAGAGATGCATAAGACTAACACAAAGCTGCACAAGTTTATTGATGACACCCTTGAGCCAAAAGATACATTCTGGACTCGTTGGGTCCCTGCATCAGGCTTGATGATGGCTGCTGTTGCGATGCTCATTACCTTCGGTCCCTTTATGACTCCAGTGACTGAAACTAATGCCATGCCTAACATTCAAGTCAATATCCCAGCTTCTATTCCACAGCCACAAACCATTAAGAACTATGAAGTGAATACTGTTTGGTCACTAGCTTCATCCATGACCGATGAAATGGATGCAACAATTTATCAGGTGATGTATGGAGTCTTTGCAGCTAATACCAATGCCTTCATTGGTGGTGACTTAACCTCTATAAGAGCTGATAAGGACTTTGTAAAACCTGATAAAGCTCTAGTGAAAATGATTGACCCAGCAACTGCTCAGCGGATGGTTGAAAGTTATTTAAACTAGGTAATGGTAAAAAAATTCTCAAGAAAACAAATTCAAGCAATTGCATTTAGAATCTCACGTACTTGCAAGGGTTGTCCAGAAAAAATTTCGTATCATGATATTAAGGACGAGTTAGCTTATAAATCGAATCTTAGGCAATATTTAACGAATGAGAAAAATCGAGAAGTCTTATTTGATAATATTCAATTAGATAAAGAGCTAATTTCAATTCTTGAGGACCTAACAACTGATATTGATGAATTTGATCGAAGAAGAGTTGCTCTTTTTCACGGGATGGTTCAATTCCCAATGACCCTTAAGAAAACTCCATTTGATGAAATTAAATCATATCTGGATCACTTCAACATGGAGAATGTTCAGCATGAGCTACCATATATCTTTATAACCTCGCTATTGGATGTAATTTCCAAAGATGGTGATATCGAATCAAGAAAAAAATTGAAATTGATTTCAGATATTACTGAGGGAGATGATGAAGAATCTTTATTTAAACATTTTATGAGGCTGCACAGTTCCGCTGATCATTTAGCAACTGTTTCAACAACAATGAACTTAGGCTCAAAGAAACCAATTAATAAGCTAACTGCAATGAAGATCTTATTTGACTTTGATGATTATGATTTTCAAGATCTTGAATTCAAAGGGGGTTCATCCCCACTGGGTAAAACGAAGCCATTAGATTTGCGTAAGAAAATTATACAATCGCAAATTGATAATCTTAGAGGCTTATCTATCCCGGAAACCATAGAAGAGCTTAGCTAAACATTAATCAATTTTTTTTGTAACAAATTCTCACTTCCTCCGTTTAAGTATTAAGACCACTTAATAACTATCCTAAGGAGGGATTAATGATTGAGATACTCGCAGCATCAATAATAGGACTACTTACCTTTACGACCTTTATGTTTGTTAGAAGGCTTGGAAGAACTAAACCAGTGGATGAAATTAAACTCCAAAAAATCCATGTCATGCGTTTAGGACCCTTTTCTGGGCAAAGCAATTCGTTTAAAGGTAAGTCGATTGTATTTTTGGTGCTGTTGAGTACCTTGTCTTATGCTGATGTGAGCATCACTACTCTTGATAACTTTCACATAGATGATTTAAGTGAGAATGAACTAACCGTAGCCAAGAGAGCTGAAGACATAAACGATGGTACTCAATTGGGCTTTCACATTGAGCGACCTCACTGTATTCCAAACTACCCTTATTTGATGGCTGAGATACCACAGGCAATGAATCAAGGAGCCATTGTCTATGCCAAGATGGTTGTAGATAAGAAGAAGCCAAAGAAAGCCAAACTCAATCTAGAGTTTGTGGTGGATTCACCTAAGGGAGAAAGAATTGGTTGGTTTGCACTCAAAGACTTCCCATCTTTTTTTAGCGCTTCCATAGTAGATGTGAAGTTTCAACCTACCGCTGGGATAAAGAATCAAACTTATGTTTTAGAGGGACTTAAAGATTCTACCTATCAAGCTCAACAAATCTGCAATTCTGGTCACATGCTGAGAGTTGCAAGTAAGCAGGTTAAGATTTAGGTATAGAATTAAGCTCTACTTATAATCTTCACGATTAAGTCGACTCCATGTTCGATGAAAAGAATGTGCATCTTGCATCCAACGCTCACGCATTTCTTCACTGTAAGAATAATTATTTGCTTCTTCGTATAATCGCTTTAGATCTCTGTCTCTTCTGAGCTTGGGGGATGCATAATAAAGAGCATAACTATGCTTCTTCATTGCCATAGTAACAATTTTTTTATCTGACCTGAGAGCTTTTGGAAAATTATAAAAACCACTTCGATACTCATCAGAAAATATAGCAGCTTCTATAACTTCATCATCATACTTTAAGGACTCAGAGGCAAAAAAATAAGCATCGACATTTTGATTAATTGCAGCCAAAACAACATCTTTATCATTCCTAATGTTTTCATGCATTTGTTCTAAACTATTTCCACTTTTTGAAACAATCTTCATTGCAATTTCTTTATTATCTTTCATGTCTTCATCAAGCTGCATAAGAACATCTGGGTCAGATTTCAAAGCTTGAGAAATTATAAGCGGATCATTCTGCAGTTCCTCTGAAGCATAGGAAAAAGCTGCATACGCATGATCCTGCTCGATTGCATACAATATAAATTTCTTATTACTTAATAGAGTAGGTTGTTGATCTTGTATAAAAGTGAAAATATTGATTTTCTTTTTTAGAATTTTTTTTATGAAAGTTTCGTTCTTTAAATAATCTGGAAGATGCATATAAACGAATGAGTTATTTTTTAAAGCAAGGAAGATAATCTCCTCATCACGTTGAAGACTAGCATCTGCATATTTGTAGTTAAGTGCGTCTTTGTGAATCGCCCATTTAACCCACTCCTTATCATCCCAATGAGTTTTTTTTAATTCAAAGTGTGGGGGATAATCTGCAGCTGTCAGAAGCAAGCCTATTACAATGACAATAACTGCAAGAAAATTCCATTCTAGAACAGCAAAAAAAGTTGCCAAGCCAATTGCTGGCACCCAAACAATAGCTTGAAAGTTATCCATTTAAAATTACTTCAGAGCTCTTAAATACAATCAATGTAAAGGGAATATTTTTCATTAAAATTTAAAGTCTCCATATGCTGTAACTTTATTCGATCTTTAAGTTCTCAAAATCTACATCAGATTTAATGTCTATCACCATACATTTATCGGTATTCTTTTTATGAAATTTAACAAAAAAATATTTACTTCGCATTGGTTGAGAGGAGGTATGGCACATAAGCAGCCTTGAGTATTGAAAAAAAGTTACATCACTATCGAATTTTACTCTCTTTGCAATCTCTCTTAGATTAGAATCAACAAGAATAGATTTTCCAGAATTGAATTGATCTAAGATTAAGTCAATAAAAACTGTTTCTTGCTCCTCAGTTATCTTAAGGTCTCTATAGCGTAAACCCCATAAGGATGGTTCAACTAAGACTAAATCGCCATTTGACATGCTGGGTCTTAATTGAAAATACTGTGAAACTGATCTTCGAGATTTTATATACTGTTTTATTGCAGAGAATTTCATTGGCTTTCCTGCCTCTTCAAGAAACTCTGAAACTAAATCTACAACTTTCATTGATTGTGAGGATGTGTTGGTTTTCTTTGATTCCCACCGACCCCTATTATGATTAATTACTTGATGTGATGAGTTAGAGAATTTTCTTAAACACCAGTCTAGATGATAGGGTGTGATTTTTTGAATATATTGACGATTGAGATATTGATCAAAGTCATTTGATATTTCTTTGAATATATCAGATACATGTAACAAGCCATGATGAGAGTGGATTATTTCAAGAGATCTATTCATGAGCTCTTTTGTAGCTTGGTCACTATTTATGCCAAACTTTTTCTCATCACCCCAAAGGTTTGAATCAAATTGGCAAAAATATGTAAATTTTCTGGAAAGGACTGATGACAATTCATTTGGCTGGATAATAAGATCATACTTTTCTTTAAATAGATTCAAGATATCTTTTATCTTTACAAGGCGATCAAAAGATGCAATTTCTCTATCCAGATAATATTTGATCTGCCCTTGAATTGATTTTGGCTTAATTTTTGTGACTTTTGTTTTTACTAAAGCTGCTATATCAGTTCGCTGAACAGCAAATAAATAGTCGTCAATTGCATCATCAAGAAAATTTTTTTGAATATCATCAACGACATCTTTAAATGAAGGTCTGTTTTTAGGATAGAGAATTACCAATTTATTAACTATATCAATATTAAAAGGTGAACTCTCTGATTTAAATACTTCCAATAAAGGAGATTTTTCGGATTTGATTCTATTTGATACATTTAAAAAAAAGTCTGAAAGCTGCTCTAATTCCCAAAGATAAAGTGGCTTTGTAAAATTAAACTCAATATCCATTAATGCCTTTGCAATTCTTGCTCTATACTTTGAGAAATATCTTAAGAAATCGGCTTCTTTTTGTCTTATTCGCTCCCTTGAAACTTCTTCAAGAATTCCAGCTTCATGCAATGTAAACTTTCCAGATAACCTGCCCTCTAGACCATTTGTTTTAACATTTTTGTCATGAAATCTTTTAAGACAAGATTGCATTATGTCCTCAAAGGTTATGTCTTGAAGAGTAACCTCTGCCTCAACTTTTGATAGTATTTTATACTTAACCTCGATGGCAGTGCATGATCTCTCTGGCATCTTAACTTTGACATGATCTTTAAAACTTTCAATTTCAACCATTCCAAGGTATTCAAATTTTGGATCTGAGCTATCAAACCTTATAAAAATATATGGTTGCAACTCGCCGTGAAGCAACTTTTTAATTTGCACTTGCTCTGAATGGCTATCAGGCTTTCCATACCATGTAAAAATACCAGAATCTGAATCTAAAAAATTAGGAAAATTATGCCCTGTTCTGCCAGCATCACCAACATTAGCAAAGATAAAGAGATTGCCATGAACTTTGACATATCCTGTAAGCCAATTTCCAGTACCTATTTTCGGTAAGGGCTTCCCGAGAACCATCTGGTGAACTTCTTTTCTGGTATAAAGTTGACCTTTAATGAATTCCATTAAAATTTTAAACTAGCTAATATCCTTTGCTATTTTGTCCCAGTCAATTATTAGGGTATCTGAATCAATATATTTTTCTTTGATTAAACCAAATCCAATATTGGCAAGCTCTTCCATTTTAGAATATTTTTTTTCTAGCTCACCTGTTATTTCTGAAATAATGAATGTAATCTGCTCCTCTTTGTCTATCTCTGTTGATTTAAAGTTTCTTGCTCCATCCTCCCTTCTAAGTTCACTTGAAATTTTGGAATCCAATTCAGTTTTAGCGCTCAAACCCAGAGATACTGCAAACCTAATTAAGTGAGCTCCATCTGAAAAAAAAGTATCTTTCTTAGTAAGTAAGTCCAGTAACTCTAAATAATTTTTATGAATATTTATATATTCTTTTTTTTCTTTTTTCATATTTATTTAGGTATTATCTGAGATAGATGTTTTGACTTTTTCTCAATCTCATAATTTTTTCCTATATCACTAGCAATAATTTGCTCTAAATCGCTACCGGGAGCGATTTCACCATCATGGACAATCAAAACGCATTGGTCTGACATTTCTGGTAAAGATTTCAGAATTGATTCCCTATAACCAAGATCCACTCTTGCAAAAGGAGTATCAATTATTAAGGGACCTTTTAATCCGGTAGATTCCTTCAGACCATAAAAGAAGGACAATGCAATCATCTCAAATCCAGCAGCAGAATCCTCAATTTCATCACCAAAATCATTTAGAACTTTTAGACCAAATTTTTCAGTAATTTCAAAATTTAAATGTTCATCTCCTGTGATAGTTTTATCCATCTCATTACCAAGCTTTTCAACAGATTTGCGCATATTTAAAGAAAGCTGTTCTATAGTTTCTTTAAGAACTTTTTCAATATTCTGAGCTAATAGTTTCAATTCTTTGTTACGATCGTTTTGCGGTTGATCTTCTTCAATTCTACCAATCAGATCATCCAGATCCTCTAAATGTTTGTAAATTCCTTTTTCTGAACATATCGATAAATCTTTATTTGGTCCATTCAGGGTTCTATTAATATCTTCAATAGACCGTTCAAGTCTGCTGATTTCCTGATCACATTCAGTTTTTTTAGTTAATAAGCTTTGCAAATCATCATCATCTACACCGTCAAGAGCACTATTTAAATCATTGAGGGCAATTTCAGATCTTTGAATTATCTCCAATGAAGTCTCGTAATCTGACATTGTCTTTGAGAATATTGAAATTTTAGCATCATGCCCTTCAAGGCTCTGTATACGATTAAAGGTTACCATTGCAGCTAATGAGGTATCTTCCTCTTGGGCTTCTTTATCTATGTATTGCTGAAATTTTGTTTTCTTTGACTCTGACAAGACCTCGTCACAAAATTTACACTCTCCAGATTTAATACTGTCTTTAAACATCTGAAGTTTAATTTCATGCTCAATACCTTTTTGTATTTGATCTTTCTTAGCATTAAATTTCTTTTTATTCTTAGAAAGAATAGAAGACATCACTGCCTTCCAATAATTATCTGTTTGTTGTTGGATAGTCCCCTTTAGCAGATTTAAGTTTTTTGTCTCAACCTTTATTTTATTTTTTTCAATTTTTTTATTTGCTAGGATCTCAACAGAGTCTGCATACCCGTCTATATCAGATTGTAGCTGTCGAGCTGTTTCAGAAAAAGAACTAGCCTGCCCGTTGATTATTTCAAGCTGGGCTTCAAAACTTTCTTTATGAGTTTCTAGTTTCAGTCTTTGATCATACATGGCTTTTAATCGTTCATCCGTTGTATCCTTTCCAATTTTTTTTGAAATATCAGCTTTTATAGAGGACAAATCCTTAGATGCAGATCTTAGGAAGGGGGTTCTAATAACTCTTTCAATTTGATCTTTAATTGCTTGAGCTCCTTTAGATGATTGTTTTGTGAGCTGCTTAAAGTCATCTAGCTTCTCTCCATCAAATATAAAGAAATCACTTATGTCTTCAGCTAATAATTCCAAAATATATTTATCGGGATCTTTCATAATTGATCTGCCGGCTACCTGAATGTTAAAAGTTTGCTTGAAGTCTTGATTCCTTTTGCCCTTAGACTCCATTGATCTTGTAATTAAAATATCCTCCTGATCTTTTTCAATTTCCAATGTAACTGAGAAAAAATTATCGTTTTCTGCTTTTGCATGAGCATTTAATAGAGATTCAGGATTTTTGTAACTGTCTGTATCGCCAGTATTTCCATATAGAGCCCATCTTATTGCTCTCATAATTGCAGTTTTTCCACCTTTGTTTCTTCCTCTAATAAAAGTAATGTGTTTATTTTTATCGGTTGAAAAATGCAATTCATTAACTCCCCTGTAGGGAATCCAATTGTTCATAGATAATTTTTTAAACTTCATCTAAGTTATCAATATATGTATTAAGAATTTTTTCAATTTTTCTTTTTCTAGATATCTGATCCTCAGCATTATCAATATCTGATAACTCATTAATTTGAATTATTTCAAAGAGTAACTCTGGGCTAACATCATATTTCTTACAAGCATTAACTAAAATTTCGTCATATATAGAATTCATAAATTACCTATTAATTAAAGTCTTCTTCATCCTCAATTTCTGCAAATATATCATCCTCAATGATATCACTAATTTTAATCTTTGCTGCAAGGGCAAAGTCTCTGATCTTCATCTCTGCAACATGTTTGTTTAGTGCGTGAGTACTAAATTCTAAAGATCTTCTAAGCTCCGAAACTGAAAGGGACTGAATTGGATGGCTGCCACTCACCTCATTAGATATCACTAAATCATATAAAAAAGCTTTAGTTTTTTCGGGATTATTTTTATCTTTTCTTAAGACTCTACCTCGCCTCTGAATAAATTGCCTTGGATTCTGATCTGAAGCAATAATTAACGCATGGGTAATAGAGGGCATATCAAAACCTTCATCTAAGCATTTGATGGAGAGAAGGATTCCTCCGTGCGCCTCAAAGTTCTCAATATTTCTCTCTTTTTCTGTTTGATGCATTTCAGAGTGATATATTGATGAGTACAAATCTGCCTCTTTGAGAGCAGTTTGTATGTCCTCAATTTGTGAAATTGAATCGCAGTATACAAGCCAACGCTGTCCTGATATGTAGTTTTGTTTCAAGAGGTTTCTTGTCACTGATATTTTAGAAATAGCTCTCTTTGCTATTCTGGAACGTTCAATGAGTTTTAACTTTAAGGTGTGTGATGGAATAATTTCATCTTTACTATTCCTTTTACACATTGCAGCTAGTCGCTTAATTTCCAAAGACTGTTCTTCCCAGTCATCTAGCTCTTCTTCGCTGAGATAGCATGCCTGAGGATGATACTCATATGGAACTAAAGATTTACCAATTGCCTTTTCAATTGGAAATTCTGGTTCAAGCAAACCCCCGAAATAGTCGAATATTTTTTTAGTTCCGTCTGGGTCATTATATCTTTCAGGAGTAGCACTAACCCCTAACTTAGCCCCTGCTTCAATAGATAATACTTTTGAAAATGACCCGCTTCCAAGAGTATGGACTTCATCAGCAACTATCATTAAATGCGGTCCCTGATTAAGACGGCTTAAAAAATCTTCTGTTGCGGCACTATTGATAACAGCAATAATAATTTGGACTTTGTCTTTTCGAGGTTTAGATTGTAGTTTTAGTTTCTTTCTCCATTGAGAATTTGATCCTCCTACTAATAACATTGAATTTTTAGTTTCGGGAATTATCTTAGGAATTTCTATCTTCCATTGCTCTTGTAGCAAACTTGAGGGCACTATGATCAAACCAATTGATTCGGTTTCAAAATGCTTTTTTAATGCAAATATCGATGTAAATGTTTTGCCGCTTCCAGTGGCGTGTTTAACCAATCCCTGACGACCATTTTTTTCCCAATTATCTAAAACATCTGTTTGATAGTCATACAGATCATCCTCTGTATATTCTGGGCTAAGCTTTGACTCAGTAATTTCATTTTCTAGAGGATTGCTCTCCTCATTATCTTCAGCAATTACATCATAAATATCTGGAAATTCTTCAAGTATTTCTTCAACCGATCTTGGTGCTCTTTCTTTTAAGAGCTTGAGCATTTTTTTTGAAACTCCTAGGTTGTGAAATTTTTTATTAAGATTATTCCAATCATTATCAACTTTGGTAATTGTTCTTTTGCATCTTGACACATCACCACTTCGCTCAGAAGAGTAAACATCACACTCCTCTCCATTGATCCCTCCACCTAGCTTTGTCTCATTCCAGCTGCCTTTAAAAGCAATATGCTCATTTTCTGAGTACTCAAAATAGCCCATTTTTTTATGATATTTTACATCTACCTCATCAGGAGGTTTATCCTTTGGGTAAGCAAATTTCAATTCTAGTTGCCCATTTGCAAAGAGCCAATCAAGAATCATTCGCTTAGCCTTATAGTCTGAAGAGTCGCCATCAAACTTAATAGCTTGAAGCAATATTTCATCTTGATAGTCTCTTAAAAATTTTTCTCTATCAGCTTCGTTGGTAGCTTTTTCAATACCGATTTTTAACCTTTTGTCTTTAGCACAAAGAACTGACATATCACAAAGGATTTCAATTTTTACATTTTTATCTATTATATGAGCGAGAGAACCAGCCCATACCTCAAGAGCTGCACTCGTAAAGCTGTATGTTGCCCTTCTGTATCTTGAACAATGCTTCAAGCATGGAACAATGAAATCTTTAGAAATAGAATGCTCTTCGTTGTCATACTCTTCTCTTAGAAAGCTGTGATCAAATATACTCATTTTTTTTAGATTTTTTTATCCTTTCTCTAGCTATCTTCACATACTCTTTGCTTATTTCGCTTCCGATATATCGTCTGCCCATTTTTTTTGCCACAACGCCAGTTGTACCAGTTCCAAAAAATGGATCATATATAAGATCTCCTTCCTTGGTAAAATTTTTTAAAACCCTTTCAACAAGTTCCTCCGGGAAAACTGCACCATTTTCATGGCTTTTTTGGTAAGCCCTAGGAATTGACCACAGATCAGTTAATGTGCCCCTGTCAAAATACCCAGTTTTTCTAAATTGCCTGCTAATCGGATAGTCTTTTTCAAAAATAAGCAGTAACTCTGATTGTCTATTTAAAACTTGTTTGCCTATAGCTGGTTGACCATGAGTTTTATCCCACACAATGATATCTTTAAGAAATTCATTCATCTCACCAATAATCTTAAAAAAAGCTCTCTTGCTACCCGTAACAATTTGTATGTTGTAAAAAACAATATTACTCACTCTAATCAGCTCCTTTATAACCTTCAGATGAAAGTTATAAAAATCTTCAATGGGCATATTGTCACTAAAGTTGGAGTATTTGGTGGAAAGCTCTTTTGTGACTTGCCTCGATCGATATTTACCATAAAAGATTCTTAAATTCATATTGTATGGTGGAGAAGTGAGAACCAAATCTACCGAAGAATCCTCCATTTTTTTTAGAGTCTTGAGGCAGTCTTGATTGTATATAAAGTTATCTCTCATTATTAATTAGTCAAAAGCATAGTCTATAAGTTTACCATCCTCCCACATCATAGAGATGTACATCTGAGATACCCCCCCTGTATTTCTGAGATACCCCCCTTTCAAATAAGAACTAGTAATGACTGAATTTAAATGATGCATTTGATAATGAGTACTAAATGATTCGTCCATAATGAATATATATTAAAGAAATATTAAATAGATAATAAAAAGATAATTCTTATTTATTTAGTTGATGAATTTAATGAGAAATTTAAATATCGCTTATGTGGTAGAAGATTTCTTTTAATTATACGACCATCAGAATTTCTATATAAAACTACACGAAGATACTTCTTTTTAACAAGCCTGCTAATGATTGAGCTAACTCTTGATGGTGACAAGTTTACTAATGCGCCAAGAAGTCTATTGGAAGCAAATGCTACTTTATTGTTGTTTATAAAAGATATCGCAAATCCCATGATAATTCTCTCGTTTGCTTTGAGCTCTTTATCAATAAGAATATCTCTTGGAATTGCTAGGTATTCTTGATTGATTTCGACATCGTCCTTTACATACTCCTCAAAAACTCCGGGTTTAATTTCAGTTTTAACGTTATAGGTTATTTGATTTTTCATTTTGGTCTCCGTAGATGAAATAGTTAGTTTAGAGGCGGAAGATATCCTTTAAATCTGAATTTCTCAAGAAAGTGCTACGTGCAAAAAGAGCGTCTAGTTGCACCCTTTTTTATCTTTAGTAAAATAGACGAAACATCAAGAAAGAGTGATGACACTCTTACCAACCTGCCAACTCCGGCAAGGTGGTTTAAACGATGTGGCTTTCAGCAACTAAAGGAGGTAATGATGAAAGACTGCGAATACACTCACGTGAACAGCCGTGTTCGAATGCGTAAATATCCCACTGGGGAATATGGAATAACATTCTTAGGTGGCGGCTCTAACGGTTGGTACTATGAATTCTCAAAGGACCACAAACTTAAATATAAGCAACACAGAAGTGCCTATGGCATTGGCAAAGCTGTAAAAAATAAAGCCAGCAATTGGAAAGACTTTAAATGCGATGTGGACAGAGTCGTAAAAGAGGAAAAGCTCCCTGCTCACATTATGCGATTGGTAAAGTGGAGGTTTAGTAATCCCCCTACCTTCAAATATGTAGAAGAGCACATTGGTTGCATCACCTACTTTAAAAAAATGGAGGTGAAATAATGAGCCTCTTTCATCGCAAAGATTCTCCTTACTATTGGTGGAAACTCCAATACAAAGGTGAAAAATTTTCTAAATCTACGGAAACAAGAAATAAATCAGAAGCTATGGCTATTTTTCTTGAAAATGAACGATTGATTAAAAGCGGAAGATATGCGCATACGGAAAAGACATTTGGAGATCTTGTCGCTCATTATATTGATACCTATCATCCCAATGAACAAGCTACTCTAAGATGGGCTCTAAAATTCTGGGCTGATACCAAACTTATCGAGCTTAGAGGCTCTGACATTAAGCAAGCGCAAGAATTTAGAGCTAAAAAGGTCAAAGGCTCAACGGTCAATCGGCAGTTCAATACGATTAGGTCTATTTTAGGCAAAGCTGTAAAGAATCTAGGCTGGCTTGAGAGAGTGCCTCAATGGACCAAAGAAAAAGAACTAGAGCCTACAAGGGGAGTCTTAAGTAAAACAGAAGAAAAAAGGTTACTAAAGGAACTCCCTCCTCACCTCAAAAGAATCACCCGATTCGCTTTGGAGACCGGGCTAAGAAAATCTACCATCACAGCCTTGACCATGGATATGTTTGACCCTGAAACTGGAGTCCTTACCATTCCTGCTAAGCTTCTTCTAAAGACTCGAAAACCTCTTGTGATACCTATATCACTTAAAGCAAGGTCTTTGGTCATCAATGAGGAGGGTTTATCAGAGGGTAAGCTGGGTTTAAGGATTCTAGATCCAAACAGACCTATCTTTACCTATGAAGGCAAAGCATTTAAGAATCCAGCAGGAGCAGCATGGCAGAAGGCTAAAAAGCGAGCAGGAGTTGATATCACCTTTCATGAATTAAGGCATACATGGGCTACCAGAATGCTTGAAGCAGGCGTTCCTGAGGCTATTGTAGCTCAGCTTGGAGGTTGGACTTCAACAAGGATGCTTAAGACCTACTCTCATATTGATATTAGCAACGTCAGGATATTAAAAGAGTTTGGGTATTAGATCACTATCCCTGCGGTTATGAGTAGAAATATAAAAAGGACAACGTAAATTAGCTCCATGGTATAAGCATAAATTGCAAGAGCTGCTAATGATGGAAGAATGGCTCCCATGGCATAATCATTGAGCGCATTGATCTTATCAGATGAATATTCAACAAATTCATGAGCTGAATTTTGAATCTTTTCAGCAAAAAACATTGAGGCAGGAACAATTGCTATAGCAGTTCCAGCCATGGCAGTATTCTTTATAAAATATCTTCTATCCATGAATCTATGATATATCTAAAATAAATCTAATTGAAAATTTTTTAATTTCTTTGCAGGGAATAACTTTTGGAATACTTGCTTGGACTTAAGCTCATCAATATTTATGCCTTTCATGCTTGCTGAAACAAATAAAGCAGCGCTATATGCCTGACAGTTATATGATTTTTTAGGATTAAACTCAATGTCAGTAAAGCCATCATATTTTTTAAATTTTTCTCCTATTTCAATATTTTGCTGTAATGCATTCATGTAAAGCCAGTCATAAAAAAAGTCATTAAGCCCCCACTGAGTTCCCTTGAATAAGAAACCTGTTAATTCTCCAGAATTTTTCAATCGTTCATCTTTCTTAGCGTCATATGAATTTTTTTTATATAAATCAGTATACGGTCCTCCTCCCTGAAATACTTTGCTGCCTTGGTAAAATGATTCAACAGAAGCGAAAGTACCATCTTTTGATGTCAAACAAAGATTAAATGCACTTGCGTTTACTCCAACTAGATCAAGCGATTTAGTTGAAATTTCAAGTATTGATTTAAGACCTGTTTTATTAGTAATTTCTTTATGCAAACTTTCAATGGATTTTTGTTTTTGTGAAATGCTAAATCCAGAATGCCATGTAAAATCAATCTCAATCTCATCAACGAAGTTGCTTGTGTCTTCTGAAGGGATAAATACCGGTCTTTTGCTCATAGTGGGTTCCAGCTTAAAATTCTAGATTTTGCAATAGTACCAAGAATAATAACCTCGGCTTGGTCACATGTAGTCTCATTTAAAGCTTTGCCAGCCCTTGATGCAAATGGACTTGAAGGGATTGATTGAGCAAACATTGCTTCAAAAGCTTTAGGAGTGCAGAGATCATAGTCATCCCTCAAGGTCGTAAACACATTTTTTGCTGCATTGGAACTAAAATAAAAACATCTTGATTTACATAATATTTCAGCATCTACAACGATTTCAATCCATTCTCTTTCAGGGAATCTAGATTTGTACGAGTTAAGTAAATATTTATTAATATTAGTAATTGAAAAGCAGCTTCCATGCTTAAATTTATCTAGTCGCTGATCATCATTGCTGTAATGTTCTATTTCTCTATCAATGATTTTTTCAATGGGTAATATGCCATATTTTTGAATTGAGGGAAGATTTCTTTTGTCAGTAAAATGTTTAAGGTGTTTAATGTTTCTTCTGCTAATGTTATTTCGAATAAAAATCTCTCTAAGCTGTAACTCAATTGATGCGGGCGTTCTTTCAAATTGTCTGGCAATTTCGCTAAAAGAGTATCCGTGTTTGTGAAGTTCGAATATTCTATTTCTGTCATGGGTTGACCATTTTTTTCCGTGATTTGAAGGGCGGTCTTCGGACATTCTTATAATGCTTAAAAATTATAGATAAAGTATATAAAAATTATGCATGTTATGAAATTTTGTAAATTATTGAAAGGTGCTACGAAAGTGCTACGTTAGAGTTAAGAGAAAAGCTTAAAAGTGGAGCGGGAAACCAGGTTCGAACTGGCGACCTCAACCTTGGCAAGGTTGCGCTCTACCAACTGAGCTATTCCCGCTTTTGAGCTGATTAATATACATCTAGAGAGATTTTGGTTCAAGGAAA
>Ga0181555_1001297_pt1 | contig 22489 bp, 20 predicted proteins | sample 011ome_15_FD_145601 | JGI IMG/M metagenome (GOLD analysis project Ga0181555, IMG submission 145601) | Coastal salt marsh microbial communities from the Groves Creek Marsh, Skidaway Island, Georgia - 011504AT metaG (spades assembly) | ecosystem: Environmental > Aquatic > Marine > Intertidal zone...
ATGTTAACAAAAAAAATCAATTGAATACTACTTCAACTTATGTTAAGTTACTAAGTAATAATGAAAGAATTGATCAAATTGCCAGAATGTTAGCTGGGGATAAGATTTCAGATTCTGCATTATTACACGCAAAACAGTTGCTTAATTAATATTATCTTTGCAAAAAAAAAATATGTCATATAATCTTTTAAAAGGAAAGAAAGGAATAATATTCGGTGCACTAGATGAAAATTCTATTGCTTGGAAAACTGCTGAAAGAGTTCACGAAGAAGGAGGAGAGTTTGTTCTTACTAATGCTCCAATAGCATTACGAATGGGAAATGTAGATGAGTTGGCAAAAAAAACTAAATCAAAGTTAATTCCCGCAGATGCAACAAAAATTGAAGATTTAGAAAAACTAATCAATGAAACTATGGAGATTTTTGATGGTAAGATTGATTTTGTCTTACATTCTATAGGTATGTCAGTGAATGTTAGAAAAGGAAAGCATTACACTGATTTAAATCATGATTGGACATCAAAGGGATGGGATGTGTCTGCTGTCTCATTTCACAAGTTATTACAATGTTTATACAAGTTAGACGCTATGAACGAATGGTCTAGCATCGTCGCATTATCATACATGGCAGCTCAAAGAGTCTTTCCAAACTATAACGATATGGCAGATAATAAAGCTTATTTAGAATCAATAGCTCGTAGTTTTGGATATTTTTTTGGAAAAGAAAAGAAAGTTAGAGTAAATACAATTTCACAATCACCAACTCCAACAACTGCAGGAAAAGGTGTATCAGGGTTTGACGGTTTTATTACTTACGCTGAAAAAATGTCACCACTTGGAAATGCCACTGCTCTAGATTGTGCTAACTACACTGTTACTTTATTTTCAGATTTAACAAAAAGAGTCACTCTTCAGAATTTATATAATGATGGAGGTTTTTCCAATGTTGGTGTTAGTCAAGAAATAATTGACATTGTATCTTCTTCAAAAGACAAATAGTTTAAATTAGATATATTCTGTTAATTTTATAAAACTATTATGAAAATAATTGGATTAACAGGTGGAATAGGTTCAGGTAAGACAATATTAGCTAAGGAGTTTTCTAAAAATTATATTCAAGTTTATAATTCAGACGAAAGAGCAAAATTTCTTATGAATAACTCCAAAGATTTAAAAGATAGTTTAATCAAATGCTTTGGTTCTAATACATATATTGACGATAGTTTAAATAAAACTTACTTGTCAAGTTTAATTTTCAATGATAGCAAATCACTTGAACTTATGAATACAATTGTTCATCCTCAAGTTGAAAAAGATTTTATGGGTTGGATGAAAACTAAAGATGAAAAGTATGTTATTTATGAATCTGCACTGATATTTGAAACAGGCTCTTATAAAAGAAATGATTTTAATATTTTGGTTACCTCTGATTTAAGTGTCAGAATTAATAGAATAATGAATAGAGATAAAATTGATAAGTCTTTAGCGATGTTAAAAATTAATAATCAATGGAAGGATGAAAAAAAAATTCCTCTTGCAGATTATATTTTTGTTAATTCTACAATCGATGAAAATATTCAAACGGTTAAAAAATTAGTAACTTATTTTAATTCAATTTACAAGTAAATTAAATGAACAAAAAAATCTTCTTTCCTTTAATTACTGTAATGACACTGGCTTTGGTTGGGATAATTTTTGTTCAAGCCTTTTGGATAAAAACAACTCTTGATAATAAGGAAAGACAATTTTCTTTAAATGTTAATCAAGCGCTCAAGTCGGTTTCTGAACAGATCCAAAGTAGAGAAATGAGAGATTATCTTGCTGTATATCAAAAGTTGATTGACAGTATTGGTTCTCCAAAAGAGTCTCAACTAACTGCTGTTTTTAAATATGTGGATCGAAATGAGAACACAAATCAAACTTATATTTATTCTCATGGAATTTTAGAAGAAGATTATAATGTATCTCCTGAGTTGTTTGATTCTGATGCTATAGACACAAATTCAATAAAAGAATACAAAGGAATCAAAACAACAACAATTATTGATGAAGCTTTTGATAGAGAAATGCAAAATATGAGTTCCATTGAGAGATTACAAAGAGTTGAAAGACTTTCATTAATGGATAAAGCTAAGTATGCATCTGTTTTTATGGAATTAGCATCATTAAAACCTATTCACAGAAGGTTAACAAATCTGGAACTAGAGTTATTACTTCAAAGAGAATTAAATGACAGAGACATAGATATTCCTTTTCAATACAGAGTTTTCAATGGAGACTATGCTACTAAAATTGGATCTGATGGATATTCTAATTTGGAGGGGCTTAATAAATACAAATCTCCATTATTTGTTAACGAAGAAGGTAATAGTGAATTTGAATTAGTAATTGCATTTCCAGAAAGAAAACTTTTTCTAAGATCATCTTTGATTAATCTGATTATTCTGTCATTATTATTTACTATTACTATAATTGTAGCTTTTGTAACAACTGTTAATCAGATTTTTAAACAAAAAAAGGTTTCTGAAATTAAGTCTGATTTTATAAATAATATGACACATGAGTTTAAAACCCCAATTGCTACCATTAAGTTAGCAATTGATGCAATAGAAAATGTAAATATTGAAAATGATAAACTAAAAAGATCTCAGTACCTTAAAATGATTAGAGATGAAAATGAAAGAATGAATATGCAGGTAGAAAATGTATTAAGAATATCTCAACTTGAAAAAAAAGAAAATATTATAAAAAAATCCAAATGTGATATTCATGATATAATTAATGAAGCTTTGGTCCATTTGGATTTACTATTAAAAAATAGAGAAGCCTTAACTGATATTTCACTTGAAGCCAAAAGTTATTTAACAGAAGGATCGTTTGAGGATTTAGTAAATGTAATGGTAAATATTCTTGAAAATTCTATTAAGTATTCTAAAGATGTTCCAGAAATTCAGGTTTCTTCTTACAATGAAGAAAATTTTATTGTTATCAAAATTGCAGATAAAGGAATGGGCATGAGTAATAGTGTAAAAGAGAAGATTTTCGATAAGTTTTTTAGAGAAACTAAAGGAAACATTCATAATGTAAAAGGACACGGATTAGGTCTCTCTTATGTAAAGAAAATTATTGATTTACATGATGGTATGATTTATGTTGATAGTACAATAGGCAAGGGGACTACATTTTTAATTAAATTGCCTATAATTATTTAGATATGAAACATAATGATAAGAATATTTTACTTGTCGAGGATGATGTGAATTTTGGAGCAATTCTGAACGATTTCTTAAAACTACACTCATATAATGTTACTTTAGCTAAAAATGGCATTGAAGGTTTAGAAAAATTTAAAAAAAATGACTTCGGCCTTTGTATTCTGGATGTTATGTTACCATTTAAAGACGGTTTTACACTTGCAAAGGAAATAAGAGAAATCAATAAAGATGTTCCGTTGTTTTTTCTTACCGCCAAAACCTTAAAAGACGATGTTCTAAAGGGTTATAAAATTGGGGCTGATGACTATTTAACAAAACCTTTTGACTCTGATATTTTACTTCTAAAAATTAAATCAATATTTAAAAGAAAGAAGGTTACCCTTTCAAAAAATGATTCACAATATTTATACAATTTTGGAGATTTTTCATTTAATTCAAAGCTTAGGATTTTAGAGTTTAAAGATAAATCTAGCGTTAAACTATCTCCCAAAGAAAATGAACTTTTAAAATTGCTACTGATGCATTTGAACGACTTAATGCCTAGAGAATTGGCTCTTGTTAAAATTTGGAATGATGATAATTATTTCACCTCCAGAAGTATGGACGTTTATATTGCAAAAATTAGAAAATATCTCCAAAAAGATAATAGATTAGAAATTGAAAATATACATGGAGAGGGATTTAGGCTAATTGAAAAAAAATAATTTACATATTATTTCTTGGGTGGTGTTTTGATATAGTTTCAACTAAATGTTTTTTACTTACATGTAAATATCTCTCTGTTGTGACTATGTTTTCGTGACCTAGCATTTTTTGTATTGTAATTAAGTCTGCACCATTTTCAATTAAATGAGTAGCAAATGAATGTCTTAAAGTATGTGGACCAATTTTCTTTTTGATATTTGCTTTTTTCTTGAGTTGATCTAAAATAATATAGATCATATTTCTACTTAAACCACTGCCTCTTTCATTTAAAAATAATGTATCTACATTTCCTTTTTTTATTTTTCTCAAGCTTCTTTCTTCATCTAAGTATTTATTTACATAATTGATAGCTTCTTTACTAATTGGAACAAATCTTTCTTTATTTCCTTTTCCAGTCACTTTAATAATAGATTCATCAAAATATAAATCTGAAATTTTTAGAGTTATTAGCTCAGTTACTCTCAATCCACAGCTATATAGCATTTCAATAATAGCAATATTTCTAATTTGATTTTTTGACTTTTTATCTACATTACTAATTAAATCATCAATTTCTTTTGTGGTTAAAGTGATAGGCAATTTAGTTCCAACTTTAGGAGTTTCAATATTTTCTAATGGATTTTCAGCTATTAAATTTTCAATTATTAAAAAATTATAAAATCTTTTAATTCCAGAAATTATTCTTGCTTGAGTTGAAGGTTTTACTTCTTTAGAAATTGAATAAACAAAATTTTTTAAAATAGATTGATTTATTTTTAGTGGATTTGTATCGTATTGATTTTTTTTTAAAAATTTTAGTAATTTTTCTAAGTCAAATAAATAGTTAATTATAGTGTTATCTGATAAATTCCTTTCAATTTTTAAAAAATTCTTGAAATTAGAGGTTAGTTTTTTCCACATTTTAGATTTAATAAAAATATAAATTAAACATTATATTTATCTTTTAATTTTATAAATGAAAATACAAATTATTAATGGTCCTAATTTAAATTTGTTGGGTACTAGAGAAAAAAATATTTATGGAGATGAAAGTTTTGATGAATATTTTAAAAAATTAAAATCAAAATACACTAACCTTGATCTTCATTATTTCCAATCAAATATTGAAGGAGAGCTTATTGAAAAAATACAAGAAGTAGGATTTGATTATGATGGAATTATAATTAATGCTGCAGCATACACTCATACTTCGGTAGGAATAGGAGACGCAATTAGATCAATATCTACTCCAACAATTGAGGTACATATATCAAATACTTATTCCAGGGAAGAATACAGGCACAAATCTTTTTTGAGTGCCCACGTTAAGGGAGTAATTCTCGGATTCGGACTAAAGAGTTACGATTTAGCTTTAGAAAGTTTTTCTCATTTATAGATGGATCACTTCGTTATAAGCTGCTGCAACTGCCTCCATTACAGCTTCACTCATCGTTGGATGAGGATGAACAGCCTTAAGAATTTCATGTCCAGTAGTTTCTAGTTTTCTTCCAACTACTGCCTCAGCTATCATATCAGTCACTCCCTCTCCAATCATATGGCAACCCAACCATTCGCCATATTTTGCATCAAATATCACCTTAACAAACCCTTCACTTTTCCCAGATGCTTGTGCTTTTCCAGAGGCAGAAAAAGGAAATTTTCCAATTTTTATATCATATCCTTTTTCAATAGCTTGTTTCTCAGTATATCCCACTGATGCAATTTCTGGACTGCAATATGTACATCCGGGAACATTATTGTAATCAAGTGGATTAACATCGTGTCCAGTAATTTTCTCAACACATAAAATTCCTTCAGCAGATGCTACATGAGCTAATGCTTGCCCTTTAACCACATCTCCGATAGCATAATAATCTTTTATGTTTGTCATGTAAAAATCGTCAACTATAATTTTGTCTTTGTCAGTTTTAATTCCAACTTCCTCTAAACCAATATTTTCAATATTAGTTTTTATACCTACAGCACTTAAAACAATTTCAGTGTTTATAGTTTTGACATTTCCATCTTTAGATTTAATTTGAACTTCAACACTGTCTTGACTCAAAACTTTGGCATTTTGAACTTCTGAGGAAGTTAATATGTTAATTCCTTTTTTCTTTAAACTTTTTTCAAGTTCTTTTGAAATTTCTTCGTCTTCAACAGGAACAATTCTATCCAAATATTCAACAACGGTAACATTGGTTCCCATTGAGTTATAAAAATAGGCAAATTCAATTCCTATAGCACCTGAGCCCACAATTACAATGTTATTAGGTTGCTTTTTTAAGGTCATTGCTTCTCTGTAGCCAATAATTGATTCACCATCTTGTTTAAGACTAGGAAGTTCTCTGGATCTAGCACCAGTAGCAATAATAATTTTTTCTCCTTGAATAGTTTCAATTGAGTTATCAGATTTTGTTATTGAAATCGTTTTATTAGAACTTAATTTACCATATCCACTAAATACTTTAATCTTATTTTTTTTCATTAAAAATGTAACCCCTTTACTCATAGTTTGAGCAACATTTCTACTTCTATTAACAACTTTATCGAAATTTTTATCGAAATTTTCAATTGTGATCCCATAATCATCAGAGTGTTTGATGTATTCAAAAACTTGAGCAGATTTTAGTAGTGCTTTAGTTGGTATACATCCCCAATTTAAACATACTCCTCCTAAACTTTCTTTTTCCACAATTGCAGTTTTAAGACCAAGTTGAGATGCTCTAATCGCAGTAACATATCCACCGGGTCCACTACCTAATACTATTAAGTCAAATTTTTCCATTTTATTTATCTTTAAATGAGAGAGCAGCTGAGTTGATGCAATACCTTTTTCCTGTAGTTTCTTTAGGTCCATCGTTGAAAACATGACCTAAATGTCCATCACATTTTGAACATTTTACCTCAATTCTGAACATGTTATGAGAATAATCTTTAACATAGTCAATTGTTCCGGGAATTGCTTGGTCAAAACTCGGCCACCCGCAATTACTTTCATATTTGTTGTTACTTTCAAACAACTTTTGATTACATCCTTTACAACTGTATGACCCTTCTTCAAAATGAAGGTTATATTCGCCAGTAAACGGTCTTTCAGTGTATGAGTTTCTTAAAACCTTATAACTCATTTCATCAAGAGACGATCTCCATTCTTTATCTGATTTAATCATTTTTTCAGTTTTTTGAGATTGGTTAGTAATTGGAATTAAAAAAAATAAAATTAATACGATTGATTTATAAATTTTCATTTCAGAACGCTATTTAAAATTAATGAGTTTTTGTCAATACAATGTCTTCCATTTTGATTAGTTGAATCTGATGCAATGAAATTTTCATAAGTTTTTTCACAGTTATTGCATTTTAAGTTGTTAGTCTGAATTAAATTTGATTTACAATTTTCACAACATTTAGTTTCAGAACTTGTTTTAATTGTCTCTTTGATTGTGGATGAATCAGAGCAACTTAAAGTTATTATTGATATAAAAATTAAATAGAATAATTTCATAAAATAATCGTGAGCAAAAATAATTATTAAATTTAATATAAAGCTGTTTTCTTATACTTATATTGCAATTAAAACTTGAAAATGCCTAAAAAAAAATATAAAAAAGGGGACTCAAAATTACTAAATGCTTGGGCTTTTTATGATTGGGCTAATTCAGTATATCCTCTTGTTATATCTTCTGCAGTTTTTCCAATTTATTATGGATCTCTTTTTATTGACGACTTATATATTGAAGTTTTTGGTTTTAATTTTAAAAACACTGCATTAATTAGTTTTTTGACTGCCTTTGCTTTTATTATTTTGTCTTTTATTACCCCATTACTTTCTGGAATAGCTGATTATATGGGTAATAAAAAATTATTTTTAAAACTTTTTTGTTATCTAGGATCTTTTTCCTGTATGGGCTTATATTGGTTTGAGTTATCGAATATATATCTTGGTTTGTCCTTTTATTTTCTAGCTCTGATATCTTTTTGGGCCAGTCTTGTTTTTTACAACTCTTATTTACCTGATATAGCTTTTAAAGAACAACAAGACTCAATTAGTGCAAAGGGATATGCACTGGGTTATTTTGGCAGTGTTCTTTTATTAATTTTAAATCTAGCAATGGTGATGTATCCAAGCTATTTTGGAATTTCAGGTCCTAATCCAGAGATTCTTGCAATGAAATATTCATTTGTTAGTGTTGGTTTTTGGTGGATAATATGCAGTCAATATACTTTCCATTATTTACCTTCTTCAAAAGAAAAGAAAAAAATTATCAAAGATGTTTTTTTTAATGGTTTTAATGAACTTAAACAAGTTTGGAATGAGTTAAAAAAAATCTTAGTAATAAGGAAATATCTAATTGCATTTTTTATTTATAGTTCAGCTCTTCAAACCGTATTGTTAATTGCAGCTTATTTTGGAGAACAAGAAATTGATTGGCCTGAAGATGAAAAAACTATTGGATTGATAGTTAGCATTTTACTTATTCAACTAATAGCAATATTTGGAGCTATATTAACCTCAAAATTATCAAGTAAGTTTGGGAATATTTTTACTTTAATTTTGCTCAACATATTTTGGGCACTTTTGTGTATCGGTGCATATTTTATAACTGATCCCTTTGAATTTTATATTGCTGCAGGTCTAGTTGGACTAGTAATGGGGGGAATTCAAGCCCTTTCAAGGTCTACTTTTTCTAAAATGATTCCAAAAACAGATAACACAACTTCGTATTTTAGTTTTTATGATGTTTCTCAAAAGGTAAGTATTGTTTTTGGAATGACTCTTTTTGCTTTTTTGGATCAAATAACTGGAAGCATGAGAACTTCAATTCTGATGTTTGTAGTTATTTTTTTAATTGGGGCTTTGCTGTTAAAAAGAATCAAGATTAATAATTATTAGTTCAAGTGGCATGAAACTTGAAACATTTATTTAAAACGTTATTGTTTTAGGTAAAATTGTTCTTCTAACAGATATAAAAATATTTTTTTAAAACATTGACCTGACACTTTGACTTAACTTTTATTTATGTCTAAAAATAATATTATAAATCTTGACATGATGTCATTACAAAATATTGATGAGGATTCTGAACTTATTCCATTGATGACATCTGACGATGAAGAAGCTATTTCAAAAGAATCATTACCTGACTCTCTTCCAATTTTACCGCTAAAGAATACAGTAATGTTCCCTGGTGTTGTAATTCCAATCACAGCCTCAAGAGATAAATCTATAAAATTGATTAAAGATTCAAATGTTAATGACAAATTAATTGGAGTCGTTTCTCAAAAAGATTCAAAAGTTCAATCACCATCATTAAGTGACATTCATCCTACTGGAACTGTTGCAAAAATATTAAGAGTTTTAAAAATGCCTGATGGTAATGTGACAGTAATAATTCAAGGAAAAAAAAGATTTTCTATTGAACAAATCGTTACAGAAGAACCTTATATTAAAGCAAAAATTAAAGAAATTCAGGAAATAAAGCCTGAAAAAAACAATAAAGAATTTAATGCTACTATTGAATCTATAAAGGATATTGCTCTTAAAATAATCGATGAAAATCCAAATATTCCAAGTGAAGCTTCTTTTGCAATAAAAAACATACAGAGTGATTCTTTTCTAGTAAATTTTGTCTGTTCAAATATGAATTTAAGTGTTAATGAAAAGTATAAGATTCTAAACACAAGCGACCTTAATGAAAGAGCACTAATGTGCTTAAAACAAATGAACGTAGAGCTTCAAAGATTATCTCTAAAAAATGATATTCAATCTAAAGTTAGGTCTGATTTAGATAAACAACAAAGAGAATATTTTCTACATCAACAATTAAAGACTATTCAAGAAGAACTAGGTGGGGTATCATATGATGAGGAAATCAATGAAATGAGAATAAAAGCCACCAAGAAAAAGTGGTCGAAAGAAGTTAACGAGCATTTCACAAAAGAACTTTCAAAGCTGCAAAGAATGAATCCTCAAGTCGCTGAGTATTCAATTCAAAGAAATTATTTGGACATTTATTTGGAACTTCCTTGGAATGAATTTTCAAAAGACAATTTTGATTTAAAAAGAGCTCAAAAGATTTTAGATAGGGATCATTATGGTTTAAAAGATGTAAAAAGAAGAATCATTGAACATATAGCAGTATTGAAATTGAGAAATGATATGAAATCACCAATTCTCTGCTTGAATGGTCCCCCCGGTGTTGGAAAAACCTCACTTGGAAAATCTATTGCAGAAGCTCTAGGAAGAGAATATGTAAGAATTTCCCTGGGAGGACTAAGAGATGAATCAGAAATTAGAGGGCATAGAAAAACTTACATTGGTGCTATGCCAGGAAGAATAATTCAAAGTTTAAAAAAAGCAAAAACTTCAAATCCAGTTTTTGTGTTAGACGAAATCGATAAGCTTTCCATCGGAAGCCAAGGTGATCCATCTTCTGCGATGCTTGAGGTTTTAGATCCTGAACAAAACACTTCTTTTTATGATAATTTTATTGAGCTAGGGTTCGATTTATCTAAAGTGATGTTTATTGCGACATCTAACAATATTGGAAATGTTCAACCTGCCTTAAGAGATAGAATGGAAATTGTTCAAGTTTCTGGATATACAATTGAGGAAAAATACCAAATAGCAAGAAAACATCTGATTCCTAAACAAATTAAAGAACATGGTTTGAAAAATAATATTGTTAAATTAAACAAACATTCTTTGATTAAGGTTATTGAGGGTTATACTAGAGAATCTGGAGTTCGTGGATTGGAAAAAATGATTGCAAAAATAATTCGAAACGTTGCAAAATCTATTGCTTTAGAAGAAGACTATTCATCAATTATAACTTTAGAAGATATAAATGAAATTTTAGGTGTTTCGATTTCTAAAGATAAGTATGAAAACAATGACGTTGCTGGAGTTGTAACAGGCTTAGCTTGGACTCAATTTGGAGGAGATATTTTATTTATCGAGTCAGCATTATCTAAAGGTAAAGGTAATTTGTCCATCACAGGAAATTTGGGTAAAGTAATGAAAGAATCAGCTACAATAGCTTTAGAGTATATAAAATCAAATGCAGATCTTTTGTCGATTGATGTGAATTTATTAACTAAGTATAATATACATATTCATGTTCCAGAAGGAGCAACACCCAAAGATGGTCCAAGTGCCGGAATAACAATGTTAACATCTCTAGTATCTTTACTTTCTCAAAAAAGAGTAAAATCTAAACTAGCTATGACAGGAGAGATAACTTTGAGAGGTAAAGTTCTTCCAGTAGGAGGTATTAAAGAAAAAATATTAGCTGCTAAAAGAGCAAAAATTAAGGAAATAATACTTTCTGAAGAAAACAGAAAAAATATAAATGAAATTGATAGGGAATATCTGAAAGGTTTGACTTTTCACTATGTTTCTCAAATGCATGAAGTTTTGGATATAGCTATAACCAATAAGAATGTTAAGAATTATAAAAAATTAAATGTCTAACAAAATTATAATTGCAATTGATGGTACTTCATCAACCGGAAAAAGTACATTAGCTAAAAGATTGGCTAAACGCTTGAAATATTTTTACATAGATTCTGGTGCGATGTATAGAGCATTAACATTCTATGCAATTGAAAAAAACTATATTTCAAAGTCTCATTTTAACAAAACTGAACTTATTAAAGATCTTCCAAATATCTCCATCGATTTCCAATACAATATAGAAAACAATAAATATGAGGTTCATTTAAACAATAACTCAGTCGAAAAACATATTAGATCATTAAAGGTTTCTGATTTAGTTAGTGAAATAGCTACTGTTGATGAATTAAGAAAAGAAATGGTAAAGGTTCAACATTTTTTAGGTTCTGACAAGGGAGTTATTATGGACGGAAGAGATATTGGAACTGTTGTCTTTCCCAATGCTGAATTAAAGTTTTATTTGGATGCTTCTATAGAACTTAGAGCAAATAGAAGATATAAAGAATTAGTTGAAGCTAATTATGAAATTTCCTTTGATGATGTTTTGTCTAATATATCTCTAAGAGACAAGCAAGATATTAATAGAAAAAATTCTCCTTTAAAAAAAGCTTCTGATTCAATAGTAATTCTCACTGATAATTTTACTTTAGATCAGCTTGAAGAGAAGTTACTTTCATACATAAATCCTTTAATATCAAAAAAATAGCAGTTTTCTTGTTTAATCTATAAATACAAGTTATTTTCGCATTCCTTTTGAGCGGATAATATAGATAATCAAAAGGTTAGTTGTAATTAACTCTTCTAATTTTTATCCTTTAATCTATAGAAAATTAGAATACAAAATTATTGGTATGTCAGAAAAAGAAAAAGACAGTAAAACTAAAGAAGCTGTTAAAAAAACTACCAAGGCTGCAAAACCTAAAGCAGCAAAAAAAACAACCAAAACTAAGACTGTTAAAAAAACAACTAAAGCTGTAAAAAAAGCAAAAGTTGAAAAAGATGTTTTAGACATAGAAAATTCTAATCCCCCTGTCGAAGAAACTGTAAAAGTTGAAAACGAGGTTAAAGCAGCCGAAGTTAAGGATAGTGAAGTTTCAAACGATGATTTTTTAAAGGACTTTGATTGGAATTTGTTTGAAGAAGGTATTGAAACTATTAAAGACGATAAACTTTCTGAATTTGAGAAACTTGTTGAAGAAAATTTTGTTGATACTTACAATGAAAGTGTTATTGAAGGGACAATAATAAGTTTAACCGAAAGAGAAGCTATTATTGATATTAACGCAAAATCTGAAGGTGTTATTTCATTAAACGAATTCAGATACAATCCTGATTTAAAAGTTGGAGATAAAGTTGAAGTTTTAGTTGATATTCAAGAAGATAAAACAGGTCAACTTGTTCTTTCGCACAGAAAAGCTAGAACAATAAAAGCTTGGGACAGAGTTAATGAGGCTCATGATAAATCAACAGTTGTTACAGGATTTGTTAAGTGTAGAACAAAAGGTGGTATGATTGTAGATGTGTTTGGATTAGAGGCTTTTTTACCTGGTTCACAGATTGATGTTAAACCAATTAGAGATTACGATCAATATGTAAACAAAAACATGGAATTCAAGGTTGTTAAAATCAACCACGAGTTTAAAAATGTTGTAGTTTCTCACAAAGCTCTTATTGAGGCTGATATAGAACTTCAAAAGAAGGAAATAATTGGTCAGTTAGAAAAAGGTCAAGTGCTTGAGGGTACTGTAAAAAACATAACAACATATGGAGTATTTATTGATCTAGGTGGTGTTGATGGACTCATCCATATTACAGACCTTTCTTGGAATAGAATAAATCATCCAAGTGAAATTTTAGAATTAGATCAAAAATTAAATGTTGTAATTCTTGATTTTGACGATGATAAATCTAGAATTCAGCTTGGTGTAAAACAGCTGAGTGCTCATCCATGGGAATCATTAGATTCAGATCTAAAAGAAGGTGATAAAATTAAAGGTAAAGTATCCGTTCTTGCAGATTATGGAGCTTTTGTAGAAATTGTTGATGGAGTAGAGGGCTTAGTGCATGTTTCAGAGATGTCATGGTCAACTCACTTACGTTCAGCTCAAGATTTTGTTAAGGTGGGCGACGAAGTAGAGGCTGTTATTTTAACTTTGGATAGAGAAGAGAGAAAAATGTCCCTGGGAATTAAGCAATTAACTTCAGATCCGTGGACTGATATTACAAAAAAATACCCAGTTGGATCAAAACATACTGGTATTGTTAGAAACTTTACAAATTTTGGAATTTTCGTTGAATTAGAAGAAGGAATAGATGGTTTAGTTTATATTTCTGATTTATCTTGGACTGTAAAAGTTAAACATCCATCAGAATTATTTGCTTCTGGAGATTCAATTGATGTTATAGTGTTAGAGCTTGATTCTGAAGCTAGAAAATTGAGTTTAGGCCACAAACAAACTATGGATAATCCATGGGATGTTTATGATAAAACTTTTGCAGAAGGTACTTCTCATAATGCTACTATTTCTGATTCAAATGACAAGGGAGCAACTATTATTTTTAATGATGATATTACCGCTTTTGTTCCTAATAGACATCTAGTTAAAGAGGATGGTAACAAATTGAAGAAGGGCGATACAGCAGATTTTAAAGTTATCGAATACAATAAAGACTTTAAAAGAGTTGTAATGTCTCATACGGTTATATTTAATGATCAAGAAAAGAAAAATGTTAAAGAGTCATTAAAAAAGGTCAATGTAAAAGAATCTGATAAATCAACTCTTGGTGATTTAGATGTTTTAGCTGACCTGAAAAAGAAAATGGTTGATGACGAAAAAAAGAAAAAGTAATTATACTTTTTGAATAAAAAAAAAGCACCTAATAGGTGCTTTTTTTTTACTTTAAAATTTCTTTTACTAACCAGTCTCCAACTTCACTAGTTTTATAACATTTTTCTCCGTTAGCTAGATCTTCAGTTACAATTGATTTTTCTAATGATTTGTCCACAACTTTTCTAATTAATTTAGATTCATTTTTTAAATTAAAAGCATCTTCAAACATCATTGCAGCAGATAAAATAGTAGCAAGTGGATTTGCTATATTTTTTCCGGCAGCTTGTGGATAAGAACCGTGTATTGGCTCATAGAGAGATGTTTTTGCCCCAACAGATGCAGAAGGCATGAGTCCCATAGAACCTGAAATGACAGAGGCTTCATCTGTTAAAATATCACCAAATAAATTTTCAGTAATCAAAACATCGTATGAATTTGGCCATTGGACTAGTCTCATAGCGACGGCATCAACAAACTCATAGCTCACTTCCACTTCAGGATAATCTTTTTCCAATGATTGCACCGTTTCTCTCCATAATCTTGACGATTCTAATACATTAGCTTTGTCTACACAACATAGTTTTTTAGATCTTTTCATTGCCATTTCAAACCCCTTAATTGCTAATCTTTTTATTTCGTGTCTAGAATAAGTACACGTATCATATGCTGTATTTCCGTTGTCTTTTCTTCCTCTTTCACCAAAATATATTCCACCAGTAAGTTCTCTTAAAAAAATCAAATCAGTTCCATCAATTCTTTCTTTTTTTAATGGAGATTTATCAATAAGTGAGGGGAATGTAAAAGTTGGTCTTACATTGGCAAATAATCCAAGCTCTTTTCTCATTTTAAGTAGTCCTTGTTCAGGTCTAACTTTTGCTGATGGATCATTATCAAATCTTGGGTGACCAATCGCTCCAAACAATATAGCATCAGATTTCAAACAAATTTCATGAGTTTCGTCTGGATAAGGATCTCCAACAGCATCAATAGCAGCTGCCCCAGTTAAAGCATGAGACCAATTTATTTTGTGATCAAATTTTTTGGCAATAGCATTTGAGACTTTAACTGCTTGTTCAATTACTTCAGGTCCAATGCCGTCACCTGGAAGTAGTGCAATATTTAATTCCATATTTTAATTAGTTGCAAATAATATTTAACATTTTTTCAGTTGATTTAATTGCTGATACCGTTTGATCAGAATCTAATCCTCTTGTAATAAATTCCTTTTCTTCTGTTTTCCAAGTTATAAAGGTTTCGCATAACGCATCTGAATTACTTCCTGGAGGAATGGTAACAGAATAATCAATCAGTTTTGGTAATTTTAAATCGTTTTCTGAATATATTTTTCTAATAGCATTAATAAAAGCATCAAATTGTCCATCACCTGTTCCTTTTTTTGCATATTTTTTTCCATCGATGTTGATTTCAACTTCTGCTGAGGGGTTTTCTCCTTTTTTATGATTTAAAATATAAGATTCAATTTGAACCTTGATTTGAAATTCTTGACTATTAATAACATCTGAAATGATATAAGGTAAGTCTTCTGCTGTAACCTTTTCTTTTTTATCTCCAAGCTCAATAATTCTATTGGTAACCTTTTTTAAGTTTTCATCATTTAAAGTTAATCCCAAATCTTGGAGATTTTTTTTAATATTGGCTTTTCCAGAGGTTTTTCCAAGAGCATATTTTCTTTTTCTACCAAACCTTTCTGGTAAAAGGTCATTGTAATATAAATTCTTTTTGTTGTCTCCGTCTGCATGAACTCCAGCGGTTTGGGTAAATACATTATCTCCGACAACGGGTTTATTAGCAGGAATTCTGAAACCTGTAAAGGTCGAAACCAACTTACTTACCTTATAAAGAGACTTTTCTTTTAAATTGATTTTAATTTCAGGTAAAAAATCTTTTATCACAGCAGCTACACTAGCCATTGGCGCATTTCCTGCCCTTTCACCCATTCCGTTCACTGTCAAATGCAAACCTTTACACCCTGCTTTTACTGCTTCTATAACATTTGAAACACTTAAATCATAATCGTTATGAGCATGAAAATCAAAGTGAATTTCAGGATATTTACTTACTACAGTTGAAATAAAATTATAAGTTTCATTTGGACTTAAAACACCTAAAGTGTCAGGTAATAAAACTCTTTTAATTGAATGTTTTGAAAGATAGTCCAAATAATCAAAAACATATTCTTTTGAATATCTCATGCCGTTACTCCAATCTTCAAGATACACATTGGTTTGTATGCCCATCTTGGATGCATCATTTATACATTTCCCTATTAAATTAAAATATTCTTTGGGGGATTTTTTTATCTGGTGAGTAAGGTGATTGAGCGATCCTTTTGTAAGGAGATTTTGAACTTTTGCTCCAGATTCTTTTATCCATTCTAATGAAATATTATTGTCCAAAAAAGTAAGAATTTCTATTTTTTCTAAATGATTATTTTCTTTTGCCCATTTTGTAATATTTTTAACCGCTTCAAATTCACCCTTAGAAACTCTGGCTGAAGCCACTTCAATTCGATCAATATTTAATTCTTCTATTAATAGCTTTGATATAGTTAATTTTTCAGAAGCTGAAAAAGACATACCAGAGGTTTGTTCACCATCTCTCAAAGTAGTGTCCATAATTTCAACATTCCTGTTTTTAACCATTTTTTAAAATTAAAGAGGAGTATTCTTAGAAAACTGTATAATATTGTCTTTGATGTTCATTAAATAATCGATATCATCATATCCATTTAACATATTTTCTTTTTTGTAAGAGTTGATATCAAAAGATTCTGATAAATTAAGTTTTGGAATCAAAACTTTTTGATCAGGAAGGTTTACTGTAACTTCAATTTTAGGATCATCGTATACAGCTTTAAAAATTTTATCTAAAAATTCAGCGGATACTTTCACAGGTAAAACACCAATATTTAAACAATTATTTCGAAAAATATCAGCAAAAAAACTTGAAATTACGCATCTAAATCCATAATCATAAATAGCCCATGCAGCATGTTCCCTTGAGGAACCGGATCCAAAATTTTTTCCTCCTACAAGAATTTGTCCATTAAATTTTTCATCGTTTAAGACAAAATCTTTCTTTGGGGAATTATCTGTGTTAAATCTCCAATCTCTAAACAAATTATCGCCAAAACCTTTTCTTTCAGTTGCTTTTAAAAATCTAGCAGGTATTATTTGGTCTGTATCAATGTTTTCAATAGGCAAAGGAACACAGCTGCTTTTTAAAATATTAAATTTATCGTATGCCATATTAATATAGTGTTCTTGGGTCAGTAATTTTTCCTGTAATTGCTGCTGCCGCTGCTACTAAAGGACTAGCTAATAAAGTTCTAGAACCAGGTCCTTGTCTTCCTTCAAAATTTCTATTTGATGTACTAACTGCATATTTACCAGCAGGAACCTTATCATCATTCATTGCTAAACAAGCTGAGCAACCAGGTTCTCTTAGTTCAAAACCAGATTCATTTAAAATTTTCAGTAATCCTTCCTCTTCAATTGCTTTTTCAACTTTATGTGAGCCAGGTACTAGCCATGCAGTAACATTTGGCGCTTTTTTCTTTCCTTTTACAATTTTGGTAAATTCTCTAAAATCCTCAATTCTTCCGTTTGTGCAGCTACCAAGAAATACAAAATCAATGTTTTTCCCTATCATACTTTCCCCTTCATTAAAATCCATATAACTTAAAGATTTTTTGAAGGTTTGAAGACCTCCGTCTTGGCTGTCTGCGTTAGGAATTTCTTTTGAGATACCAATTCCCATTCCAGGATTAGTTCCAAATGTAATCATTGGATTGATCTCATTTCCATCAAAATTAATTTCTTTATCAAAAATTGCATCCTCATCTGTTTTAAGTGTTGACCAATATTTCATTGCATTTATCCAGTCATTGTTCTTTGGGGTAAACTCTCTTCCTTTTATATACTCAAACGTTTTTTCGTCAGGTGCTATCATTCCACCTCTGGCACCCATTTCAATACTTAAATTACAAACAGTCATTCTTCCTTCCATTGACATATTAGAAAACACTGAACCTGAATATTCAACAAAATATCCAGTTGCACCAGATGTTGTTAATTTTGAAATTATAAATAAGGCTACATCTTTTGGCGTAACTCCTTTATTAAGATTTCCGTTAATGTTAATTCGCATTTTTTTTGGTTTTGGCTGCATTATACATTGTGTAGACAATACCATTTCGACCTCAGATGTTCCTATTCCAAATGCAATAGCTCCAAAAGCACCATGTGTTGATGTATGAGAATCTCCACAAACAATGGTTGCACCTGGCTGTGTTATTCCATATTCAGGACCAACAACATGAACAATACCATTTTTTTCATGACCAAGACCCCAGTAAGAAATACCATGTTCGTTTGAGTTTTCTTCAAGAGCTTTTAATTGGTTTGCTGAAAGTGGATCTTTAACAGGAAGATGTTGATTAACTGTTGGTGTGTTATGATCAGCAGTAGCAAAGGTTTTTTCAGGAAATAATACTTTTATACCTCTATTTTTTAAACCCAGAAAAGCAACTGGACTAGTTACTTCATGTACCATATGTCTATCAATAAACAAAACATCTGGCCCATCTTTTATTTTGTGTACTACATGGGAATCCCACACTTTATCAAATAAGGTTTTACTCATTTATTATATTGATTTTTTTATAATTTCAGGAATATTTTCGTCTGTAACTTCTTTGTTAACATCAGCAAATTTTAAAAATTCAGGGTATACAAGATCAAGTTCATCTTTTGAAAGATTGAATCCAATTTTTTTTGCTCTGTAGGCAAGGGCAGCTCTTCCACTTCTTGCAGTCAATATTATTGCTGACTCATTTACACCCACATCTAGTGGATTAATTATTTCATAGGTTTCTCTGTTTTTTATAACACCATCTTGATGAATACCTGAACTATGAGCAAAAGCATTTGCACCAACAATGGCTTTGTTTGGCTGTACGGGCATTCCCATACCATCTGAAACTAAATTACTGGTATCAAATAATAACTTTGAATTTATATTGGTATCTAAATTTAGCGCTGGGTGCTGTCTCATAATCATAACAACTTCTTCAAGAGATGTATTTCCAGCTCTTTCACCAATTCCATTTATTGTACATTCAATTTGTCTAGCTCCATTTATTATACCTGCAATTGAATTTGCAGTTGCTAAGCCTAAATCATTGTGGCAATGACATGAAATAGTTGCCTTTTCGATATTTTTTACGTTATCAACCAGATATTTGATTTTTTGACCATATTCTTCAGGAAGGCAATATCCAGTAGTATCTGGAATGTTTAAAACAGTTGCACCCGCCTCAATCATTTTTTCACAAACTTTTGCTAAAAAATCATTATCTGTTCTACCAGCGTCTTCTGCATAAAATTCAACATCATTAACAAAAGTCTTAGCATATTTTACTGCTTCAAATCCAATCTCAATTATTTTGTCTCTGGATGATTTAAACTTATGCTTAATATGTGAATCGGAAGTTCCTATTCCTGTATGAATTCTTGGTTTTTTCGCATATTCTAAAGCTTCTGCAGCTACTTTAATGTCATTTTTAACAGCTCTAGATAATCCACATACAGAAGCGTTTTTTATAATTTTTGAAATTTCAACTACCGATTTGAAATCTCCTGGACTTGATACAGGGAATCCAGCTTCAATTACATCAACACCTAAATCATCTAATCTTTTCGCAATAATAAGTTTTTGAGAAGTGTTTAATTTACACCCTGGAACTTGTTCTCCGTCTCTGAGAGTTGTGTCAAATATTTTTACAAAATCTTTGGCCATTTTAAGTATTTGATTAAATCAAAAAAGCATAAGACGTAAAAGTAATAAAATTGGATAAAAAACAATTAATTTTTTACTAATTAATACAAAGATTCCAAATGGTATCTTTAGGAGGAGTGGCTGTTAAACAAATTTCCTTTTTAGTTACGGGATGAATAAATTTTATTTTTCTTGAATGTAAATGAACACTTCCATTTTTATTAGGTCTGTTAAATCCATATTTTAAATCTCCTTTTATTGGATATCCATAATGTGATAATTGTGTTCTTATTTGATGATGTCTTCCAGTTTCTAATAATATTTCAAGAAGTGAATAATTTTCAAGAGATTTAATTACTTTAAAATTTAAAATTGATTTTTTTCCATTTTTTGTGTCTTTTGTTACATAAGACTTATTTTGTTTTTCGTTTTTTTGAAGAAAATTTTCTAACCTAATAATTTTATTGCTTTCAATTTTTTTGGTAATTGCCCAATATGTTTTTTTTACCTCATTTTCCCTGAACATACTGTTAAGCCTAGTTAAAGATTTTGATGTTTTGCAGAATATAATTATACCACTGGTTGGTCTATCTAATCTGTGAGATATTCCTAGATAAACGTTTCCAGGTTTTTTATATTTTTTTTTAATATATGATTTTACGATGTCTGCTAAAGTATGATCGCGAGTTTTGTCACCTTGTGATAGCTCACCTGGATTTTTATTTACTATAATAAGATGATTGTCTTCAAATAAAATTCTTTCAGATCCAAATTTAGTATTGTTCATTTTTATTTGGGAAATCTAAATTTTTTACATCTTTTATGTAGTTTTTTATTGCTTTGGTCATTATTTCGTTTAAATCAACATATCTTCTTAAAAATCTTGGATTAAATTCAGTGCTTAAACCAACTAAATCATGTGTGACTAAAACTTGACCATCTACATCGGAACCAGCTCCAATACCAATTACTGGGCATGAAACACTAGAACTAACAATTTTAGAGATTTTTGCAGGAATTTTTTCTAAAACAATACCAAAACAACCTAAATCGTCTAATAGTTTAGCATCTTCAATCAGTCTTTTTGCTTCTTCCTCTTCTTTTGCTCTTACTGTGTAGGTTCCAAATTTATAAATCGATTGTGGAGTCAGTCCAAGGTGCCCCATAACAGGAATTCCAGCGTTTAAAATTCTAACTATAGATTCTTTTATTTCTGACCCTCCTTCCATCTTAACTGCATGAGCACCGGATTCTTTCATAATTCTAATGGCAGAACGAAGTGCTTCCCCTGAATTTGATTGATAACTTCCAAATGGTAAATCAACAACAACTAAAGCCCTTTTAACACCCCTAACAACAGAAGAAGCATGATATATTATTTGGTCTAAAGTTATTGGCAATGTGGTTTCATGTCCAGCCATAACATTAGATGCTGAATCACCAACAAGAATAATATCTATCCCAGAGTTATCAATAATTTTAGCCATTGAATAGTCATATCCAGTTAACATTGAAATTTTCTCTTGTCGAGTTTTCATTTCTTTTAGAGTATGTGTGGTAATTCTTTTGTATTCTTTGCTAGACATTACTTTAATTTTTTACAAATGTAAATTTATTTTCAAATAATATACTGACACACTGTCATATGTATGAGATTGGCATAATCATTGAAAAAGTTTAGGTAATTATAAATAAAAAATAATGAGTAAAATAATTGGTATTGATTTAGGGACAACTAACTCGTGTGTTTCAGTAATGGAAGGTAATGAACCTGTTGTAATCCCTAATGCTGAGGGTAAAAGAACTACACCCTCTGTTATTGCTTTTGTTGAGGGTGGTGAAATAAAAGTTGGAGATCCTGCAAAAAGACAGGCAGTCACTAATCCAACAAAAACTATTGCTTCTGTAAAAAGATTTATGGGTAATAAATTCAGTGAATCAAAAAAAGATGCAGAAAGGTCAGCTTATAAAGTAGTGAAGGGAGATAACGATACTGCTAGAGTTGATATTGATGGCAGATTATATACTCCTCAAGAATTGTCAGCAATGGTTCTTCAAAAAATGAAGAAAACAGCTGAAGATTATTTAGGGAATTCTGTGAGTGATGCAGTAATTACCGTTCCTGCTTATTTTAATGACGCTCAAAGACAAGCTACTAAAGAAGCTGGAGAAATTGCTGGTTTAAAAGTTCAGAGAATAATCAACGAACCAACTGCAGCTGCATTGGCTTATGGTTTAGATAAATCTGGAAAAGATCAAAAAATTGCAGTTTATGACCTTGGAGGTGGAACATTTGATATATCGATTCTTGAATTAGGTGATGGTGTTTTTGAAGTATTATCAACAAACGGAGATACAAGATTAGGTGGTGATGATTTTGATGAAGAAATTATTAGTTTTTTAGCTGATGATTTTAAAAAGAAAGAAGATATTGATTTAAGAAAAGATCCAATGGCTTTGCAGAGATTGAAAGAAGCTGCTGAAAAGGCAAAAATCGAACTTT
>Ga0181555_1001304_pt1 | contig 22426 bp, 45 predicted proteins | sample 011ome_15_FD_145601 | JGI IMG/M metagenome (GOLD analysis project Ga0181555, IMG submission 145601) | Coastal salt marsh microbial communities from the Groves Creek Marsh, Skidaway Island, Georgia - 011504AT metaG (spades assembly) | ecosystem: Environmental > Aquatic > Marine > Intertidal zone...
TGACTATGAATCAGCATTTGAATTTGCTAAAAGAATGACCAACAAAGGTCTTGCGACCACTATTTATTCTGGTACAATAATGGAAGTGAAGCATCAAGCAACCTTCGCAGAAAGAAACAAGGCACTTGACGAACTTACAAAACAAGCACAAGAATTAGATATGGGATATTAGGGGTTGATAAATGAGTTCTAAAGAACTAAAAGAAAAAAATATATGTCAACATTGTGATGGTTTTGGAGGTCAGGGTTGTGGTTATGTGCCAGAGCAAAAAGGGATGTTGCCGGTGATATGTGGATACTGCGATGGTACAGGGGTTAATGATGAAAGAAAAAATCCAAGTAGACATAAGGATGTTGACAAATGAAGAGTGAACAAGAATTATTATTAGAGAGAACAATCGCACTATCAAAGGTGGAAGAATACTGTAAAGCACACCTGTTCAGATGTCCAGCGTCAGCATCGCAAGCATCAATGAAATCTATGGCGCTCACCATTCTTGAAATGATAGAGGGCAAACGATGAAAAAACTACTAATGATTGGCGCATTTTCTCTTGCTCACCTATCGTACTATGGTACAACGGGAGCATTGACATTTGCCGTAATCGCCCTATCGCTTGAGGTCTTGATAGCAAGATGAATCCATACGAACCACTACATTCTGAAAAACCCAAGTACAAGCCACGGTCAGTAGACTGGCCTGATTTCTTTTTTGTTGTATTCTTTTTAATATCCTTCCCTCTTTTGTATGGATTTATATTAGAAAGTGAGTTGACAGAAGATATATTAACTGCTATAAGAAAGTTATTTAGATGAGAATATGGCGACTTTGGTGTAAAGCCGTAGGCGAGAAGGCCAGCAAAGACAACAAAGAAAGCGATGCCGTAGCATTTATCAGGACTTTGATTGTCCTACAGGCGGTCATCACCAACCTCCTGATCTCCATGAATATATTAAAGATATGGATGTTGGGATAATATCCCCCTAATGGTAGAATATTTACCATAATCCCATTATCACAGAAACAAACCTAGTTCTTCGTTGTTAGAAGTGTATAATATATTACACTAGACATTCCTCTAACGTGAGAACAGATATGAAATGTTCAGCGAAAACAAAGATTTCTAGGATTTTTGTGGTTTTAATGTTGCTAATTATGGCAGTTATGTTAAAACTTGAGAGGGACAAAACGAAGGATATGATCGAAAGCACTAGCAATATTATTAATACAATGTCTGCTGCTGCCTACGTTCAGTCAGAAAATGCAGAACTTTTAATTAAGATTTTCCAAAGACTTGAAGGAGTACAAACCGATGAAGATGGGTACGGAGTGGAACTTATTGACGAACCGTTTGATCCTCCAATTAAAGAACTTAATCTTGGCAGCGGGTCAAACCAAGTAATATCAGATTTAGCAGACATACAGGCATTTGCGAGTGCGCTCGCCATGAATAACGTATTTCAGAAAGATAGTATTGGAACTATACTAAAGGTTTTAGAAGATATGGACGATATTGAACTTACAGTCGAAGATAAGATGTTCACATTGAGTGACATTCTTTACGGCGAAGAAGATAAAGTAATTGCAGATTCAAACCTTGAAGATTTTGAGTGGCACTATGTTGACAATCGAAAGCAGGATGATGAGTAACCCAGAGTTCTCATCTTTTGAACCCCACGAAAGAAACCTGCCTAAAAAAGAATTGTGGGAAAAGACCATAGAAGTATGGGACTATCTAGTAGAAAATAATTACAGGCCAGCGGATTTCTCTGCTGGTATTGTTACCATGCGCTACGAGGGTTTTCGTAAACTAATTAAAGTATTTAATAATTGTGTTAGTGTTCAAGAAACCCCAGTCTACAGAAATAGCGCAGTTTGGATTAACGGCATTGAGGTCAGTTATATGGAATTAAAAGACAAACGGAATTGGATACCTATAGATAATTGGGAACCATTACATGCAGAATGACGCAAACATGAGCGACTCTCAATTTATGAGATTTCAAGAGAAAGTTCAAAATAAGATGAAGAACTATGTTGACAACTACGATAAAGAGAGTAGAATAAGGGAACTAAAGCGGCGATTTGAGGCCAGCAAAGGACAGAAGAAAACTTTTTGGGAGAAGATTACAGGATGGATAACAAGGTAGAATTGCTAGGATATTACGGGTCAGACGAGATAATCGCTTGCTCTGCGTGGACTTCAACCTCTAGGAATTTAACAGATGAAAAGAAAGAAAGAATCCCATCGCTCATTGAAATGCTCTGGGTCAACGGACACGAAACCCCCTTCGAGAAGGGTGTAGTCCATTTTCTAGTCGATACAGACATAGCCTCACACATCCATTTGCTAAAACATAGGGTCAGCAGTCTTAATGCCGAGTCTGCTCGTTATAAAGAATTAAAAGAAGATAAATACTTCCTGCCGGAAGATTGGGGTGACACTACTTGTACCGAAGTAATCAGATACCCAACTGAATGTGGAGCAAAATGGACTGATATTTTAAGAGTTTACACAGAATATGGCAATGAACTTTATCACCAATGTATCAAAGACCTTGAACCAGTCTTGGGACGCAAGCGAGCGAAAGAGTCAGCGAGATTCTTCAAGACTTACAACTCGCAGATTCAGGCAGATATAATGTTTAACATGCGTAGCTTTGCTAACTTTATTAAATTAAGGAACAGTCAGCACGCGCAAAAAGAGATTCGTGAAATCGCACAAAAGATGTGGGATTTGGTTGCTACTATCGAAGGTGAACCGTTCAAGCATACATTACAAGCTATCTGGAACGGTAGAAGTTAGTTTTATTATTTTAAAGGGTTATAAATATGAGTGAAAGAAAACGTCTTTTCAATGGTGCGCTTGGTAAATTTTTAAGAAAATACAAGATCATCAGAAGGGTCGCTGCTATTGGCGGTATTGTTGTGGGATTATATTTTGCTGGGGTTGGGCTAGAGTGGTGGCCTAATTTTTTAGTAACTAAATAGGAGTATTAAAATGACATTTAGGAAGGATGCGCTTGACGCGCTAAGAAATCAAGCAGAAACAGATAGACACAAAGCTCTAGCCAGTTTAAAAATTATGCTGGATCATCCAGCCGGTATCGGAGATCATAGTACGGACGATCTTCATAATAATTTAAATGATGCTTTGAATCAGTTAGATAATGCAGATTCAAGATTAGATACGCTGCGTAAGTATTACTTAGAGCTTGGTGGAAATTGGTATAGTGAGGAATAATAATGAAATTCGTCTATATTTTAGAGATGATGATTCAAACTATTGATGGGGTTTTGAACGAACCTATTGGTGTTTTCACGGACGAAAAGGATGCAGACAAATGGCTAAAAGAATGTAAAGAATGTTTTAGCAATAAAACAACTGCGTTCAGTATTCTTCCAATAGAAATAGACATAAAGCCACCCCTGCTAGAAATGACTTCAGAAATTTCTGAAAAAAATATTGGACATCAGCTTGCAGAACTGTATAATCAAGATATATTTGAGCAGATGATTGAGCCTGACGGTAGTTTTTCTTATCAAATAAAAGATAAATACAAGTCCTCTATGGAAAAAGCTATGAGCAGGAAGTTTAAAAGAGATAAATAAGCATGTATAAAGATTTTTATTGATGTAGTGCAAGACGCGATTGGCAGAGATCGCCGCCTCCACCAGAAGCTCACTATGGCGCGTTATGCCGTGAAATGATCGGTAGAAAGTAGTGGGTTTCTGACGGGGGCGAAATAGATTCGATTGGCTATATGACGTAATATATCTCATGCCGTAGTTGATAGAAGGGCTACGTTAAAAATCTATCAACATTTTAATTGCAGATGAAAGTCTCGCATTGGCAGCGTAAGCTGTCTGGGGTTTGCCAGTACCTTATAGCCCAAACTGGCTTTCGGCCTCATCGTCTAATCGGTTAGGACACCGCCCTTTCACGGCGGCAATCGGGATTCGAGTTCCCGTGAGGTCATACTAATAAGGAGGAAAAAATGTTAGTTCAGTGTAAAATGCAAAATTGGCAGTTGAAACTCAAGCAAAGAGACTGTAGAATATCCATCATAAAGGACGATATAGAAGTAAAGTCTATTAAAACTAAGCTATTTAAAGAGCGCGGAATGTTGATGTTTCCTAATGAATTATACAAACAAATTACCAAGGACATAATATCTGCTAATATTTATGATAAATTTTTAAAAAAATTCTATAAATGGGATGAATTAGACGAGCGTTGATGCTATAATATATGGGTACACCGTGTAGCAACAGTCATGCCTAATAGGGTGACAAAAGGAGAACGCTATGACAAATGCTTTAATTACTGATTTTCTTAATCGCAGCATTGGCTGGGATAACTTATTTGAGGACTTGACCCGCAAGCCTGTGGGTAATTTCCCTCCGTATAATATCGTTAGAGAAGAAGGGGGCGCAGAAATTCAAATCGCGCTTGCTGGTTATTCTAAAGACGATGTTTCTGTTACTTTTCAAGACGGTGTTGTAACCGTTTCGTCTGATGGTGTAGATGAACAAGATAAGCAATATGCCTTCAAGGGTATCGCCAAAAGAAAGTTCATCAGCAAATTTTCTTTAGGAAAGTATCATGAGGTGCAGGATGTATCCATGAAGGATGGTATGCTTTACGTCTTTGTGACGGAAGTCGTACCCGAAGAGAAAAGATTGAAAACATTTACCATTAACTAATTAACTTTACACGGTGTACCCTTTTTATGAATAAAGATTGGGATTTTAAGTTCCTACAAATGGCTTCAGATATGAGTAAGTGGTCAAAAGATCCGTCTACTCAGGTCGGCGCGCTGATTGTTAATGATAAGAAGAAAATCGTTTCTTTGGGCTATAACGGATTTCCCAGAGGTATCAAAGATGACCACAGGCTAGATGATAGAGAAACAAAATACAAACTAATTGTCCACGCCGAGGCAAACGCCATCCTTCATGCAAAGGAAAATCTTGAGGGATGTACCATTTACACTATGCCGTTCATGCCATGTAGTAGATGTGCCGGTTTAATTATTCAGTCTGGAATCAAAAGAGTTGTGAGTGTTGACTGTCCAAATCCTAGATGGATAGAAAATTTTAGATTATCTCACGACATATTGACGGAGGCTAGATTAGACATTACACTATATCCAGAAGAAGAATTTAGCCATTGGTCTTGTCCGTTTTAGTTCATCTGCTGCAATATAATGTGTATATTGTATAGTCCTAAATGGAGTATACAAATGAAACAAAAAGAATTTAACAAGCTATTTTATACATACAGCAAGAATCAGCTCGAAGAAGATAAGGCTTGGGATACATATTTGAAATTTTATAATATTTGTAAAAATGGAGACAAGGACACAATAGACTATCTGGAAAAGATAGGGTCTATGAATAAAAAACAGATGTTAGAATGGAGAACTAGACTGGCGGAAATGGGTATGGAACTCACGCCAGACCAAGTAGAAGATTATATTTTCGTGCTTTCTTTAGCAATTTTGAGAAATTGGGGTAGCCTATAATGTTTAATCACGTTCATATTGGTCGCAGGGCTTTCCTGCAAACAAGTTTATTCGCCGCTGCTGGCACTCAGTTCGCTTTTGGCGAGCAAAAACACTACGAAAGTATTGAAGGTACAGCAAAAAGCGTTATTTTTATATACCTCCCCGGAGGTATCTCTGCTCAAGAGTCTTTTGATCCCAAGACGGTAGCCCCTCTTGAATACAGAGGATCTATGCAGGCTATCAATACCAATGTCGCTGGAATCCAAATCAACGAGAGGCTTCCTAAAACGGCTCAGGTTATGGATAAATTAACAATTATTCGCAGCATGACCCACGGCGAAGCGGCGCATGAAAGAGGCACAAACAGCGTTTTTACAGGATATAAACCGAGTCCAGCCCTTCAATATCCATCAATGGGATCTGTTGTATCCCATGAGTTTGGGGATCGCAACAATATTCCTAGTTATATCTGCTTGCCAGAAAGACCGAACGAGTTTGCCGGTACGGGCTATTTAAGTAATGCCTATGCTCCATTTGCTCTAGGTTCCGATCCCGCTTCTGACAATTTTAGGGTTAGAGATTTATCTATCAATATTACAGATGAGCATTTTTCCAGAAGAAGAAACCTTTTAGATATTGTAAATAAAAATCTAAATGATAGAACTAATGCTGACACTGTTACTGCTATGAATAAGTTTTACGAGAAGGCTTATGATTTAGTTGGCAGTCAGCACGCTAGGGACGCTTTTGATCTTGAAAAAGAAGATGCAAAAGTGCGTGATCGCTATGGTAGAAATACCGCTGGCGCAAGAATGTTAATGTCAAGAAGATTAGTTGAAGCCGGAGCTAGGTTTGTGACGATGACTTATGGTGGATGGGATATGCACCAAGACATATTTGGTGGAATAAACAATCAAATACCACCATTTGACCAAGCGTTTTCCGTTCTTATCCAAGACCTTACAGAAAGAGGATTATTAGATTCGACACTTGTTTGCGTTATTTCAGAATTTGGAAGAACGCCAAAGATCAATAAAGACGCAGGACGCGACCACTGGCCTAAAGTATTTAGCTCGGTTCTTGCTGGTGGTGGTATCAAGGGTGGAATGACTTACGGAACAACAGATGCTACTGGTGCAGAGCCAGAAGATAACCCCGTAACAATTCCCCATTGGGCAACTACAATTTATCACCAAATGGGAATCAATGCAGATAAAGAACTCATGGCTCCCGGCGACAGACCTATTGAAATCGTAGACTTTGGTGAGGTTATTCAGGATATTATTGCATGATAAACAGAAGGCATTTTATAGAACACGTTGGAGGGTTGGCCTCATTTTCAGCCGCCTCATCATTATTTGGTCAAAACATTCTTGACAATCAGGACGATCTAATTAAGAATGAAAAGGCCGCTATTCTTATATGGCTTGGTGGTGGCCCTCCGACTATTGATATGTGGGACTTGAAAACAGGCGCTACTGGCGGCGAATCAAGACCTATTAGTACGAAAGGCGGCTTTCAAATAAACGAACTCATGCCATCGCTGGCTAATCTTGGACAAGACTTCTCCTTGGTTAGAACGATGATGACAAGAGAGGCAGACCACATGCGCGGATCATACTATATGCACACGGGATTTAAACCAAATCCAAATATGGTGCATCCGTCCATTGGTTCTGTTGTTTCCTATGAGCTTTCTCAAGGACGAGATTACCTAGAAATACCGCCATTCTTTTCTGTTAATACGGGAAGTCTAGGTGGTGGATTCCTTGGAGCGTCTTGGAATCCCTTTGTTGTAAGTTCTAATGGTCAGGTCAGAAACCTTGGAGATAAGGTAGATAACCAAAGACTCATGGCACTTGCGGCCATTGAAACCGGATTCACAAAAAGAACAAACAGTGATATGGCAAAATATCATCAACAAATGATTGAAAAAACAATTTTGACCAATACCTCGCCCCAGATGAAGGCGTTAAAACCTACTGACGAACCTCAAAATGTCATTGACGCTTATGGCGATACGGCATTTGGAAGGAGCGCGCTGATGGCAAGAAGATTGATTCAGCGTGGAGTTCCTTTTGTAGAGGTCGGCTTTGGGGGTTGGGACTTGCATCAAAACACTCACGAAACCCTATCAACAAAACTTCCAGAAGTAGACAAGGTTGTTTCTAGTCTGATATTGGACTTAAAACGTCTTGACATGTGGGATAATGTTGCTATAGTTATGATGGGTGAGTTTGGTAGAACGCCAAGGATCAACCAGAACGCTGGACGAGATCACTGGGCAAAGATTTGGTCGGCATTTGTTTCAGGTGGACTGCTTAAAGGAGGTCAAGTTGTTGGTTCCTCATCGTCAGACGGAACAGAAATAGAAAGCGGAGAACCATATTCAGCAGAAGATATAATGATGACAGTGTGCCATTCATTAGGTATCGACACAGAAAAAAGCTATACTGCTAAAAATGGTCGCCCAATGAGAATAGCTAACAATGGTAAAATTATTAAGGATTTAGTATTATGAGAAATTTAATCTTGACAGTTTTGTTTTTAACATCTACAATCGCGTTGGCAGACGATAAGAAACCACAAAGACCACAAAGGCCGCAGGTAGAACACGGTGAGCGCGCGCATCACCCGCCACCACATGTTCGCGGCTCAGAGCATCATGGCGCTAAACAGTATCACAGACCGCTATATCATCAATACTACAGCAGAAATCCCGTTGGATACAGACCGCATATTCAATGGCTACCAAATGGATTCAGCTTAAATATTGGACGAACTGCGGTAAGTCCAGATCGTCGTCATGTAAGATTTGGTATTAGCGCCGGATTTTATGGTCGCGCCCCGTTTACTCCCTACTATCATAGACATCATAGATAATGAATATTATATCAAAGATAAACAAATCTTTAGCAGAAAGAATAGATAAGGTTGTTTATACAGACAATCCACAAACTTGGAAAGTTTCTAAGTCTATAACGATTGACTGGAAAAACATTTTACCAGAGCCTCCGAAAAATAATTCTGAAGAAACTAAAAAAGAATTAAGCTATCTGGCGGAAATCACCGATAATCTTAGTATATCTGATAAAAATTTGGTATCTTTGGTTGACAACGAGCCGCTTGACTTGTATAATGATATACTGAGGCGGCACGGTTTAAAGATGCCAAGAGATGAATTTAAAAAGGTTTGGGACATATCCTTGCCAATTATTATGAATCTCAAGCATCAGTTTAATAGGCCAAGACCAGAGCAACTGGCTAAGTTCTACGGTTTGACGATAAATGTTACAGAGACAAAGACTCATCAAACCCCAGCTTATCCATCTGGTCATACGGCTTATACCGCGATGGGCGCATATCTTTTGTCGGATATGTACCCAGAACATTCTGGAGAATTTTTCTCAAAGGTTGGCGATGCTGGTCATGCTCGCTGCCTACAGGGTGTTCACTACCCGTCAGATAATGAAGCGTCAATGGTTATCACTGGCGCTATCTGGCAAGATATTAGATATAAAATGTTTCCAGAGCTGAAACCATATAAAATTTAATATCAAAATTAGAGTTTTTGTGTTGATGTTTGTACGAACTCAAGCTAATATATTGAGTAAGTTTTAAGTTTCGTGTTTCTAAATTTTTTGAGGAGTGTTCAATGTTGAACAATCGTGTTTTTTTGAAGGGTAATTTGACCAGAGATCCAGAATACAAAACCATTTCTAACGATGGTGGAGAAAGTGATCTGGTTGCTTTCCGAGTCGCTGTAAATGAAACCATTGGCGGCAAAGAAGAAACCGTTTATTTTGATGTGGATGGCTGGAACAGTCATTCAAAGTATGCTCAAAGCGTGCTACTCGCTAAAGGTGATCGTGTAATCATTGACGGTCGTATTCGTCAGCGTGAGTGGACAGACAAGAATGGCTCTAATAGAACGAGCTATTCTGTTGTGCCTACAACTTTCTCTAAAGTCGTAAAGCCTACAATCACTTAATATTGAATGGAGTTAGCCCCGCCTTCGGGCGGGGTTTCTATTATGCACAAAGAAAGAATTTTACTTAGAATAGATCATATCCAAGATCAGCTTAACTCTGTGTCAGAAAAGATGTATAATCCGTCGATTACAACATCTGAATACAAAGAGCTAAATAAGAAAAAGAAGAAGCTAATCAAAGATATTGAAAAACTAAAGAAAAAGGCTCATAATGTCGAACAGTAAAAATCAAAGACAGGCTAAGAAGAAAAAGAAAAGACTAGATAGCAACAAAGCGAAGGTTCTCAAAATAAGAGAGCAGTTAAGAAAAGATGCCAAAGCTGAAAAAGAAACAAATCGAATGAAGCGTGACATCGAGAAACTTTCATTTCAAGGAACAACAGTAAGAGGAAAGATCCGTGACTAATACTGGCACATGGAACTCTGATTTTGCTTTATTTTTCTTGTTCGTGTTTTTCTCCCCTATTGTATTGTTTTTTGCTGTTGGTGTTTTACTGAAGATTTTAGAAATATCTATGATGGTTAGTGCTTCTTTTCCTAATCAATTAAATAGTATTGATCCAGAGCCAGTATTGGCGACAGTAATAGATCAACAACCAAAACCAAGAGCCGTTACACCTAAAACGGTCATCAGGCAGGAAGCCATAGAAGATTCTGAAATGCACTTAGACGCTGTGAGTGGACTGGTTGGAATTGGTTATAAGAAATCTGAAGCAAGAAGAATTGTAGCTAGAGCATGTAATAAAAAACATTACCAAAATGCAGAAGATGTTATCACTGATGTAATCTCGTCTGTGTATAAATAGTAAACAATACACCTTGAAAGGAGAAATCAATGCCTATTCCAGATAAAAAAGAAGGAGAAGATAAACAGCAATTCATCTCTCGCTGTATGTCTACTCCCGTGATGAAAAAAGAATATCCAGAAAGCAGTCAGCGTGTAGCTGTATGCCTGAGTAAAGCCTGTGAAGATATGGGAGAAATGGCAGCCGCCGACTTCGCCTATAACTATGAAACATTTGGATATACCGAAGAACTCAATGAAGATAACTTCTACGTTCCCACAGAGGCAGAGTATGAAGAAGTGGAGGGCGAAGAGACAATAGAATGGGATGTCGCTGCCGAACGACCCGGATTGTGGGAGAATATTCGCAGAAAGAAAGAGAGAGAAGGCAAGGATTATAAGCCAGCAAAACGTGGAGATAAAGACCGACCAGATCCAGAGGCTTGGAAAAAGGCTCAATCCGCAGAATATCAGGGCCGCAAGGTGAGCTTAAATAAACCATTCCGAACTCCAGATGGGCCAAAAAAGTTCGCAGTTTACACCAAAAATGGAAGCGGTAAGGTTGTTATCGTGCGCTTTGGAGATCCAAACATGGAAATCAAGAAAGACGATCCAGCGCGACGAAAGAGCTTTAGAGCGCGACATAAGTGCGACACGGCTCCCGGCCCGAAGTGGAAAGCTAGATACTGGTCTTGCAAAAAATGGTAGGAGATATACAATGATACGGGGTGCAAAAGCTGGTAAAATTTATAGGGTAGAGAATAAAGATAAGCACGGGGCGGCAAACGATCACTATAATCTAGTGATAATTGAGTGCAACGATGGCTCTATTGATGAGCTACTATTTACTAACTCCGAAGTTATGAAGGGGCTTGAAAGAACTAAAAGAAATAGAGAAGATATACCAAAATACTCTTTGTATTCAGACTGTTGTAGTTATTGGTATGGTCTAATATTTGTTTCAGCCGTATCTAGTGCTTTAGGATATTTTATAAAAGACTTAAATTTGTTTTAATTTTGCAGGGATAAAATGAAGGATTTAACTGTATTCCACCTGCCGTCAAACGGTGGGCCGGATTCTATTGTATATGATGGTACTCAGTTTTTTAATTCTCTCCATGTGAAAAAATCATTAGACGACCTTGGTGTATCTTATGATTTTATTACTTGTAGTGCTGACACAATGCCCAATAGGGTGGAGTCGAGTTTAGTTTTAATATTTGATAATTCGACTTATATTCCAAGCGATTTCATATTTAATGCTATAACTCTTAATAATTTGTATAGAGATGCGGGCATATTATTTGGCCCAAAATATACAACCAATGGAAATAAAGATGTAAGCACTAGGTATATTCAAGAATCTTATCATAAATATGATATTAATTTTGGTGACAGTGTTGTTTGCGATATAACAAAAGAGCCTCATAACTATGGCAGCCTAGTGGGGAGTGTTATATCTGGCCCTGCTTATAATAGGACGGGATACTATTGCTCAAACACTCCAAGGGGATTTTCTGTAGAGAGCGCGTCATTTTGTCTTGGTATTGCAAAGAAGTATAAGATATATCATTGTTCAAACTTAACCAAAGTAAAAAGATTTTGCGACTCTGACTTCTCTCCAGACGTTGTTTCTGAGTATTACTATAATATGGGGTATCAGGAAGGCGCTTCCATGTCTATGATGGATGATAGTTCCAAGTTAAAAGAGGTTTGGAAAAGATTTGTTGAATCCCCAGAGTTATTAGACTACAATCAACCAAGATGGCTTTTTGAAGAAAGTGTTTCTTCTGAGTATGTAGAGTTCCTAGCTTTGTTAAAATGTAAATACAGTATTGGAATATTTGAAGGAATGATGGGCAAAAAATTGATATGATTAGACTTGACCTTTCTGATGTAACCTCCTTTAGTAATCATCGCTCTGGCTGGTCTTATTGTATGTCTAAGCTACAACCATACCACTCAAGGTCTGGCATTTTGTTTGATTCTTTCTTAGAAAAAACTTTTTGCTGGAATGTATTGTCTGAATATAAAGGAGGCTCTAGCGTTCTGCCATACAAAAGACCTTGGGTCGGGGTTCTACACAATCCTCCAAATACGCCTTCATGGTTTGATGACTACAACTCTCCGCACGCGCTGCTCGATAAGCCGCTATTTAGGCAATCGCTAAATAACTGTAAGGCTATTGTTGTCTTATCAGAATATTTGAGACACTGGCTCGTAAAGAAAATTGAAGTTCCGGTTATTGCGGTAAAGCACCCAACCGAGATACCGAGAAACAAATGGAAACCAGAAAACTTCTTTTCAAAAGATAGAAAGATAGTACAAATAGGATATTGGTTGAGGAACATGGAGTCGTTTTTAAGTTTAAAGCACTCTAATAAATATTCTAAAGTCTGGCTTCCCGGAGCGTATGACTATGCGATGCAGATGTTGTCAATTCAAGAAAAGCATGACCGAGGCTTTTACGAAAATAAATATAGATGGTCTAGCGTGCAAACATTAAATCATATTCCAAACAAAGATTATGATGAGCTGCTATCCAATTCTATAGTTTTCTTAGATTTATTTGATAGCTCGGCCAATAATGCCGTTATAGAGCCTATGGCTAGAAATACGCCAATATTAATCAATAAAATTGATCCCGTTGTAGAATATCTTGGTGTTGACTATCCTTTATATTATGATAATATAGAACACGCTCACGATCTTTTGAAGAATGACGATCTCATATATCAGGCACACCTATATTTGAAGAGTATGAATAAAGAATGGATAAGTGGAACCTATTTCGCAACTAACCTACTTGCAAAATTAGAAGGAGCCTTAAATGATAATATGTCATAAAAATAAAATCGCTTACCTTGGAGTGCCTCAAACCGGATCTACATTTTTACACAGAGAACTATCTAAGTATGATGATCTTTTTGTTGATAACATTAATTTAAAACATGGCAGAGCGTCGGATGCTATAAAATTAGGAGCTAAAGGATATGAATTTATATTATTTGTTAGAAATCATATTGAATGCCATAAAAGCGATTGGGGTCTTATGAAAAGAGTGTCAAATCTTGGGATAGATCATATAAACTCTGTTTATCCAGAAGGATGGAAAACCAAGTGTCTAGATTTTTATAAAGAAAATCCAAATTCTGACAAATGGATAATGTCGAATCTAGAAAAAAAGCGTCGTGGAAGTACAATATTTGAAAATTATACAGATAACAACTGTCATACGACTTATCTTAAATATGAAAATTTTGAACAGTCCTGTAAAATATTATTTGACAAGCTTGAAAAACCGTTACCAGATCTATCTAAAAAAATCAATAGTAGCGATGGTATGGATTTGTCAATTAAAAAAGAAACTATTAAACAAATTATTTATATTTATCAAAACGAAATGGAAAAATTCAACTACATATGAACAATCAGTTTTTTATTACAAACACCTATGGTTTTAGCGGGTTTGAAAATTGGCATAGTAAATCTTTGTCTGGCATGTACAAATATTGCTCTATGCACAATATAAAATTAAATGTGATGAATGAAAATGATTTCAGGATAAAAAACTTAATATCTAAATCTAATAATTATCTATGTCCACTTTTAAGAAAAGCTGTTAGGTTTTATTCTGCCGTTGAGTCTGGCGCTGACTATTGTTTCTTTGTAGACATGGACACTCTTATCTTAGATATGAGTAAAAACATTTCTGACTATATATCTGAAGAAAATCAATATATAAATTGTTTCAATATAAGTTCGGAAGATTTAATTAAACAAAAAAATACTGGTCAGTTAAGACCATATCCGTCTATGAAATTAGAAATTCATAAACTTTTTAAATCTGAATATCCAGAAACCATATGTAGGTGCGATACAGGGTATTCTTGTTTTAGTAGACAGTTCTGCTTAAATTTTTTAGATTTTCTTTCTGATAATAATCTAGACATGACTTCATCTACTGGGATTAATAATCTAGTTGAAATTACTAAACATGGTCAGGCTTTGGAAAATACCTGTAACACTGCGTGGGTTCATGACGAGCATTTGATAGAATTATTTTTATCTACGAATGCAAACTATAAAAATTACAACATAATAGGAACATGTAACAATAGTGTAAAAATGTGTTCTTCTCATTACCATGTGAATGGTAATAGCAACAGAAGCGTGTTTCCAGAATTGCTGATAGATAACGTGGAAAAGTCTCATTATTTATACCTAATGGCAAAACAGGACTGTGTTTTACATCACTTGCTTATGAGTAAAGAGCATGTAAAAAGATATTTTTCTATGTTTGAAAAATAAGGAGAGGCTATGAAACTATATACAGGAGGGACATTTGACCTTTTTCACTATGGTCATATGTCTTTTTTAAGAAACTGTAAAAAGCTTTGCGATAATATTGTTGTTTCTTTAAACGAAGATGAATTTATATATCAATACAAAAAAGATTATCCTATAATGAACTTTAGTGAAAGATGTATGAGTATCAATGGGTTTGATCCTTCTATAAATATAATAGCAAACACGGGTGGAGAAGATAGTAAACCAGCGATAGAATTAGTTAAGCCAGACATAATCGCCATTGGGGATGACTGGAGACATAAAGATTACTATAAACAAATGAATTTTAGTCAAGATTGGCTTGACGAAAAGGGGATACTTCTGGTATACTTACCCTACACTAAAAACATAAGCTCAACAATAATAAGAAAAAGGATACTTGGTCAAAATGATTAATTTGCAAACACCAATAAATAGCTTGGGCTATGGGGTGGCTGGCTACAATATTTTGAAAGAACTCTACAATAGAGATGATTCTGTTGCGCTGTATCCTATAGGTCAGCCCGAACCTGTTGAAGATTTCGTTGCTCGGTCTATGAATAATATTACTAATCTTCGGTTAAGCAGGCCGCATGTTAAAATATGGCATCAGCACGACCTATTTCAAAGGGTCGGCAAAGGAAAGCATTTTGGATTTCCTATTTTTGAGCTAACTGAGTTTGACCAAAGAGAAAAAATAAGCCTTCATCATTGTGATGAATTGTTGGTTTGTTCTAAATGGGCATCCGAAATAGTTGATAATCAAACGGGAATTAAGGCTAGTGTTGTACCGCTTGGTGTGGACACTGAAATATTTTATCCTAATAAAGTGTCTAATCCTAATAAAACAATCTTTTTTAATTGTGGCAAATGGGAAAAGCGCAAAGGTCATGATATTCTAGCGGAATGTTTTAATAAAGCGTTTACAAAGGACGATAATGTAGAACTGTGGATGATGTGCGAAAACCCATTTCTCAAGCAAGAACAAAAAGAATACTGGGAAAAACTTTATAAAACATCGGGACTTAGTGATAAAGTCCGACTAATTCCTAGACAGCAGCATCATGAAGATGTTGCTAGGCTTATGAATATGGTTGATTGTGGAGTGTTTCCCGCGCGGGCAGAGGGCTGGAATCTTGAGTTGCTCGAAATGATGGCGTGCGGCAAGCATGTTATAACCACCAACTATTCAGCACATACGGAGTTCTGTTCTCCCGTAAACTCGCGACTCGTGAACATAGAAAATTTAGAAACAGCCTTTGATGGAGTATTCTTTGATGGTAAAAAAGGATTTTGGGCAGAATTGTCTTGCGACCAGAAAGATGTTGTGATAGAATATATGAGAGATGTACACAAGCTAAAGCAGGATGGTCTGCTTGGCGTAAACAATAGCGGCGTAGAAACTGCTAGTAAGTTTTCTTGGAATAATACTGTTGATAAACTATTGGAGGCTGTAAATGGATAAAAGATTGACAATGATTAACGCTTTGGAGTCCCACTACAAGGCACTCATGGATCGTCAGGCACTAGATATAAATAATCTATTAGATGAATCAGATTCAGGATCTCTAGACATGCTGATACACAATGTTCAGAATTATTCAAGCGTTTTGAATCAGTTTAATTTTGTGCAAAAATTAAAAGAAAAAGCTATGGAGTCAAGCCAAAAAGATGAAAGTTAAGATAAGCCTAGTGGCGATACAGTATAATAAGCAAAGAAGTTATATCAGTGATAATTATACTAAAATATTTTTTACTAATGATAATAAAATACCATCAATAATAGCGTCAACAAAAGATGAGAAAGAGACATTAAAACAACTCTTCTCAAGGTACTTCAAAGTAGACTATAAGTGGTTTGAAAAGCAGTTATTTGACTTTAGATTAATTAATAATAATGGAGAAATGACCGCTGAAAGTGTGTATATTACTTGCACGCCTGAAGTAATTGACGCTGAAAAAGACGGTAGATTTTTGACATTTTCACAAATCCACGAAAAACAGATAAAATTGGAGCCATTTTATGAACGAGCAATTACCGGGGTCGGAAAATCAACATTCAGATAATGTTGATGGAGCTTGCCTAGTAATAGAGTGTTATGCTGATGGCGAAATGGGTTTTTCTTGTGACTGGCAGGATGATGATACGGGCATAAGCTGTATGGCTACTATCTTAGTCCATCTTGGAAACAAAGATATTGGCTATAAGATATTAAGAAACCTAGAAAAAATGTCTGAAAGCGAAGACCAAATAGATCAACTGGAAAGGCTGGTTTCTTTCTATTCGGCATTAAAAAAGATAGCCGAGCAGAATAAAAGAGTTTCAGAAGACGACGTAGTAATACCTCCACTAGACGCTTCCACATTAATGTAGGGTTTTGTTATGGATTCCAAGAAAAAAATACTATGGGAAAGCTGGAACGCTAAAATGTCGCCGGAAGAAGAAAAAGAAATTCCGCAGCAGGAGCCTTCTTATGAGATGAGTGAAGAGCAGGTCTCGCCAGACTTCTTTATACCTGTTCAGTCTAGGCTGATATATACTCCAATGGGGGCATATCCAGAGGACTCCATACTAAAACCGTCTGATAGATGGGATTGCTGGATAGCACACACTAATTTTCCGATAACAGGAAGTATATCAGATGTACTAAACACACAAATCGACGGGATTGAGGCGCTAAAGATCATGGGTAAATACTCATTTTTTATAGGCGTTGCTAAACTTTTTGATATAAGAGATGTGAGAAATCAAATCAATGAGAGGATATGTTCTTATACTGAGAACGAGATATTTTCAAACGATGGAATACAAGAAACTGTGGATCTATTAAAAGGTCAGTTAAAAGATAATAAGTTTTGGTCTATATTGGTTTATCCAGAGGGTAAAATAGAATATGTTGTAGCAAATGAAGTAAACGCAGAGTACCTTGATGCTCTGAGTTCGTTAATAGATAAGAAAAATAACTTTGGTGGAATAATTTTGAGGAGTGATAATGGACAGCAAAATGAACGAGCTTTTGAATGATTCTAATGTAGTGGGAATAATGAACGCGGTTGGAGCTAGATATAGATCTATTGACCCAGATCAGCTAGACTCTATTAAACTAAATACTCTTTGGGAATGTGCTAAGAAGTACGATCCAAAAAGAGGCACTAAGTTTACTTCGTTCTTATATCAAAATCTAGTGTTCGCTTTCAAAAACGAGCTAAAAAAGAGAATCAGAGAATTTGCAACCGAAACTATTGAAGTAAATACTGTGTCTAGATCCTCTAATCTTATAGATGTTTTTGATGGCATACCAAAAGAATATGCGTCCCTGTTAGAACAAAAATATGTATATAATATGACGATGAATGAGATTGGAAAACAAAATGGATATAGTCGAGAAACAGCCAGAAGAAAAGTAGCAAAAGCGGTTAAATTTTACAAAAACAATAACAAGATTGAAATCTGAATTGTGTATATCAATCTAGGAACTGGACTTTATATCGGATTTGGAAAATTGTAGTTTATTTCATCACTTTTACATGGAGAACTTATAATGGCAGTTCCTAGTAGCAATAGCCACCTAGTCAATACTACTGGTGGATCGTTTTCGGCCCAATCTCAGGGCGGAACAATTCTTGGAAACATCACCACTGGCGATGTTATCACTAGAGCTTCGTCACTCAAAGACAACGCTTCTGATTTCGGCAAGACTCCGGGGCCAGTAGAAGCAGCAAACGGTCTTGTTGCAAATACCAAGGCTTTGAGCGGCGGAACTTTCGCATATAGTTCGGCTGGCAACTATGTCATCCGTACAATTAGCACTACTCTTTCTGGCGTGGCTGGCACGAAAATGTTGATTCCGGGATCGGATTCCAACACTCGTCGCTCGATTCATCAGTTTGAACACTCCTTTGGTGCTAAGACTTTGACCAAGTTTAGAGCTGGTCAGTACACCTTGACCGGAACCAAGGCAAACGGTTCGTCAAACCTCTCCAGACTAATCTGGTTGAACGCTGGCGGAACCGCTGCTCAGGCTCCAGTAGCATTGAACGAGAACATGCACGACATCGCGGATGGCAATGAATCGGATAGAGCAGCAGACAGCGCTGCAAATCCAAGCAGAGCTATTCCGGGCGAATTGGTTATGAAAGTTGACTTCGTTACCACGGACGTAAGTTCTGGCGGCGACTTCTTCGACTACAAGCCAATTACTGGTAAGTAATTTATTATTTTATAAATAATTATTCTGGGGTTGGCGGCAATAGTTGCCAGCCCCTTTTTCGCCAAGGTGTAAAATGAGCATTACCGATATATTAATTATGATAATTGAGGTTGTTATTATACCAGTTTGCGTTTGGCTTGCGGCTCTTATTTGGAAAAAAATAATAAAACCTGTGGCTAAAATGGTCAAGGGGCATGATTATTTAGTGTGTAGCATTAAAGAAATAAAACACGAACTAACTACCAATGGTGGATCGTCTATAAAAGATGCTATCAACAGAATAGAAAGCAGGCAAATAACAGTAGACCATAGATCAAAAGCTATATTTTACAACTTTGAGCAGCCAATTTTTGAGATAAGTAGCACAGGAGATTTTCTTTGGTCAAATGAAAAATTCAAAGAGGCAACAGACTACAAAGAATTTAAAGGACTTGACTGGGTTAATATTGTAGATGAGCCAGAAAGACATCATGTGTTACATGAGTTTGAATCTTGCTCAAAGGGTAATAGAGAAATAAAAATAAAAACTGTATCAATGGACGGTACATCTATATGTTTACACGGTTTCCCATATAGGGGAGAAAAGAAAAATCACGGTTTTTTAGTTTATTTAAAAATAGGAGAATGAAATGGGTTCAGCTAAATTCAAATTGAACTGGTCTGACATTATCGGTGTTGGCAAAAATGCGGCTCTTGTTGGTGGCGCTGCCGCGCTTACCGTTGTTGCGCAAAGTCTTGGGACTATCGACCTTGGAACATATGGTCCTCTTGTAGTTCCGATTATCGCAGTAGGTCTTGATACTGCAATTAAATGGATGAAAAATAACGCAGCAGAATAGGACTGTATCATGGATTTTAAAACGCCACGCGAGCTTTTAAACGCTTATCGTGAAGGATTTAAAGGCGCAGAGTGTGACAAAAAAGAAGTCGCAAGACTGCTTGGCGAGCTTAAAAATCCACTATTCGGAGCTGCCGCATACCAATTATGGGGAGATGGAGAAGGGAAACTCTCTCTCCCGTTTAAATCTTTATTAAAGTTCGACCCCAGTTTTGGGCCGTCAGAACGTCAAACAACTGGCGACTGCGTATCTCACGCCACTAGAAACGCTATAGACATAACAAGAAGCGTAGAGATAGACGTAAAGGGAGATATGGAGCAGTTTGTTGCCAGAGGTGCAACAGAAGCCATCTACCAAAGCAGAGGACACAAAAAACAGGGCATGATGTGTTCTACTGCTGCAAAATATGTTCATGAAAATGGTGGCATCTTATTAAGAAAAGACTACGGCATTGTCGATCTATCTAAATATGATTCAAGTCTTGGTGCTAAACATAAAATACCATTTGACATTTATACAAAAGAGGCAAGAAAACATCAAGTTAAAACCATATCTCTTATAACTACTATACAGGAGGCGCGAGATGCACTTGCTAATGGTTACGGTATTTCTGTTTGTTCTAGTTATGGATTCTCTAGTAGAAGAGATGCTAAAGGAATTGCAGCAAGATCGAAAGGCTGGAGTCACGCGATGTGTTGGATCGCTTGCGACGACACCCAAGAAAGATTTAAAGAAACATTATTCTTAGTACAGAATAGTTGGGGTAAATGGAATAGCGGCCCAAAAATCCATGAACAGCCAGATGGTAGCTTTTGGATTAGGGAAAAAGACGCAAGAGGCATGTTGGCTCAAAAGGGAGCTTGGGTATTTAGCGATGTAGATGGATTTCCAGCGAGAGAACTACCAGATTACGGAACTACAAAATTTTTATAGGATAGAAAGATGAAATATCTATCGACTTTGATTGTGCTTGTTTTATTTGTCGGATGTGCAGAAACAAAAAATAGTGAGTGGCAAAGCGATCCAGAATACAGAGCCTATATTGCAACAAGACTTGCCGATGCTATAATAGAATATAACGTCATCACAGATGAGATTGTTGAAGAAGGGTGCGATGGTTCGGGCTGGATAATACAGGGAGACGGACACAAAACAGAATGTCCCGGATGCGATGCCTGTAAATCTGCTGGCGACATGCCAGAAATAGAATGGTCAACAGATACGCTACTAGACATTCCACAAATATTAGAAGAATTTAAAATTCCGATTGAGGAAGAGCCTGAGCCTGAAGTGGTGGTCGAGCCAGAACCGATACAGGAAATAATAGTCGAAGAAAAGCCAGCGGTACAAACTAATCAAGATAGGTCAAGAGGACTATTTAGGAGACATAGGTAATGAGTATAGAAAATTTAGCAGAAAGAATATCAGAGAGCGCCCAGAAAAAAGATGGAAATTACGGTATTGACCCTATCACTATTAGTATTATAATATCTATCGTTACGAACCTAATAAAACTATGGTGGGCCTGTAAAGATAAACAAAGCATTAAAGGAGAATTGCAAAACCCGTCTTTTCTTTTTAAGGTGTTATTAAAGAGAGAGATACGAAAGCGTGCGCGAAGAGAAGATAGGACTGCACTCTATGGGGCATTTTTGGATGTTGTTCCAGCGCTAACTGAACAGGAAATTAATGAAATTATAAATAATATTGGAGAATAGGAATGAGTGAATTATTTAGTGCGTTGAGCTTCTTTCAATGGTTTATGCTTGGCATTGGGGCGTTTTTAATTGGGCCGGTTTTATTTAGTAAAGTCTTAGATAGATACGTTCACGGAAAGCCAGAGCCGCCGCCTCTTCCGGGCGATGAGAGCCTTACTGACGTTGTAGAGTGCTGGGAAAATCTTAAAAAATTATGCAAGAAGCATGGATTAACTGAGGCCGAACAAGAAGTCCATAAAGTCTTTCCTCTTTTTGCAAAATCAAAGGATGTGCTATGAGTGATAACCTTAGAATATTCTTAGCTTTAGTAGTTATTGTGGTTGGACTTTTTGGTGAAAAAGCCGCTGAATTTGTGAAAGATAACGTTGAAATTGTCGATGGGTCTGTGTATACTATCACTGAACCATCTTTGGAAAATAAAGAGCTTGTAAAACCAATTACTGAGATTGAAATCTCGCAAGAAGATGCGAAATTAATTTCTTCATTTTATTTGGAATTAGCTGATGTAATTGGCAAAGATGATACTATAATAGATTCTACAGGACAGTTTAGAAACCTAAACACTTTCGCCGGGGTGTTGCATTTTGATACATCTCTATTGGGAAAATATGACTCTCTTGGAGAAAACATAGACTTCGCTATTGTTAATGCTATTGGAAAGCAAGACGCGCCTATGGACGAAGATAAAAGAGCCGACTTGATAGAAATATTAAATGCAGTAGCTTGGAGTGTCACCCAATGATTATCAACAAAATTTTAGATGTACTTCTTGACAAATATGACATTGAAAAAGAAGATGTTGATAAAGTCAAAAAGATTTTAGATAAGGTGAGCTTTACAAAAAGAGATGGCAAAGATATAATGGTCATCAGTATAGGCGAAGGAATTGAGCTGTCTATAGTTCAGAAAAAAGAAGAAAAATAAATCAATTTTAATTTTACAATCATGAGGAATATTTAATGTCTTTGAAGTCTTTAATGGATTATACATTTGTTAGTAAGTATGCGCGTTGGATTCCTGAAAAGAAAAGGCGAGAAACTTGGA
>Ga0181555_1001311_pt1 | contig 22389 bp, 19 predicted proteins | sample 011ome_15_FD_145601 | JGI IMG/M metagenome (GOLD analysis project Ga0181555, IMG submission 145601) | Coastal salt marsh microbial communities from the Groves Creek Marsh, Skidaway Island, Georgia - 011504AT metaG (spades assembly) | ecosystem: Environmental > Aquatic > Marine > Intertidal zone...
AATTTTGGACAGCGCGCGCGACAAGGCAAAAAAAACCCATAACACAGCCCTACCAACACAGCAAAAGCAAGATTTGGATCAAATTGGCCCTGCGGCTGCAACACGATCAAAACCCCTGTAAAAGCACCTGCAACCAACGCTAAATGCAGCGGGGCAATGGGCTCTTTCAGAAAAAGAACGGCTAGGATATAGCTGATCAAAGGGCCGATGAAAAACACCGCATACACGGTGGCAATTGGAACAGTGGAAAGGGCTGTTAGAATGGACGTAATACCGCAAACCAATATGCTGGCCCGCGCAATGATACGCCAATCGAACAACAATTTATACGCGGCACGGCGCACAAAAAACGCCAATATGAGGGCGCCAACCGCAAACCCGCTCCAAGCGGCGAAAAACGGTAAAAGAGCGCTTTGGTCTGTCATCAATTTACCCGCCGTATCCCCTAAAGGGGTCAATGACATCGCAACCAACATAATCAAAATCGCCCTGGGCATTACACAGGCTTTTTTCGGATTTAAAACGCCTCAAGCGAAGAATATGTGTGGATATGAGCGATAAAATAACAAGGCGAAAATTCGCAGCCTGGCTTGCAGCTTCACTTTTGGCTTCACCAGCCGCCGCCACGGCGCCTCTGCGCAGCTTACGGCCCAAACCGCGCCCTGCTCCGCAACCTTTTGCGGCCTTGCGCAGCGCTTTGGCCACACCCAGCCTCAGCGGCAAGCGCGGCTGCGCGGTATACGATCTAGCGCAGGGCGGGTTGATCGAGAACCACCGCGGAGAGGATAGGTTTGCGCCGGCCAGCGTTACCAAAGCGATCACCGCGCTTTATGCGCTTGATAAACTGGGCAGGAATTTTCGCTTTAACACCACGCTTTCCACCACCGGGCAAGTGAAAGATGGCGTTTTAACCGGCGATCTTATCTTGCAAGGAGATGGGGATCCAACTCTGACCACTGATGCTTTGGGAAAATTGGCCAAAGCGCTGGCTAAGACGGGCTTAAAAACAATAACGGGCCGCTTTCTTTATGCCACTGGTACTTATAAAGAGATATATCAGATCGATCCCCAACAACCGGCACATGTAGGTTATAACCCAGCCCTTTCCGGCCTGAACCTGAACAACAATAGGGTATTCTTTGAATGGAAGTTAAAGAATGGGCGCTATCAAACTTGGCTTGAAGCGCGCGGCTTGAACCACCGCCCCACAGTGAGCGGTGTCAAACTGGTGATTGAAAAGCGCGGCGCGCCAGTGTTCAAATATTCTGCAAGATCTGATTATGAAGAATGGAATGTTGCCCGCAGCGCCCTTGGCAAAACTGGTGGACGTTGGTTGCCGGTTAGGCGCCCCGCTGCCCATACGGCTGAGGTCCTGCGCAGTCTGTTAAAGACACAAGGCGTCGCGCTGCCCAAAGCCGAAGCGGCCAATATGCCATCCGCTCAGACCGTACTGGCGAATTATCAAAGCGATCCCTTACCAGAAATCATCAAAGATATGATGAAATATTCTACCAATATCACCGCCGAAATGCTGGGCTTGGCCGCCACCCGCGCCAGCGGCGGCACTATTGGACAATTAGAGGCCTCGGCGCGCCACATGACGCGGTGGGCAAAAGTTAGATTAGATATGCAAAATAGCCTATTCATTGACCATTCGGGGCTCGGCGCTGCGTCCCGGGTGACACCCAATGACATGGTAGGCGCGCTGCAAAAAGCGCTGCTGATATGGCCAGAGTTTCCGCAATTGATGAAGAAAATCAAACCGCGAGATCCCCGTGGCAATATTGATCGCACATCCGCGGCGTTAATCCTGGCGAAAACCGGAACGTTGCATTATGTCAGCGCCTTGGCGGGCTATGTCACGCAAGGGGTTCCGCGGCCCTATGCATTTGCCATTTTCTGTCAAGATCTTGAGCAGCGCCAAAAATTATTGGCCTCAGCCCGAGAAACCTCGCGAAATGCGCGTTACTGGAACAGACGGGCCAAACAAGTGCAGCAAAACGTGCTGCGAAAATGGTCGCAACAGCTTTAAACTGCGCTAGGCTGTGACGTGGCGCGCGCGCGCGCCGCGCTCGATCGCGGCGGCGTGCAAACGATCGATATTCAGCTCATATCGCATCTCTTCCAAAAGCCGCAATTCAGGCTCACGAATGATGCCATCCGCCGCCGCCACATCGCAACATAAAGCATAGGCGGTTTCAAATAATCGATCCGGTAGGTTTTCGCGAATGAGGCCAAAAAGCATATCCAACCCATCTTCTTTTTCAAAAAGATTAAAAACCACCTGCGACATCAGCGTGAATCGATCCACGTCATAATCGGCAAAAATTGGCAAATGGTTCACGGCCGACTGAATTTTGACCAGCTCAGCGGTTAAAATGCGCCCATCCGAGGCCGAGATTGCCATCATCAATGTCACCAAACAATCCTGTGAGGTTAAAACTTTTGGGATATTTTCGGCCATTATCTGATCCTACAGCGACAGGTCTTTTTTAGAGAATATTGACCTATTGGTCCAGTCGCAATAGGAAGCCGCAACCTTCAGCAGAAATTTGCGACCAGACCTGCTGACAATCTCGGAGAACGAAGCAATGTCGAATATGCGTGACCTCGCCCTAAGTGCGAAAGCTTGGCCTTTTGAAGAGGCGCGCCGGCTGCTCAAACGCTATTCTGCGGCGCCACCGGAAAAAGGCTATGTGCTGTTTGAAACGGGCTATGGGCCTTCTGGCCTTCCCCATATTGGTACGTTTGGCGAAGTATCGCGCACCACAATGGTGATGCGCGCATTTCAACAAATCAGTGATATCCCAACCAAGTTAATCTGTTTTTCTGATGATTTGGACGGTATGCGCAAAGTTCCGGGCAACGTGCCAAACCCAGAGCGTTTGCACGCTCATATGCAAAAACCGCTGACCTCTGTGCCCGACCCGTTTGGCGATTATGAAAGCTTTGGCCACCATAACAATGCCATGCTGCGCCGGTTTTTAGACACGTTCGGGTTTGACTATGAATTTTACTCGGCCACAGAATTTTACCGATCAGGCCAGTTTGACAAAGTTCTATTGCGCGCGGCGGAAAAATACGACGCGATTATGGAGGTGATGCTCGCCTCGTTGCGCGAAGAGCGGCGCCAGAGCTATTCAATATTTCTACCGATACACCCGGAAACGGGCCGGGTGCTTTACGTGCCGATGAAGGCGGTTGATGCGCAAGCGGGCACGGTGACATTCGATGATGAAGACGGGCGTGAATTCACCCTTCCAGTGACCGGTGGCAATGTCAAACTTCAATGGAAACCTGATTTTGGCGCCCGCTGGGCGGCGCTGGGCGTTGACTTTGAAATGTATGGCAAAGACCACTCAACCAATACCCCTATTTATGACAAAATTTGCCGCCTTTTGGGCGCGCGCGCCCCCGAACATTTTACCTATGAGCTTTTCTTAGACGAGCAGGGGCAGAAAATTTCTAAAACCTCAGGCAACGGGGTCTCTATTGACGAATGGCTGCGCTATGCCACCACCGAAAGCCTGTCTTATTTTATGTATCTCAAACCAAAAACCGCAAAACGGATGCATTTTGACGTGATTCCGAAGGCCATGGATGAATATCAGCAACAGCTCAAAGCCTTCCACACACAAGAGCCGGCGGCGCAATTGAACAACCCCATTTTTCATATTCACGGGCAGAATGCGCCAAAGCCCGATATGGCCGTGTCTTTTAGCATGTTGCTGAATCTGGCTGCGGTTGCCAATGCCGATGAAAAAGACCAATTATGGGGCTTTATTCAGCGCTACGCTCCGGATAGCTCAGCCGCCACTCATCCCGGTCTAGATCAAGCCGCAGGGTTTGCCGTGCGCTATTATAATGATTTCGTTAAACCCACCAAAACCTACCGTGCGCCCTCTGATCTTGAGCGCACCGCGCTTCAGGATTTACGCGATCAATTGGCGGCCTATCAGGGGCCGCTTGACCCCGAACAGCTGCAAAGCATCGTATTTGCCTGTGGCCGCGAGCGTTTTGAACCGCTGCGCGCTTGGTTCAAAGCCATTTACGAGGTGCTATTGGGCGCCAGTCAAGGCCCACGGTTTGGTGGGTTTATTGCCCTTTACGGCGTTACAGAAACCGTGGCTTTGATCGATCACGCTTTAAACGGCGGATTTGTGAAAGATTGATTTTATAAATCTCTGATCTAGCTTTTGCGCAAGAGAGGAGAAATATATGCGACCAATTTCTTTTATATGCGCCCTGTTCTTTTTGGCAGCGCCAATCTTCGCCGGTGATAAGGAAGATATCCAAGCCACGATCTCTCGCCAATTAGAGGCGTTTCAGCTTGATGATTTTGCAAAAGCCTTCAGTTATGCAAGCCCGTCTATTCAATCCATTTTTGGGGGCCCTGATAATTTTGAATCGATGGTCAAACGCGGCTATCCTATGGTGTGGAAGCCGGGAAAGGTAACCTTTTTAAGCGTTGATCCGTATCACCATGGAATGGCCCAAAATATCCAAATTTTTGATCGAAACAAAAAAGCGCATTATCTGCGATATTATATGGTCAAGCTGGGCGACAGCTGGAAAATTTCCGGGGTGGAAATCTTACCAAGCTCAGATTTCAGCGTGTAACTGGCTGCCCAGCGCGCGTTGCGCGCGGCCCATCTTAACCCAAAAACCCTAACACGGCTTCACGCAACCATGTGAAAAGGGAAGAATATGGGCTTGGGCATAATCGAGGCTGCCAGATTTACGCCACCTACCTTTGCGGAAGGGCTTGAAAATTGGTCAAGCGGCGATGGGGTGGCCGGCGATCCCGGATACGATCTAAGCCCGGATGCCAGCTTGGTGCTGGGCGATAGCGATTTTGGCGCCTGCCTAGAGCTGCGCAAAACGATCGAAGTACAAAAATTGCGCAGCTTCACGCAAACTCCAATACTCAAAGAAACCTATCTCCGGGTGAGATGCAGGGTTAAAATGATCAGCGGGCATTTTCCGGCGGTGCGCATCGCGGGCTGGGCCGGGGCCGCTTCGGGCGCGCATATTGCCCAAGTCACTCAAATAGGCCCCTCGGTGGTGCCCACAGCCTATGGCCAATTGTTGGAAGTCAGCGCTATTATCGGCCCTGGCCTGCGCGACGGGGTGGATATGGTTTGGGGCGCTAGTCCCGATTATGGCCATTTCGGGCTTGACCTCACGGGTCAGAATGGCGGGGTTATCCGCATTGAAAGCTTGCAGATCGAAGATGTCAGCGCCTTATTCATGCTTCAAAGCACAAATATCTTGGATATCCGCGATTACGGCGCCATAGGCGATGGCGAAACCCCAAATTATGATGCGTTCAGCGCCGCGGATGAGGCCGCAGCGGGGCGTAGATTGTTGGTGCCAGAAGGGCAATTTTACATTGAAAAGGGCCTGACGCTGCGCTCGAAATTGCTGTTTCGCGGTACGGTTAAATTGCCCGTATCAGCGCCGTTTGTGCTGCAGAATAATTTCGACTTCACCATCTATATTGATGCGTTTGGTGAAGAAGAGCTTGCCTTTAAAAAAGCCTTTCAAGCCCTTTTAAACAGCGGCGATCATGACGCGTTGGATCTGGGAGGGCGCACAATCGGCGTGAATGCACCGATCGATCTTCAAAAAGCCGTGTCCACGCGGCAGGGATATGCGGTGCGGCGGGTTATTCGAAACGGAGAGTTCTATGCCCGGCACAATACGGCATGGGAAAACGATATCATCATCTCACGCGGCACCTACGCCCCGTCCAATCCCAAAAAACTGTACAATCTCAACAATATTGCCAATATCCAAGCCGGCTCACTGGTTGAAGGCAATGGCGTTGGCCGCGAGATCTATGTGACCTCTGTGGATATCAATACCGGCGAAGCAACGCTTTCCGAAGCGCTTTATGATGCCGAAGGAACGCAAGATTTCACCTTCACACGCTTCAAATACATGCTCGATTTCAGCGGCTTTGATCAATTGCAGAAATTCATGCTGCAAAACGTCAACCTCAAATGCAATAGTATCGCCAACGGTATCATGCTGGCGCGGGCCGGTGATACGTTTCATATCGCCGATTGCGTGATTACCAAACCCCGCTATCGCGGTCTCACCTCAACCGGTTGGGGCTGCCAAGGCATGTTGATTGACCGCTGCCATTTTATCACCGCAGAATCCTTGCTTGCAGCACAAGACCGGGTGAGCATTGCGTTGAATGCCAATGCGAATGATATCAAACTGCGCGATAACCGCGCATCCCGCTTTCGCCATTTCGCTATTTTAAGCGGTTCAAATAATATCATCAGCGGCAATCATTTTTATCAGGGCGACGAAAGATCAAACGGCATTCGGCTGGCTGGAATTGCCTTAACGCAAACCAACACGACCAGCACCATCATAGGCAATTATGTCGATAATTGTTTTATCGAATGGACCAATGAACATGACGCCAATCCTGATTACACAACCGGGTTTGGCTTTTCGGCGCTCACTATTAGCGATAATATTTTCTTATGCAGCAATGTCGCGCCATCCTTTTCCTTTTTGGTCCTTAAACCCTATGGCCAGCGCCACGGCCTGTCGGATCTGAGCGTGAATGGCAATACCTTCCGTGCCATCAATGGCGCAATTGACCGCATCGAGGCGGTCGATACCAGCCTATCTGATCTTGACCGGGAGCGATTTTTTCAAATTCAATTTCAGGGCAATAATTTCAACAATATCACCACCCAAAGCGCCAACCCTTTGCGCTTAACGCATCATCAAAACAGCGCCGCCACCCTTTGGACCATCGACACGGTGCAGCGCCTGCCGTTTCAAGCCCAGTGCCGGGATGCGGATACGCTGATCGCAAAAAGTCCCCTCCTGACAGCGTCGGGAGCGCGCCGACATGCTTTGCCTTATATCGAGCTGCAATACGGATCCGATAAAGATCAGGCCGCCATCGTTTGGCCCGAAGCGGTGAAAGGCAAAGTGGGGCTTCAACTGCGCTGTGATCGTTAACCTTGCGGCTCTGGCCATCCCGCCCGCGAACGCGTATAGCGCCCTTAGGAACACAAGACGGCAAAGGGGCATAGGATGGTTGATATAGACGCGCTAAAACAACTGATCCGCGCCGACAGCACCGCACGCGGCACCACCATCTCAAAATTGGGCTATTTTTGCGCGCCATTCCAACCCCGTACGGGGCCTTTCCGCAGCAAAGTCATCAAAATATATCAAAGCCTATCGGACCATGGCGCGCTGGATCAGCTTGCAAAAAACCATACCGATTATGTCACCATTCTGCATAAAACCGGGGTTGGGCTGCCAGAGACAGAGTTTTTATTGTTAGAGATGGATGGGCGCCGCTTTCCGGTGATTGTTCAAGAGGCGCTTGACAGCAATGCGTTGATGCGGCCGCTGATGATCAAGGCCTCACATGCACAAGCGCTGCAGATGCTGAACGCGGCCGGCCAAGTGATCGCCAGGTTTTGGAATAATTTAAGCCCGGAAGACGGGCGCGTCGGGTTTCATCCGTCAATCCGAAATTTTGCAATCATCCAGGACAAAGCGGTTTTTTTTGATACGTTCCCACCCCTTATTCACTACACGCGTGATGACATGGGCAAGCTGCTCTTACAATTTTCTGAAAACCGCCTGATGCGCGTGATGGGGCCAATTTTGCAGCGCAAAGTCACCGGCATCCAAGATGAATGGTATTCGCCGGCCGAAACATTTATCGGGCTGGTGGGAAGCGCCTGCCGCTTACGCCCTGCCGAAGCCACGGCATTTTTGGATTGGGGCCGCGCGTTTGCAGCCGATGAAATGGCACAATGGGCGCATGAAATTCATGATGGCCTCACCAAGCCACCCCGCCTGCCCGGCTATTGGACAGGGTTTCGCAAGCTGTTAGGGCTGCAGGGCGAGCCGAATATTTGATCTGCATCGCAGCTGGGGCGCAATGGAGAATTTTGGCCTTAAGCCTTTTTAGTTTGCGATAAGATCACCCCAAATGCCAGAATAGTGGCGCCAATGACCTGCGCGATTTGCAAATTCTGGCCAAAAGCCACCATCACGATCATCACGTAAAACGGCGCTGCGTTCAGATGGAAAGAGGCAATTGCGATCCCAATTTCGCCAACGCCTTTCACCCAAAGCAATTGCGAAATTCCCACACCTAAGAGCGCGTAAATACACATTGGAATGATATGCCCGGCGCTTGGCGGGGGAATATGCGCCCCTGCCCATCCAAACACCCGCCCAAGCCCCCATAAGAGCAGCGTAAAAGCCCACATTCCAAACGTGGTTACGACAGTGCGCGCAAGCGGCGAGGCTTCGGGCAGGTTGACAACACTCGCCCGGGATCCCCAGGCAAAAAACGACACGGAGACCAACCCGATCATCAGGCCCCAACCCAAATTAAAACCAGTAAGCCCTGCGCCAGTGGCAACAAACCCACCCGTCAAAACCAACACCAACCCAATAGAAAACGGAAGGGTAAGCTGCCGTTTATCTAAGATTATCTCAATAAAAACGGCAGAAATTGGCATCGCCGCAGCCGCCAAAGCGGCGGTGATCGGATCGCTTATTGCTTGCGCATAAATCAATAAGGTTGAACCAATTCCAAAGCCTGTAAAGCCAATCCAGAAGCCTCTTACCCATGGTAAATCGCGCAGCCCCTGCACACCTGACAGCGCAATAAACAATAATAGGATTAGGCCAAATGCCAGCATGTTGCGGATCGAAATCAACCCCAAAACACCCCAATCCTGCAACAGGAGGTCGGCGGCGGGAAAGGCCAGAGAAAACAGAAAAATAGAGCCTACACAAATCGCGTTTCCGTGCAAAAGTTTAGCGCGCGGTGCGGGAGTCGAAACGGAAGCCTCTATGCGCATAAATGGGATCGCTCATAAATGGATGGATATACAAGCCTGTATAAAAATTATGCTGGATTATGCGCTCGCATTACCGACATTAAAGTCGTTTTCCATCCTATAAAGCGATACAGCTTGAAACAGCGCCGGCGTTTTTTGACGCGCAAAAAACTGTGCGTTATTCCATACGTTTTTCGCGTTGAACATGGCGCATTAACGCATCTGCTTGTTGCGGCGAGAGGCCAAATTCTTTGCGCAAAGCTTCCAAGGATCGGCTTTCTACAGCATCCACCACGCCATCTTGCAGCGCTTCACGGATTTGATCTTCGAAAATCATCTTCCGACGGGCGATTTGGTTGCTAAACGCGTTGGCTAAAATACCCGTTAAAAGCGCCACAACGGATACGCCCATCAAAGCGGTAATGATCGAAATCACTTTTCCAATCCATGTCACAGGACTGACATCGCCATAGCCCACAGTGGTCAAGGTGATCAATGACCAATACATTGAATCCGGAATAGAGCCGAACTTATCGGGCTGGGCTTTGGTTTCGGCGAAATAAATCAACGAGGAGGTCAAAACGAAAGCAATCACCAAAAGGTAAAGAGCGGCAATAAATGATTTACGCTCTTCATAAATGGCGCTGAACAAATCTTCGATTGCTGTATTGTAATTTGACAATTTGAAAATACGCAGCAAACGCAAGGTTCGCAAAACGCGTAAATCCAGCCCCGGAAACAAAGCCTGTAAATAAAACGGAATGATTGAAACCATATCGATCAATCCGCTAAAACTAAAAATATAACCCAGCCGGTAACTGCCGAACAGCTTTGTGCCAGGATCAGAGCGCGCGGCGCAAGCCCAAACGCGCAGTAAATATTCCACCGAAAAAATCGCCACGCTAAACACTTCGAAAAAGTAAAATGGAGACGCATAGGTGACTGAAAAATCACTTACCGATTCCAGTGTTACGGCCATAATGTTCAAAATCACCAAAGCTGCGATCAAATAGTCGGTGATTTTACTATATAAATCGCCCGAACGCCCCGGTTCTAAGACTTCAAGCGCCCGCTGTTGAATGCGGCTATAGGTCATTGCATTTGCTCACAATACGGCATCATTTTTTCCTAGGCGGTTTCTTTAAACTTCGCCCTTGATACCCTTGATCTGACTGCTGGTGCAAGATTTTTGCCCCAGTAAGCATAGATCTGTTCACGCCCAGATATTTTTTTGAGCTCAAGAGCCGTTCAGTAAACCGCAATACCACCTTATCTAACCACGGCTGGCCAGCTGATATTCGCTCAGGAAGATAACCGGCGTCACGGCGGCCTGTTGCAGCGCAAAAATGGTTCAAATTTTTAGATAGAAACCCGGTAACTTTTCGCCAAGCAGCTTGACCTATAGCGGCGTTGCATCATCTCAACCATATGGGAATAAAGGAATATAAAATGAATACCAAGAGTTCACACGCAGCCGATCAAAACGCCATTTATGAGGCGGCGATACGCTCAATTGAGGCTTCTCAAAATCGGCGTTTGGCAAATGGCTATGCCGTGGTAGGCGGGGCAATTGCCTATGGGCAGGGTGCATTGGGGCACGGCACTTTCGGAAAGATCTCGCGTCTGGCCAAGGTATTTTGCATCTGCTTTGCTTTCATGCTCCCGAATATCTTATTCATAAAATATGTCTTATAAACAGGTATCGCATTTAAAAACGGGCTTTTGGGCCCGTTTTCTTTTAGCTGTAATCTTTATAATTGATCTCTTTATGATCCTCGCCAATACGATCTCTGCGCACCAAAAGCCGGTTCAAAGCGTTCAAATAGGCTCTGGCACTGGCAACCACGGTATCGGTATCGGCGGATTCTCCAGTGGAAATATTGCCATCTTCTTCCATGCGCACGCTCACAGTGGCTTGCGCATCGGTGCCTTCGGTCACCGCGTGTACCTGATATAATTGGAGACGCGCCGTATGCGGGTACAGCGCTTTGACGGCATTGAAAGTTGCATCAACCGGCCCATCCCCGGTTGCGGTGGTCGAAACATCTTGACCATCAATTGACAGCGTCATCACCGCTTCTTGCGGGCGATCCGTTCCGCAGGTCACGCGCAAAGATTTCAGTACCAAGCGGTCATTTTCGGCATCTTCACCCACCCGCATCAACGCGATGAGATCATCATCATAAACTTCTTTTTTCCGATCAGCGAGTTCCTTGAAGCGCACAAACACGTCTTTCAACTGGTTATCGCCCAGCTTATATCCAAGCTCCTCTAATTTTGAGCGCAACGCCGCGCGGCCAGAATGCTTCCCCATCACCAAATTTGTCGCCGCAAGCCCAACATCTTCAGGGCGCATAATTTCGAACGTTTCGGCATTTTTCAGCATTCCGTCCTGATGAATGCCGCTTTCATGGGCAAAGGCATTCTTGCCCACAATGGCTTTGTTGAACTGTACGGGAAACCCAGAAACAGTGGCCACGCGGCGCGAAATATTCATCAATTTCGTACTGTCGATATTGGTGAAATAGGGCATGATATCGCGGCGGACTTTTAACGCCATCACCACTTCTTCCAGCGCCGTATTACCGGCCCGCTCACCCAAACCGTTGATCGTACATTCGATTTGGCGCGCACCGCCCGCCACCGCGGCCAAGGCATTGGCGGTCGCCATCCCCAGATCATTATGACAATGGGTCGCAAATACCACCTGCTCTGCGCCGGGCACGCGCGCCAATAGCATTTGAATCAACTCGGCAGATTCCACGGGCGCCGTATACCCAACCGTATCGGGAATGTTGATCGTTGTAGCGCCCGCCTTAATCGCAATTTCGACCACGCGGCAAAGATAATCCGGTTCGGTGCGCGTTGCATCCATGGGCGACCATTGAATATTATCGCATAGGTTGCGCGCATGCGTCACCGTTTCATGGATCCGATCCGCCATTTGGTCCATATCCAATTGCGGGATCGCCCGATGCAACGGAGAAGTTCCTATAAACGTGTGGATCCGCGGCTTTTCTGCATTTTTTACCGCGTCCCAGCAGCGATCAATATCGCCAATATTGGCACGGGCCAGCCCGCAGATCACCGAATGAGTGCTGCGGCGTGCAATTTCGCTGACCGCGCGAAAATCACCTTCAGATGCGATTGGAAATCCCGCTTCGATGATATCGACCCCCATCTCATCAAGCAGTTCAGCGATTTCTAACTTTTCATCATGGGTCATTGTTGCGCCCGGGCTTTGTTCGCCATCGCGCAGGGTCGTATCGAAAATAACAACGCGGTCTTTAGGGGAAATATCTGTCATATCTGAGTCTCTTTATTGTCTACTAAGCTCGGGGTGCGATATGAATTGCCTCCTCTGAGCGGACGCACCAAATACCGGCACGCTCAGAGGCAGCTTAGTAGATTTAGACCAAGCAGCCCTTTTAACCGCGCGTTGCGTAAATTGATATTTTGGCCCAAAACGTTCATGTCCCAAATATACAAATTAAATCTTAAATGAAAAGGAACAAAATCAAACCGTAGGTTTCCAGATGCAAGCTATAAACTTTAGCTCAATTTACGCATTGCAAGCGCAAGCCGCGCAGAACACAAAACCATCCTCACAAAAGCCCGCTTTTCCCGCCAGCTCTTCTTTCAAACCCTCCGGCAAACCGATTGCCGCGCTATGCCGCGCAGGCGCTGGGGGCTTGCGCAAAACCATTCGCGTCATGTCTTTCCCCAGCGCCGTTTAAAACCTCCTCAAACGTCCAGAGCAGTTTTCAACACGAGAACCGGGTTTTAGCATTTGAAAGCTTTTGAAACGTGTTTTGGGCCCTAGACCAAGACATTATCAGCATAAACGCAGCAATTTTCAGCTGGTAGCATCAGCTCAACATGCTCTGCGGGCACTTCGATATCGCGCTCAAGCTTGACCTTAATCACAAACTCATCAAAGGCCGCAGTTACCAATTTATGATTGCCCAAATCTTCCACCCGCTGCACCTGCGCGGTGATCGTATTCGGCCCCTTTGCCTGAGCGATCTGGATATATTCGGATCGAATGCCCAATTTCAAATCCGCAGAGCCGGTTTTTGAAAGGTCCGTTTGGGTTGCAATCGTTGCGCCGCCAAAGGCAACTGATCTACTGCCATCGGCTTTACAAGCAAAAAAGTTCATCGCCGGCGCGCCGATAAAATAACCCACAAAGGTTGTTTTGGGGCGCTCAAACAACTCAGCAGGCGATCCCACTTGCACGATGCTGCCGGCATCCATCACGATGATGTTTTCGGCAAATGTCATGGCTTCATTTTGATCATGCGTCACATAGATCAACGTCGAGCGGTATTTCTGATTGATCTCTTTAAGCTGCCGGCGCAGGCGGAATTTCAGATCCGGATCAATCACCGTGAGCGGTTCATCCATCAACACCGCCGCAACATCATCGCGCACAAGCCCGCGCCCCAAAGAGATCAGCTGCTTTTGATCTGCGGTTAATCGGCTAGCCGATTTTTTCAGCAAACCCTGCAGGCTTAACGCTTCAGCCACTTCCTGTACTTTGGCATCAATCGCAGGTTTTTCATAATTCCGGCACACCAAAGGAAAGGCCAAGTTTTGTTCAACCGTCATCGTGCCGTAAATCACCGGAAACTGAAACACTTGCGCAATATTACGCTCAGACGTGGACAGCGTGGTCACATCCACACCATCAAAAAGCAATTTCCCCTCGGAGGGTTGCACGATACCCGACATGATGTTCAGCATGGTGGTTTTACCACAGCCTGAGGGCCCTAAAATTGCATAACGGCCACCATCAACCCAGGTCATATTAAACGGGTTCAATGCATAGGTCTTATCCGCCGCTTGCGGGTTATATGAATGCGCAATATTTTGCAGTTCAATTTTCGCCATTACTTCAGTCCGCCATAGGGTGAGGATTTTAATCTTCCATCCGTTGCAAATGCATAAAGATGCGCTGTGTCAAATTGTGCTGTCACGGTCTCGCCTATGTTAAAATTCTGAACCGAATCCAACAGGCCCACCACCTGCACATGCTCATGTTTAAGGTGCAGGAAGGTTTCAGAGCCACTGATCTCGGACAGTTCAACGGTGAAGGGAAAGCCCCCCTCCGCCAAGCTGATCGCTGCGGCCCTCAGACCGAACACATAGGCGCCATGCGGCAGCGCCTGACAATGCTGAGGCAGGTCAAATTGAATTTCCGCGTTTAAGATGATCTTGCCATCGGCCACGGTGCCTTCAAACAGGTTCATCGCCGGATCATTGGTGATTTGCGAGACTTTGGTCGAGCTGGGGTTCTCATAAACTTCTTTTGCGCTGGCCTGCTGCAGGATGCGCCCTTCATCCATGACCAATATCTGCCCGCCCAGTTGCATCGCCTCGACCGGATCCGTTGAAGAATAAATCAAAATAGAATTTTCAGAGGCTTTCGCGCTAAAAATATTTTTGAACTCTTCGCGCAATTGTTCGCGTAATTTATAATCCAAATTCACCAAAGGCTCATCCAGAAGCACAATATTGGCCTCTTTCACCAAAGAGCGCGCCAGCGCCACCCGCTGTTGCTGGCCGCCCGACAAGGCTTGGATTTTGCGGTTTTCAAACCCGTCTAACCCCACTTGCGCAAGCGCTTTCATTACCCGATCGTTCAGCTCACCCGCCGGCATGCGGCGCTGCTTCAAAGGGAAGGCGACATTTTCATACACGCTCAGATGCGGGTAATTGATGAATTGCTGATACACCATTGCCACTTCGCGCTTCCACACCGGAATGCGGCCAAAATCCCGTCCATCCAGAGTTAAACTGCCGCTTTCAGGCGCGATTAATCCCGCAATGGTTTTGAGCAAGGTGGTTTTGCCAGCCAAAGTTCGACCGATAATCGTGTAGATTTCACCCTTTGACATTTCAAAACAAACGTCATTCAAATGATATTCCGCATCCGGCTTCAGACGCAGGTTTGAGGCAATGAGTGACATTTATTTCAATGCTCCTGATAGGTTACCTTTTGACAAAAACCGCTCAACGATAAAGGCGACCAAGATCAGCGGCGCAACGCTGACCAAAGCGGCCGCAGACAGGCTCCACCAAGGCGTAATCGATGAATTCAGCGCCACGATCGCAACGGGTAGAAGCTGCACTTCTGTAAATGTCAAAATGAAGGAAAAGAAGAAATCAGTCCAACCGAAGATCATGCAAAACATGCCCGCCACGATGATTCCGGGGATCGAGTTTGGCAGCACCACTTTGTAAAACGCCTGATACGGGTTGCAACCATCAATCAATGCGGTTTCATCGATCTCGCGCGGTACTTTGTTAAAAAAATCAACCATGATCCACACCGCGATCGGCATCAGCAGCACGATATAAACCAAAATAAGGCCCAGCAACGTATCCAGCAACGAGAACTTGCCCAACATAATAAAGAACGGAATCGCCAGAACAACGGGGGGCATAATACGCTGCGAGATAAAGAAGAAGGTGATATCACCGTTGCGGATAGGGCCCGCCTTGAAGGTAAAGCGTGACAACGCATAGGCCGCCAATGTGCCCAAAATAATGCTGATCAAGCTGCCCGCGCAGGTCACGAACACGCTGTTAAAAAACGGCTCAACGATATCTACGCCGCCCTGTGCCGGTGATTTCCAAAGCGCCCGCCAGCCTTCCAATGTGGGCTCAAAATCCACCCAAGGGATATAGGTGGCCCCATTGGTGACCGATTGGAAATCTTTAAATGAGGTCGAAATGGCCCAAAGGAACGGCGCAATTACAAAGACGGACCACAGGGTAACCGCAAGATATTTAAGAGTGGTGTAAAAATAGCCCATAATTAATTACCCCGCACCATCAGTTTGACCAAAATCTTTGCAATGATCGTAAAGCTGATGATCATGATGATCAGATAGGTCAAAGACAGCGCTGCAGAATAACCAAATTGGAATTCACGCAAGCCTTTGATGAAGATGTAAAAACTGGAGGTCTCGGTGGCTGTGCCCGGCCCGCCCGAGGTTAAAACATATACCGTATCCATAATTTTTGAGGCTTCAATCAGCCGGATGATAATCGCTCCGATTGAAATTGGCGCCATCAACGGAAAGGTCACGTAAACGAAGGTTCGAATGGGCCCTGCGCCATCAATTGAGGCAGCCAAAAACGGCTCTTTCGGCAAGGAAAGCAAGCCCGCAAGCAACAGCAAGAACATAAACGGCGTCCATTGCCAAACCTCGACCAGAATAACGGTAAATTTTGATAGAACTTCACTGCTCAGCCAGAGCGGTGTCATTTCAAAATGGCTTAATATATCATTCACAGGCCCCAAGGATTCATGGAAGAAGGTCCGCCAGATCACCGTCATGATCACCGGGGTTGTCATCATCGGGATCAGAAACAGAACCCGGAAAAATCTTTGAAAGACAATGTCTTTCCAAACCATGAGGGCCAATGCAAACCCGATCACATATTGCAAGAAGACGGTGGTTAGCGACAGCAAGCTCAAGCGGCCAAATGCTTCCCAGAACCGCGCATCATCCGTGAACAGGCGCACGTAATTTTCCAAGCCGATAAAATCAAGCGCCGGGTAAAAACTGTCCCAGCTTGAAAGGCTTAAGCGTACTGTAAACCCAATTGGAAATATCAAAATGCCCAAAAGGACCAAAAGCCCGGGAAGCAAAAACATATATTTATGTTTGAAGTTCATTGATTATCGCCCTGTTTTATAAGAAGCGCCCCAGTAAAGGGACGCTCCAATTCTCTTAAGTAGTGTTAAAGCTTACTCTGCGTCTTCCAGTGCAACACCAATAGCATAAGCTTCGCGAATTGTATCGGCTCCGATACGTTTCACAATTTTCTTCCACTCAGCGGCCACTTCATCCAAGGCTTCTTGCGGTGACAACTGACCCGCCAAAGCTTTCGATGTGCCGGTTGCGACGGCGCTGTTGAATTGGAAAACACCCGGCACCCGCAATGGGAACACACGGTTTGTGCTGCCTTCTTCCATTTCCATCAGCGTATCCGCATATTGCTGCGCAATTTCAGGATCCCAACCTTGGCGCTCAACATAAATCTCAGGCACAAAGTCAGATTTCTTGAACGGGTTCACACCGAAGCGACCAATCGCAATATCGGCTTGGTGATTGGCGTCATTGGCAAAGAAGCATAGATAGTCAAAAGCCATCTCGTGGTTTTTGCTTTTCTTGGCAACCGCAGCTGTCCAACCCCAAACGATATAAGGTGCTTGGTTATACGTATCTTCCCAAGCCGCACTGTCGCGGTTCCACACCCGGTTTGATCCCGGCAATGGCGCTGCGCCAACTTTGTTCTTGATCGGGCTGTCATCTTGCATCGCTGCCACAAACGCATCATCCCATGAGAAGCTGAACAATGTCTGCCCACCGCCGAATGAGTTGATTTCATCGCCAAGGCCAAAGTTAATGCCACCTGGTGGCACATATTTGGTTGCTTCAACCCAATCTGTCAGTGCTTCTACAAAGCCCGGTCCATTGACCAATGGTTCCATGGTTTCCAGATCGAAGAAGAAGCCGCCTTTAACCCGCGGGTTCTTTGAATAGGCCACCGACCGGCTGAAAAACGCTGCGAACATCAGATCGTCTTTCTTCATAACTTCGGCTGAACCATATTCCAGCTCGCCGTCATTATCCCAATCCCAACCATTGAAGAATGCAGCCATTTCGCCATATTCTTTCCAGGTTTGCGGAACCCGCAATTCCTTGCCCGTTTCCGCTTTATACTTTGCCTGATATTCAGGGTTATCAATCACGTCTTTGCGGTATTTCAGATAATGACGATCCCCATCGATTGGAAATTGGATCATTTCACCGCCCCAAGAGTTCACATCAATATGACTCTGCGTAACGTCTTGCATTTGTGCCATATTCACATATTTCGCGGGCACGGGCTGCAAATATTGCTTCCAGTCGCGGATAAAGTTGGAAAAACCAAACACGATATCATAAGGCGCCTGACCCGCTTGAAACGGAACCATCGCTTTTGAATAAAGATCACCTGCAGGCGTGTGAATGACGTTCACCTCAGCGCCTGTCAACGCGCTGAACTGCTCCGCGTGAAGCGCAGTCGGCTCGCCCATAACAGGCACAGCATGGGTGTTGATTGTCAGCTTTTGACCGCTGTAATCTTTTTGCGACATTGCCTCATAAGAGCATTCGCCCGCGATATCACCCGTGTTTTTGATATGCGGAAACTGATCGCTCCACTTATCCGCTTGCGCCGTACCAGCCAGCAGGGCTGCGCCCGCCGCCAATAGGCTTATGCTCACTTTTGTCTTCATTTTACTTCCTCCCAGTAGGTTTCGTATTTAATTAAGGTACAAGGACTCCCCGCCCTTTTACCTTGCCGTTATTCAAATCTTGCAAAGCCAGATTTGCATCTTCCAAGCTGTATTCCTGCGTTGCCAAATGAACCTGGCCTTTATCCGCCAAAGACATCAATTCGGTCAGCTCAGCCCATGTTCCAACCAAGTTACCAATGATGTTTTTCTCAGTCGTGATCATCTCAAACGCGCTGACATTGATATCTTCGCCATATCCAACAACGTAATAGCTGCCCATCGCCCGCGTCATCGCAAGGCCCTTGGCTGTTGTGCCGCGCTCGGCCACGAAATCCAAGACGGCTTCGGCGCCCAAGCCTTTGGTCAGCTCCAATACTTTCTCAACTTCATTGCCATCCGCTTTAACAAGCGCATCCGCTCCGCAGCTTTCCGCAAGCTTCAACGCCATATCCGAAGGGTCAACGACGATAATATCTGCTGCGCACATGGCCCGCAAAACCTGAATACCAATATGGCCCAAGCCACCAGATCCGATCACAACGCATTTCTCACCCGGCAACAGGTGACGCGATGCTTTCTTTGCTGCGCGATAAGCCGTAAGGCCCGCATCTGCGTAGGCTGCCACTTCCTTGGGAACCAAAGTATGCGGCAGCTTCACGATGTTGCGCACGGAGGTTTTCAACGCCTCTGCATAGCCCCCATTGCAATCAACACCAGGGAAAGATCCATTCTCTCCATGCATGTCATGACCGCGGCGGCAGGCCAGACAGGTACCACCGGTGATTTTAGGGTGCACGATGACGGGGTCGCCTTTTTTGAGGCCCTCGACCTCCTTGCCCACATCTTCGACCCAGCCAGCATTCTCATGGCCCATGATCAGTGGCAGTAATTTGCGGTCAGCATCGGTTGCCTCGCGCCAAACGCCCTCGATAATGTGAAGATCTGTTCTGCAGACCCCTGCGCCGCCGATGCGCACGATGACATCACTGGCTTTTTCGATTTTCGGATCGGGAACATTTTCCAGATCCACCCAAGACGATGCTGTTAGATCATCGTCGTATTGCTTAAGCACCTGCGCTTTCATAATATGCCTTTCCTTCCCAGACGTTCCGCCAAATATTGCTTGGTTTTTCAGCTAAACAATCCATATAATTGTTCAAATATGTGCAGACCCGCCTAATTTGTGTTCAGTTTGTGAACAGATGGCCAGTTTGAGGCATCCGTTATTTGGCGCTATTACAAATGCAGAAGGGAGGTGGATATGAGCCAATTGGGCAATGGTTTTAAAGATGAGACCCTAACGCAAACCGCGCTTGGCACAGAGATTAAGATCTCTCAAGCCTCGCTTGCGGCCAGTTGGCGGCGCAGTTCTTCCTTTGGATTAGACCCAAACGGAAAGCCCGTTGATGCAGTGAAATCCGAAACTGAGTTTTTAGAAATCACACAAAAAAACGAATATATAAAACAATTTGTCGCGCCGGAATTGGAACTTTTATACAATCAAATCGCAGGGACCAATTTCATGGTTGCCTATGCCGATAGCAGCGGGGTGGTTTTAGACGCGCTGCTGGATGAAGAGTTCAAAACCAGCGATGCTGGCCGCGCGGTCATCCCCGGTTCAATTTGGACAGAAAATTACCGCGGCACGAATGCATTGGGGCTGTGCCTGCATACGGGCACCTCGCAAATCGTTGCAGGCCGCGACCATTTTTTTCGAAAATTAGGCGACCTCTCTTGCTTTGCGGCGCCGATATATGGCCAGAACAATGAAATTGTGGGCATGATAGACGCAACATCAGATGCTTCATCGCGCCAACAGCATACGCTGGCTTTGGTAAAGTTGGCCTGTAAGAATGTAGAAAACAGATTATTTATTGATGAGTTCCGCAACTCATCGATCATCAGCTTTCACGCGCGCCATGAATATCTTTCTACCACCAGCGCCGCTTTGCTAGCTGTGGATGAACATGGCTTTATCGATGGTGCAAATATAAATGCAAAAATTATGCTCAATGGGCTTAACCTGTCGCATAAGCGCCATTTTGGCGATATTTTCGCGATCCCTTATTCGAGCATTGCCAATCGGTTAAATTCGAATGAAATCATCCGCATCCACGATGCGATGGGATCGGCCGTTTTCATGGCGATGAAAGAGCCCACTACCAAACGAATTATTGAAATAAATCCAAAAGGCACGTCGCTCTTAGCGGCCTCAAAGGCCGCGATATTGGATCAACGCGGCCGGGCATTCCCGCCGGGTGAAAAACCGCAAACGCGCTGTTATATCGCCGAAGATTCGGGCTTAAAGCGCCATTTATCGCGTGCAGAGCGAGCGCTGTCTCATGATTTACCAATCTTCATCGAAGGGCCCAGAGGCTCTGGGAAAAGAGCCACAGCGCAAGAATTGCATGACATCTATCTGCCAAAGCGACCTTTTGTCGAAATAAAATGTAATTTATTAACCTCTGAGAACCACGAAGAGCTGTTATTTGGGCCCGAAGGCAAGCTGGCTTATTTTCAGCCAAACGGTTCAACTTTGGCGCAAAATAAGCTGCGCAAAGCCCAAGGCGGCAGCCTGTTTATCAGTGGTATTGAAAATTTGCCGCTGCCCGTACAAAAAACCTTTGTTCAAATCTTTGAGGCGCGCCAAGAATGTGAATTGGGCGATTATGAGCATAAAATTGCAGCGGTGTTTGTCTCGAGCCGGTTATCCCTGCATGACTTGCGCACAGAGCATGATATGGACCCCGAGTTTCTAGACAGTATTTTCGGAACGCAGATATTGTTGCCCAGTCTAGCGCAAAGAATGGATTTTAGAAAGCTGGCGGCAGAGCTTTTAAAAGAGATCTCGCCCGAGCATATATTGTCAAAACCGGCTCTCGACCTTTTGCAAACCCGGGAATGGCCCGGCCATATACGCCAGCTGAAAAAAATGCTGCAGGTGCTGGTTGCCAATTCCGCCACGACGATCATTCGCCCCGAGGCCATCGAAGGGGAGCAAAATATGTCGGGCGGTGAAATTATCCCTTGCGCCCCCTGCGCGCAATCGCCAATGCGCAAGGAAAGCTGCGTTTTGATCCAGAAAACCTGGATGGATTCAGGCGGTAATATCAGCCTTGTGGCGCGCAGATTGGGTGTATCGCGTACAACGATTTATAAACATATCAAAGGGCTTTAGGCGATTTAGCGGTTTTAAGCAACAAGCTCCCATTGGACACCAGCAAAGCTCCAATCACAACAGTGCCACCCGCAAGCGCCCAAAAGCCCGGATTTTCCGAAATCACCGCCCAGACCAGCAGCGGGGCTAGGACAGATTCGAGTAAGATCAAGAGCGAGACTTCCGGAGCACTGATATAGCGGGGGCCAAGCGTCAGGAAGCATGTGCCCAACGCGATAAAAACACCGTGCAAAATATAAAGCATAATATTCGCTTCAATCTCAAGCCCCGAGCCAAGCGTGGGAAACAATACGAGCGCAGACCCCAAATAAGCGATTGGAATCGCAGGAATCATTGAAACATGTTTCAATCGGCGCAGCATTGTAAGCGCCCCGGCATAGGCAGCAGATACATAGACGGCCCAAAGATCCCCCGTCCAATTTGCCAATTCATTTTCGCCCGAGCCATAAGCGATGATCGCCAAACCAACCCCAACAAAAACGATCGTCAAACCAGTGCGCCTTGAAATATGTTCGCCTAAGAATATGCTGCTGAAAATCGCCGAAAACACCGGCATAGAGGCAAAGATAAACACAACATTCGCAACGCTGGTTTGACTTACCGCCATTACAAAAGCCGGAGATGTCGAACCGATCAAAAAGCAATAAGCCCAGCCAAGCTTTCCCATCAACAAGATATTGCGAAAACTGGGTGCGCCCTTAAATACAAGCAAACCGGCCGAGATAACGAGACCGGAGATTAAGCTTCTCCAAAACGCTGTTACCAGTGGCTCGGCTGTGATCAACCGTACAAAAAGCGAATCCGGTACAACGCATAAAACGCCCAGAAACGTGTAGAATAAACCTTTATGAGTATCCGTCATGGCGAAACGCTGCTGCCTTTTCATATGCCGCGTTACTATCACGGCCTTTGCTTGATTAGACCAGTCTTTCTTAATTCTCCAAGAGTGAACTGCGCAGATACAATAAAATATCCACTCTAAGACTTTTGGTCAGGCTAACAAAAAACGCATCCAATATTTTTGAAACAACAACCGCACCCAAGCCTGCGTCGTTTTTCGACGGCCA
>Ga0181555_1001325_pt1 | contig 22217 bp, 26 predicted proteins | sample 011ome_15_FD_145601 | JGI IMG/M metagenome (GOLD analysis project Ga0181555, IMG submission 145601) | Coastal salt marsh microbial communities from the Groves Creek Marsh, Skidaway Island, Georgia - 011504AT metaG (spades assembly) | ecosystem: Environmental > Aquatic > Marine > Intertidal zone...
GTAGGCCTCCAATTCGTTTTGGTCCAATATTTGTTCCAAACGATCCAACGCGGTTTGGTCAATTTCATTGATTGATCTTATGAATTGGTTGACGCGGTTTTCGCGCCCCAAAAGAATGTCACTGGAATAAAGTTTACGCAAATCCTCTAGATGCGCACATCCCGCATGCGTTAGCACATCCTCAAAGTATAGTGTTTGGACGCTATGACCCTCGTTGTTTAATTGGTCTTGTATCACCCGACCAAGGGATTGAACGCCCCAGCCAACTTTGTTGGCCAGCAAAATAATCTGCATTGAACACACCCGTACAAGAAATTTGATCGCACAGAGCGAAGCCGATCTACATCATAACATCTTTCGGGCGATAGATGCTGATTAGGTAAATTTTTGTGTCAAATTGATTACTTTGACGGCTCAGCGCCTATAGGCATCAAGTGCGATGCGCAGCGCCGGGCGTGTTTGTGCGTAAGCCTCTGGCGCGTGCCCCTCCAAGGCCGCATCCCACGCGTCGCGCAATGCGCTCACGCCCGCTGCAGGTCCCATCGGGTGGCCCATAATTCCACCACCCGCCGCATAAATCAAATCCGCATGGCCCAGGTTTTCATAGGTTTGCGCCACTTGGGTCACAGATTGTCCAGACGAAAAAACAGGCATCACTGCAAATGATTTTTCGTCAAACATCGGGTCTGTCATGGATTTTGCCGAACGAATGACGCTTTCATCTGTTTCAGAAAATTTATTTTGTAATCCGTTCACATGCATATGATCGACGCCCGCAAGGCGCCAAAACTTTGACCAGGCGACGTAATCAAATCCGAGTTCGGGACAGCGCGACAGATACCCCCAGCCATTGCGATGAGCGTGAATAGGCAGTTGCGAATGTTCTGATAATCCCAACATGCCGGCCCAGCCAATAGAATTCACGCTGGCCATGACACATGTCCCCCCAAGGTGATGCACCAGATCATGACGCCGCCGCATTTGGTCATGTGTTCCTGTGATGTTAAACGCATACATGACCTTTTTTCCGGTTTTCTCCGCGTGATCGTTGATTACGCGCATCACGGCGTGGGCACGATCTTCGAACGGGCAGGCGGGACCATTGGCCTGTAACTCATCATCTTTGATAAAATCGATATTGGCTTGCGTTAAGGTGTGTACCATATCTGCGGTTTCTTGCGCGTTTAGACCGACCGAGGGCTTTATGATCGTTCCAATCACCGCGCCCCGTGTCACACCCGCCAAGGCGCGCGTGCCTGCGATGCCGAATTTTGGCCCGTCATAGGCCGCACAAAAGGGCGCGGGCAGCATGATGTCCAGCAGCCGAAGCCCAGTAAATTGATGCAGTTCAAACAGATTGCCTGCAACTGTCGCCATCAGGTTTAATAGATCTGCGCCAATATTATCAAAAGGCCAGCTTAACGTGACATGTGCCTGTGTGACGGGCAGGGTGGGATCGATCCGTGCCCCAGGCAAGGACGGACGTTGTTTTTTGCCTAAGAGAGTGATGTTTTCCACACGTGCGGCAGAACGTTCTTTCAAGGCCTCGGTTTCACCCGGAACTTTTAGAAACGTCCCAGACGATTGTTCCCCCGCCATCGCCAAGGCGGCGCTTTCGGGATCAAACGGCGTTTCAATGAAATAGGTGGCGCGGATACGATGGGGTGCCATTGAGCGTCCTTTTGTAAGGCTTCTGCAAACTGTAATACTCATCATACCTGTTGACAAGCTGGGGAATTCTGCCAACGTTTCACAAGATCTAGACAGGGGCCAAAGGTGAAGGTTGCAGTTATCGGGTGCGGTTTTTTCGCACAAAATCAATTGCACGCGTGGCGTGATATCAAAGGCGTTGAACTTGTTGCGGTTTGTGATCTGGATCCCGCGCGCTTGGCCGAGACCGCAAAAACCTTTGGTGTAGCCCGTAGTTTTACAAACGCTGCTGATCTATTTGCAGCAGGAGGTTTTGATGTGGTCGATATCGCCACGACGGTTGGATCGCATCGCGCATTGGTCCAAATGGCGGCACAAGCGGGCGTACATGTGATTTGTCAAAAGCCATTTGCCGAAAACCTTGCGGATGCACGGGCCATGGTCGCGTCGGTAAAAGCAGCGGGCAAAATATTGATGGTACATGAAAATTTCCGCTGGCAATCCCCCATTCGTGCAACGATCAAAGCATTAAGGGATGGCGTGATCGGGGATCCATTTTTTGGACGTGTTAGTTTTCGCTCAGGCTATGATGTCTTTTCAGGACAGCCTTACCTAGCCCAAGGTGAACGCTTTATCATCGAAGATTTGGGCATACATGCCTTGGATATTTCCCGCGCGTTGTTTGGGGATGCGATGCATCTAAGTGCTACAACAAAACGGGTGAATCCCAATATCCGTGGCGAAGATGTGGCCACCATTTTGATGAAACACCAAAATGGCACAACATCTGTGGTCGATTGTTCCTATGCGACGAAACGCACGCATGAAGCCTTTCCTGAAACGATATTGGAAATCGATGGAACACTTGGCACCCTACGTCTTGATCTTGGGTATCGTTTGACTGTTGATGTCGGTGGACATTGCACGGTTCGTGATGTTTCGCCGCCGGTTTTGGCATGGGCCGAACGTCCTTGGCATAATATCCAAGAAAGTGTTCTGCACATTCAGAAACATTTTGTTGACTGCGTCAAAGATGGGATAAATCCGGAAACAAACGGTGACGATAATGTTCAGACATTCGCTCTGGTCGAAGCGGCCTATACCGCAGCCAAACAGGCCGTGACCGTAGATATGGCAATGATTTAGGCGCAGGTCATGACACAAGAGTTTGTGCGCATATTTGGTACGATTGAACCACCTGCAAAATATGAAACCTTAACCTTGGGTCCGGTGGGCTTGAAGCTCCAAGATGGCGCAGTGCGCCATATCTGTGTCGGCGATGTTGAGATATTGCGCAATATTTCCTTTGTCGTTCGAGATCGAAATTGGGGCACGATATCACCAAAATTACACGAAACGGGCCGCGTGATCCGCGATACAATGATCGAGGTGACATTTCTGGCCGAATACCGAAATGCAGGTGCGGTCATTTTGGTGGACTTGGCGCTTACTGTGACGTCCAATAATTTAACCTTTCTGGCAAAAGGCCGCGCAAACGGAGATTTTGAAACCAATCGCGCCGGCTTTAGTGTTTTGCATCCAGCACATCTCGCAGGATCGCCGGTACATATAAAGCATAGTGATGGGACCGATACACAGGCAGTTTTCCCTGATTTGATTGATCCGTGGCGACCGTTTATGGACATATCAAAGATGTCCCATGATTATGATGGTTTATCTGTCGAACTTGCGTTGTCGGGCGATACCTTTGAAACAGAAGATCAGCGCCAATGGGGGGACGCATCGTTCAAGACCTATAATCGGTCCCTTGACCTGCCTTGGCCCTATGTGATCGCGAACGAAAGCGGGATTGAGCAATCTGTTACCCTGTCATGGCGCTCAGGCGGGTCAGGGCAGCACCGCAAACCCGTCGAAACACAGTCGGGGCATCGTCGGTTTCCCCAAACAGCATTGGTCATTACCGCGCAAGAGGCAACGCGCCTTGCCGCTATGCCTGAATGCCTGGATCATATCAAACCGCAGCGATTGTTGTGCACCATCGATGGTTCGATCGACGACATGGCGATACAAATTGAACAAATTGCTGCGCTCCAATCCAAGATGCCGAATTGTTTTTATGATCTCGAGCTGATTTTTCCATTCAAGAAAAGTGTGAAACATGAATTGCAGGGCGTAAGCGATGCGATAACGCGAACGGGCCTCACCGTGGCAAGTGTGCTGATTTGCCCCGAGGTTGATCGCCATTCGACCCCCCCGGGATCACCATGGCCGGACTGTCCGCCACTTGAGGATATTCATAAAACTGCAGCACATCTTTTTGCGGGCATCCCCCGTGGTGGCGGGATGGTTAGCTTTTTTCCCGAATTAAATCGCAAAAGGCCGCCTTTGACGCATTTGGATTTTGTCACACACGGGCTATGTCCAATTGTTCATGCCGCAGATGATCTGTCTGTGATGGAAACATTAGAAAATGTTTTGCATATCACGCGATCCGTGCGCGCGATTATTGCCGATCGCGCTTATCGGATTGGCCCATGTACAATTGCGATGCGACAAAATCCCTATGGTGCGGAAACCATTGAAAACCCTCATGCGGGTCGCGTCGCAATGGCGCATGATGATCCACGCCATCGTGGGGATTTTGGCGCAGCCTTCGCGATTGGTTTGGCCGTCGCTCTTTCACATGCTGGGGCGACAGTTTGGACGCCAGCTGCGGTTTTTGGACCGCGTGGCATCGATAAAGATTGGCCGATTTCATCGGTGATCGCGGCCCTTGCAACAGAGGCAGAGCAGCCTATACACAAGGCCACGCGTCAAGATGGCATTGCCACCTTGCATGTGGGCAAAACGCGGCTGCGCGCCAACCTTTTGGACAGGCCCCAAGATGGGCTAGGCATTTATGGTTGGGCAATCGATACTGTTACGGAATGACAACGACAATGACACTAAAACCAACCATGCAAGCGCAATCAGACAAGATCACCCGGCGCAAGCTTTCTGACCAAGTTTTAGATCGTCTTAAACAGATGATTGCGACGGGCGAATTGGGAGCAGGTGATGCCCTGCCGTCTGAACGGAGTTTGATGGATCGTTTTGGTGTGGGTCGTCCTGCTGTTCGCGAAGCGTTACAAGCGTTGCATACAAATGGCTTGATCACGATCAGTCATGGTGAACGTAGCCGCGTCAATGTAATGGACGTATCGACCGTGCTTAGTCAGGGTGATGCAATCGCGCGCATGATCCTATCGTCTGCGCCTGACAATTTGGATCACCTGAAATCCGCGCGGCGGATGTTTGAATTGGGCATGATCCGTGAGAGTGTTGGGAAAGTCTCTTCATCCGATATCAAAGAATTGCGTGAAATTATTGAACAGCAATCCGGTCATTTGTCTGATCCGCAAGCTTTTGTGTTGGCAGACATGAAATTCCACCAGCGCATTGCTGATATTTCTAAAAATCCGATCATTTCCGCGGTTTGCCAAGCAATGTTGCGCTGGTTGTTCGAACATCACGGCACCTTGCTGCATTGGTCGGGCAACGAAGATGTGACATTGGCAGAACATTACCGGATCGTTGATTTTCTTGAGGCGCGCGACATAGAATCTGCGACGGATGAAATGGGACGCCACCTAGACCGTTCTGCGGCGATATTTCGTTCGTCTTAACGTGGTCCACCGCCTGCACGGATCCAATCGAAAAAATCACGGCTGCCCATCTGACCGCCTTTTAACGCGATTTGCAGCCCATCATGGGGACTGTCCCCGTAAGCGGTGCACAATGCCGCACCTGGGATCGTTGGAGCCAGAGCGCGCAATGCCTCGAGTCCTAGAACCGTCATGCCATGACCAGACGTATCACCCCCCGAAATCACCGCACGGCGTAATCCCGTTTTTGTTAATACGCGATCCAATATCTGGCCAAGCGCAAGACCGATTTGATGGTTTATCGTTTCCAGCGTCAAACCGGTTTGGGACACCTTTTGACGCAATTTTGTAACCGCAGGGTCATCCGGTCCACATGCCGAAAAAACCAATGGGCTTGCCCCTGTTTGCGCTGCCAACAGGGCTGCCTCCGTGGCAGAGTGTATCGCGCGCTCACACGCCTCTGGGCTGGCAATTGCAGATGCCGCATCGAAAGGGATCAACGCAAATCCATTTTGCCCAGACCACTGGATCTGTTCGGCGGTTATTTCCGAAACGGATCCCGACACTGCCGCAATTTGGGAAACGGGTTCGGCGGACATTGGCCTAGGCGCGGGTGCAATTATTCCGATGTCCATCCAATGACGCACAAGCGCATATTCAATGCCTTGCGACCCTGCAACCACACGTAAACGATTGCGATGTTCCCAAATCAGCTGCCCTGCCTTTTTTTCTGATAATTCATCGAAACTATCTATTGAAATCAATTTTTTACCAGACATAATTAATTTTGAAATCTTCTTATTTGGATCTGATTTTAAGTCCTCTAAATCGATCAAGTCAGTCTGCAATTTGGTCTGCAGTGCAAGATGGGCCATCAGATCTGCTTCGGTCATTGGGGTGACCGGATGGCGCGACATGATCGGGTGGCGATCCAGTCGATAGGTGCCATCAAGGGTCCCTGCAAACAGGTTGCCGAACACCTGATAACGGCGCATTTGCGGTGCCGCAGTTACAATAGGCACTGCGTCCGACGCGCGAACGGACAGTACGGTTTCAATGGCCAAACCCATATTCCCAACATGTGGTGCGCTGTCGAATGTCGAACAGATTTTATAATGCAAAATGGGGGCTTTCAATTGATCCAAAAACTGAACCAATGCAGGTAGGTGACCGCGCATCCATTCTGGTGTCTGGGCGCGCGCGGTGGTTGCAATACCAATGGCTTGTGCATTTGAAAAACGATTGCGCATTGCTTCACTTGGAACGCCAGAAAATAAGACAGCATCAATACCGGCAAAACTCAGGACCTCTAGCACGGCGGCCGACCCGGTAAAGTCATCGCCAAGCCATGTGATCAATCGAGACATCTGAGTAATTCCTGCGTGTTGACAATCTTATGTTATTATTATCTCATCATACCAGTTCTACAAGCACAGGATTTGGAAAATTATGACAACAGTTGCCTTGTTTGGGGCCGGCGGAAAGATGGGCGTGCGCCTGTCAAAAAATCTGGCCAAAACCGATTTTGACGTGCGCCACATTGAAATTAGCGAGATTGGACAGCAGCGCCTTAAGGATGAAACAGGGTTTGAATGTGTCGATCCCGATCGTGCGCTCAGTGGGGCAGAGGTTGTCATTTTGGCGGTCCCTGATACGGCAATCGGTGTTGTTGCCTCAAAAATCGTTCCAAAATTGGACAGGGGAACCATGGTTGTCATCTTGGACGCAGCCGCACCCTATGCAGGGCATCTGCCTGCGCGCGATGATATCACGTATTTCGTGACGCATCCTTGCCATCCGCCAATTTTTAACAATGAAACAACCGAAGCAGGTCGCAAAGACCATTTCGGCGGTGTCGCAGCGCAACAAGGTGTGGTCAGCGCACTTATGCAAGGACCTGAGGAACATTATGCCCTTGGTGATCAGGTTGCGCGCGCGATTTATGCCCCCGTGCGCCAAACCTATCGTGTCAGTGTCGATCAAATCGCTCTGCTTGAACCTGGTCTGTCTGAAACCGTTTGCGCGTCGCTTTTGATGGTCATGCGCCAAGCGATGGACGAAGTGGTGGCGCGCGGCGTCCCTGCGGATGCGGCCCGCGATTTCCTTTTGGGGCATATGAACATTTTAGGGGCTGTAATCTTTGACGAAATCGAAGGCCAATTTTCCGATGCCTGCAATAAAGCAATTGAATTTGGTATCCCGGTTTTGATGAAAGAGGATTGGAAGCGCGTCTTTGAGCCAGAAGAAATCATGGCGTCGATCAAACGGATTACGTGATTTTATTATCTGATCTTTGATTCTTGCGCCCCTCGGCCACTGACAATATTTGGCGGTCTTAGATCTTGCGCTAAACCGGCTTTCGCGACAAGGTGCACAAAAACATCTTGAGGATGCGTAATGGCGAACACGGAACCAAATTGGGTCGCGGTCGATTGGGGCACGACCAATTTACGTTTGTGGCTGCTCGACGCGCAGGGCCAAATTTTACGGCAACGTAGCTCTGACATGGGCATGTCACGGTTGTCTTCGGATGGATATGAACCTGTCTTGCTTGATCTTGTGCAAGATCTTTTGATTGATGACCAACGTTTGACTGTCGTGTGTTGCGGTATGGTGGGGGCAAAAACCGGCTGGGTTGAAGCGCCTTATTCAAAGGTCCCGTGTGCCCCCGCGCACTTGTCCAGCACTGTGTCCGTGAAAACCGTTGACCCGCGCTTATCCGTCTGTCTCCATTAGAAGAAGCGGCGATACAATTAAAATTTATAGAACAATGCATAATGGGCGTGGAAGACAAGAAGGAAAACGTATAGGTGGGTTTGAACTGACCGAGATTAATTAAACAATAGATTTGTGTGGGTTGTCTAAAGTGTTTGTAATTTAAATTTTAACTACAAAGAGCGCACCTTTTAACACTTCTGATTGGCGGGTAGCTAATTACCGATGCGCACCTCAGAAAGGTGGTTAATTCTGGCAGCGCCAAATCAGTGTTAATCAAAATCTATTTTTAACTTATGTTGACCGGAAAAGTTACTTAATTCTTTCCATTCTTTTTCATCCGAGAAATGCCAGCGCACATAAGCGGCAACCAATGAAAATTCTTCCTCTTTAAGATCAATAGGCTCCATTTTTCTATTCTTAGAGCCGATAGGTGGTTGAATTCCCCTTTTTATAACATTGTACAAGTTTTGTGGAGTTTCGGCATTCACGGTGAAAGTCAGGGCCAGAGACACGGGTTGAGTATTCGAGACTCTTTGCTTGTGGCACTTACTGCACTTTTGTAAGAACAAGTCGCGTCCCGCCTCAATTTTTTTATTTGGAAGCTCTTCTTCAAAAACGATACCAGTACTATTCGGCCAGTCTAAAGCGTTGGCTGAAGCAATAAGAGACTCTCGATCTGAATCGCTTTGTTTGGGAGTTAACGCCGCAAGCCATGCAGAAATTGCGTAAACATCATCTTCATCAGCATCATAAAGGTGATCGGTAACTGGCGTCATTGAACCAGCCGCGATCCCGTGCTGCTCGCTCCAGCCATCAAAAAGGTAATTTGCATAGTCGTCTTCACGCCATTTTATCTTTGCATTTGAAAATTTTCCCAGTGCAGGTGCATCCCAACCTTCTGCTGTGCCACCCTGTAAAGATTTTTTTGATATTACTGCACCGAATATGTTTCTTGGTGAGTGACATGCTCCGCAATGGCCCAAAGAACTGGCAAGATAAGCTCCGTGGTTCTCAGTCTCGCTGAGATTCGGATCTGGATAAAAAAGTTGATCTTTAATAAATAATGTTTTCCAACCAAGCAAAAAGGGCCGATAGGAAAACGGAAAGATTAGATCATTTTTTTCTGCTGTTTTTTTTACCGGTTCTCGCGTCATGAAATATGCATACAAGTCTTGCATATCTAATTCCGTGGTTTTTGAGAAAAAATCGTAAGGAAATGCAGGATAGAGATGGCGGCCTTCGCGATCTAGACCACTACGCATAGCACGGTCAAAGGCCTGGAAGCTCCAAGTTCCAATTCCAGTTTCAGGATCTGGTGTAATATTTGTCGAAAAAATTACACCAAATGGAGTTTGCAAACCAACGCCACCCGCGAAATCTAATCCTTTCTCTACAGTATGACAAGCAGAGCAACTTCCTATTTTTGCGAGCATTTCTCCACGTTCTATCGACTCGGGAACAAATTTAGGAATGGTTTGGATAGGTTCAATTTCAGTATTCGAAAATATTAAGGCAACGAACACCCCAGTGAACAGAGTGGTTACGATTAAAAAGTATCCGACAATTCTAAACGCAGTAAACATATATTAACTCACTTCAATCCCCAAAAACTCGTCGATCTCGTTACAAAAACTTTACACCAAAACCTGAATTTTAAAATCTAATTTTTCGCACTAATGAAATTCGTCTGCTATATTTCATGGATCTTTTTTATCCCAAAAGAACGATCAACCAGCGCAACGTCAGATTTAATAATTTGCACCAAGAGGTCAAAAAAATTCTTGAAAATAGGTATACTTCTTAGGTGTTTTGGCATAGCCAAAACAGCTTTCCTAGAATGTAAATTTATGTCTACGAATTTCAACTTGGACTTAAAAATATCCGAGATGTATGGAACGGTAATGCTTGGCGCATGACATGTCGCAAAACCCCCACTGACGATCTCTAAAGCGGTCGGGTAATTGCCTGTTCGAAAAAATGGTTTCGAGTTATGTATATTTTGTGAATACCAGTTGCGGGTAAGCACATTCCAAGTTTGGATGCCACTAACCTCAACATATTTTTTGATAGGGAATTCTATTTGTTTTTTTGATGGACAATTTAAAACCTCTAGGATTTCTTGGTCGGAAACACTTTGAGGAAGCGCCCACAAAACTTTGTCGTTAAATAGGGGCTCAAGATAATATGAGTGTTCATGACCAATCACAGACGACTCCGAAACTACAGCCATGTCAATTAAGTGATTGTTTAGTGAAGCCACCAAAGTTTCGGAATCTTTTTCAACCGAAATTTCAAAATAACGCAAATTATTTAACTGAGAGGCCACCATCGAAACAACTTCAGAAAAACGGCCCCTAAAACTTGGCGTCACACCGAACGTAATTGCTAAGTCGTTATTTAAAAATTCATCAGAAAATTTTTTTTCAGCCTCATCTAAAGTTAATAAAATCCGCTGTGCAATATCAGCCCAATAGTATCCTTCGGGAGTTAATTCCGTTTCTACACCTCTTCCTCTTTTCAACAATTGCTTACCAAATCGTTCTTCTAATTTAGAAAGATGGTGAGAGATGCCGGGTTGGCTCATGCCGGTCAATTTCTGCGCTTTTGCAATTGAACCACTAGTCTTGATCGCATGTAGAACTTTCAGCTGTTTTAACGAGAAATCCATCATTGCACCTATTCAAAGCCAACAAATTTAACAATTTTTTTATTTTATTTATTCTTTTTATTTATTCAATACAATTACTAAACTCAGAAATTTGATCTATAAATTCTTCACTCCGACCACTAGACCAGTTCCAGATGTAGACCTGTCTAGCGTGACTGTCATAAATTCCAATATGGTGGGCTTCACTGCAGTAGCTATCTACACCATACAACGCCCAGCTTTCCATTTCTAATATCGCTGAATCCAAATTTTCAAATTTAGCGCGGGAAATTTCACCAGTAAAATTCTCAGAAACATGATGTGCCACTAAAAAAAAACTCAAGTTTTAGTCTCCCAACCGCCATCTTTTAAAAGGTTTTGCCCAATTTAGACAACGGATCCAACAAAATTAAAAATAAATTTTTTAAATTAATTACATTTAAAAAATTTATTTACTAATTAGCTAGCATATTTTTCATGAGCTACATCAGCTCGGTTAAATCAAACACAATAATTAAAACAAGAATGGGGAGAAGATGATTAATTTCAAATTAAACGAAAAAGAAGTGTCTGTGGAAGCCCATGAAAACGCTTCTCTGCTTTCCGTGCTTACTGAAAAACTTCACATGGCTGGTGTCAAATATGGATGCGGAAAATCACAATGCGGCGCGTGCATGGTAATGGTCGATGGAGATAAAGTTATATCCTGCGCAACACCAGCTAAGTCAGTATCGGGTCGATCTGTCACCACGCTAGAGGGACTACTTGAAAATGGAAAGCCTAATGCCTTACAACAGGCTTTCATTGAAGAACAGGCCGCTCAATGTGGATATTGCACTTCAGGAATGATCATTACTGCTCAAACAATTTTAGACAATAATCCGAACCCAACTGATGCAGAGATACGCGCTGGCATGAACGGCAACCTTTGCAGATGCGGAACGCAAAACCGGGTTGTGAAAGCAATACTAAGAGCCGCGAAGGAGTTGTAAAATGAATGAACACTTAAAATTCACAAGACGTAATTTTCTTGCAACATCTGGAGCTTTGTCTCTATCATTTGCAATACCAAGTGCGGTATTATCGCAGTCGGCAAAAAAGTTACCTAGAAATCTGGAGCTCAATAACAATTTGGATTCTTGGATAAGGATCTCTAGTGACGGTAAGGTAACTCTTCTCATTGGGAAAGTGGAGTTGGGACAAGGAACCGTCACATCAGCTGGACAAATAGCTGCAGACGAGCTCCAAATTGATTTTAATCGACTCAATATAATATCTGGCGATACCTTTGAAGGCCCTGACGAAGGAACGACTGCAGGCTCCGGATCAGCACCTGGTTGTTTGCCTGCCGTACATCAAGCAGCAGCAGAAGTTAGACATATCCTTTTCAAGATGGCTTCTGAGAAACTGAATGTCGATATAAAGGCACTATCGGTTTCAGACGGTATAATCTCTGGTGGAGGAAAATCCATAAGTTATTGGGATTTAGTCGAGGGACTCGACTTATCCTTGGAGGCGACCGGAGAGGCTGAGCTGATTTCCCCCTCGCTACATAGATATATCGGTAAATCAGTACCACGCGTCGATATTCCGGCCAAAGTCACTGGTCAACCAATCTTTGTTCAAGAGATTTTTCCAGAGGGCGTTGTTTATGGCGCGATAGCGAGGCCACCGACCTATGACGCAAAATTGATTTCAGTAGATTTGGATGCTGCTGAAAAATTACCTGGTGTAATTAAAATCGTCCGAAATGGCAGCTTGCTCGGCGTTATCGCAGAGAGCCAAGAACAAGCGTGGGCAGCCGCAAAACACCTAACGAATAATTCAAACTGGGAAGTCAAGAAGTCCCTGCCGACGCATGACGGAATTTACAAGTGGATGGAGAATTATAAGTCCGAAGAAAAAATATTGGTCGAGGAAGGAAGCCAAGACTCTTCAAATTTGAAAGTCTTAGAAGCGACTTACTACCGTCCATACCAAATGCATGGTTCCATAGGGCCGTCAGCGGCAATAGCGCATCTTGGATCTGATGGGATCATGACGGTCCACACCCACACTCAGCAACCATTCGGAGATGCTTCAGCTGTGGCAGAATTTATCGGTATGGACAAAGAGAAAGTTCGAGTGATTCACACTCATGGCTCTGGATGCTACGGACATAACATGGCTGACGATGCAGCAATTGATGCAGCTTGGTTAGCAAGCCATTCAGACGGCGCACCTCTAAAATTACAATATTCAAGGGAAGAGGAACATCGCTTTGAGCCATATGGATCGGCCATGATGATCAAAACAAAAGCTGGGTTGGATAGTAAAGGAGACATTACTGTCTGGAACAATGAAATTTGGTCGACCCCTCACAGCACTAGACCGAGCGGTCAAGCGCGAAGAGCACTTTCAGCACGCTACATAGATCCTCCTATGGAAATGGATGAACCAAAGGATGGTGGACCTCCCAATTATGCAGCCGCACGTAACGGAATACCGCTGTATGAGTTTACAAATAAACGAGTTTCGACACATTTCGTTCCTGCAATGCCTTTGCGCGTCTCAGCACATCGTGGCCTTGGCGCTTATGCAAATGGTTTCGCGATCGAAGCCTTCATTAATGAGCTTGCAGTTGAAGCTAACGCCGATCCAGTTGAATATCGTCTTCGATACTTAAAAGATCCAAGAGCTCGTGACGTATTGACTAAAACTGCGGAAATGTTCGGTTGGGATGACTGGAAACCAGAAAAAAACAAAGGACGTGGTATAGCGTTCGCGCAATATAAGAACCTTCAAGCCTATTGTGCAGTAGCTCTTGAGGCACAAGTTACGCGAAGAAATGGAAAAGTCCGAGTTACTAGAATTGTTTCTGCAGCTGATTGCGGGCATCTAGTTTCACCTGATAACTGCGTAAATCAGATTGAGGGGGGAATTATTCAGTCGCTTAGCTGGTCGCTGAAAGAAGAGGTTAAATTTGACGATACGGCAGTTCTGTCTTCAGATTGGGCCAGCTATCCTATTTTAACTTTCACTGAAACTCCGCCGATAGAGGTGGAACTTATCAATAGACCGGGAGAACGATACCTTGGGATGGCTGAAGCATCTCAGCAACAAGTAGCACCAGCTTTGGCTGCAGCTATTTTCGAAGCCTGCGGTGCAAGGCTAAGACAATTACCTTTCACTCCAGAAAGAGTAAAGGCAGCAATTTAGGTCAAGTGGCTTGACCTAGGTCAGGGATAAATATGGTTATTTATTCCTGACGGTGCTGTTGTTATTTTATTGGATTCAATGCTCGAACTGATAGCCGAAAAAAACAAAGGTATCCCGGCGGCTCATTGGAAACACGGTCGACGGTCGAGAAAGTTTATCGAAATGCGAAAAAAGATTTGGAAAGAGCTCCGTGAAATAGAACACAGAATGCGTATGGATGGTTTAATTTAACTGAGTTGAGCTGGACGCTTTGCAAACACTTAAGTCGATGACGTATGACCCTATGTAAGAGGTCGTGCGATATTCTGCAGCCCTCGACCATTCGGAGTGCTAAACAGGGACCACGGTCCGCGGAGTTGAAGCTAGAGCAGTGCATTGGCGCATACTGGAGTTTTCAAAAAGTAGAAAAGTGTCCCGATTGTCCCAGTGGAATAATACGAACGGGACATCAATAGTATAAATGAAATCAATTACTTAAAGTAAAGTGTCCCACTGTCCCTTTATTTTTATATACCTCTTATAAAATTGTATTGTATTGAAAGAATTGTAAAAAACTTTTTTGGGGAGGGTCTCGTTATATACTGAGGCAAACGGGACAGTGGGACACTAAAATGGTGACCCGTGTTTTTGAGGGGCGTAGTTTTTCTCCCATTAATAGTTGTTTTGTCCTTGTTAATCGTAGCGTAACTCAATTTTTGCCCAATTGTAAAAAAATGATTATCTAACTAGACTTAGTCCTGGGAGAGAAACATCATGGTAAAAATAAACAGACAATTTGTATCTGTGCTTGCTGCAGACTGCGTAGAATTCAGCAAGCACATGCTTGATGATGAGGACCAGACGCTTGAAAGTCTAAAAAGTTGTAGATCGATAATTGATGGTTATATCGAAGATCATGGTGGACGGATTTTTCATACGGCTGGTGACTCTGTTTTGGCAGAATTTAAAAGTCCTATTGAAGCTGTAAACTGCGCTATAAATTTTCAAGATAGAATTTTTGAACGTAACGAAATTGTTAATCCAAAACTTGAAAAAGCATTAACCTGGAGAGTTGGAATTCACTGCGACGAAGTAATTTTTGAAGGACAAAACGTTTATGGAAACGGCGTGAATATTGCTGCTAGGCTTGAGACGCAATGTCCAGCAGGACAAATTTTAGTTTCACGGGCGATAAATGAGCAAGTTGTCGAAAGAATAAGTGCAATCTCTAAAGCTGCGGGCGAAAAAAAACTTAAGAATATTTCGGATTCTTTCGAAGTTTATTCAATTTTGACAGAGAAGACTGCTGGATTAAGCACTCCGGTCAAGGAGAATTTTACATCAAGCGAATTGAAAACAAAAAAGCCTGTCGTATCGATGATACCATTCAAAAATTTAAATAAAAATGAAGATAGCGCTTTTCTTATTGATGGTATTTTTGAAGATATTTTAACCGAGTTTTCAATGGTTAGGCAATTGTCCGTAGTCTCACGGCAGTCAAGTATGAACTTTTTTGAAAGCGAAGCTAATTTAGAGAGTTTCATTTCGCAATTTAGTGTTGATTTTTTGGTGCAAGGATCTGTTCGTTCAGCGGGTTCAAGAGTGAGAGTAACAGCTAATTTGATCCAAGCTGATACCCAACAGATTTTATGGAGTAAGAAATTTGATAGAACTCTCGATGATATTTTCGAAGTTCAAGATGAAATAGTTCGAGGAGTATCGACCGAAGTCTTAGGAGAAATAGAGTTGGCGAGCCTCAACAGGTCAAAGCGTAAGCCCACAGAGAATATGACATCGTATGAATATCTACTTAGAGGCAAAGAGGGGCATCATAAACTAAGTGCGGAAGCGAATGCTACGGCATTGCAAATGTTTGATGCCGCAATTGAAGCAGATCCAAATAATGCTCAGGCATATGCATGGAAAGCCTGTACACTCGGGCAAGCGATGGTTCGTGGTTATGACGAAAGACCCATGCCGCAAATCATGAGCGATTTTGAACAGCTCATGTCTTCTGCATTAAGCATTGATCCTCACGATTTTGAGTGTCACCGATTGCAGTGTGCGGTTAATACGATGATGGGAAACATGCAAGCCGCATTAGAACATGGGAAAAAAGCCTATGAGGCCGTCCCTAATGATCCAAGAATATTGCAGCAATATGGTGAAGTATTACTAAAAACCGGTGATACTACCGAGGGCTGCGATTTGATGTTACTTGCATTAGAGTACGATCCAATAGCTCAAGGTCAAACAAATAGCGATAAACGCAAAAGCGATGTTGTATTTGGATGTTTATTAGACGATCGTCCAGAACTTGGCCTGAAAATAGCGTCAGAAATTTCTAGCTGCTCCGCCAAAGTAGTGCTCTATGCTGCTACACTCGCAGTAGATATTTCAGGATCTATAGAGTCGTATTCTTGGTTAATTTCGGACATTCGAAAATCTAAGAAAGAGGAAATGATTGCAGAGATTGAGCAAATGGGGAAAGTTGATGTCGTGCTACAAAGCAAAATGAAAGAGGTCTATTTCGATAAGATTTTGCCACATTGCGCATAATAACAAGCACAAAAATCGTAAAAAAAGAAAAAGTTTCGTAGATTTCTGAATTCATAATCTTACGCATGAATATCATGATTTTACAAAACCAATTAATCGAACTACTAAACAAAGCTGCATAGGTCGAAGAATTTAGACTGAATCTCAAATTTACTGACGCATAAATGCAAAAGTATGTACCCCAAGAACGTGAACTAACCTAAATAATGAATAACACCTAAACGGTGTTAAGTCGTTAAACTATGCTCAAAATGTAGTGCTGAAAGTTTGATAGAAAGTAGCTTTCAAAGCTAAGATTAGCGGGTTTAATAATAACTTAGTAATAAAGGATTTTTAATGGCAATTAAGCAATTTATGGCAGTTCATACTTACCACACATCAGAAATAAGGGAGCAATTCCTTGATGATCTCTCACAAAGCGATACCACTGAGCGCGAGTGGAGCGTCAATTGGACTTTTGAAAAATGTAAGGCGATAGCAACCTGGACGGGGGCAGACGACTTTTTTTCTGTTTGTGGGAAGCAGAAAATGAAAACGATGTAATAACGTCTCTCACTGAGTATGGAATGGACGACTATATTTTCACTGCGTTATACCCTATATACATGGAAATAGACACAAGACGTATGAAAGAGCGCAAACCATTTAAAGACTTAATTGGATGGCGTGACAAACTCGACCCAAAAGATGAAAAAATCCGCTCAATTATCTGGAAATAACATTACTGAAGGTGTCTTTCCTGCATCGTCAGAGTTAATGTTAAGTGAATTTATTTCATAATTTCTTAGGATTGATTGTACTCCGCTACAACGATGCCAGAGCATGAGTCTGTTCTGCTCTCACCAAAGAACACAAGCATGTGTTCGACTGTATCAAGCCAATTCACACCACTTACCTCGTCTGCACTTGTTTTGTCGATTTCCTCGTATTCCATGATACTCATGTACTCATTATCGGGAAGGGAGATCAGCCGCATACTTATTGAATTGGAATAGTCATACGCATTTATTGCATCAACAAAGTTTTGTTCAAATCCGTCTTTAACTTTGTATTTTACTACAGTGATTACATTCATTTCAAATCCCGACGCTTTCACTTCGTTTCACATCCACAGCATTCCTGAAATAAATCACCAAATCAACCCTGCCACGACTGCCACAAATAGAGCAACGTCAATTGTTCTTAATTTGCGTAATCGTCTGCAATCCCTTCGCGATAAATGTAGCCACTGGCACGTTTGCTTGGTGCCGACAACATTCGCATTGAAGGTGTAACCAGTGTGCAGGGATGAGTGAAAGCCGGGTCACATGGATAGGCTACTGGGTGGAAACCAAAACATAAGTCGGAACTCGTTTACTCTTACATTTGTAATTGCGTTGAAGGCCTTCGATTAGTTTAGACATTTGAGTATTCATGTATCATTATGATCGTGACCAGTGTGTCTCGTAGTTGAAGGCAAAATAGAATGTATGTGAGAGTGAACATGGTAGAATTTAATTCTCATGAAGGGATGCATGAGGCGCTGACTATCTGGCGAAAGAATGCTGCTCAATGGATGACAGGAGCCCAACTGCTCTTCACGATGAAGACTTCAGATCAATCTGCAATGTATATCTCAATTTATAAATCGCAAGAAGACGCTGAGAATGCACTGGATGGTCGTCAAAAATACGTTGATGCTATGGGCGACCTTGTTCACGATGTTTTTTATCACGAGGGTGATATGGATTTTGCTTTCCTTGATCCGGACATGTTGAAGCATGAAATGGTTGAAAGTTTGTAAGGGAAAAGTAGCTTGGCAATTGCACGGATAATTATGAATGAACTTGTTTCAACAGAAGCAACTGAAACCTTCATAAAAGGACACCGAGAGCAGGTAAAAAATGGTTTCTTAAAGATTGCAGACTTCAGTATTGCTGTTCGAACTGGGGAAACGTCTTTATTAATAGTTACAGTGTATAAAGACCAGGAAACATGTGATTCAAACAAAGATCAACGAATGCATTGGTTTAAAGAACATGACCATCTAATGAAAGACGACTTTTACTATGAAGGTGAAGTTGAGACCCTTTTGAATGGTTCAGATAGCAAACAAATAGCGTTAGAGCTGCTCCGTGAGTTTTAGTAATGTACCGGATACTAATGGTTGCCTAACGCCTCTTTTGTAATTCTCTAAGCCTGTCTGACAGTATCGCCATCACACCTCTGATTACTACATCCGACCCTGCAAGCTTTTTCTCGAAGTCTTTTTCCGAGCAATAAACGACGGTTGTTTCTTCTAAAGCTTTGGCAGTGGCCATTCTTGGTGCTGTATCGATGACCCCCATTTCTCCAAATATTTCAGTAGCTCCGAGTGTTATATCTGGTTCAATTAATTCATGGTTTGTAGGAAAGAATATTCCAACTTTTCCGTTTCCAACGATGTATAAGCCATCGGCCTTGTCGCCTTTCTTAAAAATCGTTTTTCCAGGAGCAAAGTTTATTTTTTCCATCAGTCATTCCTAATAACTATCTTTAGCAATGACAGCTAACCACAAACTACAATATCTTCAAAATTGATTTTTTGCTTATTTTTTGAAAATCTGTGATAATGTTCTTTTATGGACGCTGATGAAATAAAACAATTGCAACGGCAAGTTAGTAAACTTCAGCTTGAAGCGAAGCTAAGAAAATCTGTTGCAAACGAATTAGAGCGGCAGAAAAATCTAGTGCAAAAAGCTCGTGATGAAGCCGAAGAGCAACGTGCGAAATTCGAGAGAGCTTCAGAAAGGTTATCGCAGTATTTGTCACCCCAAATTTGTGAACAAATATTGGGATCAGAGGAATTCTCAGGATTAGAAACAAATAAGAAAAACCTGACAATTTTTTTCTCAGACATCGTTGATTTTACAGCCCTTTCTGAGCGCATGTCACCAGATGAATTAAAGAATTTTTTACATTTTTACATGACAGAAATGAGCAATATCGCAATAGATTTTGGTGGCACAATAGATAAATATATTGGCGACTCGATCATGGTTTTTTTCGGAGACCCCGACACTGATGGTGACTCTGAGGATGCCAAGAAATGCTTTCGGATGGCTCTTCGTATGCAAGAAACTCTCAAGGACCGTCGTTTGCAGATTAAAAATGATTTTAATCTTCATGAGCCGCTTAGAATCCGCATTGGCATACACTCGGGGAGCTGTAGTGTTGGTAATTTTGGAAGCAAACACAGGCTCGAATATACTGCAATCGGACGAGCGGTAAACGTTGCAGCAAGATTAGAGAAAGCTTGTGAGGAGGAGGGAGTGCTGTGCTCGGAGGCAACTGCAACATTGTTGAAAGACGATGCGGTGAACTTAAGACTGCGACATGTGAAAGCCAAGGGAGTAGATGGATTAATCACGGCCTTCCAATGGAATATTAGAGATGTTTAAAAATGGTTAACCATGAGTACACTTTTAAATAGGAGAAAGCGTTTTGCAGGTTAATGTACATGGGTGCAGGGGCTCAATTCCAAGCTGTAGTGAGGAGACCGTCGGTTACGGCGGGAACACTTCATGCTACGAAATTAGATTTGATGACTTTCAACTAATCATAGACACAGGTAGTGGTTTCAGGACTGTCAAACTCGACCCTGATTCAGAGAAAGTCATACTTTACAGTCACTGGCATCATGATCATATTCAAGGTCTTCCATTTAATAGCGATATATTTAATAGCGCGAATGAGATCGCTCTTTGCAGTGCTTTATCAACCAAACGACCTTTTCGTCATACCCTTCAGACCTATTTTTCGGGCGGCTACTTCCCAGTTGATATTGTAACTGTTTTGAAAAATTTGAAGTTCTTCAATGTTTCTGAACTTCAGCAAAAGTTTAAAACGGACTTTAAGTTAGATTGGCTCGAACTCAATCATCCTGGAGGTTCTGCGGGCTATAGTGTGCATTATCAAGACAAAAAATTCTGCTATCTTTGCGATAATGAATACGAAACATCTCAATTAGAAGCATTGACGGATTTTTGTGAAAGTGCCGATCTAGTAATTTGGGACGGAATGTTCACTAACGATGAAATTACACAAAAGAAAGGCTGGGGACATTCATCAATAGAACAAGCTTTAGATTTTTTTGAAGCCGCTGCTGTAAGTAAGGTGCTTATTTCACATCATGATCCATCAAGAACGGACGCACAGCTGGATAACTTAGCGATATCATTACCGGAAGGTGTGGATTTTGCGAAAGACGGAATGAGTATTTCAGTTTGAAAACAAATCAGCCTTTTCGCCCTGCAGCAGTTACGTGGTTGTGGGTCACTTCACCCTCGTGATAAAAGCTGTCTTTGACATAAGGTTCCATTAATTCCAGCATTTTTTGTCTGCCAGTGAGATTTTTTTCAGCTTCCTCAAACGAAGGATAAAGTGCAATGGAAATTCCTGAAGTAGGGCCAGTCTTAATATTTATAACCTGTAAAAGATTTGGGAACAGTTGGTCTCTCACTTCAGTATAAATTTTTTCCACTTTTTCTATACCGTCCTCGTCAAAGAATTCATGCATCGTCACTCGCGCAATCGTCATTTAAATTATCCCTTAATTATCGTTTCGCCTAATTCAGCTATACATCATCGGAGGCCATCGCTTCGATAATAGCTGATATACGCTCCACGGTTCCGTTGTGATCGAAGCTTTCTTTCAGCGATGAAGCGCTACCAATCCATTGGTATTTATTGTAAGCGAATATTTCGACATGTGGGGTGAATTCGATTTCATTCTTTAAAAGTCCGGCAGGTACGTAGGTCAATCCATCTACGATTTCAGGCCTTGATGCCATCCTGGTGCCACATGTTTCGCAAAAATCGATTTCCAATTTTAAACCGCTACCAGCCTCGTATGTGTAGTTTCGTTGGTCTCCTGACAGTTCGATTTCATCCGTTGGAAACACCATGCCCATGTAAAGACCATTCCATAAAGCGTCACAGTCTTTGCAGTGGCAAACAAAATGCAGCAAAGGCTTTTCTGGTGTTTTGATTTTCAACTTCCCGCAAAAACACGTTTTCTCATGCATGTTTATCTCCTAATTAATAGAATTCTTTAGAAGTGTCCGATTTTAGGTTAAGAAAAATCAAACTGGCCACAACCTAGGTTTCTCAACTCCTCAATTTCAAATCCTGAATATGCCTTTGTTCGGCTTCCGTCCTTATCCTTCTCTAGTAAATGATCAACGCTATCTAACCAATCCAACCCCTTATCTTGTGATGCAATTAAGGTCTCCATATCGGGGGAGGCACGTAATTGCACAATTTCGTCGGTAGTCGTTTTCAACCAAAATGAAAGTCTTTGCTGCTTATCGCCCCAAATATCCCTTTCGAGCCGCTTCGCTTCTGTCAAAAATCTTTCCAGACAACCATCTTTAGGAGTGTATTTAACGACTGACCAAAATGCCATTATATTCCCTCATCACTATTTCTAATTCTCAATAAATTCATCATTTTCACCAAATTCGCTTAGAAAATCTACTTATCTTTTGGATTTCTAACTACAACAGCTCTCCAGCACAGCCCGTCTTTAATTATACTAGTATTTGTTACGATATCACCCTGATCTTCCCATCTGGTAACAAGTACATGTTCGTCTTCATATAAAACCTTCACTTCTTTGAACCAATCCCAGTTCCAATTCGGGTCTAACGCAAGTTTAGCGAAACTTTCCACATGTTCATCTCTAGTTAGCAGGTCTGTTTCTCGGATAAACATATAATCTTCATGATGAATATTTTTGAATACTTGAAGATCCCAATTGGAATAAACGTCCAGATATTTTTTAAAAAGGCTCATTTAAGACTCCATGAGTATTCGCTATAATAACACTACTTTTCCGCAAA
>Ga0181555_1001340_pt1 | contig 22056 bp, 21 predicted proteins | sample 011ome_15_FD_145601 | JGI IMG/M metagenome (GOLD analysis project Ga0181555, IMG submission 145601) | Coastal salt marsh microbial communities from the Groves Creek Marsh, Skidaway Island, Georgia - 011504AT metaG (spades assembly) | ecosystem: Environmental > Aquatic > Marine > Intertidal zone...
TGAAAAATGCTTTTTACGCACAATCTGGTGGAGTCACAGCTGTAATCAATGCTTCAGCGTGTGGTGTTATCGAAACTGCTAGAAAAAACTCTGACAAAATTGGCACTGTTTATGCCGGTCAAAATGGAATTATTGGTGCATTAACTGAGAACTTAATTGACACTTCCAAAGAATCTGATGCTGATATCGCAGCACTAAAACATACCCCTTCTGGTGGCTTTGGTTCATGTCGCTACAAGATGAAATCTTTAGAAGACAACAAGGAAGAGTATGAGAGATTGATTGAAGTTTTTAAAGCGCATGATATTGGTTACTTCTTCTATAACGGTGGTGGAGACTCTGCTGATACCTGTTTAAAGGTTTCTCAACTTTCTGAGAAGATGGGATTTCCAATTCAAGCGATTCATGTTCCTAAGACAGTTGATAATGATCTTCCAGTAACAGATAACTGCCCAGGTTTCGGATCAGTTGCAAAGTACATTGCCGTATCGACTATGGAAGCAAGTTTTGACGTCGCATCGATGGCAGCAACCTCAACCAAGATCTTCGTGCTTGAGGTAATGGGTAGACATGCTGGATGGATTGCTGCTGCGGGTGGACTTGTTGATGATTCAATTCCAGTCGTGATTCTCTTCCCAGAGGTTGATTTTGATCAAGAGAAATTCTTGGCAAAAGTTGATAAGAATGTTAAAGAATTTGGCTATTGCACAATTGTTGTTTCTGAAGGAACTAAATGGCCAGATGGTCGTTTCCTTGCAGAGCAAGGCACTCGAGATGATTTTGGTCATGCGCAACTCGGCGGTGCAGCTCCAGTCGTTGCCAACTTAATTAAAGATAATCTAGGTTACAAATATCACTGGGCGGTTGCAGATTACTTACAAAGAGCAGCAAGACACTTATCATCTGAATCAGATGTTGAGCAGGCATATGCTTTGGGTAAGGCTGCTGTTGAGATGGCCCTTGAGGGTAAGAACTCAGTTATGCCAGCAGTCATTAGAACCTCTAATAATCCTTACAAATGGGAAATTGGTTCGGGAGAGCTAAAGGATATTGCTAATGTTGAAAAGATGATGCCAATGGAGTTTATCTCTGAAGATGGTTTTGGTATCACTGCTCAATGCAGAGAATATTTACAACCACTAATTGAGGGTGAAAACTACCCTCCATACAAGAATGGTCTTCCAGACTATGTGGTTCTAAAGAAAGAAATGGTAGCCAAAAAACTACCTGATTTTGAATACAAAAAATAATAGAGAAGAAATGAACATAATTTTATTAGGTCCTCCAGGTGCGGGTAAAGGCACTCAAGCTGCAAACATTTGCAAGAAATATGGTATTCCTCAAATCTCAACAGGAGATATGTTAAGAGCAGCGGTTAAAGCCGGAACTCCTCTAGGTGTTGAAGCTAAGAAGGTCATGGATGCAGGTGGTTTAGTATCTGACGACATTATCATTGGTCTTGTTAAGGAAAGAATTCAAGAAAGTGATTGTGCTAACGGTTTCTTATTTGATGGATTCCCTAGAACGATTGCCCAAGCTGAAGCGCTTAAAAATGATGGTGTGCAAATTGACGCGGTTGTGGAAATGCAAGTTCCTGATGAAGATATCGTGACTCGTATGTCTGGCAGAAGAGTTCATTTGGCTTCAGGTAGAACATACCATGTGACATTCAATCCGCCTAAAGTAGAAGGTAAAGATGATGAAACAGGTGAAGATTTAATCCAGCGTGAAGATGACAATGAAGAGACTGTAAGATCAAGACTAGGCGTCTATCATAATCAAACTCAACCATTGGTTGAATACTACAGTTCTTGGATGAATGACGACCCAGATAACGCTCCAAAATACGGTGCTGCAGATGGCGTAGGTTCATTGGATGATGTTCGCGATAGAATTTTCGCAGTTCTAGGTTAATTATTTAAGGGGGTAGTTTTCTACCCCCTTTTTTTCTATGAAAGTTGGTCCTCGCGAGATAGAAGTTCCCTTCAGACCCATCCCTTTGGATGTACCAGAAGGTATGAAACCCAATGAGTTTTTTAACTCACCTGAGAATCTTAATGATCTTATAAATAACAATGGTCTATTGACCAATGAAGAAGATCTACTTCTCTATAGAAAGGCTTTAGGTCATTCCAATGAGTTCGATTGTTCGATTATCTACAACACCTCGCAGTCAATCCTTAACCCATTAGGTCGCCCAGTTAGAAGGACGCAACTCCCTGAAAAAGTAAAATCAGTCTGGAATCGCATGAACCAGATCATTATTGGTTTTATGCTTGAGCACTATCCTGACTCAAAGAAACATTTAATACTTGCGGGTGAAGCTTCACTGGACTCAACTTGGCCAATTACCTCTCCAGGTGTTCCTAGTATTCGTATGCTTCATAATCACTTCATCGTTTTTGATAAAGAGGTTTTAAAAAATGCCAAACTGACTGATACCAGTAATCCTAATCTTACAGATGGTGGTCAACACTCTTTATTTGCAGCATACATGCAGGATGTGTATCTAGAGTTTCTGTCATCATTGGATTTAGAAATTCTAAGACCAATGCCATCCAATGCCAGTGGTCTGGAGTTAACGGGCTATCCGCAAGGGCTCCCTAGTTGGGAGATTCTTGGAGGCATTGAGAGTATTAAAAATATTGATTTCTGGAAAGAATATGATCTTGTTTTAAAAGGCTTCTTGGATTTCTACAGAAGCTTTTTCACTCAAGTCTCAAGTCGAAACTCTGGTGCTCCAAGTAATGCCTATTTCCCTAAAGAGATTGAAAAAATACTGCTCTTCAACAACTGTTTCTTATCAGCTGCAAAGAAAGTTAGAGATAAGTGCATTGATGATGCAAGGTTTGCCTCTAGTATTCGTTGGCAACCTGCATTCAAACAACTCATCTATAGAAACGATGAAGGTAAGCTAGTTGTTACGATCTCACAGAACTCGATTGGTAATGCTATTACTGAATTGCTTGGAGTTGTGGTTAACAGAAGACCTGATGCTGAGGCTTACGAAAAGACTGAGCCCGAATTAATTGCCAAACTTCTTAAACTTAGAACCAGATTAATCGATGCGGATCTTGGTTATGGAATCAAAACAAAATACTGGGATAAAGAATAGTTGAACTAACTACTTTTCTTCGATTGTCTTAGCGTATTCAAAAATATCTTCCACCTTCATAGAGACGATCATGATTAATGACGCCAATAAGAGGAAAGGAAATGCGTAATTAAGTGAGTCCATTGCAAAACTCATTGCGGTAAATAATATCAAACCTAAGGCGACCAGATAGTGGATTAATTTTTTGGCAAAAAATATGCAAGCGATCACTGCAGCAAATAATAAACCAAAATAAATTGCACTCTCTAAATTTGCGCTAATCAATTCTTGAGATCTGATAATTTCTTCAGATGATAAAACTCTTTGTGCTTGGGTACTCGCAAGTGAAGCTCCTGATTGCATCAAGTCATTCATTGCTGAATGCTCAAAGATGCTTAACCAAGATTTTAATAACTTTGAGAGTGGGTCAATCAAAACGAAAAATACCAAAACAGAAGTGGTGAAGAAAAGCATGTTTTTCAGTTTAATAGCCGATTGTGATTGTCTCACTATATCAATTCCGACAGCCACAAGAATGATCAGTCCTGTGACTACCATTTGCCAAAATGTTTCTAACTGGGCAAGTGTTAATCCATTGTTAATTAGTTTTAACAAGATAATACCCAGGAAGGTTCCCCAAATAGTTCCCTTACCTCCAAATAAAGAAGTGCCTCCAATAACAACTGCAGCGATTGCATCAAGCTCCCACATTTGTCCATAATCTGATTTAGCGTATGGAGCTCTTCCTAAAAACAATAGCGCTCCCAAGGCAACAGATAAAGTACAAAAAACATATGCAAAGAATTTATAAGCTTCGGTATTAATACCAGCCTGGCGTGCACCCTGTTCATTACTACCTATTGCATAGATATATCGTCCAAGTTTGGTGTTATTGATAATTAAACTTAAACAAATAAAAAATAAGATTAATATTACTAGACTCATCTGAAACGATCTGAAATAGTCAAACCAGTTTGCATCAATGAATTCCCCTATTGGCATCAACCAATTAGGTAATGTTTGGTCTAAAAAACCATCGGCAAACCAAGAGAGTGGGTTGTATCGCCCAAAGTAATCAAAGGTTTCATCAAGTTTTGGAGTTGCAACAGCACCCGTCGATAAATGTGCGATACCTCTCCACATTGATAATCCAGCAAGCGTCACAATAAATGCTGGCATCTTCCAATAGGATATAAATAATCCATTCACTGCACCAACCATAACCGCAAGTAGAAGACCAACACCGATTGCGAGTGATGGATCGATGCCCCAAAAAGAGGCAACGTATCCAGTCAGAGCCGCAATTAATCCCATCACGGAACCCACTGAAAGGTCAATTCCAGCGGTGAGAATGACTACAGTCATTCCTCCTGCAATGACACCAACTGCAGCGGCATTATTAAGGATAGTCATTAAGTTAGATGGATGAAAAAATGGCTGTCCATCAGTCGATAATTCAATTGCTATTGATAAAACAAAGATAGCAACCAATGCCCCCGACCACTCATAGCCAAAGAAGCGAATTATCTTTTGTAGAAAACTATCCTTTAAAGTCATAGATCTATCTATGATTACATTCCAACCATAGCCTTATAGACTTTAGATGTTGATGGAGTCACTAAAAAGAACCCAGTATCAATTCTAGGGTTAACTTTTTTACCTCTCGCAGCATTCACAGCAGCTTCAACACCTTGGTAGCCCATTTGATATAACATTTGAGCTGTATCTGCATGAACCCAACCATCGTCCATTGCCTCGATAGCATCACCTGCGCCATCAAAACCAACTAGCTTAACTTGTCCTTTGCGGTATCCAAGGTTTTTAAGCGCTGCCATAGCACCCATAGTTCCACCGTCCCAAGCATTAACAATCATTTTGACGCCACGATTAGCATTGAGTAATGCCTCAACACCACTTTGTGCTTCATCTGAATTCCACTTTGTTGGAGCAATCAGAATTTTACTGTCTGGTCTAGCTGCTTTGAATGCCGCCATAAAGCCATCTCTTCTTTCTTGGCCTGTAGACTGAGCCTGGTTACCAGTAACGTAGATAACTGTATCACCATTATCAACTAGCGTTGCTGCTACGGCACCTTGTACTTTTGCCACTGCTAAATTATCTGTTGCTACAAAAGAAGTAACCTCTGCACCACTCACACCAGTGTCTACTGCAACAATAGGTATGCCTGCTTTCATAGCGTCATTCACCGCTGGAGCAATACCAGCTGAATCAACTGGAGCTAGAGCAATTGCATTTACTTTTTGGTTTACTAGATTTTCAAATACCTCTAACTGGCTTGAAAGATCACCTTGGAATGATGGTCCAACAGTGACTAGCTTCACACCCATTTCAGATGCTTTATCTTTTGCTCCCTGATTAATCATTTGCCAACCTGAATTGGTTGCTGATTTAGTAATGTATCCAATTATATCTTGCGCCACTGTCATGGATGACAAAGCAACAGAAGATGCAACCAGTGTTGCTTTTAGAAGTTTATTCATTTTTCTCTCCTCATTAAAAATAAACAGTCAATTTTTGACTGCGAGTTTGAATAATACCAAATAATTATTAATTGTTAACAATTTATCTAAAAATTGAGTATATTTTTAAGAAATAAAAAAAATATTTAATTTTTTGTCAACAATTCTATGGAAATTTTAAAAACAACAGATCTTTGTAAAAATTACGGTGGTGTCCAAGCATTAAAAAATGTGAACTTTTCCATGAAGAAGGATGAAATTATTGCCATAGTTGGAGACAATGGAGCAGGCAAATCTACTTTTGTGAGAAATATCACCGGTGTTGAACAGCCCTCTTCAGGAAAAGTGGAATTCTACAATGATGAGATTAATTTCTCTTCGCCTCTAGAAGCAAGATCAGCAGGCATTGAAACCGTTTACCAAAATCTTGCTTTAATTGACCACTTAGATGTTGCTGCAAATATTTTTCTAGGCAGGGAAATTTATTATTTCAAATTCGGACCACTTAGCTGGCTCAATAAAAGAAAGATGAATAAGCAGGCAAAAGATCTTTTATCTAAAACAGGTGTAACGATTAACCAAATAGATCAAAAACTTGTAAATATGTCTGGTGGGCAGAGGCAATGTATTGCGATTACTAGAGCGGCAGGTTGGGGATCCAAGTTAATCATCATGGATGAGCCCACAGCAGCACTTGGCGTAAAAGAGACTCGTGCTGTTGAAAATATTATTGAGGGTCTTAAGTCAAATGGCATTCCTGTTCTAATCATTAGTCACAACCTAAAACAAGTATTCAAGCTATCAGATAAGATTTGTGTTTTTCGACAAGGTCAGATGGTGGCTCAGGTCAATACCAAAGATGTCACTGAAGAGGACATTGTGGCTGAGATTACTGGTGGTAAAAAAGAGAAGCAGTACGCTAATTAATTTGATCTAATCTTGGAGGGTTGGCTCCCTTCTGGCTGACTGTAAACCTCGCAACTTTATTCGCAAATTCAACAGCATCCCGAATTACTCCTTTATCAAAGTTTATATCTTGAAGATGCTTTTTACTATCAAGATAATATAAGAACCCAGCATTAAAACTATCGCCGGCACCAATTGTATCTATAACTTTTGTAGGCTGAACAGAAGCAGTAAAAGTATCGCCAGAATCCATATAAACTCTTACTCCCTTTTTGCCTATTGTATGGAGAATAACTTTGACACCACTTAAAAAAATCTCATCTACTTTCTTATCCAGATTTTTTTCACTATAAATGTAGTCAGAATCTTCTTCCGATAATTTTAAGAACATTGATCTAGAGATTATTCTTTGATATCTTTCTAAATAAAGCTTCTTATCTTTAATGAATGAGGGTCTGATATTAGGGTCGTAATATATACTAGTTTCTTTATATAGGCATTCTGTTACCCACTCTAAACTTGTCCCACAGGGTTCAGACTGAAGACTAATCCCACCTACCAATAATGCATCCATTTTTTTGATGTCCTCCAGGAAGGGTTTTAATTCCTCTTTACTGATTAATCTTCCAGCTGAAGCTTCGTCTTCAAAACGATACTTAGCTACCCCATCTGAATCTAAATCAACATAAGCAAGAGTAGTAGGTCTGTCTGTTTTAATGAAGAAGTCACTTTTCACTGATGAATCCGACAATTTTTTATAAATTAATTTGCCATACTCATCCGAGGAAACTCCACCCATGTAGAAAGAATCGCCAGTTAGCCGACCAAAAGCAATTGCACTATTAAGAATGCTTCCGCCAACATGGGGGGTATAGATTTTTTTAGTATTGCCGACTAAGTCAATTAATGACTCACCACAAAAAATAACCACGGGTCTTATATGGTAATGCCATTTTTAAATCTATGAAGGTGTTTATTTTCATAGCTAAGTGAGTAATCCAAGCCTTTTTCATACTCCGTACTATTGTCTGTTCTGACAACAATTTGTTGATTGTCTGTAGTTTTAAAATAATACAAAATATCGGCCCCTAGATTTTCACTATGCTTCAATTTTGCTTTTAATTTTCCTTTTGATTTTTGGACCTTAATGTGTTCTGGTCTTATTCCATAAACATCAGCATCTTTATCTGAAATCAAGTCACCGGAAAGAAAATTCATTTTTGGAGATCCAATAAATCCAGCTACAAATTGGGTCTTTGGATTGTTATAAAGACCCTCAGGAGTGTCAATTTGCTCAACTAACCCATTGTTTAAAACCACAATCTTATCTGCAAGTGTCATTGCTTCAGTTTGATCATGTGTCACATAAATAATAGTTGTTCCAAGTTTTTCATGAAGATCTGCAAGCTCAACTCTCATATCCAAACGAAGTGCAGCATCTAAATTTGACAAAGGCTCATCAAACAAAAATACCTTTGGCTCTCTGATGATAGCTCTACCAATTGCCACCCTTTGTCTCTGTCCTCCAGAAAGCTGTTTTGGTAACCTTTCTAAATACTCGCCAATTTGAAGTGTTGCTGCAACTTTTTCAACACGCTCTCTTATCTCATCTGTAGAAATTTTTGCAAGCTTAAGTCCAAAAGCAAGGTTGTCAAAAACACTCATATGCGGATAAAGTGCATAAGATTGGAAGACCATTGCCAATTCTCTTTTAGCAGGAGGCATATCATTAACCTCAACTCCATCTATACGAATTGATCCTGAAGAAATATCCTCTAATCCTGCAACTAATCTGAGAAGGGTTGATTTTCCTGAGCCTGACGGGCCGACAAAGACAACAAAGTCTCCATCATCAATGGCAATATCCACACCATTTATAACATTAACATCTTTATAACTTTTATAAATTGATTCTAATTTGATTTCAGCCAAGATTTTCTCCTATATGTTCCTATGGCCACTCTTGATATCTATGTTTCATAGTTCTTATCTCTTCAGAAAGATGTTTTGAGAATTCAGGATGCTTTTTCGGTATATCGCCCCAGAAAATCTCACTGGATGAAAAATCATCAATTCTATCCTCTGACAAAAATGTTTTTAAGATATCCCAACTGGGCTCATGGTATCCAATGGTTAATTTTCCTTCTAAAAATTTTGTCGCAAATACATACCAACTTGCAATTCCTTGAATTGAATATATTGGAATATTTCCATTTTCTAAATTACCTTTTATGGTTGGATGAAGAAATACTTTGAACTTTTCTACACCATCCATACAAATTCTCTCTAAAGAATCAGCAATATGTTTATTCGTGAATCGATTCTTTGTTGTTGAGACATATTGTTGATAATTGATCGGATATTCATCTGGCAGTGCAGGAATAATTTCTCTCTCCTGGATATTGTCAAAGAAAACAGTGAGCTTCTGATCAGTAACTGCTTCATCATATGTTTTATAACCTTCAAGAACTCCAAAATATGTCAAGGTCGTATGTCCTGCATTAAGAATTCTTATCTTTGTTTCTTCATAAGGATGAACATCTTTCACAACCTGAACTCCAACCTTCTCTAATTGTGGTCGTTCAGAAATAAAACTGTCTTCCAAAACCCATTGCAGATAATCCTCGCCAATAACGACGCAATTTCCATTCAAGTTATATTGACTACAAATTAATTGAACCGAGTTAGGATTTGGTTTAGGCGTAATTCGGTCTACCATACTGCAAGGAAAGGAGACATTATTATTGACCCAATCTAGAAGCTTTGAATTATTTTGAAGTGAAATAAAATCTTTAAAGCATGACTCCAGTAACTTACCATTATTTTGAAGATTATCGCAACATGCAATGGTTATTGGTCCTCCATTAGAATCCATCCGATGAGAAAGCCCCTCATATAGAAATCCATAAATGGTTTTTGTTGATTTAAATTTACTGTCTTCAATAATTTCATTAGCCTTTGTATCAAGTGTCCTGTCATTGTTAATTGAATAGCCACTTTCAGTGACAGTAACGGTAATCATTTTTAAATCATTCGAAACAAACAATGCAAGGACTTTATTTTTTTCATCATCCCAGTCATACAGTCCCACAATTGAGTCTATTTTTTCATGAACAAAATCACCCTCTGGAGAAATTGTTTCAAGAATATAACTACCATCACATTTTTTAAAATCATCGAGAAGCTCTTTACTTTCTGGCCTTAAATTAACACCCGCTATACCCCATTTCAAATCATTCGTTTCTGACATTAATCTATGAATATAAACTGCCTGATGGGCACGATGAAAATTCCCCGGTCCCACATGAAGAATTCCAATATTACAATCTTTAGGGTTGTAATTACCTGTAACTAGCTCAACTGTATCATATAAATTCATTTGTTATTTCCTGCTTAGGCGACTCATACTAGCCTGACGGTAATTTCTTGGCGTCATACCTTTGAGTGAGACAAACTGTCTGTTGAAATTAGCTAAATTGTTATAGCCCGAAGCAAACGCGATACTTGCAATACTATCATTAGTGTCAAGAAGTAAAGTACATGCCTTTCCAATCCTAATTCTTGATACGAAATCAGAAAAACGATTACCAGTATTTTTCATAAAGTATCTTGAGAATGCACTTTTACTCATGTTGGCAATTGAAGCAACTTCATCGAGGCTTATTTTTTCTTGATAGTTACTAATAACAAAATTAACAACCTCATTAATTTTGCTTTGACTATCGGCAGATAACTGAGAGTTAAATTCAGTAAATGACAAGGAACTCTTTTGCTTCCATTCATTTAAATCTTCTAAGAATTCTAAAAATTTGACAATTCTCTGTACACCCCTTAGATCTCGAATTGCAGCTAAATAAGATTTAGCCTTTTCCATATCATAATCAACAAATTCTATTCCAGATTTTGCTGAATCAAGGAGATAAACCAACTCTTTTAGCTCGGGAAAAATTTCAATGGCCTTGTCCATGGTCTTTCTATTAAACTGAATAACCATGTCTCTTAGCTCAACTGGCTCTCTATGTTTTTTCTCATCAGTCACCATGTTATGTGGCATATTTGGACCAGTTAAAAATAATGAACCTGGCTCAAATCTCCCAACATAATCTCCAATAAAAACTTTTCCTGTTGTCTCAAGCATTAAGTGAAGTTCATATTCTTCATGAGCATGCCATCGGCATAAAGAAGTTGGCCATCCATGTTCAAGGTACCTAATTGACCACTTTGTATTAACAATCTCAAATTCTGGTTTTGTATTTTGAATCTCAGACATCTTATTTCACTGCTCCAAAAGTTAAACCTTGTACTAATTGTTTTTGAGTGAACCAACCAAAGACAATAATAGGAGCGCATGCTAGCGTTGAGACTGCAGATAATTTTGCCCAGAATAATCCCTCAGGGCTTGAATATGAGGCTACAAGAGCGGTCAAAGTGCCCGCATCAGCAGCAGTTAAATTAATAGACCAAAATGCCTCATTCCATGCAAGCACAATACTCAGCAAACCAGCTGAGGTAATTCCACCCCAAGATAGTGGTAAAACAATATGCTTCAATTCATCCCAAGTATTACAACCATCCATTCTGCCAGCCTCTAAAATTTCTTTTGGGATTTCTTTAAAGTATGAGAAAAGAAGCCACATAATGATAGGTAAGTTCATAAAGGCGAAAATAATAACAAGTACCGTTCTTGAATCAAGCAAGCCAGCAGCATCAGCCATTATGTAAATTGGCATAAGAACACCCACAGCAGGGAGCATCTTAGTAGATAGCATCCATAAAAGAATATCCTTGGTAAATCTTCCTGGAAAGAATGCCATAGAGTAAGCACTTGGAATGGCGATAATAAGAGCTAATATGGTAGCTCCGAAAGAGGTAATAATTGAATTAAGGGCATAGCTCATATAGTCACTTCTTTCTTGAACCAAAGTGAAATTTTCGAGGGTAGGTTCAAAAATAAAAAGTGGTGGAACAGAAATTGCCTGAAGTTCAGTTTTGAAACTGGTTAAAACCATCCAAAAAATTGGAAAGAAAAATAATAGAGCAAAAATCCACGCAGATAGAACTGTCAGATTATGTTTTATTAATTTAGCTGATCTGTATCCCATTAGACGGCCATCCCTTTAGCAACAGATTTAATTAAAAAGAAAGCTACAATATTTGCGATAATAATTGCAAAAACGCCGCCTGCAGATGCGACCCCAGCATCGAATTGCATAAGCGCTTGCGAGAAAATCAAGAAGGTAGTGTTAGTACTATCATATCCAGGTCCACCAGCTGTTGTAACAAAAATCTCGGCAAAAACTGATAGATGGAAAATAGCTTGAATCATAATCACCACAGCGATAGACCTAGAAAGATGTGGCAATGTTAAATATCTAAATTTTGCCCAAAAACCAGCACCTTCAATTTCAGCAGCTTCTACTTGGTCTTGATCCATAGACTGAAGTGAAGTCATGAAGATAAGAATTGCGAATGGTGTCCATTGCCAGCTTAACATCAATATAACAGAGAAAAGTGGAAGGTCAGAAAGCCAATCAATCACTGGCAAACCAAAAGTTGTAGATATAAATGCAAATATGCCATAAACGGGATTCATAAACATGTTCTTCCAGAGAAGAGCGTTGACTGTTGGCATAATAAAAAAGGGAGAAATTAACATCACACGAGCTATTCCTCTTCCTCTAAATGTTTTTTGAATAAGTATCGCAATAAGAAGTCCTAGAACTACAGAGATGGAAATGACACTCCCAACAAGAATAAGGCTATTGATAACCGCATCTGGAAGAGCCGGATCAGTTAAGAAAAACTCATAATTTGAAAATCCAGCCGGACCTTCTCTCTCGGGATACATGAGGTTGTATCGCATGAATGAAAAATAAATGGTCATGCTTAGAGGAACAATCATCCATAAGAACAACAAGATAATGCTTGGTGCCTGAAGTGATTTTATGAGTTGTGTTTTAGTCATTATTAGTTTGAAAAAATTTCAGGTTGGCTATCAAGGCGACAACCAACCTGAAAAGTTACTTGTTAGTAGTAACCTGCTTTACGCATTTCTCTATCTGCAGCAACTTGAGCATCATATAGAGCTTTAGTCACAGACTTATCACCAGCCAATGCTGCAGTAAACTGCTGCCCAGCTGCAATACCAATTGCTTGGAACTCAGGGATTGCTGCGAACTGAACACCTGTATAAGGAGTTGGCTCCTGAGTACTATTAGAAGGATCAGCAGATTCTATTGCCTTCATCTCTGCATCAGCAAAATTTGCCGCCGCTTGAAACTTAGGATTAGCATATGTACTAGCTCTTGTTCCTGTTGGAACAGATCCCCATCCATTAGTCTTACCAACAAGCTCGATGTACTCCTTGGAAGTTGCCCATTCAACGAACTTCAGTGCATCCTCAGATTGCTTAGTACCTTGAGGTACCGCTAGTGCCCATGCCCATAACCAGTTTGCACCACGCTTAGTAACTGCCACAGGAGCCTGTGCATAAGCTACATCATTGGCAACTTTTGATTGTTTTGGATCTGACACAAATGACGCAGCGATTGTTGCATCAATCCACATACCACACTTGCCTTCATTAAATAACGCTAAGATTTCATTAAAACTATTGCCTGTTGATCCTGGAGGACCATATTTAGTCAATAAATCTACATAAAAACTAACTGCGTGATTCCATTCTGGAGAAGTAAGTTGTGGTTTCCAGTTTTCATCAAACCATCTTGCACCGAATGAGTTTGCCATTGTAGTAATGAATGCAGCATTATCACCCCAGCCTGGTTTGCCTCTTAGACAGATACCATAAACTCCGTTGTCTGGATTATGAATTGCTTTAGCAACATCAGCGACATGTCCCCAAGTAGGATTGTCAGGCATAGACATTCCTGCTTTGTCAGTTAAATCCTTTCGGTACATGATCATTGAGCTCTCACCGTAAAATGGAGCAGCATATAACTTACCATCTGCAGACAAGCCACCACGCATAGCAGGCAGGATGTCGTTGACATCATAATCGTTGCCAAAATTTAGTTCATGTAACCAACCTTTCTTTCCCCAAATTGGTGCCTCGTACATGCCAATTGTCATCACATCAAATTGACCACCTTTGGTAGCAATATCAGTTGTTACTCTTTGACGCAAGGTACCTTCTTCAAGTGTCACCCATTTGACTTTGATATCAGGGTTGGCTTTTTCAAAATGGCCAGTAAGTTTTTGCATCTCAATCATATGGCCATTATTTACCGTGGCGATGGTCAACTCGCCAGCATTGGCAACACCTGCTACTGAAAGAGCAATAGCTGATGCTCCAATTAGACCTGTTATTTTTTTCATTTTCTCTCCTCTAAAAAGAATTATTATTTAGTTTTCTAAAACAACAAAAACACTTTAATTAGTAAATATTTACTTCTTAGGCAACTAATTAACAATAGAAGTTTAAGATAAACTAGTTAAGGAATATACAGATACTAATTTGGTAAAACCAGTACCATATTTTTTATTAATGATACTATTTTGACATTTAACATTTAAATTAATTAATATTAAGATAATATAATATTAATTTTTGAGAAAATTAGAAATTATTTTTATAGGCCTCACGAAATTTTGATAGTTTGTCAGCATGATAACTATGTTGTTCTTGTTCAGGTTCAAAGACCTTATTAACTGGCTCACTAATGAAATTACTCTCAGAAAATGGCATGGCCAGTCTTGCTGCGCCAAGCGATGGACCGATTAATGAAGAGTCTGATTTTTGAATTACACTGTTTAATGAATCAGAAATAATTTGTAACCACATCTCGGATTTTGAGCCTCCACCAATGGATAAAATTTCCTTGAAGCTAGCGCCACTTTCCTGAAGTGCATCTTTACCATCATTAAACGAATATGCCACACCCTCTAAGACTGCAAGGGTGAGATCCTCTTGAACGGTGCTTGATGATAAATTTAGGAACAAGCCCCTTGCATTTGGATCATTATGAGGCGATCTTTCACCATCCAAGTAAGGGAGAAAAATAACTTCTGTATTTCTTTTTTTTGATGATAACAAATTTTTTAATAAGTCATCTATCTTGACCGATAGGACTCTTGAAAGCCAGGAAAGAGATTCTGCTGCACTTAATGTCACAGTCATTTGATGCCATGTATTTGGAAGTGCATGTGTAAATGCATGAACAGTTTTATCAGGATTTGACTGATGTTCTTCGCTTACATAAAAAAGGACTCCAGAGGTGCCCAGAGAAATAAAACTCTCCCTTGGCCTATATATCCCAAGGGCCAATGAGGCGCAAGCATTATCACCCCCTCCAGCAACAATGGGAACTCTGGGTAGACCAAATTCTTTTGATGCGCTAGAGCTGACCATTCCGGTCTCATCAGGACCCTCAAAAACTTCTGGCAGCCATGACTCATTAATTCCGGTTATCTTGATTAATTCGTTATCCCATTTTCTTGTTTCTGGATTGAGCCACAATGTGCCAGATGCATCTGACGAATCTGTTGCAAATTCACTAGTCAGCACATACCTGAGGTAATCTTTTGGGAGAAGAACTTTATCAATCCTAGAAAAATTATCAGGTTCATTATTTTTCATCCAAAGGATTTTTGGTGCAGTAAAACCAGGCATAGCTATATTTCCTGATAATTTGGTAAACCTGTCACCTAAGGAATTTAAATCATTTGACTCCTTTATGGCTCTCCCATCATTCCATAAAATACAGGGTCTTATTAATTTTGAATTTTTGTCCAAACATATAGCACCATGCATTTGCCCAGTAAGCCCTATTCGTTTTATCTGTTGTAAATTTAATTTAGAATGGATAACAGAAATAGTCTTTCTTAGTGCTTTCAGCCAATCGGTCGGATTCTGCTCAGAAAAATTTTTATCTGGATGAGATACCTTCAAAGGTGAATCTGCGACAGCTAATATTTCGTTCTCATCACTTATGACAACAGCTTTAATACTAGATGTTCCAATATCTATTCCAAAATACATTTTTAACTCATCCAGTTACCACCATCAACATTAAAAGTTTGGGCGACAATGTAATCAGATTCATCAGATGCAAGAAAAACTGCCATACCGGTCAAGTCCTTTGGAAGACCCATTCTTCCATAGGGAACAGCTTTGCCAACTTCTTGTTTTTTTTGTCCTAATGGTTTGTTCTCATATTTAGCAAAGAGACTATCCACCTGATCCCACATATCAGAATCGACTACTCCTGGAGAAATTCCATTGACATTAATTCCATATTGAATCAAATCTAAACCTGCAGATTGTGTCAGGCTTATAACAGCGGCCTTTGAGGCACAATAAACTCCAACTAATGCTTCACCTCTTCTTCCTGCTTGACTAGAAAGATTAATAATCTTTCCACCTTTGCCAACTTCAATCATATGTTTAGCGACAACCTGCAAAGTGAATAAGGTTCCAAAAACGTTAACATCAAAACAACGGTGAAAATCTTCTTCTGTGATTTCACTAATCGGAGCCAAGGTAAAAATTGCAGCATTATTGATAAGAATATTTACTGAACCCAACAATCTGATTGAATCACGAACAGCATCATCGATACTTTCTTTTCTAGAGACATCTAGATAAACAGCATAGGCATTCTCACCAAGAGCATCAGCAACTTTTTGTGCTTGATCAAAATCAATATCAGCTATACAGACTTTTGCGCCATATTCTAAGTATGATTTTGCAAATGCCTTGCCAATACCCCGGGCACCACCAGTGATTAAGGCGGTTTTACCCTTAAGATTAAATGGCATAAATGAATTGGCTAAATTGTTGCTGTTTTGTTATGATAGCGGTTATTATCTGGATCACCAGCCTCTAAAGCATCAAGATCAGGACGCTTTTTACCCTTCATCCAACGCTTATGGTCTTTGTGGTTACCGCTCTCTGTAGCAACACCCGAGATGTAGTGACCACCCTTGTGACCCTCAATTTTCTCAGATTTACTAGTTGGCATATACTTTCTCCTTAATGTATACAGTTCAACAAACAAAATATAGGATTTAACCTACAAGTTGATAATATACCTCTTTTGAGATATAAAACTAATACAATTAAGATAAATTATTATACTATTTATACTGATAAAGTAATTTTCATTATTAAAGTAGTAAATATAGTATCTAATTTAAATCTTAATTAATTTCTATATCATTTTTAGAACTGTTTTGAATAACAAATTCTGCATTTATCAAATCATTTTCATTCGCCTTTTTATGTGCCTGCTGGATATCAAACCCAAAATCAAGCCATCTTTGAATCAGCCTTTCACGAAGAACATCTATTCCAGGATTAATAAAAATCTTAAGGTCGTATAAATCACTACACGATGACCACGGTGATTTATCAATAAGTAAATAGTTTCCCTCCACAATAACAAGAGGTGTTTCACTAGTTATAGATATCTGATCTGCAATAGTTTTGTCTAATTCCCGATCAAAACCAGGTATTTTGATATCTTTATTTTGGGAAACTTTATATAGATCTCTTGCAAATTTTTCAGAGTTGAATGAAGGCTCAGAACCTTTCCTATCAAAAAGTCCAGTATCAATCAATTCCTTATTATCTAGATGATAACCATCCATAGGAAAGATGACCGCATGCTTCTTTTTGTCTATTAAATTATCATTGTATTTTCTAAGAATAATATTACTTAAGTAAGACTTTCCAGCACCTGGTGGCCCAGAAATTGCGATGATTTGCTTTTTTTTATTATTTTTTTCAAATAAGGAAATGCTTGAAAGAATTTTATTAATGTTTATTTGTAAAGAATCCATTTAATCATCAAGTAAAACAATTTAAGATTTGCACAGTAACTATATCCTTGGGAGATATAAATTTTATTTTTTACATGTTAATTAATTTATTTACTTTATAAATTATATAGTCGAAGGTCTCAAAATATTTTGTGGCATTAAAGTCGATGGTCAATTCATCGAACAAAATTCTCAGAAAACTATCCGCGATAGTCTATTTAATATCTTTATTGATTTCTACTTTCAAGCCCTTAGTATTTTTAGAAAGAACAAAATCGGCCTGAGCTTTCATTAAATGATCGACACACTCATTCAAATCATTGTATTGGTCAATGCCAGTATCAAAACGTTTATCCTTTCCAAAATAAAAGAAACTTTTATAGTTAAAAGATCCAAGTTTTAAAACAACAAAGGTAGATTGTTTATTCTCCCAAACTAATGCTGGGGTTATTCTAGCCTCTTTTTCTCCAGGTGGAACGATTTCAATATCCGCTAAATGTACCTGAACGGATCCATCTCTCCAGCGGTTATTGACATGTTTTGTTGCTACTTCTACTTCTGATTCTGTAAAGTCCATAATCTTAATTAGTGTTTTAATATTTCTTCGATATCAGGCTCAGCATCCAATGGACCACCAGCCTCAATCTCTTCTTCAGTTGCATCTCTAACTGAGAGAACGTCAAGTTTAAAAATTACCTTTCTACCGCAAAGTGGATTATTACCATCAATAGTGACACTCTTTTCATCAACCCGAGTGACAATAAAGTTTTTAGGCTCACCTTTTTCATTTTCCATGGTAATGGTTAAGCCCACCTCTCGATAATCTTCTGGGACATTATCAATATGGTCAGTAAAAACGAGCGACTCATCACGGGGTCCATAGAGCTTATTACAATCAATAGGAACCTCTATCTCGTCACCGACTTGTTTGCCCTCTAATTCTTTAGTTACTTCTTCAGACATAATGTCATTGGCACCATGGACATATCCAATTGGGTACTCGATCTGTACAAGAACTTCAGAACTTTTTTCATCAATCACTTGATAATTAAGCTCAACCATTTTTCCATTTTCGATCTTTTCAGGCATATTTAGAATATAGTTGCACCGAATATTTTAATTTCATCTTCTTGATAACCAAGAACTAATCTACCAAGATAATCTCCTTCTTTTTTCTTATTCCACTGCTTGAATAAGACGGTGACATATCCTCCTCTTCTAATAATGCCTAAGTACTCTCTTTCCTTTGTTAGACCCTTTGTCAATTCACTTCTTGCAAATTGCTTTCCAACTTCAACTTCATTAGAGGCACCTAAAAATTTATCAGAGAAATTCTTGACAAACATCCCATAGTTAGCATTATTGGAATATTTAATGAGATCATCCCAGAATGGATTAGCCACCGCCAGTATCTCATCGTCCTTTAACTCTTCAATATTTTTCATAATTATCTGTCTTAATGATTAACACTTTAATTTAAAAAGGCCAACAAAAGTTGGCCTTTTTAATTCATTCAGATGAATGGAAATTACTTAGCTTTAGCTGCCTTTTTAGCAGGCTTCTTCTCAGATTTTTTCATATCTGCTAAAGCCTTATCTTCCATATCACCCACTAGGTGGTATAGAGGAGCTTTTTCCAATGTGTACTCACCTGTTTCAGGATCACGACGTGAAACTGTTAAACAGTGCCAGTTCTTATCATCTAGCTTCATAGCATCACCACGGTAGTAGTAACCTGGCCATCTTGTTTCCTTACGGAATAGTGTGTGTTGCATTACACACTCAGATGTACGATGACGGTGCTTAAGTTCCCAAGCGCGCATTAACTGGTGAGTATCTTCTGCACCAACTTTTTCTAAATCCTCTTCCATGATCTTTAATTTCTGAAGACCAATGTGTAGAAGTTTATCATTAGTCATGTAGTTGACTGTTACACCACCACAGTACTCATCCATGATTTTTTGTAGTCTTTGTAGACCAGGATGTGGTAACAAGTAGCTTGGAGAAACAGTACCCGCAACGATTTCGTTACGACCAACTTGATAAGTCTCTAATGGCTTGAAGATTTCAGCTTTACGCTTTTCAATTTGTGAATCAGAAACAACAATGCCTTCTGCTTTGCCATCGTCAATGTATTGACATGCTGATTTACCTGAAATACGACCTTCTGTAAATGAGCCTGATGAGAATGCGTGTGGAGTACCACCAACAGCATCACCAGCTCCGAATAAACCTTCAATTGACATCATACGGTTATAACCCCACTGATATTCTGGTGGAGAAACGTCCGCAGGACCTGAACACCATGCACCACAACCTGTAGCATGTGAACCCATTACATAAGGCTCTGAAGTTGTTAATTCAGGGTTTTGATACTTAGGATCAAGATCTGTTGCAGCCCATAGAACCGCTTGACCAACAGTCATACCTAGGAAGTTTTCCCATCCAACTTCTTCTAAGTGTGGATCTTGGAATGCATGCATTGTAACCATGTGAATTGGACCACGACCTGCAGCAACCTCTTGAATAATCGCGTGGTTACGTAAACATGTAGGAATAGGTCTGTGAGTTCTGTGAGATGCTTCCATATCTAGATACTCTTTACCTACCATCTTTTGTAGTGCAGGGAAGTGCTTAGACTCATACTCTTCACCATAAGCATTTTGAGTATATGTCTTAAGGTGTAGGAAGTATGCACCTACAGGGCCATAACCATCCTTGAAACGTGCTAGTACAATTCTGTTTTCCATTTGTGTCATCTTAGCACCAGCATTAATCATCAATGCATATGCTGAACCTGATGACCACGGGGCGTACCATACACGGCCCGCACCTTCACCAACAGAACGTGGCTTATAAATATTTGAAGCACCACCAGCACCGACAACAACAGTCTTAGACTTAAACACGTGGCAATTACCTGTACGAACGTTAAAACCAATCGCACCACCAACACGGTTACGACCAGACTCATCCATTAGTAGGTGAGTAATCATTACACGGTTGTATGTCTTATCAGCATTCTTTGTAGCTGCTTCTGCAACAATAGGCTTATATGATTCACCGTGAATCATAATCTGCCAACGACCTTCACGCTGGTATGCGCCAGTCTTTTCATTTCTCATTAATGGAAGACCCCACTCTTCAAATTTGTGAACAGCTGAGTCAACATGACGCGCCATATCAAATAGTAGATCTTCACGAACCATTCCCATTAAGTCGATACGAGCATAACGTACATGATCCTCTGGGTTGTTTTCACCCCAACGAGTACCCATGTAACAGTTAATCGCATACAAACCTTGTGCTACAGCACCTGAACGGTTGATGTTTGCTTTTTCAGCGATCACGATTTTCTTATCGCGACCCCAATGTCTTGCTTCATAAGCTGTACCTGTACCACCGAGTCCAGCGCCAGCAACTAAGATATCAATATTATCTTCTACAATTGTTTTAATACCCATTAGTAGTACACTCCTTCTTTCATTTCTAAGTTTTGAGACTTAAGTGTAGCGATGTCGCCATCATCCATACGGATGTACTTAGGTTCAAACGATAAAAGTTGACTATTACGTTCCGCTTCAGTTGGCTCAGGCTCATTTCTGAAATCAGCAATACCTGTACCCCATGGGACGGTTGTAATTGGTGATAAGAAGTTCTTCACACGACCATCGCGGAAAGTCACCCTCCAGGCGATAGTTCCGGCTTCTTCATCACGAATTGTACGAACGCTGTGCCCTAATGGAGCAAAGTCAGCGTAACCACGAGCATCAATAGCGTGGTGTGGGCATGCTTTAACACATGAGTAACATTCCCAGCACATGCTAGGCTCAATGTTATAAGCACGACGGTACTTCTTGTCGATATGCATAATGTCAGATGGGCAGATATCAACACAGTAGCCACATCCATCACAACGTGTCATATATACGAAAGTTGGCATAGTATTTTCCTCTCTATATTAAGTTGTTATTAATAATGGTTTGGGCCTTCACGCTTAATACCTAAACCCATGTTCATTGGAGCATCTTTAAGAAGTTCCATTGAATGTCTATCTCTTTGCTGAGCTACTACTGCACCAGACTTGTCGAAACGAGTTTCGTGCGGTAAGTTATCTAATGCTCCGCTAAGCTTTTTAATACGCTTGTCATATGCAGCAAATGGCTTGAAGAACATATGAGCAAACTTTGACCAATATACACCGCCGAACAGTGAAATACCTGCAAGCATTGCAAGGATTTCCCAAACAGTGCCACCCCAGATTGACCAACCTAGAGCTGAAGTAGAAACTGCCATTAGCGAAAGACTGAACATATCACGACGAAGATCGATATCAGTCCATGAATTACCTTCAGACATGACGTCTACTTTATAAACAAACCAGAACCACCAGCTACCTACAAATAGCATTAATGCACCTAAGTTCCATGCAAGAGAAACTGTCTCACCAGTTCCAGAGAAAGCAATAATAATTGTCGCAGCACTTAATAAAATTGTGCCATACATAGTTAAGATGTGAACAAATCTTCTTAGAGGCTTAGTTGAGTCAAACTCACCTGATACAGCAACTTCGTTTAAAACAACGCCAACTGCTGCGCCCATTTTCTCGCCACCAGAAACTTCTCTATAACGACCATCTTCAAAACCTACTGAACAGTTTTTACTACCAGCAGCGATTCCAGCCTTAACTTTAGCTTCTGCTTTTTTTGAATCCTCAAAAAAGTATTTAGCGCTCTTCTTATGAATAACATCCATAATGGTCATTACTGCAACTAGTGCTAGCATAATCACTACGTAT
>Ga0181555_1001367_pt1 | contig 21783 bp, 18 predicted proteins | sample 011ome_15_FD_145601 | JGI IMG/M metagenome (GOLD analysis project Ga0181555, IMG submission 145601) | Coastal salt marsh microbial communities from the Groves Creek Marsh, Skidaway Island, Georgia - 011504AT metaG (spades assembly) | ecosystem: Environmental > Aquatic > Marine > Intertidal zone...
TGGTTTCGGATTGCGTAGGATCAGGTGCAGCGGGATGTTTTCCGTATAACATATAGGACCCCGACAGCATCACCGCGCGTGCCGCGATTTCGGGATCGTCTGTCACAAACAATCCACCCTCGCCCGAATTCATGTGTTTATAGGTTTGCGTGGAATAGCATCCAATAACGCCGTCACAGCCTGATGAACGGCCTTTCCATTTTGCGCCCATTGTATGCGCACAATCCTCGATCACCTTGATCCCGTGCTCATCACAAATCGCCAACAACGCATCCATATCGCACAGGTGTCCCCGCATATGGCTTAGCATCAAAACATCGGCCTGATCCGCCTTGGCACGCAGATCGTTTAGGTCAATCGTCAGGTTTTCAGTCACATCCACAAACACTGGGTCCGCCCCAACCGCGGCAATTGCGCCTGGAACAGGGGCAAGCGTAAAGGCATTTGTTAAAACACGATCCCCATGCCCAATCCCCAACGCCCGAAGCGCCGTTGCCATGGCATAGCCACCCGAGGCCACCGCAAGGCAATAGCGCGCGCCAACATATTCAGCGAATTCCAATTCCAATTCGCCTACTTCGCCAATCTCATCTGGCAACACGTTATAACGATGCAAACGCCCCGATTGCATCACACGCACGGCCGCATCAATGGCCTCCGCACTTAGCGGTTCTTGTTGGGTAAAGTTTCCGTCAAATCTTTCGTTCATGTCGCATACCTAGGCCATGGTTTTTGCTGATCTAATCCAATGCGCGACATTTGTGCAAATAAAAGGTCGCAATTTCATGCGAATATGCAAATCTATTTCTGAAAGCTGACGTGGAAAGGACCCCACATGACCCCGATTGACCTGATCCACACATTGAACCTGAAAGACATTCCCGATGCGGTGAAAGAACAGGCAAAGCTGTCCATCCTCGATCTGATTGGGATTGGTGCAGGTGGGGCAGGCACGCGAATGTCAGCGATCATTCGCGCACATGCAGCACAGGAATTTGGCGGAACGATCCCAATGCTATTTGATGGCCGCACCGCCAGCGCGCAGGGGGCCGCATTGGCCGCGGGCATGACGATCGATAGCCTTGATGGGCATGACGGGTTTAATATGGCCAAAGGACATATTGGTGCACCCCTGTTCCCCGCGATCCTTGCACTGGGATACGAACAACAGATTTCAGGGCGTGAGGTTTTGTTGGCAACAATTCTGGGCTATGAATTCGGCGCCCGCGCGGCGATGGCACAACATGCAACAGCCCCAGATTATCACACATCAGGCAGTTGGGGCGCCGTTACGGCGGCGGCGGCAGGGGCCTATATCCTGCAACTCGGTACGGATCAAACGCGCCACGCCCTTGGGATTGCCGAATACCACGGACCGCGCAGTCAGATGATGCGCTGCATTGATCACCCCACGATGCTAAAGGATGGCGCAGGTTGGGGATCCATGGCGGGCGTTTCGGCGGCAAAACTGGCCCAAGCGGGGTTCACGGGCGCCCCTGCACTGATCGTGGAAGAGGTGCCAGAGTTTTGGCAGGATCTGGGCGAACGGTGGTATATGTTGGAACAATACTACAAACCCTATCCCGTCTGTCGTTGGGCGCAGGCCCCGATTGAGGCCGCGTTGGATTTGCAACGCACCCATGGCTTTACCCATCACGACGTGACGGGTTTGGAAATCGAAACATTTCATGAGGCGATCCGCCTTGCAACCAGCGCACCTGACACCACCGAACAGGCGCAATATTCCACATCCTTTCCTGTGGCTGTTGCGCTGATGCATGGGGATGTGACGCCTGCCTCAATCGCGGATGACGCTTTGGGGGATCCTGATGTGATGCGCCTGTCGCAGATGTTGGTGATGCGGGAACAGGATCATGCAAATGCCCACTTTCCCACCCGCCGGTATGCGCGTGCAAAAATCACACTGCGCGATGGACGGGTGTTGGAAAGCGATTGGATGGAACCAAAATGGGATCACCGCACTCCCGCCACAGCGGGCGAACTGACCAATAAATTCCGCGCCTTGGCCCACCCCGTGCTCGGCCCCGACCGCGCCACCCGTATAGAAACCGCGGTGGATGGATTAGAGCATATTGAGCTGAGCGAATTGACAAACCAACTATTGAAACCCACGGACCAACACTGAGGTTGACCTTTAAATCCAACTCCGTATGTTTCAAACAATATGTATCATCTTCCCAAGTCATGCCTGTAAAATGTCCCAAAGTCGAAATTGTGTTTTGGCATTTTTATACAGATCAACGATTAAGCACACGCCCGTGGGCGGTTAACAAGGCTGAGGCAACGAAGCCCCCCGTGGGCGGTTAACAGGGCTGAGGCAACGAAGCCCCCGCCCTTCCGAACGGGCGCGGGCTGGATCATACGCGATTAGTCTTCGCTCTCGCTCAGACCGCGCATGATCTTGTTCGAGAATGAAGATCAGCACACCCTAGGGCAGCAGTTTTTCCACCAAATCGGGCAGGTCGGCAAAGTGGGACAGGATTGCGTCAGGGTTTAGGGCGTTCACATCCTCATCCCCTGGGCCGAAATCGACAAGGATGCTGGGCGCCGAAATCGACAAGGATGCTGGGCACGCCTACGGCGCGGGCGGTGCTGTGGTCGGTCAGCGTATCACCGATCATGCAGGAGCGTGATACATCCCCCCCTGCCTGTTCAACCGCCGCGATATAGGGCGCGGGATCGGGTTTGCGCACGGGCAGCGTATCGGCCCCGATCAGCGCATGAAAAAAATCGCGCGCCCTTAGATCGCGCATCAGTTGTTCCGCCAATCCCGCAGGTTTATTCGTGCAAATCGCCACACGGTCCCCGCGATCGCGCAGCGTGTGAACCGCCTCTAACGCGCCCTCAAAAAACACAGTTTGGGCGGATAGGTTAGCGCCATAGGCCTCAAGCAGTATCGGATAATATTTATCAACCAGTGCCTTATCCACATCCCCTTGACGCGACAGGCCAAGGCGCAGCATGGCCCGTCCCCCGCGCAGGGCCGTGGCCTGATCCGCCGCTTGCGACAGGCCCGCAATCCCCATATCGGCAAAACACACATTCGCCGCAGCAATCAAATCCCCACTGGTGTCCGCCAGCGTCCCATCCAAGTCAAAAACGATTGTGCGCATTGGCGGTATCCCTTTGTTGATCGGCGAATTTTTGCCATGCACTGAAATAAAACGCAACCGAAGTTGAAACCACGCCCCCTTGCGCCGAGGGGCACAATGGTTAAAACGGCATCAAATGGTATTAAGGAATTGAGCATGGGTATTGCAGTCGTCATTTTAGCGGCAGGAAAAGGAACGCGGATGAATTCGGACCTGCCCAAGGTGCTGCACCCCATCGCGCAGGTTCCCATGCTGGCCCATGCGATCAAATCAGCGCAGGCCACAGACCCAGATCACATTGTTGTTGTCGCTGGAAATGGCGCCGATGCCGTGCGCAAAGCAACCGCAGAGTATGCCCCCGATGCGCAGGTTGTGTTACAAGAAGAACAGTTGGGCACAGGCCATGCCGTCGCACAGGCAAAAGCGGTGCTGGGGGATTATGACGGCGATATTCTGGTCCTATATGGCGACACCCCATTCATCAGCGATCAAACCATTGCCGACATCGCCACAGCCCGCGCCAATGCAGATTTGGTCGTTCTGGGATTTCATGCGGCGGATCCGGGCCGCTATGGCCGATTGGTGACCGATGGCGATACGTTGGAAAAGATCGTTGAATATAAGGACGCAAGCGAAGAAGAACGCGCCATAACATTGTGCAACAGTGGTGTAATGGCCGCACGCGCGGCGGATATGTTTGATTGGATCGACGCCACAGGAAACGAAAATGCATCTGGCGAATATTACCTAACCGATTGCGTTGAAATCGCACGAACACGCGGCAAAACAACCATTTGCGTAATTTGTGATGAGGCTGAAACACTGGGCGTCAATTCACGCGCCCAATTGGCCGAGGCTGAAGCCGCCTTTCAATCCCGCGCGCGGGCCGAGGCGATGGAAAACGGCGTCACACTCTGTGCCCCTGACACGGTGCATTTCGCCTATGATACCGTGATTGGTCGCGACACAGTGGTTGAACAAAACGTTGTCTTTGCACCAGGCGTCACCGTGGAAAGCGGAGCCACCATCCGCGCCTTTTCCCACCTAGAGGGTTGCCATGTCGCGCGCGGTGGGATCATCGGCCCCTACGCCCGCCTGCGCCCCGGTGCGGAATTATCCGAAGATGTGCGTATCGGCAATTTTGTTGAGATCAAAAACGCGCTGATCGGCGAAGGATCCAAGGTCAATCACCTAAGCTATGTTGGCGATGCCGAAATTGGCAGCGGATCAAACATTGGGGCGGGGACGATCACCTGTAACTATGACGGTGTGATGAAACATAAAACAACGATCGGGAATGATGTCTTTGTCGGGTCAAACACATTGCTGGTGGCCCCTGTAACGCTGGGCAATAAATCCATGACCGCGACAGGCGCCGTGATCACCAAAGATGTTCAGGCAGAGGCATTGGCCATTGCCCGTGTGGATCAGGTCAACAAACCGCGCACGGCGGTCAAACTATTTGATATTTTAAGAAAACGTAAAGCCAAAAGAAATTCGGAGACGTCGTAATGTGTGGGATCGTAGGAGTATTAGGCAGCCATGAGGCCGCGCCAATTTTGGTTGATGCCCTGAAACGTTTGGAGTACCGCGGTTATGACAGCGCGGGGATCGCAACCGCGCATAACGGTGCACTCAGCCGTCGCCGCGCGGTGGGAAAACTGGCCGAACTTTCCGATGTATTGGTGCATGATCCACTGATTGGAAAAGCCGGCATCGGACATACCCGTTGGGCCACCCATGGTGAACCCAGCGTGAAAAACGCCCACCCCCACCAAAAAGAACAAGTCGCAGTGGTCCATAATGGCATTATCGAAAATTTCCGCGAGCTTCGCGAGGAATTGGCAAACCACGACCTGCACCCCGAAACGGACACGGATACCGAAACCGTTGCGATGTTAACGCATCACATGTTGACGAATGGCATGACGCCCATTGATGCTGCGCGTGAAACGGTTTCCAAATTGGAAGGCGCCTTTGCCCTATGCTTTTTGTTTCAGGGTGAAGAAGACCTGTTGATTGTCGCGCGCAAGGGCTCTCCCCTTGCGATCGGATATGGGGACAATGAAATGTTCGTGGGGTCAGATGCAATTGCATTGGCACCTATGACGAACCGCATCACTTATTTGGACGAAGGCGATTTTGCGGTCCTAACGCGCAATTCAGTTCAGATCTGGGATGCGCAAGGTGCGCTTGCCAATCGTGAGGTGCGCACCATCCGTGGTGAGGCGGGCCGCTATGACAAAGATGGCTATCAACATTTCATGGCCAAGGAAATCCATGAACAACCCAGCGTGATCAGCAAGGCAATCAAACATTATCTGGGTGCAGATGGGCATAGCGTGACCCTGCCTGGCGAAGGATTGGATTTCACCCAATTTGATCGCATTACCATGGTGGCCTGTGGCACAGCCAATCTGGCATGTTTCACGGCGAAATATTGGTTTGAGCAGGTGGCACGCATTCCTGTCGAGGTGGATATTGCCTCTGAATTCCGCTACCGCGAACCGCCCATTTCCGATCGCACACTTGCCATTTTCGTCAGCCAGTCTGGCGAAACTGCAGATACGCTTGCGGCATTACGCTATTGTCAGGGCAAGGCCGCAAAAATCCTATCTATCGTAAATGTGGATGAAAGTTCTATCGCGCGGGAAAGTGATTTGGCACTGCCGATTTTGGCAGGTGCGGAAATTGGCGTCGCCTCGACCAAGGCGTTTACATGTCAGCTGACGTTGTTGTTGTCGCTTGCGATCAAGGCCGCAACAGAACGGGGTACAAAATCAGAAGCCGAGTGTGAATTGATCGTACATCACATGCGCAGTTTGCCCGCACTGATCAATCGCGCATTGGATCAGAAGGACCAATTCGAGCGCGCCGCACATAAATTGGCACAAGCCCGTGATATCCTGTTTCTGGGACGTGGAGCGATGTACCCATTGGCCCATGAAGGCGCCCTAAAGCTAAAAGAAATTAGTTATATACATGCCGAAGCTTATGCATCAGGTGAATTAAAACACGGCCCTCTTGCATTGATTGATGATCAGGTTCCTGTGGTTGTTTTAGCACCCAAAGACAGCCTTTACGACAAATCCATTTCCAACGTCCAAGAGGTCATGGCACGCAAGGGGCGCGTGTTGTTATTGTCCAATGGCGCGGGCCTACAGGACGCGGGGGACGATATCTGGATCGGGATCGAAATGCCCGATATTCACGAAGTGGTCGCCCCGATCCTATACGCTGTTCCTGCCCAATTGCTGGCCTATTACACAGCCCTTGCCAAAGGTACGGATGTGGACCAACCGCGCAATTTGGCAAAGTCTGTTACAGTGGAATAAGATCGACCCATGTCCAAAACTGCGATTGCCAATATTGGTGAAAACGACTTTGATCATTGGCGACAGATGTTCTTGGATTTTGCAAATTTGCATGATGTCACCCCAACACCCGAGGGGGTGGCAAGGACTTGGGGCTGGCTTTGCGATCCAACGCACCCAGAAATAGGATTGATTGTACGCATAGGAGAAAAGGTCGTGGGATTTGTTCATTACCGCCTGCAACCAAGTGCGCTGCGGGGCACCCAGATCCTGTACCTTGACGACCTATTCGTAACTGAAACGCATCGCGGCAGTGGTGTGGCCGATGATATCATGGATCGCTTAAGCGAAATTGCACAAGAACACGGCTGCAGCGCCATCCGATGGGACACCCATGCCACCAACGAACGCGCCCGTCGGTTTTATGAACGCCATGCTAAAAACACCAATTGGATTACGTATGAAATGCCCGTTAATTCTCAGTGATTGGACAAAATTAGGTGTCTTTTACGGTTCCCAATTTCCGTGCTAACCGGACCGAATACAACGTATAAACAAGTGTATTGATTTAGGGATGAAAATAATATGACCTTCGATGAAGCCCTAGAAACGCTACGTGAATTGGCAGACCCCGCCACTATTGAGGGGAAGGCCGCCTATCACAAGATTGACCGCCCCTATATCGGAACGAACAATCAAATCCTAAACGACATCGGAAAAGAGTGGCGGCGCGCCTTGGATTTGGATCAGCGGATCGCATTGGCCCGTGGGTTGTGGGCTACGAATATATTCGAAGGTCGCGTGATGGCCTCAAAATTACTGACCCAAGCGCGCATTCGCCCCGATCAGGCGGTCTGGGATTTGATCACCAGCTGGGTCGATGATTTTGACAGTTGGGCCATTGCCGATCACGCCTGTATGGCTGGGCAAAAGCGGGTGGTCGCCGACCCTACGCGTTTGGATCAGGTGGAAACATGGATCACATCGGATCATATGTGGCGACGCCGCGCGGCCTTTGTCATCACCCTGCCCTACACAAAACAGAATTTTCCCAAACCCCGCGAAATTCAGGCGCGCGAATGTGTATTGGGCTGGGCTGCAGAGCTGGCAAACGATCATGATTGGTTCATTCAAAAGGCAATCGCATGGTGGGTGCGCGATCTGTCGCGCCATGATGCAGCGCGTGCTCAAAATTTCCTGAACCGTTTCGGGGATGACCTAAAACCCTTTGCCCGAAAAGAAGCCGCCCGTCACATGAATTAGGGCGCGTAAAAATTCAACACGGAACTCAGAAAAATCATGTTTGAGCCCTTGCGACTATGCGGCGATAACTCTAGCTTATCCCCATGACTGTACCGTTGATTGACCCCTTTGCGCGCGCGATCACTTACCTTCGCGTTTCTGTCACTGACCGCTGCGATTTTCGCTGCGTCTATTGCATGGCAGAAAACATGCAGTTTTTACCGAAAAAGGAACTGCTGACCCTAGAAGAGCTGGACCGTCTGTGTTCCACCTTTGTTGGAATGGGCGTTCAAAAACTGCGCATCACAGGTGGCGAACCCTTGGTGCGGCGGGACATCATGACGTTTTTCAACGGCATGTCGCGTCACTTGAACAGCGGGGCGCTAAAGGAATTGACCCTGACCACCAATGGATCGCAGTTGGAACGGTTTGCCGATGATCTTTATGCGGCGGGGATGCGGCGGATCAATGTATCACTGGATACGCTTGACGAAGATAAATTTGCGCGCGTCACCCGCTGGGGCCGCCTGCCCCAAGTGCTCCGTGGATTGGATGCAGCGCAACGTGCAGGTTTGCGCGTGAAAATCAACGCCGTGGCCCTAAAGGGATTTAACGAAGACGAATTATTCACCATGACCGAATGGTGCGCCAGCCGTGACATGGATCTGACCTGGATCGAAGTCATGCCCATGGGCGACATGGGGGAAACCGATCGGATTGGACAATATTGGTCACTCGAGGATGTGCGCGCCGCATTAGAAACGCAGTATCAGTTGACAGATTTGGCCGAACGATCAGGGGGGCCTGCGCGCTATGTGCGGATTGAAGAAACAGGTCAAAAAATCGGTTTCATCACGCCGCTAAGTCACAACTTCTGCGAAAGCTGTAACCGCGTCCGTCTGACATGTACGGGCGAATTGTATATGTGCTTGGGCCAAGAGGACATGGCCGATCTACGTGCCCCGTTGCGTGAACACCCACGCGATACACAGCATTTGGAAACCGCAATCCGACGTGCGATTGAACGCAAACCCAAAGGGCATGATTTCGATTATTCCCGTCAAACAATTTCGGGGCAGATGTCCCGCCATATGAGCCATACGGGCGGATAAGCAGAATTTCGTTTCATTTCCCGCATTCGTGTAAATAAGATTATCGTTTGTGCCTATCCTGTGTTTCCGATGATGTTTTTCCGATAACACATACCGCGCAAGAACGATGTTTCACCCCGCAGTGTCCGTTAGGAATTTGTTCCATTCAAAATGCGATTTCTTGCAATTCACACCCTTGTTAATATGTGGTTTCCATCCCAAATGAGAACAATGTTCTGATTTATAGGATAGCGACATGTTTGAAGAATTCGGTTTTGAAACTCTCACAGCGGCCCAAGCCAGCCTTTATTTTGCGCTTGGGCTTGGTCTTTTGTTTGGCGTATTTAGCGAACAGGTCAAATTCTGTTTTCGTCGCGCGTTGATCGGCGCGGATCGTGCACAGGCCGCGGGCGTTTGGGCCATGGCGCTCTTGGTTACCGTAATGGGAACCCAGTATTTTGTCACAACCGAGATCATTAGCTTTGACGATCACCGTTTCATGGGCGATTTTCCGGTTGTCCAAATTGTGCTGGGCGGACTTGCCTTTGGCGCAGGCATGGTTTTGACGCGCGGATGTGTCGGACGTCTGACTGTTTTGGGCGCAACTGGCAATTTACGGGCCGTGACGGCCTTGCTGATCTTTGCTGTGGTTGCGCATGCCACGCTAAAGGGTGTGTTGTCCCCCCTGCGCACAGCAACGGGTGACATTGGGCCAACGTTGGATACCGTGTCGCTAAGCGATAGTTTTGGGAATATCCTTCCGCTTGCCATTATCGTCGCAATTATAGCGGTTACAGCGGTCATTATTTGGCGCAGCGGGTCCAGCATCCCAAGCCTGCTGGGTGGTGCCGCCATTGGTGGGTTGGTGATCGCAGGATGGGTAGGAACAGGGTTCATCTTATATGATGATTTTGATCCAATCGCATTTGAAGGCATTGCCTTCACATCCCCATGGACAGACAGCATCTTTTGGACGCTTGCCTCCACATCAGTCAGTGCAAAGTTTGGTGTTGGACTTGTGGGCGGTGTGATCGTAGGCGCATTTTTGTCTGCGACAGCCTCGGGCCGTTTAACATGGCAAAGTTTTGAGGGCCCTGCCCATCAGCCTCGGGCCGTTTAACATGGCAAAGTTTTGAGGGCCCTGCCCATTTTGGACGCTTTGCGGCGGGCGCATCCTTGATGGGATTTGGTGGTGTTCTTGCGGGCGGCTGCACAATTGGTGCGGGCCTATCAGGCATTCCCAGCCTAAGCATTGTACCAATCACTGCACTCTTAGCCATTGGCGTTGGCGCAGTGATCACACATCGTCTGGTGGATGCTATTCCATCGACCTACGGATCCGATGCACAAGGTACCATACCGCACCAACAACCGGCAGAGTGATCAACGCAGTCAATGCCCCTTTGGTCATTCCAACAACCTCTGCCAAGGGATAGAACAAATACCCAACCAGCGATACGGCGTAATAGCTGATCGCCACGACAGAGAGACCTTCAACTGTTTTTTGCAAACGCAGTTGAAGGTCGGCGCGTTTATCCATGCTTTCCAATAATGCTTGGTTTTGCGCGGATCGTTCCACATCCACTTTGGTTCGCAACAATTCTCCTGCGCGACGTGCGCGATCCACCAATGTGGTTAATCGCGTTTCTGTCGACCTGACGGTGCGCATGGCAGGATCATAACGACGCATCATGAATTCATAAAACGTCTGACGCCCTTTGAACCGCTCTTCTCGTAATACAGCGATGCGTTGGTCCACAATCGCCTGATAGGCCCATGTCGCCCCAAAGCGAAACGCCACCTGCGCGTCCAAGCTTTCAAGCTCTGCTGAATGACGCAACACCGCGGCCAGTGTGGATTCCGCAGGCTGCGTTGCCTCGGCCAAGGATTTCATTAAATCCGTAATCTCAGCATCTATTTGCCCCATGCGTCCCTGAATTTCGCGGGCAGTCGCGAAACCTTGCATTGACAGGCTTTTGTAGGTTTCGATTTCACATAGCCGTTGAATGATGCGGCCCAAACGCCGTTCACCCGTATCCTTATCAGCAAAAATTGCGACACGCTGGTGGCCTGTTTCATCAATGCGGAAATCGGCCGCAACAATCGCGCTGTCGTCCAACACACGGCTGACTGCAACGCTTTCAGACACAAACCAATCCGACAGTTTTTGTGAAATATCATCTTCATCTTCGCGCAGCTCTGCACGGATGGAAATGGACGTCACCCGCACCGCATCCAACCCCGCCAGCCAATCTGCAGGAAAGGCATCAAAGACCGCAGGATCAAAGGCACGCTCACTCAACGCGCCTGAAAACACCGTATAGGTCACAAATTCGGTATGTTGTTCCCATTTGATTTTGTAACGCCCTAGGTCGCCAAAATAATGCGTTGCGCCCTCTTTCGGGTGGCCCGCGCCATAGCGATCCAACAATGCAATCAGGTCCAACCGATCCTGCGCGCGGTCCCGCCCCGCAGCATTTTCAGGCAGTTTCAGCGCCAAATAGGCAACAACCCCAGGTGCGCGAAACGATGGAAACGGGCGGGCATGCAATTCATTCGCCAGTTTATAGCGCAGTGGATGATCGGTAATCAGTGACATGGGCTGTCCAATTCAAGAAGTCTATTAAAACGATAGGGCCGCACCCCAGATGCGTCCAGCGTTAATCGGGCGCAAAACCAAGCGAAGTGGAATACATCCGCATGCAATGACGCCAAACGGAAACACCCGCCACGATGGGCGGGTGTTTCAATGCGTATCACCATGGTCGTTAGTCGATCATTGTCAGCAGTTTGTTCAAGCTGTCCTTGGCATCGCCATAGAACATGCGCGTGTTCTCTTTGTAGAACAGTGGGTTTTCGATACCAGAATACCCTGTTCCCTGACCACGTTTTGAAACAAACACCTGTTTTGATTTCCAGCATTCCAAAACCGGCATACCCGCGATTGGGCTGTTCGGATCTTCTTGGGCGGCTGGGTTCACGATGTCGTTTGACCCGATGACAATTGATACGTCTGTTTCTGGGAAATCATCGTTGATTTCATCCATCTCCAACACGATGTCATAGGGCACTTTGGCCTCGGCCAATAGAACGTTCATGTGGCCCGGCAAACGACCCGCAACTGGGTGGATCGCAAAGCGCACGTTTTTGCCCTTGGCGCGCAAACGCTTGGTCAATTCTGACACGGCCTGCTGCGCTTGGGCAACCGCCATACCGTAGCCTGGAATGATCACAACGCTATCTGCATCGTTCAAGGCAGCCGCAACGGCATCTGCCTCAATCGCGACTTGTTCACCCTCAACTTCCATTGCAGGACCCGCAGCGCCACCAAAACCACCAAGGATAACAGAGACAAACGAACGGTTCATCGCCTTACACATGATGTAGGACAGGATCGCACCTGAGGAGCCAACAAGCGCACCAACAACGATCAACAAGTCGTTGCCAAGGCTAAAGCCGATCGCAGCCGCAGCCCAACCAGAGTAACTGTTCAACATCGACACAACAACAGGCATGTCAGCACCACCGATACCCATGATCAAGTGGTATCCGATGAACAGTGCCGCAACCGTCATGATGACCAATGGCAACATATCGCCAGAGTTCATGTACATGACCAATGTAACCGCTGAAATAACAGCGGCCGCTGCGTTCAACATATGACCACCTGGCAATTTTGTTGCCGCTGATGTGACGCGACCAGACAGTTTGCCATAGGCAATGACCGAACCTGTAAATGTGATCGCACCGATAAAGACACCCAGGAACAATTCGACACGCAGGATCGAAATTTCAACAGATGATTTTTTCGCGATCAATGCGGCAAAGCCCTCTAATGCTTTGCGGGCTGTATCGTCCATTGCCATGACACGCACGATTTCGATGTGCGCGTTATAACCCACGAAAACCGCCGCCAAACCGACAAGCGCGTGCATACCCGCAACCAGTTCTGGCATTTGTGTCATTTCAACCTTAGAGGCCAGCATGTAGCCAATCAGGCCCCCCGCCGCGATCAAGACGACAGACAACATCCAAAGCCCCATACCCGGACCCGTCAATGTTGCGAACACGGCCAAGGCCATTCCAACAATACCATACCAAACGGCGCGTTTCGCGCTTTCTTGGCCAGAAAGTCCACCTAGTGACAGGATGAACAGAACCGCGGCAACAACATAGGCCGCTGTGGTAAATCCAAATTCCATCAGTTCACCCCCCAATTAAGATTTCTGGAACATCGCAAGCATGCGACGTGTGACGAGGAAGCCACCAAAGATGTTGATCCCAGCCATGAACACCGAGGCCGCAGCTAAGATGATGACCAGCATCGAACCCGACCCGATTTGCATCAAAGCACCCAAAATGATGATGGATGAAATCGCATTGGTTACCGCCATCAACGGTGTGTGCAATGAATGCGAAACGTTCCAAATAACTTGGAAACCGATGAACACAGACAGAACAAACACGATGAAGTGCTGCATAAAGCTTGCTGGCGCAATAAGGCCCAAACCAAGGGTCAGCAAACCACCAACGGCCAGCAATGTGACCTGTTGTTTTGTGGCCGCCTTGAACGCTGCGATTTCTTGCTCGCGCTTTTCCTCAGGTGTCAGCTCTTTTGGCTTTTCCTGTGGCTTGGCTGCAATCGCCTGAATTTTTGGTGGGGGTGGTGGGAATGTAACATCACCGTCGTGTGCAACGGTTGCACCACGGATCACGTCGTCTTCCATGTTGTGGTTTACGGCACCATCTTTTTCAGGCGTCAAATCTGTCATCATGTGACGGATGTTAGTCGCGTATAGGGAAGATGCCTGTGATGCCATACGGCTTGGGAAATCGGTGTACCCAACGATGGTGACGCCGTTGTCTGTGACAACCTTTTCATCCATCACTGTGCCTTCGGCGTTTCCGCCGCGCTCTGCCGCAAGATCAACAATAACGGAACCCGGCTTCATCGCCGCAATCATATCCGCCAACCAAAGTTTTGGTGCATCGCGTCCTGGGATCAGTGCCGTCGTGATCACAATATCCACCTCGGGCGCCAATTCACGGAATTTTGCCAGTTGCGCTTCACGGAACTCTGGGCTTGATACGGCGGCATACCCGCCTGTCGCGGCACCGTCTTGTTGTTCTTCTTCGAAATCAAGATAGACGAATTCAGCGCCCATTGATTCAACTTGTTCGGCCACCTCTGGACGTACGTCAAATGCATAGGTCACGGCACCCAATGAAACAGATGTCCCAATCGCAGCAAGACCCGCAACACCCGCACCCACGACCAATACCTTGGCAGGTGGCATTTTACCCGCGGCAGTCACCTGTCCCGTGAAGAAACGACCAAAGTTGTTCCCCGCTTCGATCACAGCACGATACCCCGCGATATTCGCCATTGACGACAACGCGTCCATTTTCTGCGCGCGTGAAATACGTGGGACCATGTCCATCGCAATCACGGTTGAACCCTTTTTGGCCAATAACGCCATCTGCTCTTCGTTTTGTGCAGGATAGAAGAACGAAATCAGTGTCTGACCTTTTTGCATCCGCTTTGCTTCGGTATCGCTTGGGGGGCGTACCTTGGCAACGATGTCCACTTCTTTCCAAAGTGCTGCTGCTGTTTTAACAACACTTACGCCTGCATTTTCGTATGCAGCATCTGAAAAGCCCGCCATCGCGCCAGCGCCGCTTTCGACGTAGCACTCGTGACCGAGCTTTTGAAGCTGAAGTGCGCTGTCAGGGGTCATTGCGACCCTTGCTTCGCCTTCGAACACTTCTTTAGGTGTTCCGATTTTCAACGTTTCCGTCCTTCTTCTTTTTTCGTGCCCTTGCGGACACCTTGGTTAGTTTCCTATACGCAACAAATCCGAAACGCGCTGACGTTACGAGTGCCAAAAATGTCGCAATGTTTAAATCCAGCGCCGTGTGTCGCGCATATACCGTTCAAAATCCGATCTAAATTTGCGCCGAAGTCGATCCTCTTCATATACGATAAACCCGTTATCTATGGCCACGATGAAGATTGGCAAGCTTGCTAGCGATAACACCGCATCCCAGTGCAAAATAAATCCCAATAGGACCAAAGCGTCCCCAAGGTAAATCGGGTTCCGTGTCCATTTAAACACACCTGTTGTCACCAAATGATCGGCCTCGCGGTGGGGAATCACCGTTGTGCGATGCCGCCGCATTTCAAGCACGGCCAGCGCCATCAACAACACCCCTGCCCCAACGGACAGTCCCGCCACCATATTCGTGATTGGATGGGACAGCGACAGACCAAAATGGAAATACCGCTCCTGAAAATAGGCAATGACCAACGCCAGCGCCAACCAAACAGGTGGGATATTCAACCACCGTGCCATCATTCCGGTTTATAGGCCGCGTTTTGTTGCCAGCCCTGCAAGCCCGTTTGCAACACCAACACGTTTTCATGCCCCATCAGGCGTGCCGCAAACACAGCCTGTGCAGATAAGCTGCCCGTGTTACAAAACAGAATGACCATGCCGCTATCTGGAATTTCCCCCAAACGACCTGGGACTTCGCGCCATTCGATATGGGTTGCACCTGGGATCGTGGCCGCATCAAATTGATCGGCGTCGCGCGTATCTATGAATAGGGCTGCGTCGAACACGTCTTGTGTCAACTGCTCTGGCACGATGATGCCAGAATCATAGGTGGCAAAATCCATGTACCCTGTGATTTCATCAGCCAGATCACTGGCCCAAACTGGTGCGCCAAGGCATGTAATCGCAACTGCAATGGCCTGCAGGATTGTTGTCATTATTCAAACTCCATCTCAGCATAAACGCGGCCTGCGTTTTTTGTTGCCAATTCTTCAAAGGTGTCCAGCACCTTCCAACGTTCCTGATCGACGTAATAGGCCCCTGCTAGATCACCGCCATCATCCAAATGCGCACCAACTTTTTCGCGCAAATCAACCAGATATTCGTAGGTGTAACGATGCACTTGGGCCAAGTTCGTCGGATGTCCGTGACCGGGGATCACATAGGTGGGTTGCAACGGAACAAAGGCCTCTTCCCATGTTTCAATCCAGCAGCTTGTGCAGGTATCTTCAAATATGGGCAACATGCGTTCGTGAAATGCGATATCGCCCGCAATCATCATGGACCATTGCGGGATCCACACCTGCGTGTCCCCTGGTCCGTGTGCAGGACCCAAATGCAAAATTTCAAACGTCACACCGCCGAGTTCATAGGTGTAGCTGTCAGAAAAGCTGATGTTGGCGGGAACAACCCGTGTCCCTTCGGCCTTATCACGATTATATCGCTGCATGCCTTGTAAGATGAAATCACCGTTGTGTTCGACTTCTTCTGTCGCCTCTTCGTGGGCGATGATATCCACACCTAAATCCGCCCAATAGGAATTGCCCAACATGGCGTGTCCTTGGCCGTTTTCATTCACAACCAATTTGACGGGCTGATCAGTGACGGCCTTAATTTCTTCGTGCAACGCCGCGGCAAGGCGTGCAGATGCACCGCCATTCACGACTACGACACCCTCATCCGTTACAACAAAAGATAGGTTATTGTTGTGTCCCGAATTTTCATAGGTGGGCGGTGCGGTTGCCCCGATTGCGGAAAAAACGTGAGGAATAACTTCGACAGGTTTGGAATATAATTCAGATTGCGGGTATTGGTCCGCGATATCTTCGCTCGCGGCGCTCATGCTTGCAACGACAGACACCAAAATCGCTAATGCATTTTTCATGGGTAATCTCCTTAGGTGGGCGCATCCTACACATAAATTCATTTTTGTGAATATCTTTTTCAAATCGTGACGTAATTACTTGTGCGCCTGTGGAACGCATTTAAAGTAAGCATGAAACACAAGGAGTTTTGGAATGCAACACAGTGGGAAACACGCATTTGTGACAGGGGGCGGAACGGGCATTGGATTGGCCATCGCACGCGCATTGACCGCCGAAGGGGCCGAAGTGACAATTACAGGTCGCAGACAAGAGGTTTTGGATCAAGTTGCAGGTGGGCGAATTCACGCCATGGCCATGGATGTCACAGATGAGGCCGCACAGATTGAAACAATTGCCAAGGCGGTTGCCGAACGTGGCCCCATTCAAATTTGTGTTGCAAATGCGGGCATCGCCGAGGGCAAGACGCTTCAAAAAACAGATTTGGAATTTTGGCGGAAAATCATGACCACAAATCTGGATGGATGTTTCGTGACAATCCGTGAATGCATGAAATCCATGTCCGAAACCGATTGGGGCCGCGTGATCGCCGTGTCCTCAATTGCAGGCCTGCGCGGGCTAAAGGGGGCTGGCGCCTATTCCGCGTCCAAACATGGTGTCATCGGCCTGATCCGCAGCTATGCCGAGGAACATATGAGCAGCAGCATAACGTTCAACGCAATTTGCCCCGGATACGTGGATACCGACATTATTACCCGCAATGTAGAAAGCATCAAAACACGCGCAGGGATCAGTGAAAAAGATGCCCTTGCCGTCATGACATCGGCAAACCAACATGGGCGTTTGATCCACGTGGATGAGGTTGCGCAATCCGCGCTGTGGCTGTGCCATTCAAATTCTGGGTCGATCAACGGGCAAACCCTTGAAATCGCAGGGGGTCAGGTATGACCGATTTTCAATGGACCAAGTCACAGTTTTATGTGCCAGAGGGGATGATTTATCTGGATGGAAATTCACTGGGTCCCTTGCCCCTAAATGCCAAAGATCGCGTTGGCGCGTCGATGACGGATCAGTGGGGTGAAATGTTGATCACGGGGTGGAACAAAGCGGGGTGGATGGATATGCCGCGCCGCGTTGGTGATAGAATTGCGCGGATTTTAGGGGCCGCAAATGGCAGCATCGTGATGGGCGATACTCTGTCTATCAAAGTTTATCAGGCGCTATCCTCGGCACTGGACCTTCGTCCAGATCGGCGGGTGATTTTGTCGGACACAGGTAATTTTCCATCAGATCTTTATATGGCAGAGGGATTGATAAAATCACTGGATCGTGATTACGAATTGCGGGTCGTCGCGCCAGAAGATGTTTATGACGCCATTGATGACGACGTGGCTGTGACCCTAATCACCGAAATAGATTATCGCACGGGACGCCGTCATGACATGCAGGCGATCACAGAACGTGCGCATGCCTGTGGCGCCATTACAGTATGGGATTTGGCACATTCGGCAGGTGCGGTTGATGTGGATTTAGCAGGTGCAAATGTCGATTTTGCGATCGGATGCACCTATAAATACCTGAACGGCGGACCGGGTGCGCCTGCGTTCATTTATGTGCGGCCCGATTTGGCCGATACTGTGCGCCCCGCGCTATCCGGGTGGTTGGGACATGCCGCACCCTTTGATTTTGAACTAAATTATCGTGCGGGCGATGGGATTGACCGTTTGCGTGTCGGCACCCCACCCATTTTGGGCCTCGTCGCATTGGACGCGGCATTGGACGTTTGGAACCACGTGGATATCGCAGATGTGCGCGCAAGATCCATTGAACTAAGCGAGGCCTTTGTTGAAGAAGTCAGCGCAGGCTGCCCCGCATTAAAGCTCGCCTCGCCCAGCGACCCGCATGCGCGGGGTTCGCAAGTGTCCTATCACTTTGAACAGGGTTATGCCGCAATGCAGGCGATGATTGATCGCAAAATCATCGGGGATTTCCGCGCGCCCGATCTGATGCGTTTTGGGTTCACCCCACTTTATATCGACGTTGATCAGGTCCGCGCTGCGGCCCGCACGTTATGTGATGTTATCAATTTGAACCTATGGGATGATCCCAAATACAAAACACGTCAAAAGGTGACATGATTTTTTCAATCCGCCCCTATCATGATGACGCCCGCGCCTGCGCCGAGGTATATTTTCACGCGGTTCAGCGTGGGACACATGAAAAATATACCGAAGCGCAACGAAGCGCTTGGACCCCAACGATCCCCGACCCCCTCACATATTTGGCCGATGAAACTTGCATCATTGCCGAAGCAGATGGCAAGGTGATCGGGTTCATGAGCGTGACGGCAGAGCATCACATTTCCATGGCATTTGTGCATCCCGACTGGCATCGGCAGGGGGTTGCAGGGGCGCTTTATGATCAGATGTTAGCTTCCGTAAAAACGCCACCCAAAACCGTACACGCCAGCCTAATCGCACGGCCGTTTTTTGAAAAACGGGGGTGGGTTGCCGTCGAAAAAGAAGAACACGTGGTCCGCGGCGTCATGTTGATCCGTCATTTGATGCAATTGGATTAGGCCGAGCGTGCCATGGCATAGTCATAGGCCGCCTGACCGAACGCCTGAAACAGCGGGCGTGATACAGGGTCCTGATCCGCATTCCATTCGGGATGCCACTGCACCGATAATGTGAAACCAGGCGCGTCCTTGACATAGATCGCCTCGGGCGTGCCATCGGGGGCATACCCATCAATAACGATCCGTTCGCCTACGCGTTCAATCCCCTGACCGTGCAATGTATTTGTCAAAACCTCTGTCGCGCCGAACACGTCGCGGAAAGGTCCATTTTCACTGACTGTTACCACATGGCGCAGGGCAAATTTTTCCTCCATCGTGCCGTCAGGCGGCATGCGGTGGTTATCCCGCCCGGGTAAGTCACGGATTTCAGGATGCAGGGTTGACCCCATCGCCACGGCCACCTCTTGAAAACCGCGACAAATCCCAAATATCGGTTGACCGCGTTCCACACAGGCCCGAATGATGCCCAGCGCAATCGCATCACGCCCACGATCAAAATCGCCATGCGCTTCGGTTGCGATTTCGCCATATTCTTCGGGGTGTACGTTTGGACGTCCGCCTGTGAACACAAACCCATCACAAATTTCGATCAATTCAGAAACCGAAGCAATCTCTGGGTCCGTTGGCACAATCATCGGCGCGCAGTCTGAGACATGCGACACAGCCCATGTTGTCATACGGCCTGCCGCATGCACGGGGTACTGATCATTGATCATATACTGATTTCCAACAACACCAACGACAGGACGTTTCATAGGCTACCTCTTTCCTACCCTGATATAATAACGGGCAGGAAAGAATGACAATGGTGCGGTTGCGAAAAGTTTATGCGCCTTGCGCTTTTAGCTCAAGCCGGCGTTGGTGCAACACTGGCTCTGTGTAACCAGATGGTTGAACACGGCCCTCAAACACCAAATCGCAGGCCGCCTGAAACGCGATACCGTCAAAATCTGGCGCCATCGGGAGATAGGCAGAATCCCCTGCGTTTTGTTCATCAACAACAGCCGCCATTTTCTTCATCGCGCCCATGACTTGATCCTTGGACACAATATCGTGGTGCAGCCAGTTTGCGATATGTTGCGCCGAAATACGACAGGTTGCGCGGTCCTCCATCAAACCAACGTTGTTAATGTCTGGAACCTTAGAACATCCGATCCCCTGATCGATCCAGCGCACAACATATCCCAAAATACCCTGAGCGTTGTTTTCAACCTCGCGCATGATTTGCGCCTCGCTCCATTTTTTAAAGGCTGCCAAAGGAATATCCAACACGGCATTCACATGCGCGCGGCGTCCCCCCGCCTTGATTTTATCCTGCACAGCAATCACGTCGATTTTGTGATAGTGCAAGGCATGCAATGTTGCGGCTGTTGGGCTGGGAACCCAGGCGCAGTTTGCGCCAGATTTTGGATGATCAATCTTTTGTTCAATCATTGCAGCCATGGCGTCGGGCATTGCCCACATGCCTTTGCCGATTTGCGCGCGTCCCTGCAAACCACACTCAAGCCCGATATCAACATTCAGGTTTTCATAGGCACCAATCCACGCCTTGCGCTTGATGAAATCTTTGCGGCTAAAGGGGCCCGCCTCCATACTGGTGTGGATTTCATCCCCTGTACGATCCAAAAAGCCAGTATTGATAAAGGCAACGCGGGATTTTGCGGCACGAATGCATTCTTTTAGGTTAACAGTCGTGCGGCGTTCTTCGTCCATGATGCCGATTTTGACAGTGTTGCGTGGCAGGCCAAGAATGTCTTCGACATGATTAAAGATTTCATTGGTGAATGCGACTTCTTCGGGGCCATGCATTTTTGGTTTAACCACATAAACAGAGCCATGCGCGGAATTGCCTGTATCATTTTTCAGATCATGCATCGCAATTGCGACCGACACCAAGGCATCCAGCAATCCTTCAAAAATTTCACCACCCTCGGCATCCAACACAGCGGGTGTTGTCATCAAATGACCCACGTTTCTGATCCACAGTACCGCGCGCCCCTTTACGGTCATGGTTGCATCGCCATTTGGCAGCGTGAATTCGCGATCCGCGTTCAACACGCGCGTAATCTCGGTGCCGCCCTTCATGAAGGTTGATGTCAAATCGCCCTTCATCAAACCCAGCCAATTGGAATAGGCCTCGACCTTATCAGCGGCGTCAACGCAGGCGACAGAATCCTCTAAGTCCATAATCACAGACAGCGCACTTTCCATGACCACATCGGCCAAGCCTGCCTGATCGCGCGCGCCAATCGCATGAGCACGATCAAAGATCAACTGAACGTGCAGACCGTTATTTTTCAACAAAACTGAATCGGGGGCCTTGGCATTGCCTGTGTAGCCCACAAATTTTTCAGGTTGCGCCAATGGCATGTCATCCACCAAGAGTTGGCCTTCATGCACGTAATAGCGGCGCACATCCGCGTGGCTTGCACCCTGAATTGGGAAGGTTTCATCCAAAAACACGCGCGAACGTGCAACAACGCGGGCACCATGGCCGCGATCATATCCACCTGCGGGTGGCAATGTGCCCATCGCGTCCGTGCCATAAAAGCAATCATAAAGACTACCCCAACGGGCATTAACAGCATTCAAGGCAAAGCGTGCGTTCGTGATCGGAACCACCAGTTGTGGCCCAGGTGTCTGTGCGATTTCCGGGTCCACATTTGCTGTATCAATCTGGAACGCATCGCCTTCCTGAACCAAATAGCCGATATCGCGCAGAAACTGTTCGTATTGCGCGGGTTTATGCTCTGATCCGCGACGTTCGATGTGCCATGCATCGATCTGT
>Ga0181555_1001376_pt1 | contig 21727 bp, 19 predicted proteins | sample 011ome_15_FD_145601 | JGI IMG/M metagenome (GOLD analysis project Ga0181555, IMG submission 145601) | Coastal salt marsh microbial communities from the Groves Creek Marsh, Skidaway Island, Georgia - 011504AT metaG (spades assembly) | ecosystem: Environmental > Aquatic > Marine > Intertidal zone...
AGACGAATTTGGCAGATCGCTTAGTGGCGTTGGAGTAAATATATTGGTGAAAGATGTACGCAGAACCGTATATTTTTGGAAAGTGTTTTCGCGCTGAAATGTCATCAGGTAAGCGATGACTTTGCAACCGTATCTCACGGAAATCATGTGTTGCAATTACATGCGGATCATACATACCATTCGCATCCAATGATCAATCTGATGCCCGACAACCCTCCACACGGATTAGGAATTGAAATTCGACTGTGTGATTGTGATCCCGATACGGCTGTTAAAAACGCAGAAGAACACCAATATCACGGATTAGAACCCGCGCTTAAGAAACCTCATGGGTTGAGAGAAGCGTTTATTCAATGTCATGACGGTTATGTTTGGTGTCCGTCCAAAAAATCATAAGATCGTTGGCGTTTGCCGTAAAATATGGCGACTGCCAAAATCACACCGCTTAGGGTGGCGATTGTTCCCGCAGCACTGATTGAAGTTTCAAATCCTAATAAGATTGGGACATATCCAGCAACCGCGTATCCCAGGACAGCGGATAATGAGGAAAATAACAGGCTCAGCCAAACTTGATCTCGAAGGCTGTGGGTTAGAACACGCGCGGCGGCAGGCGGGCAAACAAACATTGCAATAACGATGATTGAACCCACAGCATCAAATGAAATAACTGCTGCATTTGTTGCTGCCAATGCTACACCAGCGGATACAATCCCAACGGGCACGCCTGAAATTTCGGCGAATGTGTGATCAAACGTCGAAACGATAAGAAATCTCCAATATACAAACATTACTGACGCGATAAGAACAAAACCAATTATGGCACGGGTCAGTTCAACAGGTATCGTTTGGCGTGAGACTGAATCGAAGACGGACATCAAACTTTCCCCATCAATCCAGATCAAACTTTCCAAATTCCCGTAAAGCGCATGTTCGACATCTAAATGAACGTTTCCGCCTGCGGTTAGTTCAATCATCAGGACGCCTGCAGCAAAGAAAACCGATAATGTGGTGGCCATCGCAGCAGAATTATCCATTGACGTATATGTTCGTAGTACCGCAATTGTGCCAACAGCTGTTAGGCCAGCGATCGCTGCGCCCACCAACATGAAATGGGAGCCAAGGTTTCCAAAAATTAGGAAGCTAATAACAATGCCTGGTAGCACTACGTGACTAATCGTGTCGGACAACATCGCCTGTTTTCGTAGAACCAAAATATTTCCAACCAATGTACATGACAGAGCCGAAAAAAGACCCGTTAAAATCGGTACAAAGCTGATTAGAAAAAAGTCATCAAACATTTGAACCCCTAAGGTGCGTGACAACAATAGATAGGCCCAGTGCAATAAACATGAGTACTACAATGACTGCTCCAGACGGCAAACTTGGAAGCAGCGCGGAAATGATCACGCCGATGCCAGCAGCGACCGAACCAAATAAGGCCGATAGTAACGACATCGACCACACGCCAGTTGTCCAAAGGCGTGCCGTTGCTGCAGGAATCGTCAACATTGCGACGACCAGAATTAAACCAACAATCTTCAATCCGATTATGGTTATTACCAATGTCAGTAGGCTGAGTAGAAATGACATTCTGTGTTGAGCGTATCCTGCCATTTCACTTAAGACAGGATCAAAAATAAATGCAGTTAATAGGCGGCGGTATACCACCACAGCCGCGCTGCACATGATTGAAACCAAACCGATCACAACCACATCTTGTAACAGCATCCCTGATACCGAACCCAAAATGTAATCTTCAAGCCCCGCTTGTTGACCAACTGACACGGATTGAACACCCGTCAGTAACACAATCCCAAAGCCAAAAAAGACCGAAAGTACAGCTGCAATTGCAGTGTCAAATCCCAATTTCGTACGCGCCGTAATCCATTGAATGACGACCACGCCAAAGAGTGCCGATACCCCAGCGCCCAAGAGCAACACCAAAGAATTCTTCTCTTCCATTCCCAAAAAAGTTGAAACAAGAAAACCAATGACCAATCCTGGAAGCGTTGCGTGGGCAAGTGAATCGCTTAGCAAACTTGCTTTGCGCAGATAAACGAACGCACCCACATGGCCGCTTGAAAAGCCAAATAACAAAGCGCCAACAAGTGCGAGCGCGGTATTATAACCAATCAGTTCCGTCATGAACGGCCTGTCAAAAAATCCAGATTGGACACACCATAGGTCTTTTCGATGTTTGACTTGGTGAAGACATCATTGATGGGACCAAAGGCGGTAACTGTTTTGTTTAGCAAAATTACATCGTCAAAGTAGTCTTTGACAGTCGACAAATCGTGATGAACAGCAACTATTGATTTTCCATGCTGCTTCTGACGACGCAGAATATCGACAATCACAGCTTCAGATTTTGAGTCGATCCCGCCAAACGGTTCATCCAGCAGAATAAGCTCAGCATCTTGTACAATAGAACGCGCCAGAAATACGCGTTGTTGTTGGCCACCTGACAGTTGTGAAATCTGACGCGCTGCGAAATCAGCCATATCCACATCCGTTAATGCACTTTGCACCCTATCTTTGTGTGCGGATGAAAAGCGGCGCAGAAGGCCCAATTCACCGTATAAACCCATTGCAACAACGTCGAATACATTGGCTGGAAATTCCCAGTCGATTTGCGCACGCTGTGGGACATATGAAATGTTTTTTCTGTACTGTTTTGGTGACGTCCCAAAACATGAAATTGTTCCGTTACGGTTCGGGATTAACCCCAAAAGAGCCTTAATTAGTGTCGATTTCCCCGCCCCATTCGGGCCAACAATTGCAGTCAGTTTTTCAGCGCGGACGGTAAAATCGACATCTTGGATCGCTGTTACTCCATCGTAATCAACGCTCAATTCGGTTGCGGAAATTGCATCAGCAGACATGTTACACGTTCAATTTATCATTCATGCCCCGCGTCGGGGCATCGACGCCAAGTGCGCGCGCGATGGTGGTTAGATTGTGATCCATCATCCCAACGTATGTTCCTTCATAGGTTCCGGCCGGTCCCATCGCATCAGAAAATAATTGCCCACCAAGTTTCAAATCATGATCGCGGGCAGCGGTTCCTTCGATCAGAGCACGGATATTACGGTCTGATTGTGAGGATTCAACAAACACTGCCTTTATCTGACGTTCTATGATCAGATCTACCAATTCCTCGATCCGATAGAGTCCCGCCTCACTCGTCGTGGAAATACCCTTGACCCCCATAACGTCAAAATCATACGCCGATCCAAAATAGCGAAATGCATCATGTGCCGTCAACAGCACACGCTCTTGTTTAGGAACGCTGGCCAATATGTCATGGCCATAATCTTTTAATCGTATCAAATTGGCTACGAAACGTGCATGGTTTTCGGCGATCTCAGCAGAGTTTTTCAGTAATTTAGACGATAATTCTGCTGCAATTGCGTCTGCTACATGGGTCCACAGCGCTGGGTCCATCCAAACATGCGGATCATACTGCGCCGATGCATCATCATATGGCAACAGATGCTGATCGGGGACAGCTTCGCCAGCCGACAAAATTGTTTTCCGTTTGCCTAATTTGGCAAACAAATCCTCCATCTGCGCCTCAAGATACAATCCGTGACGTATAATCAAATCCGACTTTGTTAACGCGACAACATCGCCACGTGTCTGTCGGAACGCATGGGGATCTGTTCCAGGCCCCATTAGTGCACGAATTGTGACGTTTGAAGGGGCAATTTGCTTGGCCGTGTCTGCAAGCATTCCGACCGTACAGACAATATTCAATGACTGACCCGCCAATGCGATATGCGGCGCAGCAATAGCAGCGGTAGATAAACCCATAAAACGACGGCGATTGATGTTCAAAGAATGACTCCTTACCTTGCGTATTTGAATATGCGAGTCATTCGCATAAAGTCAACCTAATTGCGAATGACTCTCAATCTCGTATTTTAGATTTGTGTTTATATCCGTTATCTGCAATCCATTTCGAATATTGGCGAACGGACACTGAGATGAATATTTCGAACACCACCAACAGAAATATCTGTCACGAACTGGATTTAGATTGGGTTATGGCGGCCCAAGCAAACCAATCCGCGATAGAACGACGCGCAGCGACCCTTGGAACGCGCAGAAGCGTTAAAAAAGAATTCCAGGCCGCTTGGCTGGCGCGCGCCATTTCCTGCATCGATTTGACGACATTATCCGGTGACGATACCGAGGACCGCGTGCGAAGATTATGTGCCAAAGCGCGACATCCATTGCAAGCCGATCTGGCGAAATCCCTGGGTATAGATCCGCTTACTACTGGTGCGGTCTGCGTATATCATGAAATGGTTCCTGCTGCTGTTGCTGCCTTATCAGAAAGCCAAATCCCTGTCGCGGCGGTATCAACTGGATTTCCAGCGGGCCTCTCATCGCTAAAGCTGCGCATTGCAGAAATTGAAGAAAGCGTTGCGGCGGGGGCAACAGAAATCGATATTGTGATAAGTCGCCGACATGTCCTTAACCAAGATTGGCAAGCTCTTTACAACGAAATGAAGTTGTTCCGAGAAGCCTGCGGCGAAGCACACGTCAAAGCAATTTTAGCGACAGGTGAGCTTGGGACATTGCGTAATGTCGCGCGGGCATCCTTAATCTGCATGATGGCGGGTGCTGATTTTATAAAGACTTCGACAGGAAAAGAAAGCGTTAACGCGACCCTGCCCGTTTCTTTAGTCATGGTGCGTGCAATCCGTGAATTTTATGAACAAACTGGTTACAAGGTTGGCTACAAACCTGCAGGTGGAATCTCAAAAGCAAAAGACGCCTTGGTCTACCTCTCGATGATGAAAGAAGAGTTGGATGTCGAATGGACCCGCCCCGAACTGTTCCGTTTTGGCGCATCATCATTGCTGGGGGATATAGAACGTCAACTCGAACACTTTGCCACTGGCGCATATTCAGCATCATTTAGACATGCAATGGGGTGATCAAATGGATATCAAGGAAATCTACCAAAATATGGACTACGGAACCGCCCCTGAAAGCGCCGAAGAAGCAAACGCGTGGCTGGATAAAAATAATCGGATTTTCGGTCACTTTATCGACGGTGAATTCGTTTCTGGAACAGATCACTTCGAAACAATAAATCCGGCCACTGGAAAGTCTTTGGCACATGTGAGCCAAGCTTCATCGGCAGATGTAAATAGCGCCGTTGCCGCTGCGAACCGTGCATTTAAGGAGTGGAGAACACGTTCAGGGTTTGAACGCGCAAAAGTGCTCTATGCGCTCGCACGGAACATCCAAAAACATGCACGCCTTTTCAGTGTTTTGGAGACACTAGATAACGGTAAACCTATTCGGGAGTCGCGTGATATTGATATCCCGCTTGTCCACCGACATTTTTATTATCACGCTGGGATGGCGCAGCTGATGTCCAAAGAGCTGCCAAATCGCAAACCTATCGGCATCTGCGGACAAATTATTCCATGGAACTTTCCTATGCTTATGTTAGCGTGGAAAATCGCACCCGCGCTTGCCGTGGGTAATACAGTGGTTTTGAAACCTGCGGAAACAACATCACTTACTGCCTTGTTATTCGCAGAAATCTGCGCGCAATCCGGTGTACCAAAGGGCGTTGTAAATATCGTAACAGGGGATGGAGATGTTGGCGACATGATCGTGCGTCACAAAGACGTACAAAAAATCGCATTCACTGGATCAACCGATGTGGGCCGAAAAATCCGACAGGCGACAGCGGGTTCAGGGAAATCGCTAACCCTTGAACTTGGTGGAAAATCACCCTTCATCGTTTTTGATGACGCGGATTTAGACAGCGCAGTGGAAGGGGTTGTTGATGCAATTTGGTTTAATCTGGGGCAAGTCTGCTGTGCGGGATCACGATTACTGGTGCAGGCAGGTGTCGCGGATAAATTTTATTCCAAACTTGTAAACAGAATGAAAAAGCTGCGGATTGGCGATCCATTAGACAAATCAATTGATATGGGTGCGATAAACAGTCAGGCACAATTAGATCGCATCAAGTCCATGCTGTCGTCCTGCGCCCCCTCAAAAATCACGACCGCAGAGACGACGATGCCCGATGATGGGTATTATCACCCTCCAACCTTAATTCGAAACGTGGAAACAAGCGATACTTTGATGCAAGAAGAAATATTTGGCCCCGTCCTAGTATCCACCACATTCAGAACACCATCTGAGGCTGTCGCGTTGGCAAATAACACTCGATATGGCCTAGCCGCATCGGTTTGGAGTGAAAATATAAACCTTGCCCTTGGAATGGCGCCAAAACTGAAAGCGGGCGTTGTTTGGGTAAATGGAACAAACTTCTTTGATGCCGCCGCTGGGTTCGGCGGGACCAAAGAAAGCGGGTTTGGACGCGAAGGTGGATGGGAAGGGCTAATGGCCTACACGCACCCAGTCAATGTACCTAAGGAACCCGCTGATTATTCAACCAAAAAAACAACTCCAAATCGCGCCGCTTCCATTAATCGGACCTATAAAAATTATGTTGGTGGAAAACAATTACGGCCAGATGGTGGATATACAAAACAGATATCTGATTCGTCCAATGCCGCAACATACGATATCCCAATCTCGAACAGAAAAGATCTTAGAAATGCTGTTGAAGCGGCGAATAAAGCCATTGGTTGGTCATCTTCAACTGGTCATTTACGATCGCAAATACTTTATTACTTTGCCGAAAATCTTTCAGTGCGCGCAGATGAAATCGCCGCACTAATCGACACCTTCCAACCACGCGGCATGTCAGGCGTGGACGAGGTGCAAGCGACACTAGAAACCATTTTTGAATGTGCAGCATGGTCTGACAAATTTGATGGTGACGTGCGTAATGTCCCGATGCGCGGCCTTGCTTTGTCTCTGAACGAACCTATCGGGACGATTGCCGCATTTGCGCCCGCAGAACATGCTTTGCTGGGTTTGGTGCGTATGATCGCCGCAACCATCGCGGTTGGAAACCGTGTGATAATATTCCCATCAGAGATCAATCCAGTCATTGCGGGAGAGCTGATCCAAGTGATTGAAACATCTGATATTCCAGCAGGAGCGGTGAATATATTGTTTGCAGACCACAGCGATGTTGCAAAACACACTGCGATGCACATGGGTATCGATGCCGTTTGGTGTGAAGAAACCGAAGCAATTTCATCAATGATCGAAGAACATTCAGCAACAAACTTAAAACGCACTTGGACTCAAGTGAACGTAGCGACGGAGATCCGCGAATTCTTGGATCACGCAGTAGAAAAGAAAACGGTTTGGATCCCCTGGGGCGAAGGTTAATCTTTTAGGGTCTTTAGGCGCGCAAGCAGTTCCAAATCTGGATAACCATCCGGCTCAATTCCCAGCCCATTTTGTGCTTGCATCACTGCGCGAACTGTATCTGGCCCGATAATTCCGTCTGATGCACCTGCGTTGTAACCCAGGTCAGTCAAAACTGACTGTAATTCTGTGAGCTCTGATCTACCCAACGGTCTGGCTGTACGATCCCAGGACCAATCGATATGTCCACCATCAATCATGGTCGCAAGTTTTGAAACCGCCAACACATAGTTAATTGAGCGATTATATTTGTAAAGGGCCAACGCCTGTCCACCCAACAAAATCCGCGGTCCATGTCGACCTACGGGCGATACACAAAAATATTTTTCCCCGTCTTTCGCACCCTCAATCTTCAGACCGCGCTCATCCCAGACTATGGCCTCAGCAGCGTAATTAGTACCATCCCAAGAATAATCGACCTCAGTCTCTATATCAGTCTTTTTGATAAGATAGTCATCTTCGTGAAGCCCTTCTGCGGCCAAATAATTCGCAGCCGACATCAATGCATCGGGGATCGAAGCCCAAATATTCGCGGGCCCGGTAGAGCGATATGAAACCCCAAATTTGGCGTATGTTTCTGGCATAAACTGCATATGCCCAGACGCACCAGCCCAGCTGCCGTAGATAGACCGCCCCTCACCCTGCAATGGACGAATTTCCGAGCAATAGTACCGTAACTGTGCTGTGAAATATGTTCGGCGTCGCGCGCGGCCTGCAAAAGCCAGTGTTGCCAGTGCCGAACCAATTGGAAAGGTGCCTGGGGTCTTACCAAAATTTGTTTCGATGCCCCAGATCGCCAATAACAGCGAAGGTGAAACGCCGTAACTATCAAATATGCGGTTTAATTCTGTATCAAATTCAACCAAATATTTTTGCCCAAGGATCATCCGCTCTGGTGTCGCAAGCCGATCAATATAATCCCATGGCGGCAGTGTGAATTCGGCCTGCTGTTTATCTTTTTCCAATACTTCAGGAAGTAACTGAACATGCCCCATCAGTTTTGGAAAATGCGCATCAATCCATTGATCAAAACTCATGAACCCGTCCGTCTACGACGCGCTTTCAATTTCGATTTTGCAGCTTTTCGTTTGGATTTGACCAGCATGCGTTTGGGTCGGTCGCCGCGACCCCGCCGTCCGCCTGTGCGCTTATATATCTCATCGTTAATTGATATGAGTTCGAATGCGACGCCGCCCGCAGTTGGCTCTGCTTCGGTCAAACGCACCATAACACGCAATCCTAATGAAAATGTGATGCCTGTTTCGCTGCCCATCAAAGTGTTGGTTGTTTGATCGTAATCGAAATATTCACGCCCTAACGAACGAATGGGGATGATGCCGTCAGCCCCTGTTTCATCCAATCGAACAAATATCCCAAATTTGGCAATTCCGCTTATTTTACCTTGAAACTCGGATCCCATTTTTTCGGACAAATAGGCCGCCAAATAGCGATCCGTTGTGTCCCGCTCTGCCAACATTGATCGACGTTCCGTTTCCGAAATCTTATTTGCCGTTTCAGCCAGGTTTTCGATATCAAATGCCGTCAGGCCATCGTCACCCCATCCATGCGAAGAAATTAGACCACGATGCACAATCAAATCTGCGTAGCGTCGAATGGGTGAGGTAAAATGTGCATACGAACGAAGAGACAAACCAAAATGTCCAAAATTTTCGGGACTATAATAGGCTTGTGTCATCGATCGCAGCGTTGACATGTTGATCAGTTCTGAATGCTCTGTGTCGCGCGCTTGCCGCAATAACATGTTAAGGTGTTTCGTGCGAAGAACCTGTCCTTTGGCAAGAACCAATCCGGCCGATTTTGCGGTTTCGCGTAATGACTCCAGTTTATCATCTGATGGCTCTTCATGAACACGAAATAATAAAGGCGACTTTTTCTCGATCAAAACCTCTGCCGCAGACACATTAGCCAAAATCATAAACTCTTCGATCAACTTATGCGCATCAAGCCTATCTTTGAAATTGACGGATATCACTTTGCCCTCGTCGCTCAATTCAACACGACGTTCGGGCAGTTCAAGATCTAGGGGTGCACGAAGTTCGCGCGCCTTCACCAATGTGTGATATGCATCGTATAATGGGCGAATAACAGTCTCTAATAAGGGTAAACATTTATCATTCGGTGCACCGTCAACTGCGCTTTGCGCCTCTTCATAAGTTAGCGATGCATGCGATTTTATCAGTCCCCGAAAAAACCTATGTCCCAGTTTTTGACCATCTTTATCGATCTGCATGCGCACAACGATTGATGCGCGCGGAACGCCTTCGTGCAACGAGCATAAATCACCAGATAGACGGTCTGGAAGCATTGGAACGACGCGATCTGGAAAATATGTTGAATTCCCCCGCAACCGCGCCTCTTGATCCAATTTTGACGAGGGCGTGACATAGTGGGCAACATCCGCAATCGCGACCCAGATTAGATATCCGTCTTTGTTTTTTGGATCAGGATCAAGTTCAGCAAAACATGCATCATCATGGTCTCGCGCATCAGCAGGATCAATAGTGACAAATGGTACATCGCGAAAATCAGTCCGATTGCCCAGTGGAGCTGGCTTTTGATTGTCCGCTTCGGCAACGACATCATCCGGGAAATGATCTGGAATGCCATGTTGATGGATCGCGATCAGTGATACTGCTTTTGGTGCTGAAGGGTTGCCCAATCTCTCTACGACACTCGCCTTGGGTAATCCCATACGCGCTTTCGGACCAATCTGTTCGGCTAAGACCAACTCTCCGTCTTTCGCCCCGCGCCGCCCTTGTTCGGGGACAGTCCATTCTTTGCCCGTTTTATCAATTGGAACAATGCGACCACCTTCAGACGTTTGCCTGAACACACCGAGGACACGTGTGGGGCTGATCCCTATTTTGCGGATCAAACGACCCTCATATTGATATTGTTCGTTAGATACCTTCGTTAGCTTCGCCAATATTCGATCACCACGACCCAGCGCTGGGTCCGATTTACGTGTCATAAATAAAATAATCGGCTCTACATCGTCGCCATCCCATTCAAGCGGCCGCGCAAACAAATCGCCGTCAGATGTCGGAGCCATCACTTCAACGATACTGACAGGCGGTAATTGGTTGGGGTCGCGGAAAGAATTTTTTCGCTTACTTAGGTGGCCATCGGCTTCAAGTTCACGCAAAATTTTCTTTAGCTCAATTCGATCTGGGCCCTTAATTCCAAACGCCTTTGCAATATCACGTTTCGCAGTCAGCGTTGGGTTATCCGAAATCCAATCTAGGATATCTTTCTTTGATGGTAACTTATTCATGTGGCTCACTAACACGAATATTTTTTGTCGTCATCGCAAATCCGAATTCAAGCAAATCGTTTACATCATCAACATCGGACAGGGTTGCAACATCTTCACTGTTTCTATCAGATAGGCTCCGCTTTGCATCCATCAAAGCGAATTCAGTCGACCATCGACAATTTGTGAATATTGAGTTTGGGAGCGACGTACACCGCGGCGCACCGACCAACCAAAAACCTCCATCGGTTGATGGCCCAAACACAAATTGGTTTTTGGACAGACGTTTATACGCCTCGGCAATATGACGTTTTTTGATCCATGGAATATCCGAACCAATGATAATAGCGGGTGTCTTTTGAAAACGGGCAAGAAGCCGTTTCATTCGTTGACCAATGTCCCCAGTTCCCTGATCCACTCTCTTTAATTCTTTGGGCCAGATCGGTGGATCAGGTTGATTAGGTGTTTTTGCAACCGCCAAAACAATAAGCCACCTTGGGTCGCATAATTGACGCAATAATCGTGCAGTTTGATGACGATACCACCAGGCCGCATTGGTCATTCCGATATCACGGCCAAGTCGCGTTTTGACGCGGCCTGCCACTGGGGCCTTGACCATGACGATCAATATCGGGCGTCGATCAGGCAAAATAGTTCTTTAGAATACGCCCATATATGCTTTTTAATTGATGAATTTGGGCAATTTCGACCCGTTCATCAACAGCATGCATTGTTTTTCCGACCAGTCCAAATTCGGTGACAGGGCATAAATTTTTGACAAACCGGGCATCAGATGTACCACCAGTTGTGGACAATTCTGGTGTCACACCCAACTCTTCTTGCACCGCTTGGGAAATAAGATCGGATAGTTCACCAGGCGGCGTAATAAAACTTTCACCCGAAATCTTCACATTCATCTGAAAGCGGGTTTTTGTTTTTTCAGAAACTGAATCCAAATGATGTTGCAGCCAATCAATAAGTGACTGTCCCGAATGAGCATCGTTAAATCGAATGTTCACGGTCGCCCGACATTTTTCTGGGATAACATTTGTTGCTGTGTTGCCTACGTCGATCGTCGTGATTGCAAGCGTGGATTGATCAAAATGCTCGGTTCCGTCATCCAAAGCGGTCTCTTCAAGCGCAGTCATCAATTGCACCATTGCCGAAACGGGATTATTGGCGCGATGGGGATAGGCGGAATGTCCCTGAACACCTTGCGCTGTTATGAACGCGGTCAATGATCCACGGCGGCCGATTTTCATCATCTCACCCATGTGATTTGGGCTTGTCGGCTCACCTACCAAACAATGGTCCATCGACTGACCGTTGTTATTCATCCAATCAAGAATGGCTGTCGTACCGTCAATGGCATCGCCTTCTTCGTCACCCGTTATGGTAATGACAACCGAACCGTCAGGCGGGGTATTGGACGTAAAATCAATTGCCGCTGCAACAAAAGCCGCGACACCAGATTTCATATCCGTAGCACCACGCCCATAAAGAAATCCATCCTTTACCTCGGCACCAAATGGATCAACACTCCATGCAGCGATATCGCCAACCGGAACAACATCCGTGTGACCATTAAACCCAAAGGTGCGCCCGTTATTGCCACCGCCCCAACGCGCAAAAAGATTACTGACACCACCTCGTTCGATGCGCGTACATTCGAACCCGTTTTGCGACAACAATTCGTCCAATAACGTGATCGCCCCACCTTCGTCTGGGGTCACAGATGGGCATTTGATCAGGTTCGCAGTTAACTCGAATGCGTCAATATTCTTCATTTCAGTCTCTATTCAAAAAACGTGATTAACGAGTGTGCAAGCTCAGATGGGTCCTGAATTAATCCATCTGCACCAGCGCCTTCCAGTTCATCTTGATTGCCGTACCCATACAACACACCAAATGCCGCCATCTCGTTTGCATGTGCACCCACTATATCAAAACTACGATCCCCAACCATCACGGCATCTTGTGCGCTGCTACTGGTTACATTCAAACCATGCTTCAGTAAATCAGTCTTGGCAGATCTAGTTCCATCAAGCTCGGATCCAAATTGATGGTCCAAATATCGATCAATGCCAAAATGCGCGGTTATTTTAACAGCGTATTCTGCTGCCTTGGATGTGGCTAAGCACAAAGCGAATGAACGCTCTTTCAGTCGACTTAATTGATCAAGTACACCATCGTACAATGCGTTTTCAAGGTACCCTATATCACGATACCTTTCACGGTATAGGTCAACAGCGTGATCAAGTTGGTCGTCTGCAACGCCGACTTTGGCAAAGCTGTCCCACAAAGGCGGACCAACAATCCAATCGTTATTCGTCCTGATTTCTGGCAGCCCCATTCGTTCCAAGGCATAATTAAAACAGTTTTTGATGCCAGGGCCCGCGTCCGTCAGCGTGCCGTCAAGGTCAAGGAAAATGACCTTACTCAATGCTCTGTCCCCGATTGTGCTTCGTCTCCAAAAAAAGGTGTCATCTGCGCAACAATTACTGAATTTTCCTCTAGGGCTCGGTTCATAAGCTCGATCTCGGCATCGTCAATTTCATGCCCCTCTGACAAGCGTTCGTCTAAAGTTCCATACCCAGTGACATCCAATGGTGCTAAATCGGCCTGCTTCAAAATTGCAACCGTTTCACGCACGGCCTCTGCCTCGTCCACGCCGCTTGAATAACAAATCAACGCGGCACCCGTCGCCTTTTTGGGGAAGCCATCATTCTGTGAACGGCCCACCTGAACAAGCAAAGTGTAAACCTGATGTTTCTTTGGCTTTTTTTCGCGTTTTTCTGACATTATGGCGGCCTTATTGGGTTTCACTCCGATGTAACCATGCCAATTAGGGAATGCAAACCTTCAAAATATCAATTTCATGCGCATTTTTTTCCTATTGGGCTTGCGTTCAAGCATAGATTTTTGTTTCTGGTTTCAACGAAGGAGATCAAACAATGTATCGTTCAAGAACTTCTACCCATGGTCGTAACATGGCAGGCGCTCGCGGATTGTGGCGCGCCACTGGTATGAAAGATAGCGATTTTGGCAAACCAATCATCGCGATCGTCAATTCATTTACGCAATTTGTTCCGGGCCACGTGCACCTGAAAGACCTGGGACAAATGGTTGCCCGCGAGGTTGAGGCTGCAGGCGGCGTTGCCAAGGAATTCAATACCATCGCTGTGGATGATGGAATTGCGATGGGCCATGATGGCATGCTTTATTCCCTACCATCCCGTGAAATCATCGCGGATTCAGTCGAATACATGGTGAATGCCCACTGTGCCGACGCAATGGTTTGTATTTCAAACTGTGACAAAATCACTCCGGGTATGTTGATGGCCTCAATGCGCCTAAACATCCCAACAATTTTTGTTTCTGGCGGTCCAATGGAAGCCGGCAAAGCGGTAATTGATGGCAAGGAAATCGCGCTCGATCTTGTCGACGCAATGGTTGCTGCCGCAGATGACAAGTACACAGATGAACAGGTCCAACAGATTGAGGAGGCCGCGTGCCCAACTTGTGGATCATGCTCTGGTATGTTCACAGCGAACTCAATGAACTGTTTGACCGAAGCTTTGGGATTATCCCTTCCAGGAAACGGTTCAACGCTTGCAACGCATTCTAATCGTAAGGCGCTGTTCCTTGAGGCAGGTCAACGCATCGTTGATCTTGCACGTCGCTGTTATGAACAAAATGACGCCAGTACACTGCCCCGCAACATTGCCACATTCGAGGCCTTCGAAAATGCGATGGCGCTGGATATTGCGATGGGCGGATCAACGAACACAGTTCTGCACCTTTTGGCGGCCTCTTACGAAGGTGAGGTAGGCTTTACCATGGAAGATATCGATAGATTGTCACGCAAAGTTCCATGCCTAAGTAAAGTCGCACCAGCCAAAAGTGATGTTCACATGGAGGATGTCCATCGCGCGGGTGGCATCATGGCAATCTTGGGCGAATTGGATCGTGCGGGATTGATCCATCGCGACACCAAAACTGTGCACTCACCAACAATGGGCGATGCATTAGACAACTGGGATGTCATGCGTACAAACAACCCCGATGTTCATGATTTTTATCGTGCTGCACCAGGTGGCGTTCGCACGACGCAAGCGTTTTCGCAATCCAACAAATACACCACACTTGACATGGACCGCACGGGTGGCGTGATCCGCGACAAAGAAAACGCCTTTTCTCAGGATGGTGGACTTGCTGTTTTGTTCGGCAACATTGCAGAAGACGGTTGCATCGTAAAAACTGCAGGTGTTGACGAAAGCATCCTGAAGTTTTCCGGCCCTGCATATGTTGTAGAAAGCCAAGATGATGCCGTGAACGATATTCTGACAGGTAAGGTCAAAGAAGGCGATGTCGTTGTGATCCTTTACGAAGGTCCACGTGGCGGCCCCGGAATGCAGGAAATGCTGTATCCAACCAGTTATCTGAAATCGAAAGGACTGGGTGCGGCGTGTGCATTGGTGACAGATGGACGTTTCTCTGGCGGCACATCTGGTTTGTCGATTGGTCACGTCTCGCCCGAGGCGGCCGAAGGTGGCGCGATTGCATTGGTGGAACATGGTGACACTATCGAAATCGATATTCCAAACCGCTCGATCAACCTAGTCATTTCAGACGAAGTTATGGCAGAGCGCCGCGCCGCGAAAGAGGCGCACGGCTGGAAACCGTCAAAGCCACGTAAACGCAATGTGACTACTGCGCTCAAGGCCTATGCAGCGCTGACAACCTCCGCGGCCCAAGGCGCGGTACGCGTAGTCGACTAAAATAATAGGCGCCCATCACTGGGCGCCTTTTGATTTCTAACATTGATAATACGTTTTTGCAGATTTTACTGAACCAACCCGCAAACGAAATATCAGTCGCGTAACAGTTCGTTGATGCCCGTTTTACTGCGTGTTTGCTCGTCTACGCGTTTTACAATCACGGCGCAGTATAGGTTAATTCCGTTTTTCGATGGCATCGAACCCGATACCACAACTGAATACGGTGGAACCTCACCATACATCACTTCACCCGTCTCACGATCAACGATCTTGGTTGATTTGCCGATGTAAACGCCCATTCCCAACACGGAACCTTCGCGAACGATGCAGCCTTCAACAACCTCTGAACGCGCACCGATAAAACAGTTGTCTTCGATAATTGTTGGCCCAGCTTGCATAGGCTCAAGAACACCACCGATGCCCACACCGCCAGATAGGTGCACATTCTTACCAATCTGTGCGCATGATCCAACAGTTGCCCATGTATCAACCATGGTTCCTTCGTCAACATATGCGCCAAGGTTCACAAAAGATGGCATCAAAACAACGCCAGGTGCGATAAATGCAGATTTACGAACAACGCAATTTGGAACCGCGCGGAACCCTGCGGCCTTCCATTGGTTTTCATCCCAACCCACAAATTTGCTATCAACCTTGTCCCACCAGCCACTGCCTTGTGGGCCTCCAGATTGAATTTCCATATCTTTGATACGGAAACCCAATAAAACCGCCTTTTTGGCCCATTGATTCACGTGCCATGAACCGTCATCCAACTTTTGTGCAACACGCAATGAACCGCTATCCAACGCATTTAGCGTAGCTTCGATGGCTTCACGTGTTTCACCCTGCGTGGCAGGTGTAATCGCGTCGCGATTTTCCCATGCGGATTCAATTGCTGCTTCCAATTGTTCGTTCGACATGTCGGATTCTCCCAATAAATGTTGGGCATGCTATAATTTGAAAATGTGCGAAGGACAATCTAAGTTTCGCTTTCGACAATACGCACGCACTCGACATCGAGGGATAAGCCTATTATGCACGCAGAAAATCACCAGTTGGAGTGCTTCATGGCATTTGATCGTTCAGTTAAAATTGCCCCATCAATTTTGTCAGCAGATTTTGCAAATTTCGGTGCTGAAATCCGTGCAATCGAAGATCACGGCGCAGATTGGGTTCATGTGGATGTCATGGATGGGCATTTTGTTCCTAACCTTACCTTCGGTCCACCTGCGGTAAAGGCGTTCCGTCCACATGTGAAAACAGTGATGGACGTTCACCTGATGATTTCCCCAGTAGACCCATATATCGATGCCTATGCTGATGCGGGTGCTGATGTCCTGACCGCCCATATCGAGGCAGGGCCGCACATCCATCGTACGGTTCAGGCAATCAAAGCGGCAGGGATGAAGGCAGGTGTTGCATTAAACCCTGGAACACCTGCGGAATCTGTTCAACATCTGCTAGACATGGTCGATCTGATTTGTGTGATGACCGTTAACCCAGGATTTGGTGGTCAAAAATTTATCGATATGGCGGATAAAGTGCGCGCGCTGCGCAGCATGATCGGTGATCGTCCAGTTCATATTGAAATCGACGGCGGTGTAGATCCAAATACAGCACCGAAATTGGTCGAGGCCGGCGCAGATGTTTTGGTTGCTGGATCAGCCGTATTCAAAGGCGGATCCGTAGATAACCCCGAGGTGTACGGACAAAACATGGACACGATCAGAAAATCGTTTTCTGCGTAAACAAAAACGGCCACTGAACATTCAGCGGCCGCATTATTTTATTTATTCGAACCTTAGCTTGCTGCAGCGACTGCGCGCTTTGTTAGAACCTTAACAAGGTGTGCGCGATAATCGCCAGAACCATGCAGATCACTGATCATGCCATCACCCGAGACAGACAGTCCTTCGACGGCGTCAGTGGAAAAGTTGCCGTTAAGCGCCTCTTCCGCTTCTGTCCAACGAAAAACGCCATCCTCTGACGCACCAGTTACAGCAACACGAACACCATCAGCGTATTTCGCAACAAAAACACCAACCATTGCGAAACGTGATGCTGGTTGCTCAAATTTTTGATAGCTCGCCGCTTCTGGAATTGGGAAGCGAACGTTTGTGATGATCTCTCCCTCTTCTAGCGCGGTTGTGAACATTCCCTGGAAATAATCATCTGCGGCAATCGCACGAGAGTTTGTTTCGATTGTTGCGCCTGATGCCAAGGCTGCGGATGGGTAGCACGCCGCTGGGTCATTATTGGCCAATGATCCGCCGATTGTTCCGCGGTTTCGGACAGCTGGATCACCAATGTTTGACGCAAGTGCGGCAAGTGCAGGATAGGCACCTGCTTCAGCTGCTACAGTCGCGTGTGTTGTTGCACCACCGATAGAAATCCCGCCATCAGCTTCGCAAACACCCTTCATTTCGGAAATACCTGAAAGGCTTACCAATTTTGAGGGGCTGGCCAAACGCTGCTTTAGTGTAGGGATCAATGTTTGACCCCCACCCAGCGCTTGTGCCTCTTCAGTAGCCATTGCAGAAACTGCATCTGCAATTGTCGAAGGTTTTTCGAATTCAAAGTTATACATCTTTTTTGCCTCCGATTAGCTGTTCATCGCTGCCCAAACACGCGAAGGTGATACAGGCATATCGATATGAGTTACATTATGGCCCGCTGATTGCAACGCGTCTACAACCGCGTTGACAACTGAGGGTGGTGAACCGATGGCACCAGCCTCGCCACAGCCTTTTACGCCCAATGGGTTGTGCGTACATGGTGTTTGGCAAGAATGATCAACGGAATAAAACGGCACATCCGACGCACGCGGCATCGCATAATCCATGTATGATGCGTTCAGAAGTTGGCCGTTTTCATCATATGCACAGTTCTCCATTAATGCCTGGCCGATACCCTGTGCCAATCCACCGTGAACTTGACCCGTAACAATCATTGGGTTGATGATATTTCCAAAATCGTCAACAGCCGTGAATTTGGCAATTTTCACAGCTCCTGTATCAGGATCAACCTCAACCTCACAGGCATATGCGCCTGCTGGATAGGTGAAGTTTGCTGGATCATAAAATGCTGATTCTTCAAGACCTGGTTCAATATCCTCTAGAGGGTAATTATGTGGAATGTAGGCTTTAAGAGCAACGTCGCCAAACGAAACTGCCTTATCGGTACCACTTACGCTAAAAACGCCATCTTTTAGCTCGATGTCCGCCTCAGAAGCCTCTAGCATGTGTGACGCTATCTTTTTGGCTTTATTGATGATCTTTTCGGTTGCACGAACTACTGCAGATCCACAAACAGCCAGACTCCGAGAGCCATATGAACCCATACCGAATGGTATTTTTGAGGTATCACCATGCACAATGTCGATGAGGCCCTCATCGATACCTAGCATTTCTGCTACCACCTGTGGGAACGCCGTTTCATGACCTTGTCCATGGCTATGGGCGCCAACCATAACGCTAATATTTCCTGTAGCGTTTACCCTTACAGTTGCTGCATCGTATAAGCCAACTCGACTGCCCAGTACGCCCACCAAATTAGAAGGAGCAATGCCACAAGCTTCGATATAAGTATTTACGCCAAGACCCCGAAGCATTCCATTCGCTTCAGATTCTTTTCTTCTTTGATCGAACCCCTGTAGATCAGCTAAATCACGCAGCTTATCGACTAGAGCGTCATAATTTCCAGTATCATATTCAAGGCCAACTGCTGTTGTATATGGGAACTGATCGGGCTTGACGAAATTCTTTTTACGCAGCTCCAGAGGATCAATGCCTAGTTCTCTTGCACACTTGTCAATAACCCTTTCAAGCGAGTAAGTAGCCTCTGGTCTCCCAGCGCCGCGATACGCATCAACGGGAGCTGTATTTGTAAATACTGCCTTAACATTTACGTACACGTTGGGAACGCTATAGTTGCCAGACATTAACGTGCCGTGAAGAAATGTGGGTGTAGCCGTCGAAAAGTTTGAAAGATATGCACCAACGTTTGCATAAGTTTCAGTTCTGAAGGCTATGAAGGTGCCGTCTTTTTCACAAGCAAGTTCAATCTTTGTCACATGATCTCTTCCGTGTGCATCGGACAGGAAGCTCTCAGTGCGTGTTGCCGTCCATTTAACTGGTCTACCAATTTTTTTCGAAGCAGCCAGCACTAATGCTTCTTCCCCATAGTGATAGATTTTTGACCCAAACCCACCACCAACATCCGGCGCGATAACTCTTAACTTATTCTCAGGAATCCCCATCACAAATGCCGAAATGAGCAAGCGAGTTAAGTGAGGGTTTTGTGAGGTCGTGTAGAGCGTGTATTCATCATTACCCGCATTATAGTCTGCAAGTGAACAACGCGGCTCCATGGCATTGGGAACAAGACGATTATTGACCAATTCTAGTGTAGTCACGTGCGGCGCATTCGCAATTGCTTGATCCGTTTTTTCACGATTATCTTCAATCCAGCCCCAATCAAAGCATTGATTTGTCTCGATTTCATCATGAACTAGGTGTTTGTTGTCTAGGGCTGATTTTAAGTCCACGACAGCCGGTAATTCTTCAATATTTGCTGAAATCAATTCCACCGCATCGCGAGCAATTTCTTCTGTTTCTGCTACAACAGCAGCATACGCATCTCCAACATGTCGCACTTTTCCATGCGCTAAAACCGGGCGTTTTGGCTCTTTCATGGGTTCACCATCACGGCTATTTATTAGCCAGCCTGCTGGGTTCCCTCCAACATCCGCAAAATCCGCGCCTGTAAACACCGCCAAAACCCCATCCAAACCTTCGGCGGCTGAAGTATCCAATGAAATAATTTTACCATTGGCAACGTTACTGCGCGCGAATGCGACGTAGGCTTGTCCGTGTACGTTAATATCATCTGTATAGTTTCCTGAGCCAGTCAAGAATCTAAAGTCTTCCCGACGCAAGGAACTTGCGCCTATACCACTATCTTTTGGCATTCTTTCCTCCCTAGTTTTATTTACTCCGCAGCTAATTGACTAACATCTTGTCCAGATGCCGCCATAATCGCTTTGACGATGTTGTGATACCCTGTGCAGCGGCAAATGTTGCCTTCAAGGTGGTGACGGACTTCTGCTTCTGTTGGCTTTGCATTGTTCTTAAGTAGATCTGCCGCTGCCATCACCATCCCTGGTGTGCAATAGCCACATTGTAGTCCGTGGTGTTCTTGAAACGCTGCTTGGATCGTACTGAGTGAGCCGTCTGCATTTGCTTGCGATTCAATTGTAGAAACGTCAGCGCCATCTGCTTCTGCAGCCAAGATTGAGCACGATTTAACGGCATTTCCGTCGACGTGCACTGTGCACGCGCCACACTGACTAGTGTCACAACCAACATGCGTCCCCGTTAGACGCAAATCGTTTCTGAGAAAGTCAACGAGCAGTGTGCGCCCCTCTACCTCGCCAGAAACGGATTTGCCGTTTACTGTCATAGTAATTTTTGTCATTTTTCTCCTCCCTAGTGAGATCTAGTTTTGGTTTGAGACAAGACGTCCCAACCAACCTTTTTTATTCTCTCTACCCTCAAAACCCTCAGCCTCCTCTGAAGATCCTTGGACAGTATTTCTAAATTCTTCAAAAAACTGGTCCGCCATCTTTTTAGCAAACCCATCGATAATGCGACTGCCAAGCTGAGCAAGTTTTCCGCCCACTTTGGCCTCCACGTCATACGATAACAATGTACCACCTTCTTCATCCGTCAAGACAACCTTGGCGCCACCTTTGGCAAACCCTGCTGCGCCGCCTTTGCCTTCACCCGACAGCATCAGGCTTTCGCCCTCTACGATATCGGATAGGGTGACCGCACCTTTGAACGTCGCTTTTACGGGTCCGACCTTTTGTACAACTGTTGCTTCAAACCCTTCTTCTGGGCTTCCGCTCATCTCTTTGCAGCCAGGAACACATTGCTGCAGCACCTCTGCCGACAACAATGCCTGCCAAACTTCGTTTCGATCAGCTGCAATCAGTTTAGAATCTTTAAGGTTCAAGGTTAGTCTCCAACTTCATTAAAACAGTAGTTTTCCCGTAAATTTAAGCTTAGCCAAAAAGCAGCTTTTGCAAAATCTTACCGACCTGAAATGTCAGTCTTCAAAAATCAGGACGAACTGTCCAGTGCTATTTTATATTTTTTATTTTTTAGAATAGGTCGATGTGTGTTGCCCATTGGTGTTTTTATTTTCGCAAGTACACATAGTACGCGCCACTTCCACCGTGTTTTCCATGTGCTTCGCTCACTTGCAAAACTTTATCGCGAAGTGGTGGCATACGGAGCCATTGGGGAACTTGATGGCGCAAAATTCCAATTTGTCGGGGAATTGGCCCCTT
>Ga0181555_1001379_pt1 | contig 21703 bp, 24 predicted proteins | sample 011ome_15_FD_145601 | JGI IMG/M metagenome (GOLD analysis project Ga0181555, IMG submission 145601) | Coastal salt marsh microbial communities from the Groves Creek Marsh, Skidaway Island, Georgia - 011504AT metaG (spades assembly) | ecosystem: Environmental > Aquatic > Marine > Intertidal zone...
GAGACTGAAGTTACTCAAGATCAATTTTTATTCTTAACCAGCGATAACTCCTATCAAGTTCCGAATTGGATGTTGCCCCACTGCTTTAAAAATGAAGGCAACTATATTGTTAGCCTTGCAAACGTGACACGTTGGCTCGGTCAACAAGCAGAAAATCTCGGCGTTGAAATCTTCCCAGGCTTTCCTGCAGCAGAAATTCTCTACAACGATCAAGGCGCAGTTTGTGGAGTAATTACTGGCTCAATGGGTTTGGATAAAGAAGGCAACCCTACCGATCAATTCCAACTCGGCATGGAATTGCGTGGCAAGTACACCCTCTTTGCTGAGGGTTCACGCGGCCATCTCGGCAAACAGCTCATCTCCAAATTTGCATTAGATAAAGATGCCGATCCACAAAGCTACGGCATTGGTATCAAGGAGCTCTGGGAAGTGGAGCCCTCCAAGAGCAAGCCCGGGCTGGTTGTCCATACCGCAGGCTGGCCATTAGAGAGTGATACCTATGGCGGCTCATTCCTCTATCACTTAGGTGACAACAAGGTTGCGGTTGGCTTGGTTGTTGGCCTCTCATATAAGAACCCTTACCTCTCTCCTTTTGAAGAATTCCAACGCTATAAGTTGCATCCAAAAATTCGTGAGACTTTTGAAGGCGGCAAGCGTATTGCTTATGGTGCGCGTGCATTAACTGCAGGCGGCTTAAACAGCCTGCCAAAAACTGTGTTCCCTGGTGGCGCACTCATTGGTTGCGATGCTGGCTATTTGAATGCATCACGCATCAAAGGCAGTCATGCCGCAATTAAGACTGGCATGCTTGCTGCAGAAGCGGCAGTTGCAGCGATCAATGAGAACCGTTCTGAAGATGTTTTATCTGCTTACCCAACTGCATTCCAGAATAGTTGGCTACATACAGAACTCAATCAAGCGCGTAACTTCAAGCCATGGATGTCAAAAGGACTCTATCTCGGCACCCTAATGGTTGGTTTAGAACAGAAGTTGTTGGGCGGTAATATGCCTTGGACTGTCCATCTAAAACATGCTGACCACGAATGCCTAGAGCCGGCTGCACAACACAAGCCAATTGATTATCCGAAGCCAGATGGGAAGATTACGTTTGATCGCCTCTCATCCGTATTTATTTCCAATACGAATCATGCCGAGAATCAACCTATTCACTTAACTTTGAAAAATGATTCCGTGCCCGTGGATGTAAACCTTACAACCTATGCAGGCCCTGAGCAGCGCTATTGCCCTGCTGGCGTATATGAGTACGTAGAAACTGACGGCAAGCCACGCTTGCAAATCAATTCGCAAAACTGTGTTCATTGCAAGACTTGCGATATTAAAGATCCAACTCAAAACATCGTGTGGGTTACGCCAGAAGGTGGTGGTGGCCCGAACTATGCTTCCATGTAAAAAATACAGCCCCGGTTATATGCCGGGGTTTTTCATTCAAAACATGATTCAATAAATAGCGTTATATTTAGCTCATGATGATCCTACACACCATGCTTCGCGTTGGCGACTTGAATCGCTCTATTGATTTCTACACCAAAGTATTGGGTATGAATTTACTGCGTACTACTGAGCGTCCTGAGCAAAAATACTCGCTCGCTTTTGTGGGGTACGGCAAAGGTAACGGAGATGGGCAAGCTGAGATTGAGCTAACCTATAACCATGGAGTTTCTAGCTACGAGATGGGAACAGCATATGGTCATATAGCCATTGGCGTTCCTGATGCATATGCTGCGTGCGCCAAGATTAAAGCGGCTGGCGGCAATGTCACTCGTGAAGCTGGGCCAGTAGCTGGCGGCGACACCATCATTGCATTTGTTACCGATCCTGATGGCTACAAAATAGAACTTATTCAGCGCTAATCGTGGCCCAGCCCGATTCATATCAATTAGAAATACTCGATCGCTTAAGCGATATCCCTTGCCAGAACTGGAATGCTCTACTCCCTTCTGATGCAGGACCCTTTCTTCGCCATGAGTTCCTCAGCGGCCTAGAGGAGACTGGTTGTGTTGGAGGTGATACGGGTTGGCAAGTTGCGCACCTACTCCTAAGAGATCATGACCAACTGATAGGCGCAATGCCTCTCTATTTAAAACAACATTCGTATGGAGAGTTTGTATTTGATTGGTCATGGGCTCAGGCTTATGAGCAACAAGGCATGCAGTACTTTCCAAAGGCCCTCTGTGCCATCCCCTTCTCCCCAGTACAAGGCTCCAGAATTCTTAGCGCCAGTCACATTGATGCCGATTTGGTTAAGCAACATGTCATTACAGGGTTAAAAACTTTAGTTGTTCAAAACAATCTGTCTTCAGCGCACGTTTTATTTCCTTACGCCTCAGAATCTAAAAGCCTTCAAGAGCAAGGCTTCATGCTGCGTGACTCCGTTCAATTTCATTGGCATAACCAGGGCTTTGAGAACTTTGAACAATTTTTAGCAGCACTCACGATGAAGCGCCGCAAGAATATTCGACGTGAGCGCGAGCAAGTGGCAAAGGAATCTATTAGCTTTAGGCATGTGCCAGGAGTTTCTTCAACCGATGACGATTGGCAGTTTTTCTATCGCTGCTATGAAAATACATACTTAGAGCATCGCTCCAATCCATATCTCAATGAGGCATTCTTCAAGTTATGGGCGCAGCGAATGCCTGAGAACCTTCATTTAATCATTGCTGAACGTGCGGGAATTCCTATTGCTGCATCATTACTAGTCATAGACCCCAAAAGCTCCAAGGCTTATGGCAGATATTGGGGTGCGATTGAACATATCCCCTGCTTGCACTTTGAAACTGCCTATTACCAAGCCATTGAATACTGCATTTCCAATAAGATACAGACCTTTGAAGGTGGCGCACAAGGTGAGCACAAAATGGCTCGAGGATTTTTGCCCACCACGATTCAATCAGCGCATTTCATTGCCGATCCCCGCTTTGCCAAAGCAGTGCAGCACTTCTTAGACCGTGAGCATCAAGGGATTGGGGCTTATGTCGATGAGCTTGCCGAGCACAGTCCTTTGAAATCGTCTAAAGTACAGCCATGAATTCCGGAAGCAACGACACCAAATCAGCCTCGCAAGATGGCTCTCACTCCCTATCGACTGGGGATAATGAGTCCGACTCCCCTTGCATTGGTGTGTGCACCACTCTTTACGATGAAATCTGCCAAGGATGCGGTCGCACTCTCGGAGAAGTCAGTAATTGGGTGTTCTTTTCTCAAGAAGAAAAAGATTTAGTGTGGAAGCGCATTCGCGCAGAAGGTACTGCGACCCGCTTTCAACGACAAGCCAAAGAAAATAAGCCCAGTTAATGGGCTTATTTTTTGTATCGATTTTGCAGCTGAACTTTAGTTACCCGGCCAATGCTTGGCTACGCAAATACTCTTCGTAAGTTCCGGAGTAATCTACTACAGTGCCATCCATCTTCACCTCTAAGATGCGATTAGCCAAAGCAGATACAAATTCGCGGTCGTGAGAAACAAAGATCAAAGTGCCGTCGAATTTCTCAAGTGCAATTTGCAAGCTCTCAATGGATTCCATATCCATATGGTTGGTAGGCTCATCCATTGCTAGCACGTTATATTTTTGGAGCATCAATTTACCCCAAATCATTCTGCCCTTTTCACCACCAGAGAGCACCTTAACGGACTTGCCAATATCGTCACCAGAGAACAAGAGGCGACCTAATGTGCCGCGAATGACTTGATCGTCATCGCCAGTATTACGCCAGTTGTTCATCCAATCCATGAGTAATTCGTCTTTTGCGAACATCTCAGTATTGTCTTGAGGCATCACACCAACGTTAGCGTTCTCAGCCCACTTCACATCACCGCTATCTGCAGCAATACCCTCAAAGCGTTTGCTTAGAATGGTCTTGAGTAGCGTCGTCTTACCTGCGCCGTTTTGTCCGATGATGGCAATCTTCTCACCAGCACGAACACCTAATTTGAAATTCTTGAAGATGACGCGGTCATAAGCCTTGGTCAGTCCATTGCACTCTACCGCCATATTGTGTAATTTTTTCTCAGTATCAAAACGTATGAATGGGTTTTGACGTGATGATGGTTTTACTTCAACAATCTCAATTTTCTCTAACTGTCTTTGACGTGAAGTCGCTTGACGTGCCTTAGAAGCGTTTGCTGAGAAGCGCGCTACGAAAGCTGCCAATTCAGCAATTTTTTCTTTGGCTTTTACGTTATTGCTTAGTTGTTGTGTACGTGCCTGTACAGATGCCAGCATGTAGGAATCGTAATTGCCTGGATAAACCTTCAAGGTTCCATAGTCCATGTCGGCCATGTGCGTACAGACCTCGTTGAGGAAGTGACGATCATGGGAAATGATGACGATGGTACTTTTAATTTGATTGAGGATGTCTTCAAGCCAATGAATGGAGTGAATATCCAAGTTATTGGTTGGCTCATCAAGCAACAACACATCCGGATCAGAGAACAATGCTTGCGCTAGCAATACACGCAATTTCCAACCAGGCGCAACATTGCTCATTGGGCCGTTGTGTTGCTCGATAGGAATACCAATTCCTAACAACAACTCGCCTGCTTTTGCTTCAGCGGTATAGCCACCGTATTCAGCGTACTTACCTTCGAGCTCAGCAGCCTTCATGTAATCTTCATCAGTAGCATCTGGGTTAGCGTAGATTGCATCGCGCTCTGCTGCAGCTTTCCACATCTCTTCGTGACCCATCATCACAACATCAAGAACGCGCACATCTTCGTATGCAAATTGATCTTGACGCAATTTACCCAAGCGAATACCTGGGTCTAAGCTCACGTTACCGCTAGTCGGCTCAAGCTCGCCACCTAAAATCTTCATAAAGGTTGACTTGCCGCAACCATTCGCGCCGATAAGGCCGTAACGATTACCGCCGCCAAACTTCACGGAAATGTTTTCAAACAGGGGCTTTGCCCCAAACTGCATGGTGATATTAGATGCTGACAGCACGGATGTTTTCTAGCTTTCTGAAATTCAATAGTTACCCCGGAGGGGCAAAGACCGTTATTTTAACGGCTTAGACGTCTTTGCTGGCAGGAAGCCGTGGTCTTGCTTAGACTTTGACCCTAAATGGTGTGAAATTCGTATGAATATCGTAGAAATCCTCGTTTTCTTTACGTTTGAGGTAGTTCACGACCAAGTAAGTCAATGGGGTTGCCAAGACCTCCCAGGATGTCTTGAGAACGTACTGCGCCAAGGCCACCTGAATGATTTCATGGGTTGGCCAGATACCGTAAAACGCCAACATATAGAAAAAAGAGGAGTCGACCATCTCACCTACCGCTGTAGAGCCGATCGTGCGCATCCATAGAGCACGGCCCTGGGTCCAGATCTTCATCTTTGCCAATACATAACTGTTGACCAGACTTCCACACCAGAAAGAAAACATGGAAGCCAAGGCAATACGCCAAGAATTTCCAAATACCGTTTCTAGTCCATGCTGATAATTGGCCATATAGTCACCAGGAGCAACGGGCAAAGCAATGACTATTTGCGCCATGATTGCGGCAAATGCAAGAGCAGCAAAGCCAGCCCAAACTGCTCTACGATCGTATGCATACCCATAAACTTCCGTGAGGATGTCGCCAAAGAAATAGGCGATGGGGAAAAATAGAATTCCCCCACCAAATGGCACAGTCCCGAAATACGGAAGATCAATTACAGCCGCCTTACCAGCGCCAATAAAGTTCGAGCACAACAAAACCACCACAAAGGCAGTCAGAATGAGGTCGTAATAGCGATGGTGACGTCTAGGCGAGTCCATAAGTCCAGAAAAATGGATAATAGAAACAGAATATCTGCATTCCTGAAAATTCGCAGGACGCAGGCCAAAAGGAACAACAACACCGCATAGAGGATGACAAGGCAATGAGTAAAGTAAGTTTTAACTGGGCAGACCCCCTGCTTCTTGATACCCAGCTGACTGAAGAGGAGCGTATGGTACGCGATGCTGCAGCTGAATATGCTCAAGGCCGCTTAATGCCGCGCATTCATGATGCCTATCGCAATGAAACCACCGACCCTGCAATCTTCCGTGAAATGGGTGAACTTGGTCTTTTAGGAATTACCATCCCAGAGCAATATGGTGGAGCAAATCTAAACTATGTCTCTTACGGTTTAATCGCCCGTGAAATTGAACGTGTGGATTCTGGCTATCGCTCTATGATGAGCGTGCAGTCTTCCTTAGTGATGGTTCCCATTAATGAATTCGGCAGCGAAGCACAAAAGCAAAAATATCTTCCTAAATTGGCAAGTGGTGAATGGATTGGTTGCTTTGGTTTAACCGAGCCTAACTATGGCTCAGATGCTGGCGGCATGATTACTCGCGCCAAGAAAGTTCCTGGCGGATTTTCTTTGACTGGCTCCAAGATGTGGATCTCCAACTCTCCGATTGCAGATGTGTTTGTAGTCTGGGCAAAGAATGATGAAGGCATCATTCGCGGCTACATCCTTGAAAAAGGTATGAAGGGCTTAAGTGCACCAAAGATCAGCGGCAAGATGGGTCTACGCGCCTCAATCACTGGTGAAATCGTCATGGACGAAGTGTTCGTACCAGCGGAAAATGAATTCCCTGAAATTGAAGGCCTCAAAGGCCCCTTCACCTGCTTAAACTCAGCACGCTATGGCATTGCCTGGGGCGCTCTTGGTGCCGCAGAATGGTGCTGGCATGCAGCTCGCCAATACACCATGGATCGTAAGCAATTTGGCAAACCTCTCGCTGCAAATCAATTGATTCAAAAGAAGTTGGCTGACATGCAAACTGAAATCACGCTAGGGCTTCAGGGCTGCTTACGCCTAGGTCGCATGAAAGATGAAGGCATTGCCGCTCCAGAAATCACTTCCATCATGAAACGTAACTCTTGCGGCAAGTCTTTAGATATTGCTCGCATGGCACGCGATATGCATGGTGGTAACGGCATTTCAGATGAGTATGGCGTCGTGCGTCACATGATGAACCTAGAGGTGGTGAATACCTACGAGGGCACGCATGACATTCACGCTCTCATTCTGGGACGAGCGCAAACGGGGCTCCAAGCATTTAGCTAACAAAAAAATCGTTGCTTACTACAAAGCCCTTGAATAAATACTCAAGGGTATTTTCTTGCGCAATTACTGGTCGCCGCCCTCGGCACTCTTTTTAATAAATAAGCGGGCGAAGAAAATGACCATACCGATCATAAATAGAATAACTGCCAAACTTAACTGCCCCGCAAATGATCCAAATAACTCAACTAGCATTTTCATTTTTCTTCCCTCCAGTAAGTTCACTATAGAGATGTTAAAAAATGACTAATTGATCAACATCAAAAAACTACCTAGATTGCTGGGTATAGTTGTTTTTTTAAACTATCGATTACGAACACATTGACCGGAATGCCTGCGCCTACGCTCGATGAAACAGTGCAAAATTCCTGAAATTGAGCCAAGACTCTATCTAGGTTTTCCAAAGATCCTCCAGGCACACCAACATGTATCTCAACACGTATGGACAAGATGCGGAGCCGATTCTGCTCATTGCGTCCAATTTCACAAGTAGCCAAGGTTTCTATAGGTTCAGGATCCTGCTTGAATTTTCTCAAGGCAAATAACAATGAATCTGATAAGCAATTAGCTACAGCCGCAATTAATAATTGCGATGGAGTTGCACCCTCAGACCTACCCAAGGGAGGCGGCTCATCGCCTAAGATGGGAGATTTTTCTTCGTTGTAATAAATTGCAAACTGATAGTCGGCTTGCTGCTTTAGTCTTACTGTTGGATTTCCATTCATGATGAACTCCCTTCTCTTTTAATAGCGCAGTTACTCAAACACGATTGGCTCTGGTTTGGCAATTGGGTTGCCTGCCTGAGCCCATGCATCAAACCCACCAGCAATAGATTGGATGTTCATATATCCCATGTCATGCAGTGACTTTGATGCTAATGCAGCTCTACCGCTATTTTTACAGTAAAGCACTATTTTGAGATCCCGAGAGCTTAAATTTGGATCATTGCTTAACTTGAATTCAAGCAGACCACGAGAAATGTGAACAGCCCCAGGAATATGTCCATTTGCGTACTCATCTGCTTCACGTACATCTAATAATAAGTCTGCGCCCCGAATAGCATCGGGTGCATCGCTAAGAGAGACCTCATTTACCGATAATTTGGCCTGCGCAACCAAGTCATGAGCTGTTTTCATTTATTTTCCTTTTAAATAATGTTCTTTCATTATATTTTATTATATAATGTTTGAAAAGATGTATGTTTGAAAGCATTCAAAAGGACCATCCAAGAATGGAATTAACAAAGTTGCGCCACATTTATTTAAGTTCGCACCCACTAAAGATTGCGTCATGAATACAATATCAGCCCCATTTCAAGAACATGAATATGAAAAAACGATTCATGAGCTTAACCAAGAAATTGTGCGACTCGCCTTTGCCTTAAATTTAGATCTTTCTGATCACGAAAATTTACATCAGTTTTTACTTGCCGATATCGATCGCAATCACGATCATTTTCATAAGCGCGAGACACTTAAGGGGCTAATTGTTCTAAGAGGTCAAATATGCATGCAACTTCGGGAGGCTGGTATTACAGCTCTACCCGGTCCGATTGATGAAAAGATTTATCAGATGTTGCAAGTACATCGAACACTGTAATTAATTAATCCATATCTAAGGGAACGCAATATATGTTGATTAAGTGCCCAAGCTGCCAAAAATTTAATCGCCTACCATTGGAACGGATTAATCAAAATCCCGTATGTGGAGTTTGTAAAGCATGTTTATTGTTAGGCCCTATTGATGCTGACCAAGCAAGCCTTAAAGAAATCCTCAGTTATAGCAATCTACCTGTTGTAGTAGATTTCTGGGCGCCTTGGTGCGGGCCATGCAAGATGTTTGCCCCAACTTTTGAAGCTAGCGCAAAAAAATATGGCGAACAGGTTCTTCACATTAAATTAGACACTGAAGCCCACCCAGTTATTGCTCAAGAATTTTCTATCCGCTCCATACCCACCTTAGCAGCATTTAAAAATGGAGTTGAGATTAAGCGTATTACCGGCGCACTGCCAACTTCACAACTTAATCAATTTATTGTGAGCCTTTTTTAATCAAAACAATCAAAGTTAAATATATATTGAATCTTATTTTGCAATATCTAGGGACTCAAGTACATGGATAAGAAATTAGGCTTATCAGGCCGATTCGCTGAATTCTTTCAAAGCGCGCAGATAACTCCTCTTCTGGCTATTCTTGCATTATTACTCGGCCTATTCGCCATTATCGTAACGCCACGTGAGGAGGAGCCGCAAATCAATGTCACGATGGCTAATGTCATCATCCCCTTCCCCGGCGCAACCGCAAAAAATGTGGAGGAAATGGTATCCATACCAGCGGAGCAAGTTCTATCTCAAATTGCAGGGATAGAGCATGTGATGTCTTTGTCACAAACAGGTTTATCAGTCATTACAGTTCAATTCAAAGTTGGCGTACCGAGAACTGAAGCATTAGTCCGCTTGCATGACACTGTCTCTGCTAACTCTGACTGGCTACCAAAGGGTCTTGGAGTGATGCCAGCAATTATTAAGCCAAAGGGAATCGATGACGTACCAATCCTATCGCTCACACTATTTTCAAATAATCCCTCGATAAGTGCATTTGAACTGGAAAAAATTGCCAATAAAGTAGAGATAGACTTAAAAAGAGTTAAGGGAGCACGCGAAGTCACCACGATAGGAGGCCCAGGGCGCGCTGTTCGGATTGAAGTGAATCCCGAAAAAATGGCTGTCAAGGGTGTAACGATTCCAGAGTTAAGAATGGCACTAGAGACAGCTAACCTAGGAATGCCTGTAGGTGATCTACTAACAGAGCAAGGTAGGATTGCAATCGAAACCGGCCCTTTTCTGAAAAACTTGGAAGATGTCCAATCCATTGCTCTAGGAGTTCGTCAAGGCAATCCAATTTACATGAGAGATGTGGCTGCAGTAGTTGAAGGCCCCATTCAAAAACAGCGCTTAGTTTGGCATGCCGACGCTAAAAGCAAATCTTCAATAGACCATCCAGCAGTTACTATTTCAGTCACCAAAAAGCCTGGTGAAAACGCTGTTGAGGTATCAAATCAAGTTATATCCCAAATTAATGCACTGAAATCCACTTTGATACCGAAAGATATTGAGATTGCAGTATCTCGAAATTATGGCGAAACAGCAAACGAAAAAGCTACAAAGCTAATTCAAAAATTAATCTTCGCCACCCTATCTGTCGTTGCGCTAATATTCTTCGCCTTAGGACAAAGAGAAGCGTTAATTGTTGGTTCCGCAGTTGTACTCACTTTAGCGACCACCTTATTTGCCTCTTGGGCCTGGGGCTTCACGATTAATCGCGTTTCTCTTTTCGCCCTGATATTCTCTATTGGAATCTTGGTTGATGACGCAATTGTGGTGGTAGAAAATATTCATCGCCATCAATTGCTTTACCCAAACAAAGGGCTAAAGGAAATTATTCCTGGTGCGGTTGACGAAGTGGGTGGCCCCACTATATTGGCCACCCTCACAGTAATCGCCGCCCTTTTACCGATGGCCTTTATTAGCGGGTTAATGGGCCCATACATGAGCCCAATTCCGATTAACTCCAGCATGGGGATGCTGCTATCGCTTGCAATCGCATTTATGGTAACTCCATGGATGGCAAGACTCTGGCTACCAAAGCATTTAGATTTAAATAACACTCATTTTAATCTTGCGGATTGGATCGGTCCAAAATTTAAAACGGTATTTGAACCACTGCTTAACGATCAATACGGCAAAAGAAATCGCAAGCTACTTTCAATAGGAGTAATTGGAGCAATTTTAATTTCCCTTTCGCTCCCCATATTTGGATTAGTCGTACTGAAAATGTTGCCATTTGATAACAAATCTGAATTTCAGGTCATTCTTGATATGCCCCCTAATACCAAGATAGAAAAAACATCTGATGTATTGCGTGAAATGGGGGCTGCTTTAGCAAAAGCTCCAGAAGTGAGCAGCTATCAAGTGTATGCAGGAACCGCAGCACCCATTAACTTTAATGGCTTAGTGCGTCAGTATTATTTTAGGCAGAGCCCTGCTCTAGGCGATATTCAAGTAAATCTTATTGATAAGCACCATCGCTCAGATCAAAGCCACAAAATTGCGAGTCGTTTGCGTCCGGAGCTACATGCTATCGCAAAAAAATATGGCGCCAATGTAAAGGTAGTTGAAGTTCCCCCCGGGCCCCCTGTACTCTCACCTATTGTTGCCGAAATATATGGCCCTACGGCTGAAGGTAGATTCAATATTAGCAAGTCAGTAAGGTCTGCGTTTGAAAAAACCGATGGCATCGTCGACATTGATGACAGCAGCGTGGCAAAAGCGCCAAAGAAATTCCTTGTAGTGGATCGGCGCAAAGCCAGTCTAATGGGCATATCACAACAGGCTATTGTGACAACTTTAAGAGCCGGACTTGCTGGTGAGGATGCTGCTTATATCCATGATCAATCAAAGTATCCGGCCCCTACACAAATCCGACTGCCGCTAGATCAGCAAGATTCCCTTGATAACCTATTAAAACTTACAATTAAAAACTCTCAACGTGAGGCTGTACCCCTGAATCAGCTAATCTCTATAGTCGACGCAGATCGAGAGCAGGTTATTTACCGTAAAGATCTATTACCGGTAAGCTACGTCATTGGTGACACAGCAGGAAAAATCGATAGTCCTTTGTATGGCTTATTTAAGACAAGGGAACTTGTAAGTGCCATAAAGGATTCTCAAGGAAACCCTGTAGAAGAATACTTCACCAAGGCACCATCCAACCCCTATCAGCACTACGCAATTAAGTGGGATGGCGAGTGGCAAGTAACTTATGAGACCTTTCGCGATATGGGGGCTGCTTATGCTGTGGGCCTAATACTCATTTACCTTTTGGTAGTTGCTCACTTTGGCTCCTATCTCACCCCATTAATTATCATGGCGCCAATTCCTCTAACCATTATTGGTGTAATGCCGGGGCATGCACTTTTGGGTGCGCAATTTACCGCAACCTCAATGATAGGCATGATTGCCTTGGCGGGGATTATTGTACGAAATTCAATATTGCTGGTTGATTTTATTAATCTACAGGTTCGAGGCGGCATGGAATTCAAAGATGCAGTTGTAAACGCTGCCATTACCAGAGCGCAACCGATTGCCTTAACTGGACTTGCCGCTATGCTCGGTGCATTTTTTATCTTAGATGATCCAATTTTTAATGGGCTAGCCATTTCATTGATTTTTGGCATTCTTGTATCTACCGCACTCACTTTAGTAGTGATCCCACTCCTCTACTACTCTGCATACTCCTCACGTAGAAAAATCCCTCAATAAATCCATTTAATATATAGGAAAAATATCATGACCTCTTGGCAACTTGTTCGCATTATTGCTGGTATTTTCATACTAATCTCAGTTGCATTTGGAGCGCCCCTTAGTCCATGGTTTATTAGTGAGTGGTTTTTAGTATTCACCGCATTCGTAGGTGTAAATATCATGCAAAGTGGAATAACTAAATGGTGCCTTATGGAAACAATTGTCCGCAAACTAGGCATTAAGGCTGGCGCCTAACACCATAGGTTAAATATGAAACTAGGCCTTATTAAATCCCTCATAACAGTTGCTATAGCTCTGCTAACAATTTCAAGCAGGACCACCATGGCAACCAGCCTAATGGAAGTTTGGAAAGAGGCACAAAATCGAGACCCGGAGTTTATAGCTAGCCGTTATGAACAAATGGCTGGTGAAAAAAGACGTGACCAAGGAACCTCTCTATGGCTACCAAGCATTAACTTAAATGCCCTTACTGGCAGCATGAGTTATAACACCTCAACGACTGGCGCTCAGTTTTACGCCCCAGGAATGGGTACTATCAACGGTGCCAACTTTAATACCTCTGTTAATAATGGTTTTGTTAATCGCTATACGATTGGTGCAACACAGTCGATTTATAACCGAGAGCGGTTAGCTCAAAGTCGTCAACTTAACCTTTCCGCAGATGCCTCAAATCTAGGTGCACAAGCAGCACACCAAAACTTAATTCTTTTGGTAGCGGAGCGTTACTTTGATGTGCTAAGCGCTGAAGAAGCAGTCCGATTGGCTAAAAAACAAGAATTAGCAATTGCCAACACCCGCCAACAAATTGAAAAGCGCTTTAAGCTCGGTGATGCAACCAAAACCGATATGCAAGAAGCGAATGAGAGATTGGAAACAATTAAAGTTCATGCTTTAGATGCCGCAACCAATCTGGCAGTAAAAAAACTTGCTTTACAGGATTTATTTGGAAGCCCAGTAGTAGTAGATAAGCCAAGAATTGCTCTAAATGTAGATGGTCTTAACCTATCTAATATTGAAACCTATATTGCAAAACTAAAATCACAAAATATTCAACTGCAAATGCTTTCAGTTCAAGAGAAGGTTGCAAAAGAAGAAGCTGAAAAATATGGCGCTATTTCCTCCCCGAAATTGGATGCTGTGGCTCAAACTTCCAAGGATAAGCTTAATGGGTCCGGTGATTTTGGACCAGCAAGCAATACTGCCACGAATAATTACTTGGTAGGCCTGCAATTGTCTATCCCCCTATATACCGGTGGGTTCCGTTCGGCAAAACAAGAAGAGGCGCTGCTGCTAATAGAAAAAACAAAGGCTGAATATGCCAAATCAGAACAAAATTTAGAGAGGACCTTAAGAGCCCTCTGGTATTCAATGAGTAACGCCAAGGCGAAGCTTGCAGCTCTTTTAAGCGCGCAAAAAACCGGCATTGCAAGACTAAATTCCACTAGGGATGGCTATGCTAATGGTTCCCGTACCACTATGGAGTTATTGGGCGCCGAAAGCGATCTGATTGCCACCGATTATGCACTCTATATAGAAAAAGTAAATTATCTTCTAAATAGATTGCGCCTTGCTGCCATTGCCGGAGAGATAACAGAACAAGATCTATCGCAAGCCAATGCACATCTTAATTAATTGACCCATCAGGTAACTTAGATTTGGATGAGAGATGCTCTTAATATTGCATTTGCAGCGCGTTCAAAAGCTTGATTACTATCGCTCTCTAGATGCACAAAATTTTCTTCTTTGTAACGAGGAAAATTGCGGACAATAGATGATTGGTAGGATGGATCGTAATGTTTTACTAGAAGCTCTTCAACCAGCTCCGGAAAATTTCCCGCATCAATTGCTTCATTCCATTTAGCAATCTGCATTTTTCCGTAATGAGCAGTTAGCAAGGCTAATTTGCGCTTAAAGTTATCGGTATCCGTTAAGAAGTGATGGTACTCACGAATTAACCATGACACTCGTGTTTTCGTGCTTGACCTCAATTCAATGCAAGACCCATTACGAATTTTTTCCATCAAGGCATCAGGTACGTGTAAGCCCCCTACCTTCTTGCTTTCAGACTCTACAAATACCGGCCTAGCTGGGTTAAGCAAACGCAAGGCATTCCATAGAGCAGTCTCAAAACCCTTTTGCGATGGCTGATCTTCATTGGGTTCGTTACCAAGAACTGATCCACGGTGTACCGCCAAGCCCTCTAGATCAAGGATTTGAGCCCCTAGAGCGCTGATTTCTCGCAGCACTCGCGTCTTACCGCTGCCCGTCATTCCACAAATCACCTGAAATGAAAATTCATTAGCAGCATGATCAAGCCCGTTAATTACGGTACGACGAAAAGTTTGATAGCCGCCCTCTAGCTGTTTAGCTTTCCAACCAATCCGATTGAGAATATGAGTAAAGGCGCCACTGCGTTCACCACCACGCCAGCAATAAATTAATGGGCGCCATTCACGGGGTAATTCTAGAAAGTGATTTTCAAGATGAGTAGCAATGTTTTTGGAGACCAGAGCTGCCCCTAGTTTTTTAGCTGCAAATGGAGACTCTTGCTTATAAAGCGTTCCTATTTTTGCGCGCTCCTCATTATCAAGAACGGGATAATTAACTGCACCAGGAATATGATCTAAAGCAAACTCAGCTGGTGATCGCACATCAATCACGAGATCAAACTGATCTAGCTCAGATAAAAATTGATCAACTCTTAAGATATGTGGATTGCTGGGTTGCACGATAGACTAGCGCAACTTTTGCAAAATATGTTCTGGCCAAGGCGCTGATTTATTAGTGGTGAGATCTACCCAAACCATGGTGGCGCCGCCAATAGCCGCCTCCACCTCAGGAGAAGTGGTCAAGGCCATGCTGGTATAGACGTCTAAACTGGTTCTACCAATAGCACCAATAGAGGTCTTTAATATCAGGTCGCCCGGGAACGAAAGTTGTTGATAAAAATTACAGAAGCCATTAAGCATCAGCATAGATTCACGACCTGGTGCAACTTCGTAGCCCATGCCTGTAATCCACTCACATCGAGCCTGCTCCATGTAACGAAAGTACACAGTGTTGTTCACATGTCCATACGCATCCATATCACCCCAACGAATGGGCATAATCATTTCGTGAACTAGCTTACGCTCTTCTGGAATGGTAATACGCATGAATTAGCAGCAACTCTTAAATTAACCAAGCTGTAGCGCAAGCTGGTACAAGTTAGTTGAGCGCGCACCAGATCTGCAAAAAGCAAGGATAGGACCAGGCAAAGTTTTTAAGAGGCGCGCCATTTCTTGCACTTGAGCTGGAGTGAATGCACCTGGCACCACTGGTAAGTAAACGTAATTTAAGCCCAGCTTTTCTGCTTCAGCTTGAATTGCAGCATTCAAAGGCTGGCTTGGGCCACCCTCACCATCAGGACGGTTATTAATGACGCTCTTGTAGCCTTGCTTAGCGATTTCAGCCAAATGGCTAGGGTCGATCTGACCGAGAGTACCAAACTGGGCGTTATGGCAAGAAATAGGAAGACTCATGAAACCCTCTACCTTCAATAAATTTGTAATAAGATTGATTTTAAATCAGGCTTGGTTGAGGCGTTAGCTCAGAGGCTTGGTTTGTTCTTGTGGGCCGTAAAGAAGCGCTCACAGATCTCCATGCCAGCCAGCATGGCAACCACAAACACCAAGGCTTTCAGGTGACCAGCGCCCAGAGCAACCAAGGCTGGTCCGGGACAAAAGCCAGCGATTCCCCAGCCAGCACCAAAAATCAAGCTGCCAATGATCAGTGGCTTGGTTATATCAGCACCCTTGGGGATGTGCAATGCGTCACCAAAAAAAGCTTCTGTTCTTTTGCTGGCGACGTAAAACCCCGCTAGACCAACAATCACGGCACCCATCATGACAAACATTAATGATGGATCCCATTTGCCAGCTAAATCTAAAAATCCCAAGATCTTCTGTGGATTGCTCATGCCGGAGATGATTAAACCCCAACCAAAAAGCACACCAATTGCATACTGACCAAAGAGGCTGAAATGTTTTCTCATCTCACACTCCGATTAAGTGACGAAGCACGTAAACAGTGATAAAGCCTGCGCCCATAAAAGAAAGTGTGGCAACTAATGAACGTGGTGATAAGCGTGAAAGGCCGCAAATACCATGGCCACTAGTACAGCCTGAACCATATTGAGCACCAAAGCCTACTAGAAGACCAGCAATCACAATCGCGATCCAATCCGCTTCAATTTCCACCACCGGGAATATGCCGAAAAATAACGCTGCTAGAAAAGGTGCGGTTATCAAACCCAAAACCAAGGCAACACGCCATGCTGAATCAGTCAATTTAGGATGCAGCAAGCCAGAAACAATTCCGCTAATACCCAAAATACGGCCATGCAATAAAACATATAAAGCCGCCGCAACTCCCAGAATCATCCCGCCTAATAAGGAAGGAATGGGGGTAAAAGACATCCAATCAATTTGCATTATTCAGCCGTATTTAAAATTAACTGCAAGGGTTAGGAGCAAGGCGTATTTGTAAATAACGTAGACCCAAATAAGCCCCAAAGATAAATCCAGGTAAGGCCAGCAATGAACCAATAGCCAGAGTGGAGATGCCGCTCAAGCCCTGCCCTACTGTACAACCCAAAGCAGTTACACCACCAAAACCCATCAGCGCAGCGCCAACTAAATGATTAGCGGTATCTTCAGTATTACGGAAGGACTCCCAGCGGAATGATTTAGTTGCGATCGATACCGCAGCAGAACCCAAAATCATTCCTACAACAGCTGCAATACCCACTGTAACCACTTTGGATGTGTCGCTGTACATCATCAACCAATCCAAGGAGTAAGCATATGGTGCAACATACGATAGACTTTCCATGCGACCTGAATTTGTTACCAAAAATACTTCTTCTAGGGTGTTTGGATCTTCGGCCACATATCCCAAGTTACCTGATACCCACCACACCGCACAGATTGCCAACCCAACAGCGATACCTGCAAATAGATTTTCAGCAGTCCAAAATGCTTTGCTGGCTAATGCATATGCAATGAATGCTGCACCAATGATCAAGCCTAGAGCTAGATGAAGTTGAGGACGAGCAATACCAAGAGGCGCACTCAAAAGACTAGGTAAATCTTGTGGGGTATTAAAGGCGATAAAGAATGTATCCAGAGTATTAATACGCACCACACCCAGGAAACCGCGCATTGTCATATAGGCAGTCAATCCGAGGACCATAAACACCACGACGGACTTTAGGTTACCGCCGCCAATACGGATCAAGGTTTTGCTGCCGCACCCTGACGCTAAAACCATACCCAAGCCAAATAAAACGCTTCCAACGATTGTGGAAAGCCATAAAAATTTGTTGCCGGTGTAAAAACTTTTGAGTGGATCAATCAAGCCAACATAGGACATCAGGGTGAAACCAATAATGGCAACTCCAATAGCCAAAAACCATTGCTTTAAACGACCCCAGCTCGACATGATGAAAATGTCAGAAACTGCGCCCATGCTGCAAAACCCAGTTTTCTGCATAACAGCACCCAGAAAAAAGGTGATGGCAAAAGTAGCCCAGAGAACGGACTTGCTTAACGAACTAATATCTACAACATCCATAGCGATCAAATCTTGAAAAAATTAAGGTTTAAATTTGTAAAACTGTTTATTTAGAAAGGCAGTAACGTCTGCCTCATCCTCGGGAAATAAGTCCAGTCTTAATTCGGTATTACAGAGACCAACCATTCTTTTCAAGTCAGCTAGCGATTTCACCTTGCTATCAGAGCGGGTGTAGATCATGTCGCCATTACCAAAGCCGGTTTTCTTGGCATGACAGGCGTAGCATTTTTGCTGGTCTATGGCCTTTCCATTAGCCAAATCTGGAGCAGCGAGCGCTGGAGTGCTAATAAGCGCACTGAATGCGATTACTGAAATAGATCGGAGAAAAGTCATTTTCATTACAAATCAAGGATTTAGCATTAATCCTCTATTTTAAGGCCCAATGGCTGAATTTGCCTTACTTGCCCATCCGACCCTTCTTACTCGGCCTGGATCGACAGATAGACGTTATAGGCATTCATCCGGTTGGCGGCCCTAAACAGGGGCATCCCCTCGTATTCAGACCAGTCGGCCTGTTTATAGGCATCCTCGAAAGGATCCAGGTTAATTGCGGCTTGAGACATGGATTGACGCAAATATTTGAGGTAATTCCTGGTAAAGGCGATGTCTTCAGCTGGCTTAACCGAGTAATTGCCGTGCCCTGGGATCACAATATTAGGGTTGAGTCTTTCAATCTCATCTAGAGCAATCAGCCATCCTTTGCTATCGGCGTTTCCAACAAATGGAATGCGACCCCTGAATACCAAGTCTCCTGCAAACAGCACCTTTTCAGACGGCACATACACCATCAGATCTTCAGGAGCATGCGCAGGCCCAACTCTACTTACGAAGAAATCCACTCCACCAATCGTTAGCTTTGTTTTTAGATCCACCCATACATCCGCAGAGATTAACTTAGTATTTGCATTAACCCAAGGAGCGAAATCGATTCTTGAAGCAACCAAGCGTTGCTTAGCAGTTTCAGAAGAGAGGTAGTTTCTACCCTCACCTTGCGCATAGATCTTTGCGCCAATTTTTTTAAACTCTTGCAATCCATAAACATGGTCAGCATGGTAATGACTCACGATGAGAGCCACTATCTTTTGTGGAGTAATTCTCTTGATTTCAGCTATAAGCTTTTGCGCCAGAATCGGCGAACCCAAGGCATCAACAACAACCACTCCGCCTGGAGTCACTACAAAGCCAGCGTTAGAAATAAAGTTTTGATTGGCGCTGCTTCCCATTTCAGGGAAGCCTTGTACAAAATAGGTATGAGGCGCTACCTGTATTGGCTTTAGCTGAATCGTATCGCTAGGCTTGCTCTGAGCAAAAGCAGAACCCAAAAAGATAAGGGATCCCATCAGGATCCCTGCAAGACTTTTGAAGCAATTCATACAAGACTGTTTAAGGCTTGATGTAAGCAAAACCATCTTTATATTGCAGATCGGCAACACGAACCACGCCCGATGGTGTGAAATCAGTATCAAGGATGAATTGATCTTTCTTTAAGTTGCGATTTTTTAACGTAATCTCACAAACCTCAAACTTCACACCACGAGATTTCAAGGCGCCGACCAAAGGTGCGTATTCAACATTATTCTTCTTATCTTTCGCACCTTCCATCATGATGTCGACGCCATTAGCATGGGTCACCACAATAATGGTTGTTTGTGGCGCTACATCCAAATGATTTCGGATATTGCGTAGACCTTTTAGTCCTTGGGTTTCGGCATCATCAATGTGATAGACCACTTTTGTATTACCGGTGGACTGAGCTGAGGCAAAAGAACCAAAGCCAAAAGCCAAAGTCATTATGGCAAGAATTGAAAGTAATTTTTTCATGCGCACATCCTAGCAATAAATTAGATTGGGGCCATACCAGGGTTATTTGAAACGCCCTTAATGATTGGCTCATTGAGTTTCACTGCTTTCACCACTTTGACATCACGCAGGTGACGCTCAATGACATCCCAAATTGGCTCGCCGCCAGCATTCTTAGCCTCTTCGCTTACTGGTGCCCAGCCTGCAACTTTATAAGTCTTGCTTGCTTCAATAGGCTTGCCATTTAAACGCATATCCGTAATACGCTTGCCAGCCGTTTGCGCTGGATCAATGGTGTATTGCATACCACCAACGCGCACCATATCACCACCCTGTTGGTAATACGGGTCTGGATTAAATAGATTATCTGCAACATCTTCCAAGATTGTCTTAATCATTTCACCGGACATATTGGTAACTGTGGTGTATGGATAAGTAATTGCGGTTTGATCTAATAGGTTTTCACGAGTGATTGCCTGACCTGGCAACAGACTGGTTCCCCAACGGAAACCAGGAGAGAAGGCAATCTCGGCATTCTTTTGCGCCATGAGACCATCTAAGATTAGCTGATCAAAGCTGCCGTTGAAGTTGCCCCGACGATATAAAAGGCCCTCAGTTGTCGCTAATTTTTCGTTTAGCTTAGCTTCGAACGGGGCTCTAATTTTGGCAATCAATTTGCTCATTGCCGGATCGGCTGGAATCATGTTCGAGAATATAGGGAAGAGCTTGTACCGGAAATCAACTGCCTTACCGCCCTTCACATCAAAATCGAGCACACCCAAAAACTTGCTATTAGATCCAGCATTGGTAACAAGAGTTACTCCACTCGCATTCTTAACCTTGACCGGAATAGGAACGCCATCGTGCGTATGTCCACCCATGATGGCATCAAGACCGCTTACACGAGAGGCCATCTTCAAGTCTACGTCCATACCATTATGGGAGAGCAGAACCACAACCTTAGCACCCTTGGACTTCACTTCATTAATGGTCTTCTGGAGGTTTTCCTCTTGAATGCCAAAAGTCCAATCCGGCGTGAAGTAACGTGGGTTGGCAATTGGTGTATACGGGAAGGCCTGACCAATTATGGCTACCTGAATACCGTTCTGCACTTTCATGACATACGGATTAAATACTGAATCACCAAAGTCGGCTGTTTTAATATTTTGCGCAACAAAATTGACTTTGCCTTTGAAATCGCCATTCACGATTTCCATCACACGCTTCTCACCTAAAGTCATCTCCCAGTGAGGTGTCATTACATCCACACCTAGCGCAAGAGCAGCATCGACCATATCTTGACCATTGGTCCAAAGAGCCGTACCGGAACCCTGCCATGTATCGCCACCATCAAGTAATAAAGCGCCTGGACGATTTGCTTTCATTTGCTTAACCAATGTAGCCATATGGGCGAAGCCACCCATCTTGCCGTAGTTCTGGGCTGCAGCAACGTAATCCAAGTAAGTGAATGCATGGGCATCGCGTGTTCCAGCAGGAATACCATTGGCTTTTAAGAAGTATTCTCCGACCAAATGCGGAGTCTTGCCCTCTTGTGCGCCAATACCTAAGTTGACATTAGGTTCGCGGAAGTAAATTGGCAATAGCTGCGCATGGCAATCCGTGAAATGCAAGAAGTGGACATTGCCAAATTTAGGCAAATCATAGTATTTCTGTGCAGTGCTTTGGGCATTCACAAAATTGGACTGCAAACTCAATCCGCCTGCTGATGCAATAGCCAAAGCCTGCAGAAAGTCACGACGATTTAATGACATATATATTCCCTTAAGAAAACAGGCCTGTCGGCCTGTTCTTTGATTCGTTATTGATTAACTGGAGAGGCAGGATCAAGCAGTAAAGCCATGACATCCTGAATCTGCTGCTCATTTAAGAGCTTAAAGTGTGCAAATCGCGG
>Ga0181555_1001380_pt1 | contig 21681 bp, 21 predicted proteins | sample 011ome_15_FD_145601 | JGI IMG/M metagenome (GOLD analysis project Ga0181555, IMG submission 145601) | Coastal salt marsh microbial communities from the Groves Creek Marsh, Skidaway Island, Georgia - 011504AT metaG (spades assembly) | ecosystem: Environmental > Aquatic > Marine > Intertidal zone...
ATGTTGGTTTAGATAACGTAACAAATGAGAGTAAAACAACAATGTTTACTTCTCCAACATTCACTGGAACTATATCTAACTCAGGTGGTGCAGTAGTAACTGATGAAATAACAATTACATCTGGTGGTCAAGTTCGTGGTTCATTAACTGGTGATGCAGATGGACTTTACTTAACTGCTCCAAGTGGAAAAGGTATTGGAATCCTTACTGACGGTGCTAATGATGGTATGATAGTTCAATCAGATGGTAGTACTGTAATATATGGTTCACTTGCATTAGAAAATATACCTGCAAACGCGAGTTCTTCTTTTGCTGTCGTAGTTGGTGCTTCAAACACATTGAATTACAGACAACTTGGTTCGAATGCATTTAATTCAACTGCTTATGCTACTGCTGCTTCGGTATCTAATGTAGATAACACTTCGGATGCTGACAAACCAGTATCAACTGCACAACAAACTGCGTTGAACTTGAAAGTTAATACAACATCTGCACAAGCTTTATCATCTGCTGCTAACGCACTAACTCTTGTAGGTAATACACTTACATTATCAAGAGGTGATAGTACAACTGATACTGTTGATTTATCTGCTTATTTAGATGAAGATGCAAGAGCTATTTCAAGTGGTACACTTAATGGTGCTACTGGTATTGTTACATTCACGAGAGATGATGCTAGTACCTTTACATTGGATTTATCAGATTTATTAGATGATACCAACCTAGTAACTTCAGTTGCTGGTAAATCAGGTGTAGTAACTCTTGTTAAGGGTGATGTTGGACTTGGAAATGTTGATAATACATCAGATGCTGCTAAACCAGTATCAACTGCTACTCAAACTGCATTAGACTTGAAGTATGATGCTTCTAACCCTGCTGGATATACAACTTATACATCTAACCAAGCAACTAACACTACATCGAATGTAACGTTCGCTAGTGTATCTGCTACGGGCGATGTTGTTGCATACTCATCTTCGGATAGAAGATTGAAGGATAACATCGTAAACATCGAAAACCCAATTGAAAAAGTTCAGAAATTGAACGGTGTAACATGGGATTGGAATGATAACGCTGATGAACTTCAGAAATCTATTGCAAATGTAGGGGTTATTGCTCAAGAAGTTGAAGAAGTTCTTCCACAATTAGTGAAAGATAGAGAGAACGGATATAAAGGTGTAGATTACGCTAAGTTAACTGGTCTTTTAATCGAAGCTGTTAAGGAACAACAGAAACAAATCGATGAGTTGAAATCTCGATTAGGATAAGAAATAAATAAGAACCACCCACCTTCCTTATATAAGAGAGGTGGGTTCGGTTTTTTCTAAATCCTCATATATATAATTAAATAATTGAAAACGGTAAGTCATAAATATGGCACAAGTAGTAAAGCTAAAGAGAACCTCTGTACAGGGTAGAATACCCTCTATTTCCAACCTCGAATTAGGAGAGTTGGCAATTAACACCCATGATGGTAGAATATTTTTTGAAAAAGATAATGGTATATTATCTATACAAGAAATTCTAACCACAAATTCACAAAATTCAGGTTCATTTAACTTAACTGGTGCTATTTCGGCTTCAAGTTTATCAATTAGTGGAGATACTACCATTGGTGGTAATCTTACATTAGGTGGAAACATTACAATAGGTGATGCAACTACTGATGTTGTTAATGTTACTGCTGGATTTAGTGGTTCCCTACTCCCAAACATAAGTTTAGAATCAGATTTAGGTTCTCCTACTGAAAAATGGAAGGATTTATACGTAGGAACTGCCTCGGCAGATTTTTTTGTTGGTGATGGTAGTGGATTAACAAATTTACAAGTATCATCAAGTATTGTAGAAGCTACAACTGTAACTTCTTCCTTTGATAATGAATCAACTATTTCAATAATACATAGTTTTGATTCTAAAAATATTATAGTATCGGTATATGATACCGATTACTCACAAATTATTCCACAAAGTGTAACTCTTACAGATAATGATACCGTAGATATTGTATTATCAAATACTGGCTCAGGTCATGTAGTAGTTGCAAATGGTGGACATATAGTACGAGGTCTTTATGTAGACGAAGTTGCAAAAGTAAGTGATACTTTTACTAATCAAACTTCTTATACAATTAATCACTCATTTGGTACCAAGGATGTAATTGTCACGACATATAACACAAGTGATGAACAAATTTTACCACAATTAGTATCCACACCAACAACTTCTTCAGTTGAAATAGGATTTGAAAATCCAACAAGTGGTCGAGTTGTTGTAGTAAAAGGAGGTCACTTAGTATCTGGTTCAATTCCTTTTGAAAATATATCAAATAAACCTGACTTAATTAGTGGAAGTGTAACTGGTTCTAATATAGTAGGCTCAGATACAGTTACTTCAATCGAAACTATGACATCTGCTTCTTATGCATTAATTACACCTGTGAGTGGAACTCTTTATATAATTACAGATTAAGATGAACTTATCAAATGCAACAGAGTTATATATAAACAATAAGGATGTAAATGAAGTTAGATTAAATAACAATTTAATTTGGTCTAAGTACTTCCAACCAAACACTAATGGATTGGTAATGTTTATAGATGGTGCTAACCCTGACTCATATTCAGGAAGTGGAAACACTTGGTATGATATATCTGGTAATAACCATAATATTTCACTAGGTTCTACTGTTTCTTATACTTCTGATTTTGGTGGAGTTTTAACTTTTCCTGAAAATTCAAATGGATACGGTAGAAATACTACTATGAATCTATCAACATCTAATTATACAGTTATAACTTATGTAAGAAAGTTATCTAACTCCAATAATGGGCGTACAGTTACTGCTTACCAAAATAACTGGTTAATCGGACACCATGATGATACTTATGGGGATTACTATGCAGAAGGATGGATATACAGTCCTTCAAGTCCAAAATCTGATACAACTTGGAGAATGTTTGCAGGTACTGGTCATATATCTAATGATGTTTATCAACTATATATTAATGATTCACTAATTGTTCAAAACAACTTAGGAAGTCAAGGACCACGTGGATGGAATTTTAACAATCAGTATGACCAATATTCAAACTGTCAAATCGCAAATCTTATAGTATATAATAGAGTACTATCAGCATCAGAAATTCAAGATGTATATAATAACACTAAAGGACGATTTGGACTGTAAATAATATAATATGTACGATGTTTACTACACTACTGGCGGAGGACCTTGGGTAAATGCAGGAACGGATACTTGGGTTAATTTATGGTTAGAGTTAATTGCACCTAAATTAGAAGTAAAACCAGTTCTTCTTATTCATAGAAACAAACCAAAAGGTCATGAAGATTTTCAATTTCCAATTGAAGCTCACTGGCATGGTGATGATATTCGTAAATTTGAAAAAATAGTTAATGATTGTAGAAGAATTCATATTTTACATGGTCATTATACTCCAATGGGGGTAATAGAAAACAACAAACACAAGATTTATTCAAACGTACTACATAATTCAGTAGACCATATTTTAAAATCACAAGTTGGTACTGATGCTTCATTAGGTTGGCATCCTTATCTAAGTTCAGAATGGGAACAACGAGTTAATGAGTGGGCCAAAGAATCAATATGGGTAGGATTATACGATATTATTATTCCTAACAGAAAAATACCCAACTTTTACGAATTTAAATACAACGAACCTTTATCAGAATCTACTAATTTAGGATTCGCCGCAAGATGTGAAGGTAGAAAGAATCCTCATTACTTAGATGGATTGAAATCTTTTATTTTTACAAATTCTATTGAATTTAACTTAGTTTGGAAAAATGGCGCAAAGGTAGATGTTGGTAAATCAAAGATATATCACTATGATTCATCATTTAAAGATATATTTTACAATATGGATTGGGGAATCTCCCATTCATCGTTTACATCAGAACCATTTGGTTATGGAATCTTTGAAGCAGTGGATAGGGGTAAATTACCCATTCTAAATGGAAATTGGTGTAAAGAGTTAGAATATCCATACCGTGCTTCATCTAAAACAGAATTTCATCATATTTATAGTAAGTTATTAGAAACCCCCTTTGAAGAAAAGAAAAAATGGTTTAATGTTATTAAATCGTTTATGATTGAAAACTTTTCAGATAAAGATAAGTGGATGAAGGACTTACTCAATATTTATAATATATAGGGAAATATAATTATGGCTATAACAGCAGGAGAAACATTAAGTTTAAACAATTTAGGTTCAGCAACAGGAGTTGCAGCAGGACCACGTTCATTATCAGCAGCAAAGGGTAATACTACTGGACCAATCGCGATGTCATCATTTGGTATCGATTCCGTTGGTACATTAAATGGATATACTTATGCAGTAGAAGATACTCAAGAAACTTACAGACTGAGTTTTATAGGAAGTGGTTCAAATTTTACTTCAAGAATTGCATCAAGAGGTGAAAACTTTACTTGGTCTGTTGCATCTGGTACTACTATTAGTTTAACCTCTAATAATGGTGAAACTGCAGTATTTACGGTATCAAACAGACCAAATACAACAGGTACATTACAGCCAGTTTCTTTAAATACTCTTAGAGTTAAATTTGCTGATGGGTTTAATGACCATGCAACAAATTATAACACCAATAGAGATAAACCAGTTTATTCGGTAGATTCTTATGATGGTAACTCAACTGCATTATGTTTAACTGCCGATACTCCCGTAACTCTTGCTGATGGGTCTACTCTTGAGATTGGTGATTTAGAAGAAGGAATGAAATTAAAGGGTTATTCTATTGATGGTCTACTACCTTCAAGTGAAATGAACTTTTTAGATTGGAATTCGGATTCTCTTAATGTATCTGAAAAAGAAGTAACAATTCAGAATATAGTTTTTTCATTTTCAGAAAAAATATATAATATAAATGATGGTACCTTAAAATGTACTGCAGAACACCCATTCTTAGTTAAAACTTTAAATGGTGAGTATAAATTTATTGTAGCTCATTTGTTGAGAGAAGGTGATTCATTAATTAAATCAACCGAGGATGGTGTAATTGAAGAAATCATAACTTCTATTGATATTGAGATGGAAGCTTCAGAAATTGTAACTATTGATGTTGAAGATGTTGATACATATTTGGCAAATGGATATATTACTCACAACAAAGGTGGAGATACTCATACTGATTTAGCAGCACCAGGTGCACCAACAACATTAGCATATTCTCACCCATCTTTATCATGGAGTGGTGGTTCATCAAGTGGTACAACTGGTATAACTGCATATGATGTACAAATCGATAACAATTCAGATTTCTCATCACCTCTTATTAATGAAACTAATTGGAATGATTCATCAATACAATTGGCAGGTGGTGTTGTTGCTGCAGGAACTTATTACGCTAGAGTTAGAAATATTGACCACGGATTAAAATCTACATGGAAAGTATCAACTGCATTTAGTGTAGTAGTTTAAAAATAATTTTTACGTTTGGAGTAATTCTATATATTTATATATATTAACATAACAAATACAAATAATTAAATTTTACAAAAATGGCGGAAGCAATTAAGTTTACAGAAGAAGAAGTAAATTCAATCAATGGTTTAAGACAAGAAGTTGCAAATGTGTTCACTCAATTAGGACAAGTTGCAATTGAAAAGAAACGAAGAATTTCAGAGATTGAAGGTGTTGAAACACAATTACTTCAAAAACATTCAGAATTGGTAACTCAAGAACAAGAATTGTTCAAGGGATTGAATGAAAAGTATGGAGATGGTAACTTTGACCCTGCAACGGGTGAATTTACACCTACTCCTAAAGAAGATACTGAAGAGTAATTTTATTCTTGAGTAAACAACATTATACTTATATAAAGAGTATTATTATACAAAACAATAACAAGGAGTAATAAAACATGGCAGAAAAGATTGTATCACCTGGTGTATTTACAAGAGAGAATGACCTTTCTTTCTTATCACAAGGGATTGGAGAAATCGGAGCAGCAATAATTGGACCATTCCATAAAGGACCTGCATTCGTACCAACCGTAGTAAATACCCAATCAGAATTTGAATCAATATTCGGTACACCGAATGGGGATTTTTACACGGGATATACCGTACAAAATTATTTAAGAGAAGCTGGAACTGTAACTATCGTTCGTGTTGGGCACGTTGGTGGTTATTCTCACGTTACACCTCTTGCTATTAAAGTAAGTGGTTCAAGTGGAATTCAAGTTGTAGGAACTCTTAATGTAACTCACAATGGAGATGAATCTGTTGGTTTACCTGATACTGTATTGAATTCACAACCATCCGCATCTGCATTCTCGATTAGTGGTTCTGAGTTATCAGAAGTATCTGCATCTATCTTACCTTCAGCTGGTAATGATTTATCAGATGTATTTGGTGAGAACGCAAGAGGTTCTAAGGAAGCATATGTTTACAACTATTACGAATCAGCAGCAACTAATCAATCAGATGAGTTAACTGCAGGTGGAAAAGTAATTGTTGAAGAAATGCCAACTCAAGATTTCGCACAAGATATTTCTCACGCATCTACTCCTTGGATTAAATCACAATTGATTTCTGGTGAGAGACATGACTTGTTTAGATTACATACTCTTGGTGATGGTTCAAACTATAACAAAGAATATAAAGTATCTATCTTTAACGTAAAAGCAGCTGGAGAAACTAACTCTACTGATTACGCTACTTTCTCAATGATGATTAGAGGATACTCTGATACTGATAAGAGAAAATCTGTATTAGAAATTTATAACAACTTAACACTTGACCCTGCATCTCCAAATTATATCAACAAGATTATTGGTGATATTAACATTACTATTGATGCAAATGGAAAACAAACATTCACAGGTGATTACTCAAACCGTTCTAAATTCGTAAGAGTTGAAACTAAAGATGAAGGTTCATTCCCAATCATCGCAGGACCTTTCGGACATGGTGCTTATACTAATACAGTAAAAGTAACTACTGAAACTGAAGTACCTGCAGTAGTATTCACTACTAAATCATCTGATAATACATCATCTAATGGTGTATCATTTAGTGGTATTGATTTAGAAACATCAGTTGTTAAGATTGATAACTCACATTACTTGAAACCATTACCATCTGATGCTGGTGTTGGTGCAAACGTAGATTTCGCATTTGATACTACTTTATCTTTTGAATTGACTGGTTCGGATTCTGCAGATGTAAACAAAAGACAATTTACAGTAGGATTCCAAGGTGGATTCGATGGTATATCTCCAACAATCAAAGCAGCTAAAGCTGGTGATTCTGATTGGGGTGCTGGAAACTCACAAGGATTTGATTTGGCTACTTCAACAGCAAGTGGTTCAGTTGCTTATGTAAAAGCAATTGCATCTGTATCTAACCCTGATGATTTTGATATCAACTTAGTATCTGTACCAGGTGTTGTAAGAAGATTACACTCTTATGTATTTGATAAAGTAACTGATATGGTAGAAGCTAGAGAAGATGCATTCTTCATTGGTGATGTAACTGATTATAACGATTCAATTGATTTGGCAGTAGAACAAGGACAAGCAGTTGATTCTAACTATGTTGGTACATACTACCCATGGGTTAAGACAATCGATTCAAGAACAAACAAACTTACAACTGTCCCACCATCAGTATTGATGCCAGGAATATACGCTTCTAACGATGCAGTTGCAGCTGAATGGTTCGCACCAGCAGGTTTAAACAGAGGTGGAGTTGTAGGAGCAGTTAGTGTATTGAACAGATTAACACATGCTGAAAGAGATACATTATATGAAGGAAAAATCAACCCAATCGCTCAGTTCCCTGGAGAAGGTATCGTAGCATTTGGACAGAAAACACTTCAAGACCGTTCATCGGCACTTGATAGAATCAACGTAAGAAGATTATTAATCAAAGTGAAGAAATACATTGCATCTACTTCAAGATACCTTGTATTCGAACAAAACACTTCTCAGACAAGAGGTAAATTCTTGAATACTGTTAATCCTTATTTAGAAGGAATCCAACAAAGACAAGGTTTATACTCATTTAGAGTAGTAATGGATGAATCTAACAACACACCAGATGTAATCGATAGAAACATCTTGGCAGGGGCTATTTACTTACAACCTACTAAGACGGCTGAATTCATTGTAATTGATTTCAACATTCTACCGACTGGGGCTAGTTTCACCGCATAATTAGAAAAATAATAAAAACTATATTTATTAGTATAATAGGAGAATAAACAAAATGGCAGAAGTATTAGAATTTAACGATATGTTCTACACCAATTTCGAACCAAAGATGAAGAATCGTTTCATCATGGCAATCGATGGTATTCAATCATATCTTATCAAGGCAGCTAACAGACCTTCAATTCAATTTGAAAAGGTTACACTTGACCACATTAATGTTAAAAGACAGTTAAAAGGTAAAGGTGAATGGCAAGATATCGAAATTACATTATTTGACCCAATCGTACCGAGTGGAGCACAACAAGTAATGGAATGGGTAAGATTATCTCATGAATCAATCACAGGTCGTGATGGATATGCAGATTTCTACAAAAAGGATGTTGATATCTTTATGTTAGGACCAGTTGGTGATAAAATTGAAAATTGGAAACTTAAAGGAGCATTCATCCAATCCGCAAACTTCGGTTCGTTGGAATGGGCAAGTGCAACTGATGTTGCTGAAATTACTCTAACATTATCGTATGATTACGCAATTTTAGAATACTAATACAATACTCCATTTTACTATACAGAAAGAGTTCTCTTGTTGAGAACTCTTTTTTTTTTCAACTTTTTTGAAATTATATATTTATATACAAACAAATTAAAATAAAAGTTTATGGCAAATTTTGAATTTCCAACGGAAGTAATTGAACTTCCATCACAAGGAAAGGTTTATCCCGAAGGACACCCATTATCAAAGGGTACTGTGGAGATTAAGTATATGACCGCTAAGGAAGAAGATATACTTGCTTCACAAAATTTGATAAGAAGGGGGGTGGTACTTGATAAGTTATTCGAATCGGTGGTTGTAGAACCTGGTTTAGATATTGGTGATATATTCATTGGTGATAAAAACGCAATCTTATTAGCAACTCGTGTATTGGGATATGGTAAGGATTATCAAGTAGAAGTAAATGACCCATTCACACTTGAACCTCAGAAGGTAATAATTGATTTATCGGCTATTCAGATTAAAGAAATTGACTTTTCTAAATTAAATTCTAATAATCTATATGAGTTTGAACTACCTATATCTAAAAAGATAGTAAAAGTAAAGTTGTTAACTCATAAAGATGAATTGGCTATAAATGCTGATATTCAAGCAATGAATCGTTTATCCAAAGGTAATGATTCTGTTTCTCAAGATGTATCAACTCGTTTACGTTATATGATTCAAGAGGTAGATGGTAACACAGAACGTGGATTTATTAACAAATGGGTTCAGAATAACCTATTAGCACGAGATAGTAGAGCGATTAGAAACTTCGTGAAAGAAATTTCACCTGATTTGGATTTAAAATATGAATTCACATCAGATATAACTGGTGAGACGGAGGCACTTGATATCCCATTTGGGATAGGGTTTTTTTACCCTTCCGAGTGATTATAGTATTAAACTTCATTCTCAGATTTGGGAAATGGTTAACTATGGAAATGGTTTCAATTGGACAGAAGTTTATACGATGCCAATCCATTGGAGAAAGTTTTATTTTAAAAAACTTTTAGATGCCAAGAAAAAGGAGAAGGAAGAATACGATAAAAGTAGTAAGAGTTCTAAATCAAAAGGACCTGGAGTAAGAGTGAGGAAGTAAATTTCCTCACTTTTTTTGTGCTCTATATTTATAGTAGTATAAAACTATAAAGGAAAATCCTATATGTCAAACGAAAAATTAAATGAAGGGTTATTTGGAGCTGCTAAGAAGTTCTCCGATGCATTTTTTGATGGATTGAAATCAAATGTAACAAACACTGCATTAAATACTGCCAAAAAACGAGGATTCCCACCAAAACTTCAAAAACAATTGGATAAGGTGGATAAAGAATCTAAAGAATTGTTAAGACAACTTGCTGATTATCAGGCAAAGAACAAATAATAGGAGTCTAAAATGGCAGATAGTAGATTAGAACAATTAAAAAAATTATCAGACCAGCAACAAAGGTACCAAAAATTACTTGAGATGCAGGAAAAATCTGGTAAGGATTATTCTGCCTCATTAGAAAAGCAATCAAAAAAGATAAAAGAACTTGCAAATACCTTAAAAAGTATTAATAGTTCTAATTCAAAATTTTTAGGTGAACAAGAAGTTGGTATAAGTTCTATCGGTTCTTCAATGCAGAGTTTAAAAGATGCTCAAAATAGTGTTTTAAGTACAACTTCATCATTGGGTACTTTAAATGAAGCACAAAGAGAAAGTATCTCATCCATTCTTTCCGATACAAGAGATTTGGCTTCATTGAACGCAGAAGATACAAATCAGATATTAGAAAAAAACGAATCACTTGAACAACAATTACAAGTTGCAAGTTCGTTATTTGGTGTAAATAGTCAAATAGTTGAAGAATTACGTGCACAAGTACAAACTGGAAATCAGTTAGCTAAGTTAACCGAAGATGAACAGAGACAGTTAGAAAAACAACTTGCAGCATATAAAGGAATAAAAGATGCAATTGGTGGTGTATTGAATACTGCTTCAGCACTTCTTAAAACCACAGGAGGTATCGTAGGTGGTTTAGTTATTGGAATGGGATATGTTACCGAAGCCCTTGGTAAAACTACTCGTGAAATGGGTGGTTTTTTAGGAGGACTTACTGGTGCAACATCACAAGTAACTTTATTAGGTACAATTTTCCCACAAGCACTTGATTCAGCAAAAGGATTATCGAGTGAATTTGGTGGATTAAACGATTTATCTTTTCAAACCCAACTTAACACTAATCTCATGGCAACGAACATGGGTATTAGTGGACAAGAAGCCGCTGCCCTAACTGGTAACTTCGCTAGGTTGAATGGAGGTTCTATTCAAACGGCTCAAAACCTTGCAGCATCTACCAAAGAATTAGCAAAAGCAAACGGATTAATGCCATCTCAAGTAATGGCTGATGTAGCTGGTTCTGCACAGGCATTTGCTGAATATGGAAAACAAGGTGGTAAGAATATAGGTGAGGCCGCAGTTGCAGCTGGAAAACTTGGGGTGAATATGAGTACTCTTACTGGAGTAACTGATAACCTTTTGGATTTCGAATCATCTATAACAAAAGAATTGGAATTGGGTGCAATGTTAGGTAAGAATATCAACCTTAACAAAGCAAGACAATTAGCATATGAAGGACAAATTGGGGCATCTGTAAAAGAAGCTCTTAATCAAATGGGTGGTATTGAAGCTTTCAATAAAATGGATATTTTCCAAAAAAGACAAGCTGCAGCTGCATTAGGATTATCAACAGACCAACTTCAAAAGATGGCCAGTAACATGGATAAGTTGAATGATGATGGTACTATGCAACTATCTACATTTGATTCTATGACAGAATCTCTTACAACATTTGCAACTGGACCATTAGGTTCTACACTTAAAGGATTGGGTTCAGGTATAATAGCAGTTGGTCAAATGAACATGGGATTAAAATCATTTGGAACTTCTATATGGGGTATGGTTAAAGGATTGGGTATGGGATTAAAAAAATTAGTTATGTACCCTATTCATTTAGCAAAAGCTGCTGCTATTAAAGTTGGTGGTATGATGGGAATTGGTGGTAGCGCTGTTGGTGGTGTTGGTAAAGTGGCAAGTAAGGCAACAGAAGTAGTTGGTGCTGGTGCTAACGCAGTTAAAGGTGCTGGTGTTGGGGTAAAGCTAACTTCTCTTGCTACTGGATTATCTGCTATGGGAACACCACAAGTTTTATTTGGTGCTGCTAACTTAATCCCAACTGGATTGGGATTCCTTACGGTATTACCTGGGTTACCTGGTATGCTTGGAGTAGGAGCTCTTGGTACAAAGGCTGGTACTGGTTTAATGAATTTGGCAATAGGTTTAGGATTCATGGGTAATGGTACAATTACAGCTGGTGCTGGTAATTTAGCTCTTGCTGGATTAGCATTTACTTTAATGACTGCTGGTATAATAGGTATGGGTGCTATTGCACTACTTGGTCCTGCCATTGGAGTTGGATTAGGTGCAATTGCTGGAGGATTGGTTTCATTGGGTAATCCTGCTGTTGCTTTATTTGCTGCAATTGGTGTGGCTATTTTAGGTGGATTATCACTTGCGCTTATGGGAGTTGGATACGCATTAGGATTAGCCGCTCCATTTATAGAAGCAATAGGGTCCGTTATCACAAGTGTATTCCAAGGTATTGCAACTGTAATACCTGTAGCTACCGCGAGTATAATTTCACTAATGGATAGTATTACTTTGGAGAAAGTAGGTGCTATTGCATTATTATCTCTGGCATTTATGGGACTGGCTTATTCATTGATGTTCTTAGGTTCTGCTGGGTTATTTGCTCTACCTACTTTGTTAGGTATTGCTGCCGCATCTGCTGGTATTGCACTTGTAGCAGAATTATTTGGATTGGGTGGAAATGGTGAAAGTAGTGGAGAAGAAGCTGGTGGGTTAGAAGAAGGTTCATTATCAGAATACCAATCCCAAATGTTGGAAAATATGAAACTATTGATAGCAGCAACTACAGCACCAAAAGAATTTATAATGGATGGACAAAAATTTGGTAGTTATATCACTAAACAACAAAAGAGAGATACTACTAATACTATCGTAAAGAAATAAAGTTAGGAATATAAAGAATGGCAACATTACGAGACTTATTTAAAGGTTCACCACAAGACAAATCAGTTAAGGCTGATAAGGAAACCTTCATAGAACAAGAAACTTCAGGAATACGTGTTAAATCACTTGTGGAGTTGAACAATCCTCTTATCTATGGTAATGAGGCAGCTCGTATTTCCCTTCGTTCTACTCCTGATTTGGAGAAAATGAAAAACGGTACTGGTACTACCGCAGGTGATGGTGGATTGGTAGGTAGTAAAATCACAGAAGCTCGTGATTTTGTAAATGATGAATTAGGAATTCCAAAAGGATTGATTCCAAGTGAAGTTGTAAGTGAAATAATTGATAGTAAACCAAATAAAAAAGGTGAAGGTTCTATAAATAATTCACAAACACCAATTACTAAAGATTTGTATGGACCAAATGGAAAAGAAGTTGGTAAGTTTTTAAAACAATCAGGTGGGGGTAACCCAACTACAATTGGAAAGCAAGCATTAGGTAGTGGTATTTCTTTTGCAAAAGACAAATTAAGAGGTGCTCTATTTGGTGAAGGTCAAGAAGCCGGAACTTCTAATGGTGGTAAACAATATGCAGTAGAATATACAAGTAATGATAGAACATATAGTGATACTAATACATCTAAAAAATTATCTAAACAAGAGGATATTTTTGAAGATTTAAAAAAAGCCAATAATGGTAGAATGGACTTGACTCTTGTTTCACCTACATATGGTGTAGTTAGAGGACCTAATTTCAAGTATGGAACCCCAAAAGGTCAGTATGGTAAAACAAAATATGCATTCGGTTCAACTGAAGGTTCTTATGCTAATGGTGGTGGGGCTCGTGTTAATAACTCACCATTAGAAGAATATACTAAGGGTAAGGAAGCTGGTTTAATAGAAAATTATTATGGAATTGGTAAACAAGATACACTAAACAAATTAACTGTTAGTGATTTGGCCAAATACACCATAGATGATGATGGAGTTGTTAAAGATGGTGAAACTGTAATAGGTAGAGATTTAATTCCATTTAATATTGGAAAACGAGGGGGAACTAAAATTCCATTTCGTGCAACCATAACTGGTCTTACTGAAAATGTATCACCTTCGTGGAATGGTAATAAATTTTTAGGAAACCCATTTAATTTTTACACATATAGTGGAGTTGAGAGAAGTACTTCTTTTAATTTTACAATTTTTTGTTTATCACCAGCTGAATTAACTTCAAATTGGGAAAAGATACAACAACTTACAAAGATGACATACCCATCTATAAATTCTAACAACTTGGTAAATCCACCATTGATACAATTTAGATTGGGGGATATATATTATAATAAAGATGGGTTTATTGATTCATTGACATATACAATGCCAGATAATGGTACTTGGGAAACTGATGGAGATTTAGGATATCTACCAAAAATTATCGAAGTGGCAATCAGTATTAAGTTAGTAGAAACTCCTGCATCTATGTCAAATTTATATGGGTATAAATTATCAGAAGAGGCACTTAAAACTCAAAAAGAATTATTATCCGAAAAACAAACACAATTTGATGAAAATCAGAAAACATCAAATACTCCATCATATACTCCAAAAGCCGATACTGGACTTACTCCACGTGGGGTAAAAATAATAAAAACCGATATTAAACCAAAAGCATCTACTGATATGAGTGGACTATTGGGTAGAAGTGGTATTTCTCAGACTCCTGTACAAAAAGAATTGGGTATAGAACCTGCAATTACTTCGCAATCATCCGTATCCGATAAATTAGGTGGTAAAACTCCAATTGAATCTATGAAAGATGAGTTGGCTAATAGTTCATTTACATCTGGACAATTATCTTCAAAACAAAGTTTCTTTTTAAAACACAACGATGCGAAGGTAATTTCTAAAAAAGATGCAACTTCATTGGTTGACCCACGTGTAAAATGGAATTTAACAGGAGATAAGTTAGATGCATTTGAAGCTCCTGGATTATTATGTATGGTTGGTACTCATAAAGTATATAAACAAAAACAAGTTGAATTCCACTCTTCAAATGGAATACATAGTTGGAGTGTATATATTTAATAAGGAAAAATTATGGCAAATAGATATAATAGAATTGGTACAAGAAAATTAAACGATGGTAGAGTGGTATATCGTAGTAATAGGTATCCCAATATACCAAAGAGTAATGATGATATTTATGTAATAACTCAAGGTGGTGATAGATTGGATTCTCTTGCTAATGATTATTATAGTGATTCATCATTATGGTGGATTATTGCTTCTGCTAACAATATTCATGATGCTGCATTTGCAGTACCTGATGGAACTGAATTAAGAATACCATCAAATTATTTAAAAATAGTATCTGATTTTAATAAACAATAAGTTATGAGTGGATTTCCTAATCTATCAAATATTGATTCCGTAATATCTAAAACTATCAAAGATAGAGCAGGTGATAATTTAGCGGTATCATCTTTACTACCATGGTTTCGTAGTGTTTCTTTGGTTGGTGCTGGTTTGATAATAGAATCAACTACCTCGGATGATAACATGTCAACACGATATGGTACAAATGGTAGTTCTGGTAGAGTTGGAAAAAGAGCCGATAATACAACATCAGTTTATGCACAAAATGATGTTCGTAGTAACAGACCATCCCCAACTATATCTTCGTTATCTATACAGAATGGTTCGGAGGGGTTGACACGTAAATGTAAATTTACTATTACATGTTACACCAAAGGTCAAGCTCAGAAAATGATTCAACATTTTTTAGAACCTGGATATTATGTTTTAATTGAATGGGGTTGGAATGTTTCAAAATCTCATAATCAAAAAGCAGGTAGTGGTGGTGTAGTTGGAGTTTGTGATATGATTCAGTATCAAAATTTAGGAGTATTAAAAGATAAAAGAGCTGAATCAGAGGGAACTTATGATGCATTCTTAGGAATAGTAACTGGTGGCCAAATGGCATATGGGTCAGATGAAACATATGAAGTTCAAGTAGAATTAACATCTCAAGGAGAACTCCCATCGTATTTATCAGAACACAAAGGTACACCTGTAAATTCACAACAAGCTGCAAGTGGAATAAAATTTACCCCTAAACAGATAGAAGATGCATCTGAAAATTCCGATAACATTGGTTTATCATTATTTATGCAGATGTACAATAAATTACCACTTGTTAAACAAATTGGTAATATTAAAAATTTAAAAGATGGTGTTGACAGTCGTGGTATTCCATGGACAGAAGCTTCTAATTTTTTAAATATGGATGATTATTTACGTGAAGATTATGTAAAAAAATTAACTGATACTGTTATAAACTCGGATGAGGGAGATGACCGTGAATTGAGAGTTCCAAACGATACACCATTACTTTCAGATGATACTTTTATTAGATTTGAACTTGCATATAAAATATTAACAACTACTGTTGCAGAAAAAAAATTAGAAAACATATGTCCTGCCTATAAAACAAAGAATAGTAAAACATTAGAGATACAATCAATAAAGTCAATTGATATCGAGCATACATTATGTAGAGCACACAGACATATATTCTCAACTAATAAAAATAAACTATATATATCTAATAAGAATTTACCAGATTTTGGATTAGCAGACGCACTATCCGCAGACCCAAGTGGTTCTTTATTTCTTTTTCCTGATAATGGAAAATTTGATGAAACCGATTTTATAGATGGACACCCAACAACCCATCCTCAATCTAAAAAAGAAAATCTACCAGATAAAAACTTTTATTTTCCAAAAATAACTGATACATTTTTAGATGCATATCCATTTGATGATACTATAAAGCCATTTGAGGGTAAGGCATATGAACATGGATATTTAAAAGATTTATATATCAACTTTGATTTTTTCATAGAGTGTATGGAAAAAAGTGGATATGTTTTATATGAAGTTTTACTTGATATGTTAAATGGGTTATCATCATCGGTTAATTTATATTGGGATTTCCAAATTGTAGCAGGTGCTAGTAGTGATTGTGGAAATGAGCAAATGAGGGTAGTTGATAAAACCTTTCTTGGATTGAGTAAAGGTGCAACTAAAAAAAATGATAGTGGTATACCTGATATTGTAAAAACCTCGTTTCAATCAATAGGAGTTAATTCTGTCTTTTTAGATGCAGATTTTACTATGGATATTCCAAAGGAAACTGCTAATATGGTAATTGCACAACGTAATGACAAAACAGCAAAGGATTCAGATGGAAACCCAAGTACTCCAAGTGATTCTCCTGGTTCTTCTATGGAGGCCTCATCTTTGAATTTTGATACTGGATTATTTCAATCACAACCCGATAAAGTAGGTGAAAAATTAGATTCTATTAATTTAGAAATAACTGAAAATGATAAGGAAATTGCAAAGGCACGTAAGGAAGCGGAAATTAAACAAGCGAAAGAAGATGAGGAAAACGATAGTTGGTTTGATTATAGTGATGTTAAAGCAAAGTTCGCTAAAGGTTGGGATAATACTAAAAATGTGGCACAAAGTGCATGGGATTCCATTGGGTCAAGCACTGGATTCTGGACACCTGAAGCAGAACAAGAAGCACGCGAAGCTAATTATGATTATTTTGTAAACAAAGCAGGAGTTTTTCCAAGAGGTATTGATAGAAATGATGTAATGAGAGCAGATGGTGGTTTTTGGGGTACCTTAACCGCAGCATTTACTACTGATTATAAGGTAGGTGTGTCATCTGTTCTTTGGGTTGGTACTTATGACGACCCTCAATTATTAAAACAATTTGAAACTTGTGATTTTAAAAATCATAAATCAGAAGGTGGGGGAGACCATACTTTGAATCCGGTATTACTACCTATAAAATTTAACTTCACTATCCATGGTGTGAGTGGATTAAAAGTTGGTGATATATTTACCATTACTGATTTACCTGATAAATACACAAATAGAGTATTTCAAATTACTCAAATTGAACATGAAGTTGCTGATATATGGACTACTAAGGTTGAATCTCAAATGAGGAATATATAATATGGATATATCAAGTCAATATAATAAGTTAAGAAAGCCTGATTTAAAAGCGGGCCCTACCAAAATTAAATCTTTTTTACCAAAACCAACTGATGTTGATTATACACGTGGTTATATTAAAAGATATTTTGCACAAAAAGTAAATGATTTAAATTCACCTATACGTGAGATATCGAGTGATGATTATATAAAGGTATCAAATAACTCATTCTATAACACGACTTCGTTAAAGTGGAGAATTACGGGCCCTATTAAAAGTAATTCAAGTATAGGTACATCTGAAAAAACCGTTTCAGAGTCAAATCAAATATCAATCCGTTTAGCATCATCAAGTATTAAAAATTTAAAATTATATTTACCAAATCTTTTACAATTTCATAAATAATATATATTTATATAAAATAAGTTACATATGGCATTTAAACATCTCACCAATGAAGAAATCCAACAAATGACCTTTGATTGGAGGTATAGGGGATTTACTACACTAGAATTGCTCACAGAAGAAGAATGTGATGAAATTAACGAAGAACTTGAAAGACTTCGTCAAGAAAGACAACTAACTACCAAAGAAGATGGTGAAGAATGGGGAGAATGGGACCCGTTTGCATACCCCCACAAATTATCAGATAAATTGGCAGCACTATTTTCACATCCAAAGTTAATAGAGGCTTCTGAATTTTTAATGGAAGGTGAGATTGTTGGTATGCAATCTTGGGCATATTTTAAACCACCTGGCCAATTGGGTAGGGACCAACATCAAAATGCATTCTATACTGGATGTGGCCATAACGAAATTATCAACACTGCCATTGCATTAGATAATCATGATGAACTAAATGGTGCGGTTTGGAATTATGAAGGTTCTCATAGATTACCAATACTTCCAATTGAAGTCGATGAAGAGCGTACTAAAACAAATCCTAAGTTTTGGAGAAACGAACGAGGTAAACCTTGTATAATGCCAGAAGGTCATGATTTTAAAAAGATTGAAGGAACTATGCAAAAGGGACATGTAGTATTACTTCACTCACATTGTGTACATGGTTCAGAAGAAAACAAATCAGATAGATTCAGACGAAACTTTTTAGGTGGATATCTTAAAAAAGGAGCTCCCTTTAATCAAGGAACTCATATGAAGCGAGAACCCATTGATATGTACGAACTTCGTAGTAAACATTGGGGAGAATAAATTGTTACAAATATAACAAAATAATTTAAAGAAAGTTGGTAAATCATTAGGATATACCAACTTTTTTTTGTATATTTACTTTGTAAATGAGAGTTAATTAAAACCATAAACTATGAACTATAAAAGATTTAACAGACACGAATTATTTGATAAATTCCTAATGGAATATCATTCAACTACTATTAAAAGAGCTACTGATTATATTTGGGAAACTCAAAAAGAAGTAATGACTGAATTAGAAAACTTACTTTGTGGTATTTGGGATGGATACCTTTACGATGAATTACTTACCAAGGCTCTAATCCTTCCAACAGAAGATTACAGACGAGTTGAAGATATTGTTCAGTTAATCAACGAACATATCGAATCAAATGGTGAAAATACAACCCAAAAATTTTAACAAAATTTTAACATTTGAGATTTGGTAAAACCAATAAAATGTTGTATATTTACTATGTAAGATTGAGAGAGATAAAACACTTTAAAACCCTAAAATTATGAATTATTTAATACACCCACAAGATTTAGTTTTCAGAGCCAAAAGTAGAATCGAAGGATTCGTTCAAATGATTGGAGATGAGGAAATTCCACAATGGGATTTATTACAAACTTCACTTGAAATTGTAGAAGAGTGGAGTTCTGATTGGGATGAGGACCAAGGTTTTGGTTCTTCTGATGGAACATACCTTCTAAAAGATTTTATCGATACTGTAATTGGCGACTATACCAATGGTAAATACAAAACCGATTTTATTCCAAGTTTATCAGTAATAAAACTTTAACAAAATTTTAACATTTTAAATTTGGAAATACCAACATTTATTCGTATATTTACTATGTAATAAAGATTGAGAGATAAATAAAACTTAAAACATTAAAACCCTAAAATTATGGCTACTAAAAAAATCAAAATCAACTACTTAAATCAAGAATTCCTTTTACCAGAAAACGCTCTTCAAAAAGATTCTTACGATGGTGGTAATTATATCTACATGGGAGCAAAACATTGTGCTTCTGTTATCAAACAATATGTAACTAAAAATTACCCATCAATCAAAGTATGGGCTACTTCTGATGTTTATAGTGGTGGTTCTTCTACTCGTATTAACATCTCTAACCACGATGGTAGTTCAGTTTCAGATAAAATCAACGAAGATGTTAACGCATTCGCCAACTCTTTAAAGGCTGGTAAGTTCGATGGTATGTATGATATCTACGAATATAGAGAAGATAAAGTTGAAACTAAGAATGGAACTCCTTTAAAGTATTTCCCATCTTATATCTTCGTTGAGAATAGACCTAAATGGGGTTCTGTTGAATATTGGATGAATGAGTACAATCTGTACAAAGAAAACCTTAACAACCCTGATTACTCAAGAATGGTTGAGATGGTTTCTAAATATGGTTCGTTCTTAGAATACAACAAACAATTCATGAACAAGAGTCAGTATAACAGATGTAAATTAATTTTAAAATAATATAGTATGGGATTAGATATGTACCTCAATAAAAAAACCTATGTGAAATATTGGGAACACAATGGTGATGATAATTACGAAGTAATCGTAAAGAAAGCTGGTAAAGTTGTTGAAAGTATCAATACCAAACAAATTACCAACATCGAAGAAGGAGTTGGGTATTGGAGAAAGGCCAATGCAGTTCACCAATGGTTCGTAGATAATGTACAAGGTGGTGTTGATGAATGTCAAGAATCTTATGTATCTGCTAGTAAATTACAAGAACTATTAGATATCTGTCTATATATTAAAAAGGATAATAAATTGGCAGAAGAACTACTACCAACCGAAGATGGATTCTTTTTCGGCCCTACTGATTATGATGAGTGGTATTTACAGACAATTGACCAAACTATTGAAATCTTAGAAAAGTTAGATTTGGAAAATACAACTGATGATTTCTACTATCAGGCATCTTGGTAAACAAAAAAGGTCGAGTACCCAAGTGGCCCAAGGGGATGGATTGCAAATCCACTATTCGTAGGTTCGAATCCTACCTCGACCTCTATATTTATATTTTATGTACAACAACGCAAGCTTTGTAGATGCCCAACAATTAAAATTTCTAAAAGAAATGGATAAATGGTTATCTACTACAAATTTCTCAAATGAAGAAGAACTGAAAATCTCAATAGAAGTTCGTACCTTAATTTCTAAAATAGAAGAAAAGGGGTACTACTACGAAAGTGAGGCAGAGATTCTAAACATCATGAGACACGAATATATTAAACATAAAAAGAACAACCCAAAGAAGCGATTATGAGAAAATTAATTTGGAAATTATACAACGAAAATATGATTTCAATTGAAGTTGCAAACCTACTCTTAGATAAGTATGATGAATAAATTAGATAAACAATACCAAGATTTACTTCAAGATATTCTTGATAACGGAATAACCAAATCAGATAGAACTGGTACTGGTACAATTTCTGTATTCGGTAGACAGATAAGACACAACCTTAACGATGGGTTTCCACTACTAACTACCAAGAAGATGGCAATCAAATCTATTATGACAGAACTTAAATGGTTCTTAAAAGGAGATACTAACATTAAGTATTTAGTTGATAATGGGTGTAATATTTGGAATGGAGATGCATTACAAAATATTATGAAGA